>Ga0070665_100002657_pt1 | contig 19439 bp, 12 predicted proteins | sample KBSS13metaG_FD_65862 | JGI IMG/M metagenome (GOLD analysis project Ga0070665, IMG submission 65862) | Switchgrass rhizosphere microbial communities from Kellogg Biological Station, Michigan, USA - KBS S1-3 metaG | ecosystem: Host-associated > Plants > Roots > Rhizosphere > Soil ...
CAACCGATGCAGGCGGCGGCCTCCATCGCGAGATCGGCGTTGTGTTTTGGGATTGGAATCGAGTTGGCCTCGGGCGCAGAACCGGTCCGAGCGCTGACGAATCCGCCGGCCTGCACGATGCGATCGAGCGCCGAGCGATTGATGACGAGGTCCTTGATAATGGGAAATGAGCGGGCGCGAAACGGTTCGACGGTGATGGTCGCCCCATCCTTGAATTGGCGCATGTAAAGCTGACAGGCGGCGGCCGGATGGGCCGGCCCATGTGCTTCGCCGTTGATCGTTAGGCTGCAGGTCCCGCAGATGCCTTCGCGGCAATCGGAATCGAAGGCGACCGGCTCTTCACCGCCAATGGTGAGTTGTTCGTTGAGGATGTCGAGCATCTCCAGGAACGACGTCGCAGGCGAGATGTCATTAATCTCGTACTTCTTCAGTTCGCCCTCCGAGCTGGAAGCGGACTGGCGCCAGATCTTGAGTTTGAAATTCATCGTTTAACCAGTGCGCTCATTTATAGCTCCGGGTTGCAAGATGAACCGATTCGAAGACGAGCGGTTCAAGATGCAGGTTCGGTTCCGCGGTCTTCCCGTCGCCCTGATATTCCCAAGCGAAGACGTCGGCGAAATTTTCGTCGTTCCGCAGCGCTTCGCCATCTGCTGTTTGGTGTTCCTCGCGGAAATGACCGCCGCACGATTCATCTCGGGCGAGCGCGTCACGACACATCAGCTCGCCGAACTCGAGGAAATCAGCGACCCGCCCGGCCCGCTCGAGTGACTGATTGAACGTCAGGCCGTCGCCCGGGACATTCACATCCTTCCAAAATTCCTCGCGCAACTGGGGGATGCGCGCGATCGCCTCTTGCAAGCCGCGGGCGTTGCGAGCCATTCCGCATTTGTCCCAAAGAAGGAGGCCGAGTTCGCGATGGAACGAATCGACCGAGCGCTTGCCATCGACGTCGAGCATCCGCTTGGTGCGCTGCCGCACGTCATTCTCAGCCCTGACGAATTCAGGATGATCGGTTGCTGGCCGTTTGCCAATCTGACCGGCGAGATAGTTAGGCAAGGTGTAGGGGAGCACGAAGTAGCCATCGGCCAGCCCCTGCATGAGTGCGCTGGCACCAAGACGGTTCGCGCCGTGATCAGAAAAATTCGCTTCGCCGATCACATGCAGACCGGGGACGTTGCTCATCAAATTGTAGTCCACCCACAAGCCTCCCATGGTGTAATGGACCGCCGGGTAAATGCGCATCGGAGCATGGTAGGCATTGTCTCCGGTGATTTTTTCGTAGATATCGAAAAGGTTGCCGTACCGCTCGCGGATGGTGTGTTCACCGAGGCGCTTGATGGCGTCCTTGAAATCGAGATAGACGCCGCGCCCGCCTGGACCTACCCCGCGACCTTCATCGCACACTTCTTTCGCGCTGCGGGACGAAATGTCGCGCGGAGCGAGGTTGCCGTAGCTCGGATATTTGCGCTCGAGATAGTAATCGCGTTCGGCCTCCTGAATATCGTCGGGCGGTTTGGCGCAGTCCTCCTTCCGTTTGGGAACCCAGACGCGCCCGTCGTTGCGGAGCGATTCCGACATGAGGGTCAACTTCGATTGGTAGTCGCCGCTGACCGGGATGCAGGTGGGGTGGATTTGCGTGTAGCAAGGATTGGCGAAGAGCGCTCCTTTCTTATAGGCGCGATAGGTGGCGGTCACGTTGCAGCCGCGGGCGTTGGTCGAGAGATAAAAAACGTTGCCGTAGCCGCCGGTCGCGAGCACAACGGCGTCGGCGGCGTGCCTGACGATTTCGCCGGTGATCAGGTTACGTGTGATAATTCCCTTGGCGTGCCCGTCGACGAGGACGAGGTCGAGCATCTCGGTCTGGGGAAACATCGTCACGGTACCTGCTGCGATCTGGCGGCAGAGTGCCTGATAGGCACCTAATAAGAGCTGCTGGCCAGTCTGTCCGCGGGCGTAGAAAGTTCGCGAGACCTGTGCGCCGCCGAAAGAGCGGTTGGCGAGCAGGCCCCCGTATTCGCGGGCGAATGGGACGCCCTGCTCGACGCATTGGTCGATGATGTTGTTCGCGACCTCCGCGAGGCGATAAACGTTCGCTTCGCGAGACCGGAAATCGCCACCCTTAATCGTGTCGTAAAAAAGCCGGTAAACGCTGTCGCCGTCGTTGGGGTAATTTTTCGCGGCGTTAATCCCCCCTTGGGCGGCGATGCTATGCGCCCGGCGCGCGCTGTCCTGGTAACAGAACGACTTAATGTGATAGCCCTGCTCCGCCAGCGTCGCGGCGGCCGAGCCACCGGCTAGTCCGGTGCCAACGATGATGATCTCGAAGCGGCGGCGATTGTTCGGCGCGACCAGCTTGGAATTGTTCTGATGCCTCCGCCACTTTTCCGGCAACGGCCCGTTCGGTGTTTTGGAATCGAGTGTCCCGATCATGAGTGGGTTCGCAATTTCACCCATCCAAGCAGAACAGCGGCCGGGATAGAGCTGTAACCAACGAAAAGGAGCCAGGCGAAGATCCGCCCGGTCCACGCAAGTCGCGGTGCGAGCTTCTGGTTATTCAAGCCTAACGACTGGAAAAAGCTCGAAGAACCGTGGCTCAGATGGAGGGCGAGGAGAAACATGGACAAGATGTAAAAGGTCGAGACCAGCGGATGCGAAAACCCAATGATCATCATCGAGTAGACGTCGTAATGATTGAGCGGATCGAGCGGAAGAGTGTTAAAGCGAGGATCGGTGGCGCGGATCGTGAAATGCAGGATGTGATAGATGATGAAGGCGAAGAGGATGATCCCGCTCCAGACCATGCTACGTGAGGCGAGGGTGGCTTTGACGGTCTTCTTGCGTTTGTAAGGCTCAGGTCGCGCCCGACGGTTCTCGATCGCGAGGCGGATCGTGTAATAAATGTGGAGGATGACGACGAGAAGGAGAAGGCCGCGGATGATCCAGAGGAAGGGCCCAAGCTCCCGGAGATGCTCAGCGTAACCGTTGATCCATTCCGGCCCGAGGAAAATTTGGAGGTTGCCCAGGAGATGGCCGATGACGAACAAAATTAGGATCACCCCGGTCACCGCCACGATTATTTTCCGGCCAACGGATGAGCGATGGAAGGCGGCAATATTGGTCACGAGGTAGTGCCGCGAGATCGGCGGACAAGGGAAACTAGAAGTGGTGTTTGCGGTGTCAAGCAGACGGGGAATGAGTGCAAAGAAGGCGCTCTGCAGGTGTGATGATTGCATTCCTCTGCGTTTGCAGGTAGGGCGAAAGCGCGGTGCGCGCCGTACCGGTTTGAGGAGGGAGTCGTAACCGACGATGCGGCGCCCCACTCGCCAATTGCGATGAGAAAATATTTCTACACCAAGCTCCGCGAGTATCTCGATCTCTACGTCCGGCCAGACGATCGAATCGTCGAGGTGGACGCCAAGGGGGCAGCGGGACGCTTGACGTTTGAGAACCATTTGGTCTTGACCGCGGCGGCGCCCGCCGAGGAGAGAGAGGACTTCCCCGCGATCAAGGAATTCCGCCCGGATTACGTCCTGCTCAATGGCAATATCCATTACGAAGTCGATATTCAGAGGTTCCTAGAGGACCTGCGGGAAACGTTGCCGCCGGCTGCGCGGGTCATTATCACTTTCTACAGCAGTCTCTGGAGGCCTCTCCTTCGCGCCGGGACAGCGTTGGGATTACGAACGGAAACCCCAGAGGAGAACTGGATCGCTCCCGAAGACCTGGAAAATTTGCTGCATCTGGCCAGTTACGAGCTCGTGCGAAAGGAGAGCAAGCTCCTCCTCCCAGTTTACATTCCGGTGGTCAGTTATCTCGTGAACCGGTTCCTCGCTCCACTACCTGGGTTCAGCCTCTTTAATCTGCTCAATATCGCGGTGGCGCGTCCAATTGATGGGCCAGCCGCCCGCCGCGAGGTAGCTCCCTCTGTTTCGGTGGTGGTGCCGGCACGGAACGAAGCCGGAAACATTGAGGCCGCGATCTTGCGCACCCCAGCGATGGGACCGGATGACGAATTGATTTTTATCGAAGGCAATTCGACTGATGACACTTGGGATACGATTTGCCGGCTACAGGAAAAATATCAAAGCATTCGCGCGATTCGGATCGATCGACAGGACGGGAAAGGGAAAGGCGACGCGGTGCGAAAAGGCTTCGCTCTCGCGCGAAAGGAGATCCTCATGATCCTAGATGCCGATCTTACGGTACCGCCTGAGGAATTGACGCGTTTCTACGATGCGCTGGTCAGCAACAAGGGCGAATTTATCAACGGCAGCAGGCTGGTCTACCCGATGGAAAAGCAGGCGATGCGATTCTTCAACCTACTCGGCAACAAGTTCTTTGCCGCCATGTTTTCGTTCGTCCTCGGCCAGCGCTTCAAGGACACGCTTTGCGGCACAAAAGTGCTCACCCGTGAGAATTACGAAAAGTTGGCGGCGTATCGGAAATATTTTGGGGAATTCGACCCCTTCGGAGATTTCGATCTTATCTTTGGTGCGGCGCGGATGGCTCTGCGGATTGTCGAGGTGCCAGTTCATTACCGCGAACGCACCTACGGCGAAACCAACATCAATCGCTGGCGGCATGGAGTGATTCTGCTACGCATGCTCAGGTTCGCTGCCGGACGGATCAAGTTCATCTAAGTGTTGCCGAACGAACCAAATTCTTGAAGAAGAGCACCGCGACACCCGATCGCTACGCACAGGACCGAGCGGACACACTGCGCAACCGCGAGCGACTTGCTAGGAATCGCAATCTTCTCTTCTGGTACGGCAAGCTTTATCAGGATCAGTTTCGCAACTTGGGAGAGGTTGCGCGGTTGGACGTCCTCGAAATTGGCAGCGGGGTCTCGCCCTTAACAAATTTTTTTCCGACTGTGCGGACGAGCGACGTGCTCGATTTGAATTACCTTGATCACGTTTTTGATTGTCACCAAGTTGACAAGTTTGAGCCAATTCCAGAGAACACCCTTGATGTCATTACTCTCACCAACGTGCTGCACCACCTGAAAAGCCCGATTGAGTTCCTTATTAATGCCGCTTCGAAATTGAAACCGGGCGGACTCGTGATCGCGACCGAGCCATATTTTTCCGCCATTTCCACCCCGATCTACAAATATTTGCATCATGAGCCGGTCGATTTCTCGATCGAAACGCCGGTACTTGCTGAGGTGCGCGGCCCCCTTTCTTCGGCGAACGAAGCTTTGCCTTGGCTGATCTTTACCCGGCCCGCCTGGCGGAAGGAAATCCAACGGTATTACTCTTTCGAGCCTCACCCTTTCAGGCCTTTCACGGCTCTGGCATATTTCGCGAGCGGCGGAATTGCTCATCGCATTCCCATGCCCTTCTGGATCTACCGGATCTTCTTTGCGCTCGACCTTGGATTGAGCCGTCGCTTCCCAAGGGCGTTCGCTGCCTTTTTCACGATCACACTCACGCGCAAATAATGTCTTTAGCGACGTTCGGCCGTCGATTCGGCAACAAACTTTATAGGTTCGCGTTCCCGGTCTATCGGCCTCTCTATAGCGTCTTCAAAAGCTGCGCTGACCGCGCCGAGCGTGAATTGCTGGCCCGCAATCTTTCCCACGGCTCCGTGGTGGTCGATGCAGGGGCAAATATCGGCATCTATTCGGAATTTCTCGCGAAATGTGTCGGACCGACCGGTGTCGTGCACAGTTTCGAACCTGACCCAAGCAATTTCGAGCGTTTGCACGGCGCTCTTTCGCGTCGGGCAAATGTGCGGCTGAATCAGCTCGCAGTCAGCGACCGAACCGGAGAATCTGTTCTCTACATTTCCAATGAACTAAATGTAGATCATCGAGCCTATCCTAGCGAGGGCGAAACGCGGCAAACCATTCCTATCCGATCCACTACACTCGACGACTACTTTCAGCCCGGAAAACGGGTCGATCTGATCAAGATGGACATTCAGGGCTATGAGCTTCATGCGCTAAAGGGATCCGAACGTGTTCTCACAGATAATCCGAGCTTAGTGATGCTTCTGGAATTCTGGCCTTACGGTCTTAAGCAAGCCGGAGAATCGGATAGAGCTTTCGTTTCTTTCCTACGCGACAGAGGTTTTTCACTGACTCTGCCGAAGGACGATGGTCCGGCGGAGCACCAAATGCTGATTGGAAATTCCCGTGATCCGGCGGGTTATTTCAATGTGTTTGCGCAAAGAGAGCAACAGGAGCCCTGCCCAAAAATAAGCCGCGCTTTGGGCGTGTCCCGATGACCGATGCTGTAAAGGCAAGATCTTCCAATCGAGAATTCCAGACGGGACTAATCCCATCGCTGGCTAATCGGCGTGCAATGTCCGCAAAGTACTGGAAGCACGCGCCGAGCGTTTGGTTCTATAAACTGCGCTCTGGCCAGGAGCCAGTGCTGGCGGTCGCGCTGCTTGTCACCTTTTTGGCTTACTTCTACGCCGCCGATCTTAAAGGAATTTGGAATGATGACGCCGTCCGCCTTACGATTGCCAACGGCGGCATCGCCACCGCAAGCCTGGAGAGTCGTCATCCCGGTGACTTGAAACACGTCATCAAGGCGAACGGGATTTACGCTACTCAACCAGCTTATCTCCTTTTGGTGAACCGTATTCTTCACCTGACGCAGTCGTATTCGGTCATCCCAATCGTAACGACCAACTTGTTCATCTTCCTCTTTTCCGCGGCCGGGATTCATCTTTTGGCGCGGCGTCTTCTCCCGGCGGGTCCACGTCTGCTCGCCGTTCTCTTTTACCTTTGGAACGGCTTTGCGATGGTGCACGTCTTACAAGTGAGAGAGTATCCGCTGATCCTCTTCTTTCTCGTCTATAATACGCTTTTCTTTTATCAGCTCTTCGATCCGCATCGGGAGCCGACGAAGTGGACATTTTGGCTGGTGGCAGGAGCTTATTGCCTCAGTGCGGCCGCCGCCTTCTACACCACAAAATGGGCGCCTTTCTTCCTTTGGCCTCAGGCAGCGATCGCGGCCTTGACACTGCGGCGCAAGACGTTTGCGGCATTGACAGCGCTAGGGAGTTTAGGTGTAGCGGCTTTGTTATGTCTTCCCTGGGTGCTCTCGATTCCCAAAAATTCGGTTGTGTTTATGTTGTGGGATAAACGGGCGCCATCGTTGAAGTTGCTCTTTACCAGACTTTACGGGGGGACTGAGCATCTATTGATCGGGTCGCAGCTGCCAGGTCGTCCCCTCCTACAAGTTTATTATTGGATCGTGCTCTTACTTGTTGCCGGCGGAATGTTTTTTTTCGCCTCCCGTTTGTTCCGAGAACGCTTCGAGATTCAACACCTTGTGCTGACCGTTCTCGGATTCTTGGCCTTTCAAATCGCTTACTTTTTCCTCCGCGAGCCTCTCTCGACTTGGCCTAGATATTTCATCCTTTATTTGCCATACGTCGCTCTGCTCATACCGTTGATTATATCCCGCCTTTTCGCTTGTGGATCGATTAGTGTTGCTCGGAGAGCTTGGCTGTACGTGGGTTGTCTATTTATCGTTGGCCTGAGTGGATTCGCTCAAATCCGTAACAACTACAAGCAGCCCCTTGTCGATCACGGGCCAGACTTTCGAGAGGTGTATCGCTATCTAATTGCTCGGGTGGCGCCCCGCGACAAGATCGTTGTGGGACTCACGACAAACAGACTGGCACTCAACTACTATTGGCCTTCTCCTAGCCAGATTCAACTGCGCTATAAGACTCTTCCGTCGGAACGCACTGACTCTCCTTCCGATGTGTGGACGGTCAGTTATAAGGATGCGGACAGTCAGGCCTTTCGAGATTATGCGCATAGACTTGAGGTTATGGGATATCGTCTGAAAACAAGTCGCATTATCTCTGGAGTAACAGTCCGACAGTTTGTCAAACAACAATCGCACGTCATTCTGGAATTGGAAGCAGACGAGGGGCGGGGTGCGCTATCGGCCGGAAATTGATTCACGGTTACCGACCTGCGAGGTTCCGGATAGGCGTTCTCGGCGACGGTCGCGGGATTGGCAACTGCTTTCGAGAGACGAAATAGAAGGACTAGAGTTTTAAAGGCGACCTTTGATGCGATTACAGCCGGTAATATAACAGTAGCGGTGCTATATGAAAAGCGGAAGTGTGGAACGTGTGAACTTGCACGGCGATTGACGTGCCGATTTATTTGCTTTCTAGTTTCTAGATGAGCAACGCATAATTCATTCCAGACTCTAACCGTGGAACAGGAACCGGAGATTAGATGTCGGCCCCAGGCTCGTTCCCGATAGAGGATGGGAAAAGCTTTGCCGGTTCCAACACCTGCGATAACGTGGATGCCTGGAAACGGCAATACCGTAAGACTTCTGCTGGGGGTAAGAGACGAAGCCATATTCGTAGCACTCATGTCCGCTAATCAGTGTAGAGATGCCGGTCCGAATCCAAGCCATAGGGTTTTTCAGCCCGGGCGATTCGATCGGCAACATAGGAACCAAGAGTCGTAAGGACGAGGACGCCGTTAATCGAAATGAGCGAGTCTAGTCGAAGAACCAGCGCTTTCACACCGTCTTCCGGGAGGTGCTTTGCGAGCGAACCGACCCAGATCAAATCGAATTGCTGGGTATCTCTTCCGTCAGCATCCGGTCGAGTGTTAAACTGGTGACATCAAAGAGCTGGCTGACAACTGCGGCTGCTTTCGGATTCGCATCCGCGGCGACGATTTTGGGCCTGCGGGAAAGGCGCACACCCATTGTACGACCCGTTCGAGTCCACATGCGTAATCCGACACGGCTTTTATCTCGCTGGCCTTGCGGTCCGCCGCAGAGAGAGAGGAATGAACGAATTGTAATGCGCTCGCACCGACTTCGAAAAGGTAGGAATCATTACCATCATACATCCCATCGCTGGCGCGAGCGTCTTGTTAGCGGCGGGAAAAATCCGCTCCTAACCGTGTATTGACCTTTCTTATCACATACTTTGAGAAACTGTCCGATCGTAACTGAGATCGCATATGCCCAGGGACTTCGAAACCCTTCCGCGCCTTCTTTCCAATCCGCCGGGGTAACTAAAGGTGCATACGTTCTCGCGTTTGCGTGCGAACAGGCTCCGTCAAACTGTCGTGGGCTCCGTCTTGAGAACGCGCGCTTCGGCGATCAAGGCAAGGAAGAATCCTTTGCCAAAGGTTCGCGGTCGGTGCGAGGGAGAATCGAGGCGCCGATCAGTCTGCCGGGTTGTGGACTCGAGTTGGAAGAGCGACAATCTGGTTCTCGCATCCCGGAGAACAATTTGGAAATGATCAGGGGCTAACCAACATGTCGAACCTTCGTCAAATCGCGCTCGTCCTTGGCATGCACCGGAGCGGGACCTCTGCGCTTGCGGCCTTGATCTCCCGCCTCGGGTTCGATCTCGGGAAGAACCTGTTGCCCGCCAATGAATTCAACGTTCGAGGCTACTACGAAAACGAAAAGATGGTCCAATTCCACGATGAAATCCTGGAGCACCTTGGTTCCTCCTGGCACGACTTACGGTTCCTGCCCGAGAGCGCGTTTCAGGGAGGATGGATTGATGATGCCGTGCAGAAGCTTTCTGGCATTCTGCAGGAGGAGTTTGGCGACGCCGACCGCATCGTGGTCAAAGACCCGCGTGCGTCCCGTCTCTTGCCGATCTGGCACCGCCTCGCCAAAGAGCGCGATCTGGATCTGCGGTTCATCCTAATCGGCCGTCACCCGTTGCAAGTCTCCTACTCGCTTGCTCACCGCGATAAGTTTTCCCGGCAGAAGTCCCTTCTGCTTTGGTTGCAGTATAATCTTACCGCCGAGTGCGCGAGTCGATGCGCCCAACGATTGATCGTCCGTTACCAGGATCTGATGGCGCTTCCGGAGGAGAAGACGCGCGAATTGGCCTCCTTCCTCAAGGTCGAAAGCTCGGATGAATTCGGGGACGCGGCGGCGGCCATCGATTTCTCCTTTGCCCATCATCTGACCGAAACGGAAGTGTTCTGTGAGCAGCCTGATATTCAGCGCTGGACGGCAGAGGTCTGGCAGAACCTCTTTATTTGTGACCGAATAACCGAGGGCGCGCAAAAGCGTTTGGATCAAGTGGCGGACGAAGTTCGGGAACGGCTCTCGATTTTCCCGGAAGAAGCGAGCGGACGGGGCGACTACAAGGCGGCGACGGTGCAGCGCGCCAATGCTGCGTTGAAGGACCGTAACGAAGCGAAAGATCGGGATCTACTGGCGGCCAGGCGCCAGCGAGATGAGGCCGGGAGGCGGGCTGACGCCACGGAGCAGGAGCACAAATTCTTGAAGGAGCGCTACCAGGAGCGCAATCAACTTCTGCAGGCGGTCATGCTTCATCGGGACGAGGCCCGCAAACAAGCGGAGGCCTTGGCGGAGGCGGCCGCTTTGGTCGAACGAGAATGCGATGCTCTGAAACAACGCTATCAGCAGCAGAATCAGACCCTGCGCGAGGTCATGCTGCGTCGGGATGAGGCGCGCAAACAAGCGGAGGCCTTGGCGGCAGCGGAAACAAAGTTGAAAAGCGCCTTGGGCAGTCTCGAAGCTCGCCTCGGATGCCTCGAAGCATCTGAAGGACAGCGGGCTCTTCTGGAAAAGATACTCATGAGGACGGCGGCCGAAATGGCCAGGCGGGAGACTCAACACGCGGCGCTGCATGAGACGTTGGAGAGTCTGCGACACGATTGGAGGGCATTGCCGGTGCGCCAAGAGTTGAAGAAACTGGTGGGGCCATTTGCCGGCTCTAGGCCCGATCTCGTTCACCTCAGTGCTGTCACTCCGAGCGTTTGGAATCATTCTCAGGCCGGCTTTCGCTTCGGGGTTTCAATCTTTCCCGATCTTGAACGTCCGGGCGGTTGTTTGATCCAGGGCTGGATTCTGCCGGAGGACAAGAGAACGCCGCAGCCGGCGCTCCGCCTAGTGAGTGAATCTGGCTTACGTCGGGGAGCAAACGGTGCGCAACAGCGGATCGATATCCCATTGCTTTTCCAAGACGATTCACGCACCGCCCAGTGCGGTTTTGCCTTGCTCGATTTGAAGAAATTCGACGGCGGCAGATGCCGTTTGGAAGTGAAAAAACCGCCCGGAGAATGGGTGCCGCTGGCGCTCGTTGACCTGAACGGAATTGGCAGTCAACATTTTGCTCAGATTTCTGAAATTGCGACCGCCCAAATTTTCGACGCCGCATGGTATGGGCGTCGTTACAGGCTAACCGAACTGAGCAATCTCGGTCTCGTTAGTCATTATTTGAGGGAAGGGACGCCCCGCGGGTTCTTTCCTAACCCTCTTTTCGACACCGGCTTTTACCTCCGATCCAATCCGGAGATCTGTGCCACTGGTGAGAACCCTCTCTTGCACTACCTGCACGCGAGCAAGGAAGAAAAAGCGCGCTCGCCTAACGAATTATTCGATCCCGCCTGGTATCTCGCGCAGTATGGAAACGCGGTCCCCACCGGACTGAATCCGTTGGTTCACTATCTACATTTTGGCAATCGCGAAAAACGCAATCCGGGTCCGCGTTTTGACACCGCCGCCTACCTCCGGGCTAACCCGGATGTCGAACGGTCGTCGCTGGACGCGCTCTCGCATTTCCTGCACTACGGCGCCAGGGAAGGACGCGAGGCGTGGGAACCGAGTGATGCGATCCGCTGGCTGCACGAAACAGAGACTGGTTCCGCCAGTGGCAAGGTCAATGTGCTCCTCGTTGGCCATGTGCTTGGCGACAAACTCTTCGGCAGTGAGCGTAGTTTGATTGAGCTGATCCAGTTGATCGACCGCGAGCGGTTCAACATCTATTGCTCCTTTCCTCAGGCGGGAGGGGCACTGCTTGAAACGATCAAGCCCTTTGTCGCCGGCATCGCGGTTTTTCCTTACAAATGGTGGTTCGGCGCGGAGAGTAGTACCGATGGTTATCAGCGCCAGTTCGAGACTCTCATGCGCATATGGCGAATCGCTCTCGTTCATGTCAACTCGATCGTTCTGCGCGACCCGATCGTGGCGGCAAAACGGCTTGGGATCCCTTCGGTCTTGCATCTGCGCGAGATCATCAATTTCGATCCCGACCTCGCGAAGCGCATCGACTTACCACCCGAGCAGATCGCTGCCGAGGTCAACGAGCGCAGCGATTTCGTGATTGCCAATTCGCATTTTACTCAAGCACAACAAGGCAAGCGAGCTCGCTCCTTTGTCCTTTACAACACGGCGGATGAGGTGGCCTTCGACCTGCCGTTGCGAGAGCGCGCCGGACCGCTGCGGGTCGGGATGCTGAGCAGCAATCTGCCGAAGAAAGGTCTGGAGGATTTCTTCAAAATCGCTCGGCGCTCCCAGGAAGAAAACGATCCGCTCGAGTTCTGGCTCGTGGGGCCGGAGACCGATTGGATCCGGCAGCATTTCGAGGAAAATGGCGGTTGCCCCGCCAATGTCCGTTGCGTCGGTTACGTGGAGAATCCGCCAGATATTTTGCGGGAGATCGATGTTATCATTAATCTGTCAACCTTCGCGGAATCGTTCGGCCGTAGTGTGGCGGAAGGGATGCTGGCGCGGCGGCCGGCGGTCGTTTACAAATACGGGGCCCTGCCCGAATTGATTCGCGACGGAGTGGATGGTTTCGTAGTGCCGTTTCGCGATGCCGAGGGCGTGCGCGAAGGATTGAATCGGCTCGCGCGCGATCCCGACCTGCTCACGAAAATGGGCGACTCGGCCCGCTGCCGCGCGGTCGAAAGCTTCTCCCGCGTTATTGGCGCACGGACGCTGTACCGTATTTACGACACGGTTCTGCGGAGCGCTTACCCCGAAAGCGCGAACGGAAGCGAACCGCGGGCGGTTAGTCGACCGGTGACAGTTGTTCCGGCGGCGAAACGGATGCGGATCGGCTATTTCATGTGGCATTTCCCGGTCCCATCCGAAACTTTCGTTCTCAACGAGCTGCGCGATTTCGTCCGCCTGGGCCACGACGTCATCGTTTTCTGCAAAGAGAGTCCGCACAAGGAATTCGAGCCCGATTTCCCGATTGAGTGGCAGCAGGTGAAGTCGCCCGAAGAGCTGGCGGCGAAGATGAAGGAAACCGGTCGCGAAATCATGCACTCGCATTTCGTTTTTCCGACCGTGACGCAATTCCTTTGGCCGGCTTGCGAGATTGTGGGTGTCCCCTTCACCTTCATCGCGCACGCCGTCGATATCTTCCGCCACGAAAACGCGGCGAAGAATCGCCTGGGCGAGGTCGCCTGTTCTCCGATGTGCCGGCGCGTTTTTGCGCCCGGCACTTTCCATCGCGATTTTTTTATTCAGAACGGTGTCCCGGCCGAGAAAATCATCATCAGCCCGCAAGGTATCTTGTTTGATGCTTACGAGCCGCAGCCAATCGCGCCCCGCCTGCAACGGCCGCGGATGAGCGTTTTCGCCATCCACCGCTTCATCGAAAAGAAGGGCCTGCACGACGCCATCGGCGCGGCGAAGAGATTGGCGTCGCTCGGCATCTCGCTTCATCTCTACGGTTATGGGCCATTGGAGCAATCGTATCGTGAACTCGTTACCGAGTTAGGTCTCGACAATGTCTTCTTCCCCGGGCCGGTGAAGGATCGAAACCACATGATCTCGGTCTTCCGGGAGCACGATCTGTTTCTCTGTCCATCTATTCGCGCGGCCGACGGCGACATGGATGGCATTCCCACCATCCTAATCGAAGCTATGGCCAGCCATGTGCCGGTGGTTGCTTCACGCGTCTCCAGCATTCCCGACTTGGTAATTGACGGCGTTACCGGATACCTCTGCGAAGCGGGCGATGTGGATTCGTTAACGCAATCGATCCTGCGTTTCTACCGCGAGCCCGTGGCAAAGGTGCAAGCCATGATCGAGAACGCTCGGGAGCATGTGCGGAAGCATTTCGATGTCATGAGATCGAACCGGACGCTAGTGCGCACCTGGTTCGGTGAAGGGCTCGACGTCATTCTCGTCACCCACAACGCGACCGCAGAAGTGCGCGAGGTGGTCGACCGGCTCTATCGCTTCACAAAGACTCCGTTCCAGCTCTACATCGTCGACAACGAGAGTGAGCCGGAGACGCTCGAATATCTGCGTTCCGTCGAAACGGCGCACCACAATGTGCGAGTGCTCCCGCAGACCGAAAACCTCTTCGTCGGTCCCGGCACGAACAAGGGAATCGAAGCGGGCCGTGCGCCGATCGCCGCCTATCTCTGCAGTCGTGAAGGCTACGTCATCGCTGAAGGTTGGGACCAGGCCATCCTAGATTACATGGATGATCAACCCGCTGTCGGGCTGGCCGGAACGTTAGGCTATTCGCCTTCCTATTTCACAGGTGCCGATTACATCGAGCAACTGGAACCATTTCAGCGTTTTCGGAATCCCGAGTTCGCGACGAAAAATCGCGAACGATCTTTTCGGCATGTGCAGGGCGGAATGTTTGCCATCCGCCGGACGATGTTTGAGTCCATTGGCGGATTCAGCGAAGCCGTGCCACACAACCACACCGACGTCGAATACAGCTACTACGTTGAGAGCTGCGGCTGGCAACTTGGGCAGATTCCCGGCCTGATCGTCATCTATCAAAAGAGCCGCCCGCTTCTTACTTCCCGCCTCGACGAATCGGTTTACGCCGTGCATCCCGGTTCGTTTGCCCTGGCGCCTGTGCTCGACTCAGTCGTTCGTCTGGAAACGAATTTCTGCAACGCCTGCGACAACGCGGTTTCGTTCGCGGAGGATTCGAAACTCGCTTGTCCGGTCTGCGGCTCGACGCCTTTCCATCGCAGCCTCTACCGATACCTTGCCGAATCGACTCTTACCTACCGACAACTCGTCGCCCTAAACATCGGGGAAGCAGATTGGCTTTTGCCCGATTGGAAAAAAATGTTCCGTGGGCGCGCGATCGATTACGCTGGGCTGGTTGCCGAGTTGAGGGAGAAAGGACGGATCGATCATCCCGCGGACCGGCTTGATCTGGTTGTGCTTCGCCTGCCCAACACCGTACGGAAGCCGCCCTCCGATCTCCTGGCGGAAATCGCGCGAGTGCTGAAGCCCGAAGGACATCTGATCTATTTCCAGCTTTACGGCACCGAACCGATTCTGGATTCTGAGCCTCAAGAGCCATCCTATCCCAACCAGGTCGCCGCCATGCTGGAATCCCACCATTTTCAAGTTCAGGCCCGGGTCCGCTACGCTAGTGCGGCCGTCTGCTACAGCGAGCACGAGATATTTGTCTGTCGGAAGCTGCTGCCGCCATGAGCCTCCTCGTCCTGGGCGGCTCTGGGTTTCTCGGCAGCGCCGCTGCCACTGCGCTGTCCAAGCAGGGAATGGAGGTGAAAATCCTCTGCCGGCGAATGCCCGCTCCGCCGTTGTTCGGGACGACGCCAGTGGAAATTCAGACCGGCGATTTCACCTTACTCACCGCGGCGGACTCGCTCTTCGACGGCGTCGACACGGTGCTGCATTTTATCTCCAGCACCACCCCAGCCTCGTCGATGGATGACATGGCGTTCGATGTCTCTTCCAATTTACTGCCCGCTCTGAACTTGCTTCGGATCACGGAAAAGCGAGGGATCAAGCGCCTCATCTATGCCTCGAGCGGCGGTACTGTCTACGGCGTGCCGGTTAAACTGCCTGCGTCCGAAGATGACGCGACCAACCCCATCAGCGCACACGGAATCACAAAACTGGCGACCGAAAAATTCATCATGCTGCAGGCGCGGCTCTCCGGCTTGCAAGCGATCATTCTACGCGTCGGGAATCCTTTTGGGCCTTATCAACTGCGCGGGGTCACCATCGGCAGCATTGCGCGCTTCGTGCAACTGCACGCTACTGCTCAGCAACTCCACATCTGGGGCGACGGTAGCGTGGTGCGTGATTACCTTTATATCGACGACTTCTCCAGCGCGCTCGCCGATATCGTGCGGACGCCGGAATTTCCGTCTGGCGTCTACAATCTCGCCTCCGGCTCGGGACACAGTCTGCGCGACATCCTGGAGGAAATAAGACACATTTCCGGGCGAACGCCCGCCGCCTCCTTCGAAGCGCAGAGAGTCATGGACGTCCCGGCCATCGTGCTCGACATCTCGCGCCTGCGACGGGCTCTGCCCTCCTGGAAGCCGCGCGTACCCTTCTCCGACGGAATAGAACGGATGTGGCAGGCAAGCTCTGCGCAGGTCGTTTCAAGCTCGTGACCCCGAAAGAAATCGCACCCGATCCCGCGGATGATGCCATTCCTTGCGCTCCGGAATTGGCTGAGATGAAAAGGCGGCTGGCGGCCGCAGAGAATGGAAGTCGCGCACTGAAAGAACAAATCCGAGCGATCGACGAACTGCTCCAGCAAGCTCGGGAGAGACTGCGCTCGGCCAAACGCAAACTGACGGAAGCGGAGCATTACCGCTCGATTGTCCACGACCTACGTTCGCGCTGGTATCTGCGTCCATTCATTCCCGGGGAGAAACTGCGACCTCCAAAAAAAGGCTTCGCCGATTACTGGCTTTATCGCGGCCCGCGTTTCGATCAGCCATCGTCTGTCCGCCATCGCGTCCTGATCGTGGGGCACCTCCTCAGCGGCACTCTATTTGGTAGCGAGAAAAGTCTGCTTGAGATCATCGCCGCGATTGATCCGGACAAGTTCGATGTCTTTGCTGTCTTCCCGGAACGCAACGAGCAAGTCTTCGCCGCATTGCGTTCACAGGTGCAGGGCATTGCGGTTTTCGACTATTTCTGGTGGCGGCAAGATCGGCCTTTCGATGAAGAGGCTGTTTCGATCTTCGAAGAGATTTGCCGGCAACGCGCGATCGATCTCGTCCACGTCAACACCATCATGCTTCGCGATCCGCTTCTCGCCGCGCGGCGTCTGGGTATTCCGGGGATCACCAATGCGCGCGAATTGATCTCGCAGGACGACGAACTGATCGCCCGTCTCGGTGGCGATGCCCATGAGATAGCTCGCATCGTGTGTGAAAACGCCACCTACCTCCTGGCGAATTCCGCGGCCACGCTGACCGATTATCCCTGTGGGGAAAAAGGTGGCTTTCTCTACAACAGCTTCAACGCCAAAGCTCTTGATCTTCCGCAGCGGGTCGACCCCAGTCACATTTGCGTTGGACTGGTCAGCAGCAACATCCTGAAGAAGGGCGTGCTCGATTTTCTCGAGCTGGCCCGCGAGGCGGAAAAGCAGTTGCCGGCTCTACAGTTCCACCTGATCGGGCCGGACAGTTTCCTAACGAGGCAATGGCGGGAGGGCGCGCAAAAGCTTCCCGCCAACTTTCATCTCCGTGGACACATCGTCGATCCGCCTGACGCCTATCGCGATTTGAACGTGGTCCTTAATCTCTCCCGTTTCGCCGAATCTTTCGGTCGCACCGTGGCCGAGGCGATGATGGCGCGCCGACCGGTCATTGGCTATCACCACGGTGCTCTTTCTGAGTTGATTGACGACGGTGAAACCGGGTTTCTCGTGCCTTATCTCGACCTGTCGGCGGTGCTTGATCGGCTTCGCTTTTTTGTCGCCAATCCCGCAAAGATTACGGAATTTGGGGAGACGGCGCGGCAGCGGAGCCTGGCGCTCTTTTCCCGCGACGTTTTCGCGGATCGGATCAAGGCCCTTTATGAACGATTGATCGCGGAAGCGCGGCAGCGCTGCTGATTACATGGTCCCCAGCCCTAGCCCGAGGTGTCGCCGACGGTTTGGCCGCCAGTTGATTCGCTCGCTACGGCGATAACTTCAATCTCCACCTTGGCCCCCTTAGGCAGCGCGGATACGGCGACAGTCGAGCGGGCCGGCGGGTTTTCGCGAAAATAGGTTGCGTAGATTTCATTCACCGTCTGAAAATCACCCATGCTCGTGAGGAAAATGGTCGTCTTCACAATGTCCTCAAGGTTCAGGTGTTCGGCGCGCAAGATGGCGCTGATATTTTCGAGCACGCGTTTGGCCTGTTCGGAAATGTCGTCGGAAACAATCTGCCCGGTTTTTGGATCGAGCGGGATTTGCCCGGCGCAAAAAAGCATCGAGCCGCTGCGAATCGCCTGAGAATAGGGCCCGATCGCAGCCGGAGCATCACTGGTTGAAACGATTTTCTTCATCGGGGCATATTATGCGAAGGGCGACCCGGCACAACCCGACTGTCGTGGAGCAGGACGGAGGGGTTCTGGAACACGATGCCCTCGGGCGCGCTCCGACTGCGATTACGGGTGGCATTGGCGGGAAGTTTAGGTTGCGGATCGGCCTCCTTAACCGGATGTTCTGCATCCGAAAAAAGCAGAAAATTTCCCCATGGTTAGCTGGATTTTAAAGAAGATATTAGGCTCGAAAAATCAGCGCGAGATCAAGCGCCTGCACCCGATCGTGCGCACGATCAACGCCTTCGACGAGCAGTACAAGGCGCTCTCCGATGACGAGCTCCGCGCCAAGACGGCGGCTTGGAAAGCCGAAGTCTCCACGATCCAAGATCCCGAGGCGCTCGCCCGTCGGCTCGATGAGATCCTGCCCGAAGCCTTTGCTGTGGTGAAAAATGCGGCCCGCCGCCTGACCGAGCGACAGGAGACTTTCCTAGTATGCGACCAGCCGATGACGTGGAACATGGTGCACTTCGATGTCCAGCTGATTGGCGGTATCGTACTGCACCGCGGACGGATTGCGGAAATGGCCACCGGCGAAGGCAAAACGCTCGTCGCCACGCTGCCACTCTACCTCAACGCATTGGCCGGCCGCGGTGCGCATCTCGTGACCGTGAACGATTACCTCGCCCGACGCGACGCCGAATGGATGGGCCAACTCTACAGCTTCCTCGGTTTGTCTTACGGGTGCATCCAGCACGATCAGCCTCCCGATCTCCGGCGCGAGCAGTACGCGATGGACATTACCTACGGCACCAACTCTGAGTTTGGGTTCGACTACCTGCGCGACAACGGCATGGCGACCACGCGCGAACAGCAAGTGCAGCGCGGTTATCACTACGCAATCGTCGACGAGGTCGACTCCATCCTGATCGACGAAGCGCGCACCCCGCTCATCATCAGCGGCCCGGCTACCGTCTCGACCCATCAATACGATCGCCTCAAGCCGCTGGTCGACCAGCTCGTGCGGAAGCAGAACATGCTTTGCAACCGTCTTGCCGGCGAAGCGAAAGAACTGTTCGAGCGCGCCGAGCTTGAAACTTTCGTCCCACTCGAAAATCCCGCCGTGAAAGTGTCACCTGCAGCGCGAAAACTCGCGACCGAACTCCGGGTCCATCTCACTGAAATCACGGGCACGGGCAAGGATGGGGAAGCTACCGAAGCGGATGTGCGCTATGTCGCGGACTCGCGACCGAACCCCGGCGTGCTCATGTTCAAAGTGAAACTCGGTCAGCCGCGCAACAAGCAGCTCCTCCGCATGATGGAGGATCCGGAAAAGCGCAAGGCGATCGATAAGGCCGAGTTGTCGTTTTACACCGACACGCGCAAAGAAGAGCTCTTCGCACTCAAGGAAGAACTCTTCTTCACGATGGA
>Ga0070665_100002659_pt1 | contig 19434 bp, 13 predicted proteins | sample KBSS13metaG_FD_65862 | JGI IMG/M metagenome (GOLD analysis project Ga0070665, IMG submission 65862) | Switchgrass rhizosphere microbial communities from Kellogg Biological Station, Michigan, USA - KBS S1-3 metaG | ecosystem: Host-associated > Plants > Roots > Rhizosphere > Soil ...
TCGCTGCACAGAAGCTTGTACGGCAAGAAGGACCAGCAAGTCGTCACCTGTCGTGAGCTGGCGCGCAGTTATCATCGACATCGTGTGCGCCGTGTGCTGGCCGAAGACTACGGGTCTGTTACGTTGGAGGGTGAACGAGTCAGCGGATTTCTGGGCGCCATTGGTGTGTCGTTCCTGACCGCCGTCTAATGGTTACTGACGCGGCCCTGGTCATCATTGACATGCAGCGGGACTTCCTGGATCCCGCGGGTTATATCGCCCGGAGCGGCGTGGACGTAGCTCCATTGAGAGCCATCATCCCCGAGGTACAGCGTCTACTGTTGGGTGCCAGGCGATCCGGGGTGCGAGTGATACACACCCGGGAAGGACATCGGCCCGACCTGTCCGACCTCACTGCCGTCAAACAACGGCGTGCCGCGAGCAGTGGTGCCGCAATCGGCAGCATCGGACCTCTGGGCCGATTGTTGGTCCGCGGCGAGCCCGGTCACGCCATAGTAGAGGAGCTGGCGCCCGTGTCGGGCGAACCCGTCATCGATAAGCCCGGCTTTGGAGCCTTCTACGCCACGGACCTGGAGCTGCTGCTGCGTGCGGCCGGGGTAACCCGGCTCTACTTCGCCGGCGTCACTACGGATATCTGCGTCCACTCCACTTTGCGTGAGGCGGTCGATCGCGGGTTCGATTGCGTGACTGTCGGAAATGCCTGTGCCGCCGGCGATCCGGGCATTCACGCTGCCATGCTCGCCTGCATTGCCGGCGAAGGCGGCATTCTGGGAAGGGTGCTCAACACGCGGCAAGTACTCTCCGACTGGTCGACGTGCGACAGCAGCCGGATGGCGCTAACATAGCAGCAGCACCGTCAGGGGGAGTTGTAGACGTGCATTGGACTCGCTTCGCAGCAACTGTCGTAACGCTGACGCTGGTTGCGCGAGCTGCTGATGCGAGCTCAGAGCGGATGATGATCGTGGGCTCATCCACGGTATACCCCTTCAGCGCCGCAGTGGCCGAGCACTTTGCCAGGTCCGGTCCATTCCCGACCCCCATTGTTCGAGCTACGAGCACGGCAGAAGGGTTTCAGGCGTTCTGCGCTGGCGTTGGTGCGGAGACGCCGGACGTGAATGATGCATCACGCCGCATCTCCGCAAGCGAGAAGGCGGAATGCTCCAAAAACGGCGTCAGCCAAATTGCGGAGATTCGTTTCGGTTATGACAGCCTGATCCTGGCCAGCAGTCTGAAGGCCGACACCTTCAACATCACTCTCGAACAGCTTTGGCGTGCTGCCGCAGCCACAGTTTCCATCCAGGGTCGGATCATCGTTAATCCGTATAGAACCTGGCATGACATTGACCCACGCTTGCCTTCCCGAGCTATCCACATCTTTGGCCCGTCCGCGGGTCACGGCACGCGCGATGCGTTTATTGATCTCGTCATGGAGCCCGGCTGTCGCGAGGCATTCGCGGCTGCGGCGGTGGAGAAGACCTGCGCAGAAGTGCGTAAGGACGGAGCCTGGAGCGACGTCGACAACCTGGAATTGACTCTCGGCAAACTGGCCAGCAATCCCGATGCGATCGGAATCCTCACCTACTCCTACCTGGAGCAATTCAAGAACCGGATCCATGCCGCAACTGTAAACGGAATCTCTGCGTCGCGGACGACGATCCCTTCTGGAGATTATCCGCTGTCGCGGCCCCTCTTCATATACATCAAGGAGGCGCACCTGAAGACGACGATGGGTCTGGCTGACTATGCGACTGAGTTTTTGAGCTTTTGCGCTGCCGGGTCGCACGGATACCTGGCGGACCAGGGACTGGTGCCGCTTCCCGTGCCCGAGTTGCTTGCACAACGCGCGGCGGTCGCGCGTCTGCAGCGCTGAGCCCGGACTTTCAGTTCTTGACCAGGTTGCGCACCGTGGCGATCAGCTCATCGCGTCGAAATGGCTTCGACAGCACCGCATCCGCACCTGCCTGAGTTGCAGAGGCGAGGTACGCTTCGGTGGTGATCGTTCCGGGTTTATATCCGAGGCTGGAGAAATTCCCCCCGCCGCTGATGGCAAGAATCCTGGCACCCGGAAATTGCGCTCGGATCTGGTTGATTACTTCGATGCCATTGCTGCGCGGCATGATGATGTCGACGATGACAACATCGACCGGCTGCGCGAAGAAATCGCTCACGCCCGCAGCGCCGTCACCCGCCGTGGTAACGGTGAATCCGACCCGACTCAACACCTGCTGAATGGATTCTCTGATCTGCGCTTCGTCATCGATCACCAGTACGGTCGGCATGTTCAACTCCGATAAACCGGGAACTCGAGGACAAACTCAGCGCCGTGGTGCGGCGCGCTCGTCACCGCAACCTGACCTCCCATACCGGTTACGATTCCGTGCACGATTGAGAGGCCCAGGCCGGACCCCTGTCCAACCTCCCGCGTCGTGAAAAAGGGCTCGAAGATGCGCTCCTGAACTTCCGAGCTCATTCCGATGCCGGTGTCCGCTATCCGTAGCTGCACGCTGGCGGACTCGCAAACCTGCACAGTCACGGTGATCACCCCTTCGTCCGGCCCGATGGCCAGAACCGCGTTGGAGCATAGATTCAGCACCACCTGGTTCAAAAGAGTCGGGTCGCCGAGAATCTGCTCGTCCTGCGCAGCAATCTCGCGCCGCAATTGGACATTCGGCGGAATGAATGCCTGGGAAAAATCCAGGGCCTCGTTCACCACGCGCGCCAATCCGACCGGCACGAGGGGCCGATCAGACCCGGGGCGGCTGAAAGCGAGCAGCTTGGCCACGACATCCCCTGCCCGGTTGGCCGCCTTCAGCACGCGCGTCAAGTTGGGATGGGCGGGGTGATCCGCAGGAATCTGCGCCAACGCCTCCTCGGTGTACAGAATCAACGGCAACAGGATATTGTTGAATTCGTGTGCGATCCCGCCTGCCAGGGTGCCGACAGTAGCCAACCGCTGCTCGTGCCGTAGTTGATTCTCCAGTCGTACTCGCTCGGCCTGTTCCGTCAGACGCTGGCCTATTTCGGCACGTAGCTCGTCGGCCGCACCCACCAGCTCGCCGCGCATATTTTCCAGATCTGCGGCCAATCCCACGATTTCCAGCATACTGCTGTCGGTACGCAGCTGAGCCGCCTTATCGCCCTGAGCGACTCGGCGCGAGGCGACTTGCAATTGCGTCAGCGGACGCGAGACGTAGCCGGCCACCAGCATCGCTGCAATCAACGAGCACACTCCATAAAGGCCCAGTGCCGCGATTATCTGCCGACGCGCCTGATGTAGTTGCCCCAGAGTCGGGTGCTTGTCAAAACCGAGATACAGACGACCCCTGGCGCCTTCGCGTGCCAAAGGGATCGCGACCGCATACACAGAATCCTCAGAGCCGCCAAAGTCAGCGTCATCGCCACGCGCTTGGACCCATTCCGGCGTTTCGACTGCGGAGCTGCCCAGAGTGCGCCCATTGAGCTCGATGGCGGCGTAAAGGCACCCTCCACCCTCCACGCTGCCATCGAGGAAAATGACAGTACGGCTGGGAGATTCGAGGGTGTCACTCAGCTCGAGCTCGCGCGCGAGCGAGGTCGCATAACTGCGGGCATGACGGGTAAAAGTGGCGGTCGCATTGCGCCGGGCCAGTGCATCCAGCCCAATAAAGAGGAGCGGCAGAAACGCCGCGTAAAGTAGCAACTGCAACAGGACCAGACGCCCTCGCAGACTATTCAAAAACCGCCGCATCGGCCCGAACCGCCCCTCCCGATCCGCTGAAGCTCAGAATACCAGTGCGGCCGCCGCGCCCGAAAGGCGGTTGCGTTCAGTCAACCTGAGGTAAGACGCACGACATCGTTGAACCCGAACCACCCCGGCAAAAAAGCTTCAGATGCCTTGAATGCCGCCCCGGGCACGCTCATTCTGGCCCGCAACCTGATTGAGGGGACTAGCTTCCATAGCCGCCGCTACTGACAGAAACCGGGTTGGTGTCATGCGAACGCTGCTGGATGATCTGGCGCGTCGTTACTATGCCCCTTTGTCCAGCTATTTCCGCAAACGCACCCGCAATCCGGCCGAAGCCCAGGACCTGGTCCAGCAGGTTTTCCTGCGGCTGGCGCAATACCAGCAGCTCAACAGCCTGCGGGACCGCGACGCCTACATATTTCAGACGGCCGCCAATACCTTGAAGGACCATTACCGCCGGCAGGCGGTGCGCGAGCGGTTATCGAGCGAGCCGTCCGGATTCTTTGCGCCCGCCGATTCGGATTTCCCGGCGGATCGCGTCCTACAAGGTCAGGAAGACATCGCGCGCCTCGTCGGGGCCCTGCGCAACCTTCCTGAGCGTACGCGGGACATCCTGATGCTCAGGTGCTTCGAAGGGCTCAAGCATTCCGAGATCGCCCGGCTGCACGGCATCTCGACGCGGGCAGTTGAAAAGCACGTGACCAAGGCGCTGGCTCATTTGAGCAGCGTGTTGGACCGCGATCATGTGGAGTAGGACTGTGGCGACTCACACGGTGAGCGATGAATTGCGGGAGCAGGCGGCAGCCTGGCATGAGCGTGTTTCTCGCAACGGAGCTTCCGAGGAGGAGCGCTGCGAGCTGGAATCATGGCTGGCCCAATCGCCTGCGCATCGTCTGGCCTACGAGGAAGTGGCTCAAACGTGGGCACGGTTGCAAAGCCTCGCCAGCGATCCACAAATCTTAGAGCTACGCCACGAGGCCGCACTGCGCCTGACGCGCGGCGCAAGCGCCAAGCACCGCCCATGGAAGCTCGCGGCGGCAGCCGCCGTCCTATTGTCTCTGGCGCTGACATTGGTGAACACCCTGCCACAAAGCAGTGACCGCTCCGTTTTGACCTCGTTGGTTGCGGCATTGCAGGGTCACAAAGCCACGAATTACGCAACCGCGACCGGCGAGCGCCTGACCGTCAACCTCGAGGACGGGTCGCAGATAACATTGGACACTCAAAGCACACTGGCCGTTGAATACACCTCAACCGAGCGTCGCGTGCGACTAACCCGGGGTCAGGCCTTGTTTGAAGTCGCAAAGGATCGGCTGCGACCTTTCGTTGTCGACGCCCACCACCGGCGCCTGGTGGCCCTTGGCACCGCTTTTGATGTGAGGATAGAGGGCGCGCAGGTCAAAGTGACGATGGTGGAGGGCACAGTGCGTGTCGAACGAGTCCCCGCACCGATGGCCGCAGCGACCCCAGATTCACCCGGGCGCGGCAAGCAGTCTGTCGGCCCGTCTGCAGCGACCGCGATAGCGACAATTACGGCCGGCGAGCAACTCATTGCCGTTGAAGGACATCAGGACTCCGTGCGGCCGGCCGACGCTGAGCGCACCACCAGCTGGCGGCATGGGCAGATCATCTTTGACGATACTCGTCTGGCCGATGCGATCGCCGAACTGAACCGCTACTCACTGACCCAACTTCAGCTGCAGGATGCCGCGCTCGCGGATCTCAGGCTGAGCGGCGCATTCGCCACCGGCCGGCCGCAATTATTCCTCGAAGCGTTGACGAGTTATTTTCCCATTGAGGCTGTTCAATCGGACGAGCGCCGGGTCCTGTTGAAAGCACGTCCATGAACCGCGGGTTCGGTATTCCTCGAGTCGTGCGTCTTCCTCCTCGACCAGCAAGAGGGGGATCATCATGTCGTGTTTCAAGGCTGCGCTCGTGGGCGCCGCTCAGGTTATAATTTGCCTGCTGCTCCTGTTGAATCTGGCGCACGCCAGAGCGGACAACGCCGTCGTTCGTCCGTTCAACATCAATCGTCAGCCATTGGCGAGCGCGTTGCGCGAGTACGCCCGCCAGAGCCAACAGCAGATCCTGTACGCGCCGGACATTGTCGCCGCAAAGCTCTCCGACGGGGTGCATGGCACGATGCAGCCGCTGCCCGCATTGAGGATTCTCCTGAAGGACAGCGGCCTGTCGTTCTCCATCACACCGAATGGCGCGATTCTGGTGGGAAAATCCAGCACCGCGTCGCGACCCGCACAGCCGTTGACGGACAACGACTCGGGCACTGATCCATATCGGCCGGCACCGGCAGGCTCCGCCGCTCCAGCCCCAACCTCTCCGGCGTTGCAGGAAGTCGTAGTCACCGCACAACGTCGCGAAGAGCGCTCACTCAACGTACCCGTTGCAGTGACAGCCCTCAACTCCGAGGAAATACGCACACGCAACATACAGACAGCGCAGGACCTGCAAAACTATGTGCCGTCGCTGAATGTCTCCAGCAGTGTTACGCGTGACGACTACACATTCTCACTCCGTGGCATCGGTCCGACGGGCGGTTCCGGCCCGGGCGCGGTGCTGGCCGGCGGAGGTACCGGCGTCGTTGCCTACTTTGCGGAAGTTCCGACCACCGCCGCCGGCCCGGGCCTGTTCTTCGATCTGGAGAACGTGCAGGTCGCCGAGGGCCCACAGGGAACCCTATTCGGAAAAAACACAACCGGCGGCGCGGTGCTGTTTGTGCCCCGCAAGCCGGTCAATGATCTCGAGGGTTCCCTTGAAGTCGGCGGCGGCAACTACAGCGCCAAAACAGCCACCTTCGCCATCAACGCACCCGTCATATCCGACCGCCTGCTGGTCCGGTTGGCCGGTCAGGTTCTGGACCGGGATGGCTTTACCGTCGACCGGGGCCCCCTCTTTCCGGGCAAGGACTATGACAATCGCGACTTCTGGGCATTGCGGCTCAGTGTCCTGTGGCGCCCGCTCGAGAATCTCGAGAACTACACCATCTTCAGCGCCTTCCACAGCAATGAGCACGGCGACGGGTTCATTCTATCAGCGGTCGATCCGAACGGCGGATTCGCTTCCCAGCTACTGCCGATTCTCGCCGCACAACAGGCGGCGGGAGTGCGCTCGACGGCGCTTTCCGCCGATGAAGTCGACAAGCGATATAACTACGGTGTCATCAACACCACACGCTGGACCCTGACGGATCGGATCCAGTTCAAGAATATCTTCAGCTACCAGGTGCAGAAGTGGCTCAACAGCGAAGACGTGGATGGCACCACCCTCGTGCTGGATGATCTGCGGGCGACCCGCGGGAGTGACTGGCACACGCAGGTGGGCACCTACACGGAGGAGCCGCAGTTGCAGGGGACCGCACAGGATGGAAAGCTGACCTACACGTTGGGAGGATACTACGAATATGGACACAACATCGCACCTCAACCCTACGAGGTCGATGTCAACGCAGGCAACTTTGTCATTGTCCAGACGAACCAGACCAACTCCGAGCGAAGCCGCGGACTCTACGGCCAAACCAGCTATGACCTCGGCGGACTGACCTCTTCACTGGACGGGCTGAAGCTGACGGCCGGCTATCGGCACACCTGGGACGACTATAGTTACAGCATCGCTTCCTACAGTCCGACGGCGGGCAATATCTGTCTCACCTCCCCCGGCACTTACCCCGCAGCCGACTGCTCGTTCGGCGCATCCGGACGCAGCAGCGGTCATTCGTGGACTGCCGGGATCGCCTATCAGTGGACGCCCAACCAACTGGTTTATCTGCGCTCCGGCAGGGGCTACACGCCGGGTGGCTTCAATCCATCCTTCGGTTTCACTCCCGGAGGCGTCAACACCCCGCAGTTCACTTTCGCGCCGGAATCCGTGGTGGACGTTGAGCTCGGCGTGAAATCTGCATTCACACTCGGTGCGGCGCGCGGGGAAATCGCCGCCGATGTGTTTCACTCGCACTTCACGAATATCCAGCGGTACGTGTCCGAGGTCCTGCCGGGCGGAGTTGAATCGAACTTCACCGCCAACGCATCGCAGGCGCAGATCGAGGGATTTGAGCTTACCGGCCGGGTTGCGCCGATTCGCAGCTTGATGCTGGCGGCGACTTATTCCTACAACCACGGCAAATACACGCGGATCGATCCGGCTGCGGCCCCGTCGCTCATTGGGGTGCCTTTTGCGTACCTTCCGGCACACAAGGCCAGTCTGAGCGCGACCTATACGCTTCCGCTGCCGAGCAACCTCGGGGAAGTCAGTACCTCTGCTTTCTACTCCTACCAGTCACGATTCTTCGACGCTCCCGTCGTTCAACCTCTCGACTACATCGAAGGTTACGGCCTGCTGAATGCGCGAGTGGACTGGAACCATGTGGTACAGAGCTCGTTCGATGTCTCGTTTTCGGTGACCAACGCTACGGACAGAACCTATCGCGTCGGCCAATACAGCGGTTTGCTCGCCAATGGGTATATCACGTCATTCTATGGCGAGCCGCGAATGTACACAGTGAGTCTGCGCTATCAGTTCGGGGGACACTGAGATGGGAAGTATGCATCGCGTATGTGCGGTTGCGGCGCTGGTCAGTGTCGCTGCGGCAAGAGTAACGACCGATCCGGATGCAACGGTGCACATATCGAGCCTCGATGTGGCTTTCTCGAGTTATGCGAGCCAACAGGCACGGGATCAGTGGGCGGCACGCGCTCGCGAGCCCAAGGGTCCCGGCCTCGAGAAAGGCGTGGCGGCAGCGCGCGACTTCTACGGCAAGTTCAACGATGCACTGGCTGCGCGAATGAGAGTGCTATACGACGTCGAGATTGAAAGTAAAGTGATCGGAGGAGTGCGTACGGAAATCATCACGCCGAAGCAAGGGCCTGCGGCCGGCAACGAGCACCGCGTGTTGATCAACCTCCATGGCGGCGCGTTTGCCTGGGGCGAGGGCAGCGGCGGAGAAGTCGAATCCATTCCGATCGCCAGCGTCGGCAGGATCGAGGTGATTACGGTCGCCTATCGGGAAGGGCCGGAATATGCATTTCCAGCCGCAAGCGAAGATGTTGCCAGCGTCTACCGGTCTCTTTTGCAGGACCACCAACCCCATCAGATCGGCATTTACGGATGCTCTGCCGGGGGAATCCTGACAGCTGAGTCCGTCGCCTGGTTCGACCACGTCGGGCTCCCTCAGCCCGGGGCGATCGGGATGTTCTGCGGCGCTGCCGGACGCATGAGCGGTGACTCGCTGCAGATTGCACCTGCCCTCCAAGGTCAGAAGATGCAGGAGCACTTCGAGCTGCAGTTCCCCTACTTTGCGCAGGCGCACGTCAAGGAGAGCGATCCGCTCGTGTATCCCATCAACTCACCGCAGCTGTTGGCCCGATTTCCGCCTTCGCTGCTGATCGCAGGATCGCGCGACTTCTCCCTCAGCTCGCTCTTCAACACGCAACGGGCACTCGTCGAACGAGGAGTGGAGGCCGAGCTGCATGTCTGGGACGGATTGCCGCATGCCTTCTTCGTGGACCCGGACCTGCCGGAATCCAAAGAGGTTTATCGCGTCGTGAGCCGCTTTTTCATGCGCACATTGAGCCGATGATCCGTCAATCGGGCTCGGCCGGATCGTCGTCATCGGCATCCTCGCTCTGCTCTTCCTCCCCGTGCGCCGGCGCGGTGACCAACTGTTCCTTGTTTCTGGAGGCCAGTAACCGGTTGAATGCCGGCACATCCTGATCCATCAAGGTCCGATAGTGACCGGTCGCGACCGCCAGCTTTTTCTCCAACTCGTCCACCAACTGCGGTGCGGTGTCCGTCGGCCCCATATCGGCACCGCCCGCCACATCGCCCGCGCCGGTGCCGACTTCGCCGTTGAGCCACAGCAGGCTGAAGTAGATCTTGAATGCCGAGACGTAGTATTTATCGTCGCTCGCTGCCAACGCCTTCTGGAACATCTCATACTCAACATCCTGGAGCCGGGCGTTCAGAGCGGCAGCCGGCTTGGCCAGCGCGGTGTCATCGGTCTGCATATCCTCGATCTGACGACGCTGACGCTCGATCAGGTTCACCATGTCGGATATCCGACCCACGTCGTCACGGATACGCAGTTGTAGAGCATACGTCTGCGCGAGTTGCGCAGGTGTGCCCTGGGCCTTGGGGTCCGGCAACAGGGTCAGAGGTTGTTTGAAGACTTTCCCGTCCAGAGTGAGCTCGACCTGGTAACTTCCAGGTGGAACCACCGGTCCCGGCTGATGCTCCGACATCCCCCAGTGGGTGATCGGCCGCCACGCCTTGCCCTTGAAACGCGTATCGTCCCAGATGTGCGGATTCTCAGGCGGAATCGTGCGCAGTTGGATGGTCTCGAACGGATCGGAGCGCAGATCCCATGCGATCCGGTTGAAGCCTGCGTTGCCCTCGCCTTTCAGGGTACGAACTGTTTTGCCCGCCGAGTCGATGACGCGGGCACGGACCCCACCCGTGCTTTCGAATGGCAACCAGTACGTCAAGTAGGCGGGCGCGTTGGCCAACCGATAACTGTTACGCGGCTCGAAGAAGGCCGCGGCAATCGGCTTGCCGTTGCGGGCAATCTGCTCGAGCGGACTGATATCGTCGAGGATGTAGACTCCGCGACCGTAGGTCGAGACCACCAGATCGTGGAAGCGCTTCTGTGTCACCGTCCAGGTCACGGGAGCGGGCGGCAGTCCGCTGTGCAGCTCACTCCACTCGCCACCTTCGTTCAACGAAACATACAGACTGTTGCCGGTGCCGGCGAACAGGAGCCCCTTGACGTTGGGGTCTTCGGAAACATTGCGCACGTAGGCCAGCGTTCCGGTGGGCAGGGCGCCGCTGATCTTGCTCCACGTCTTGCCGAAATCGGCAGTTTTCAGGATGTAGGGATTGCGATCGTCGTTCGTCAGGTGTGCATCCAGGCTCACATAGGCGGTGGCCGCATCGAAGTGCGAGGGCTCTATGCGGGTCACGGTCGCGAGCTCTGGAATTCCCAGCTTCTTCAGACCCGGCGTCACATCGGTCCAGTGACCGGCGCCATCCGAGGTGTACCACACCTTGCCGTCATTGGTACCCGCCCACACCAGACCCTGTTTGATCTTGGAAGGCGCAATGGCAAAAACCACCTCGGGAGCGAACTGTCCGAGATTGTCACCGACGATCCCGCCCGATGACTTGATGTACTGCGGATCGCGATGCGACAGATCGGGACTGACGACGCTCCAGCTCTGTCCGCGATTGGTTGTCTTGAATATGACCTGACAGCCGTAGTAGACCGACTTGGGATCGAACGGGTCGATCGCCAGAGGCGGCGTCCAATGGCATCGATATGGCACCTGGTCGGGTGCCGCATCCAACGTGTGCAGCCATGGACTGACGGAGCGAGCCGACCGCGTTCGCGCATCCCAGACAGTGACCTCGTTGCCGTAGCACGAGGACCATACGATGTTGGGATCACTTGGGTCGGGAAGCGTGAAGCCGCTTTCGCAGCCGCCCATGCGATGGTCCCAACCCTGGTCGGACGGACGCCCGCCGATCGGGATGCTCGGGCCCCGCATCGTGGTGTGATCCTGCATGTTGGTGTAGACGTAGTACGGCGTCTGATCATCGACCTCGAGGTGATACATCTGGCCGATCGGGAAAGTCATCTTGCGGATGCCCTTGCCGCCGTTGAGCGTCAGGTTGATACCACCGTCATCGGTAATGACGAAATGATCCGCATCCTTGGCATCCCACCAGATATCGTGCGTATCGCCGCCCCACTTCACGATGTCGAAAGTAACGCCGCCGTCGGTCGACTGATTGACACTACTGCTGGCGACGATCACCCGGTCCGGGTCGGCCGGCGATACAGCAAGGTGAATGTAGTAGCCGGCGCGGCCGGTCAGCTTTCGATCCCAGGAGACGATGCGCCAGTTTTCACCGGCATCATCAGAGCGCCACAGCGAGCCGTCACCGTTTGTCTGGAGCAACGCATAGACGCGTTTCGAGTCTGATGGAGCAACCGCCACATCAACCTTGCCTACCGGCTTTGCAGGCAGACCGTGCGCAGTGATCCGCTGCCAGTGCTCACCACCGTCATGCGTGACAAACACGCCGCTGCCGGGGCCGCCGCTGTATTCGCCCCAGGTGTTCATCTTGACCTGCCAGGTGCCTGCAAACAAAGTCCTGGCGTCCTTGGCGTCCATGGACAGGCCCGAGCAGCCGGTATTGGCATCTACGAACAGTTGATGCTGCCAGCTCTTGCCGCCGTCGCTGGTGTGATAGATGCCACGATCCTGCTGGGGTGCCGCCAGTCTGCCGAGCGCACAGACATAAACACTGTTGGCGTTGGTGGGATCGATCAGGATACGGCCGATGCGCCCGCTCTGCGGCAATCCCATGTTGGTCCAGGTTTTGCCGCCGTCGGTCGACTTGTAGACGCCGTCCCCTGCGACATCGATGTCACGGATGGCCCAAGCCTCACCGGTCCCCGCCCAGACCGTCTTCGGCTCCGAAGGAGCTACCGCCAAGGCGCCGATTGCCGCGGCGTTCTGGTCGTCGAAGACCGGGCTCCATTTCGTGCCGCCGTCGGTCGTCTTGAATACACCGCCCGAGGCCGCCCCAATGTAGTAGGTGTTGCGCTCACCGGGAGCCGCTGCGAAAGCCGCCACACGATTCCCAACGACCGGCCCCAGAAATCGGAAACCAAACTGTTGTGAGTGAGCCGCCGTCATCGCCAGCCAACTCGCCACAACCAACCCCGTCCTGGACAGCCTGCGCATAGTTCGCCCCTACCCTTTCTACGGCCGTCCAGATAGTATACGAACTACGATATCTTATGCCACGGGCAGAAGCTCACGGCAGGCCGATGGCACCCGTCTTGACGGCGGTGTCCAGTCCACGCACGCCTTGCATATTCGCACCGGTGAAGTTGGCATTGGTCAGATTGGCGTGCGAGAGATCCGCATCAATCAGTTGGGAATCGCTCAGGTCCGCCCCGGTCAGATCGGCCCCCGCCAAGATGGCGCCACTGAAATCCGTGCGGATGAGTTTCGTTCGCACCAGCTTGGCGCCGGTCAGATCTGCAAATGAAAACTCCGAACGGGAAAAGTCGGAGTCGGACAGGTCAGCGCCGGCAGCACGGGCTTTCACGAGACTCGTATGCATCAGACCCATGGACTGATTTTTCATGTCCGCCGCAGCGTCCATGTGTGTCAGCTTCGCGCCGCTCAAATCGGTCCTGGTGAGATCGCCGATGAGTCGCGCTCCGGAAAGATCCGCATTAACCAGTCGGCCTCCCGCAACCTGCACGGAGAACATCATGGCGTTGCGGAAGGAGGCGCCTGTCATGTCGGCACCCTCGAAGAAACTGACTGTCAGATTGGCGTTGTCAAACCGGGCGTGATCGAGCTTTGCACCGTTGAAAACCGAGGCGGACAGGTTGGCGCCCAGGAAGTCGACATGGGAGAGCTTCAGGTTGGCAAAATTCCTGTCGGCCAGGTTGGGACGCGCCTTGCCGTGAGCCGCCGCCAGCACAGTCTGCAGCGACTCCGGCGTCATTCGTTCGGTTTCCCCATAGGAGAGTCCCGGGAGACTCACCAGCGCCAGTAAAGCGATGCCCCTCGGTACGCGTTTCATGCCGGAAGAATGCGCCAAGCTGCGCAAATGAGCAAAGCCGAAGATCAGGCCCCAAAAGGCAAGGTGCGAATGCGGCGGCCGCTGGCAGCGAAGATCGCGTTGGCAACGGCCGGAGCGACGATCGCCGTGCCCGCTTCGCCGATTCCGCCGGGCGCCTCGGCACTGGGAACGATGTGCGTCTCGACCACCGGCGCTTCATTGATCCGCAGCGGCCGGTAGTCGTGAAAGTTGCTCTGCTCCACGCGACCGCCGCGCAGAGTGATCGATCCGTACAGGGCGGCAGTCAAGCCGAACAGCGAGCCTCCCTCCATCTGCGCAGCCACCGTGTTGGGATTGACGACCGTGCCGCAATCGACTGTGGTCACGAGGCGCCGCACCCGCAACGAGCCCTTCGAGGCCACCTCGACCTCGGCGACTTGTGCGAGATAGCTGCCGAAGGCGAACTGCAGCGAGATGCCACGGCCCTGTCCCTTGGGCAGCGGCTTACCCCAACCCGACTTTTCCGCGGCCATCGACAACACTCTCAGTGCGCGGGGATTGTGAGCCAGCAGGGGTTTTCGGAATTCGACCGGGTCGCGGTTTGCGGCATGCGCCAACTCGTCCACGAAGGTTTCCACGACGAATACGTTGTGTGTGGGACCTACCCCACGCCAGAACGCTGTCGGGATGCCAGGCGGTTCGACACGAACATAATCAACGTGGATGTTTGGAAATGCGTACGGCGGTTGCGCGGCACCTTCGATGGCATCGAAATCCAGACCATTGGTAAACAGCGGCGGCAAATAACGTGCGACGATGGAAGGGCCAACCACGCGGTGCGTCCACGCCACCGGGTTTCCCTCGGCATCGAGCGCCGCCGACAACCGGTCGACATAGTACGGACGATACATGTCGTGTTGGATGTCCTCTTCCCGCGTCCACATCACCTTAACCGGCCCGTCGACATGCTGCGCAATGCGGGTGGCGAGAACGCTGCCATCAGCCTCGAGCCGTCGCCCGAACCCTCCGCCTATCAAGTGATTGTGGATCTGGACGGACTCACGCGGGAAACCCGTCAACTTGGCAACCAGATCCTGGGTGAGTGTCGGCGCCTGAGTTCCAACCCAGATATCGCAGCCGTCCTTACGAACGTGGACAGTGCAGTTCATCGGCTCCATGGTCGCGTGCGCTAGAAACGGGGCGTGATAGATGGCATCGAAGCGCTGATGAGCACCTGTGAGCGCACGCTGCGCATCTCCTTCGTTCCGGGCGACGACTCCCGGTTGTTTGGATGCCGCTTCGAGTTGCCGGATGACATCGGCATTGGAAACGTTTGCGTTGGGTCCGTTGTCCCACTGAATCGCAGCCGCTTGAAGTCCTTTCTTCGCTGCGGCCATGTGATCGGCCACTACAGCAACCACATCGTCCAAACGTACAACCTGGCGCACGCCCTTCACCGCAAGGGCCGCCGATTCGTTGACCGATGCGACCTTGCCGCCAAACGTAGGGGATTGCGCAAGAGTGGCGACTCGCATTCCGGGCACCTGCACGTCGATGCCGAATTTCGCCGTGCCGTTGATCTTCTCCGGTGTATCGAGGCGGTGGGCCGGCAAGCCGATCAGCCTGAAATCGCCCGGATTTTTCAAGGGCACCTGATCGGCTGCCGGCACGGGTAGAGTCGCGGCGGTCTCGACGAGTTGCCCATAACCCGAGCTGCGTTGGGTCCCTGTCTCAAACACCCGCCCGCCCCGCGCGGAGCACCGGCTGGGTTCGATCTGCCATTGTTTGGCCGCTGCTGCAATCAACAGTGTACGCGCGACAGCACCCGCCTGCCGCATTGGCGTCCAGAACGCCCTGATGGATGAGGACAATCCGGTGGATTGCACATGGAGGATCGCATTCGCGTACAGCTTGTCGTTCGCGGGGGCGTGCTCCAGTCGCACCTGCTCCAAAGGCACTTCCAACTCTTCTGCCAGCAGCATCGGCAACGATGTGTAGGTCCCCTGCCCCATCTCGACCATGGGCATCACCAAGGTCACCAGGCCCTGCCGATCGATCCGGATAAAGGCATCAGGTGCGAAGATCCGGCCCGTACCCCCGGCGGCCCCGGCCGGGCGCATTGCTATCGGAATCGACCAAGACAACAGCAATCCGCCCGTTGCCGCAACTCCCACCTGCAGAAATTCGCGTCGCCCGGTCATCATGGATTCTTTCCCGGGACGGCCGCCGCCGCATGGTGGATGGCTGCACGGATTCGCTGATACGTGCCACAGCGGCAGACGTTGCCGGACATCGCTGCATCGATGTCGGCATCGGTGGGTTGTGGTTGCCTGGCCAACAGGGCTACCGCCGACATGATCTGACCGGATTGGCAATAGCCACACTGCACGACATCCAGCTCCTGCCAGGAATGCTGCAACGCGCGCCCCAATGGCAGCTCGCTGACGGCTTCGATCGTCGTGATGGACTTGCCGACGGCAGCGCTCACCGGCATGACGCAGGAGCGCACGGCGCCCCCATCCAAGTGGACTGTACAGGCACCGCACAGGGCCATGCCGCAGCCGAACTTTGTTCCGGTCATCCCCAACACGTCGCGCAGAACCCACAGCAGGGGCGTGTCGGCGTCAACGTCGACGTGGTGAGTGGTGCCGTTGATATTGATGGGATATGGCATTGCGGAAAGCCCCGAAGGTGAAGGTCAGGCCGCATGATCCGCGATCCGGTCGGCGGCAGCCTCCGCGATATTGCTTTCTACTAGCGCGAAGTTGCTGCGGGAACCGCAGCGGCCAATTTCCATAAGTGCGAACTCGGTCTCGAGCCGGCCTCAGGCCCGGCCGAAACCGGCCGAATACCTCTGCAATGATTGAACTCCGCAGATCACTGCGCACATTCGTCTGGATCGTGCTGCTGTTTGTGTGCAATGCAGCACACGCGCAGTATTTCAGTTTCCGACCTTATACGCCGGCAGAGGGTCTGACGAATCTGGCGGTCGGACACCTGGCACTGGGGGCCAATGGAGATCTTTGGGTCGGCACGGACGGGGGATTGTTCCGCTACGACGGCACCTCCTTCGAGCCGATTGATACTGAAAGCGGCCTGCCGCCCGACCAGGTCGGTGGCCTGCAGACAGATCGCTGGGGAGCTGTGTGGGTCGACCTGGTGCGGGGCTTGTACCGGCGTGCGGCCGGCTCGAGTCGATTTGAGATCGTGCGCGATCAGGCCGGCCCCGTGCACGTCGACTTCCGCACACCTGTCGCCTTTCTCGACCCGCAGAACATCCTGGTCCTCAGCGCGGGTCAGGTCATCGAGTTGCAGCGAGCCGGCGATCGGTGGGTCTCCAAGCCCTACTTCAGTGCCGAACAATCGGCACAGTTGGGACGAGTGCGGCGCCTGTCGCTCGCCTCTGACGGAACCCTTTGGTTGAGTTGTGGCACACAGATCTGCAGTGCCGGCAAAACCGGCATCCGGGTATGGCAGCCGACGGACGGGGTCGCCGCGGATGACTGGAACAGCTTCCTCGAAGATCCGCAGGGGCGCATCTGGGTGCGCAGCCCGCAGCACCTGCTGATACATGAACGCGAGGCGCCCACCTTCACGCTGCGCGATCCACCGACACCCGAGTTGGCCGAGATCCGCGATTACCTCGCCATGGTGTTGGATCAGACCGGACACGTGCTCGTGCGCACAGGCGCCGGGCTGGCGCGTTGGGATGACACACAGTGGAAGCAATTTACCTTCGCCAACGGCCTGCCCGCCGCATCGATCTCGGACGCCCTGCTCGACTCGGAAGGCAACATCTGGCTGGGGATGAACGGCCTGGGGATCTGGCGCTGGCGCAACTACGATCATCTCGAGTCCTGGACGCGGGCGCAGGGGTTGGTGTCGGACAAAATCTGGAGCCTGCTGCGGGACCCTCATGGCCGGCTGCTGTTGGGAACGAGCAATGGATGTCAGATGCTCGATGAACGCGCGGGCCACGTCGTCGAGTGCCCGGTGGAGGGGTTACCACATCGAGCACTGCGTGCGATGGCGGTTGATCGCGCGAGCTCCATATGGTGGGGATTCAACAACGGTGAGATCTGGGTGAGCCGTGCCGGCGATGCCCGGGCACACCTGATATTTCCGGCGGCCGTGGATCGCCCCGAGATCTCGCAGATGTATTTCGATCGAGCGGGGCTCGGCTGGGTGGCCGCCCTGGACGGCGGATTGTTCCAGCTCGATCCGAACGCACCCCGCCTCGAAAAAGTCGAGCTGCCCGGCGATCGGGAGCGGATCTACGATTTTGCCGAGGATTCCCTGGGGCGCCTGTGGGTTGCCGGGTCCACCGGACTGTTCCGCAAGGACGCCAAACAGTGGAGTCTGGTGCAGGTCAGGGATCCGGCCGGCGTCAATTCGGTCTTTGGCTCGGTCGCCGCCACTGCGGACGGCTCCGTCTGGGGTGCATCCGACGGCCGAGGTCTGTTGCGAGTTACGGGATCCACATTCGAGCATCGGGAATGGGTGCAGGCGGACATTGTCGCGCACACATCCGTTTACTTTGCCCGCAATGACTCCCGAGGATGGGTCTGGCTGGGGACCGGTCAAGGTGTCATTGTCTTCGATGGAGAGCTATGGCGACGTCTGGATCAGGAGGATGGCCTGGTCTGGAATGACACGCAGGTGTATGGCTTCCTTGCAGACAGCGATGGCTCCGTGTGGATCGGAACCTCCGCCGGGTTGACTCACATCCGCGATCCGCACCATCTCATGAGCCCGCCGCAGCCGTTGGACCTGGATATTGCCCGAGCGAGACTCGGTGCCGAACCCCTGGCGGCCGACCATAAAACGACGGTGCCGTGGCGATCGGATGCGGCCTTTGACGTTCACCTGGGCTCTCACAGCTACTCCCGCTCGGCGCAGACGGAGTTCCGCTACCGCCTGATCGGTCTGTCATCCAAGTGGTTTGGATCGCGCAGCCCGGAGATTCATGTACCGGCGTTGGATGCAGGGAACTACCGTCTCGAGGTGATGGCGGTCGATACACCCCATGCGCGTGTTTCCAAGCCTCTCTCGTTGACCTTCAAGGTGCTGCCGCCCTGGTGGCGCACACTCGCTTTTCGCAGTGCCGTGGTCCTGTTGACTGTGATGTTGGTCGCGGCGGCGTGGCGCTGGCAGTTCGTCAAGTTTCGAGCGCGCCGCGCGGCACTGGAAGCGGAGTTCAACGAGCGCCAGGCCCTTCTCGAGCGCGCCACGCGGGATGCGCTCACGGGGCTGTGGAATCGCGCCGCGATCCTGGATGCCCTGGGTCGCGAAACAACTCGGACGCACCGCAGTGAGTCGCCGCTCGCCGTGGGGATGATCGACGTCGACCACTTCAAGCTCATCAACGACAATCATGGGCACCTGGGTGGCGACGAGGTGCTACGCGGACTGGCGCGTCGGCTGAGCGAGCAGCTTCGCGAAGGTGACTGGCTGGGACGCTACGGCGGCGAAGAATTGATGATGGTGCTGCCTGGCAAAGGACGTGGGGACAGCGAAAGTATCGCCGAACGATTGCGCAAGTGTGTGGCTGATGAGCCGTTCATCGTAAGTGGTAAGCCCCTCACTGTGACCGTCAGCATCGGGATTGCAAGTTGTGAGACGAGCCACGACGAGCCGGAACACATTGTTGCCCGGGCGGATGCGGCCCTTTACGAGGCGAAGCGATCGGGCCGCAATCGAGTCGAGTATCTGAGTGCGGGAGACGGCGCGGACTCTCAGGATACGCGCCGGTATCTGCGTGCCCTACTGAACAAACTGGATCTGGAAGACAATAAAAACTAACGATCGAATCCAAACTTGGTCTTGTCGATCACGTTTTGCAGGGGCAGACCCCCGCACCACCGCTCGAGATTCGTCGCAAACTGGCGGAACAGGTGCTCACGATAACCGACTGTATCGCCCGACATGTGCGGCGAGACTATGACCCGGTCCGAGCTCCAGAAGGGATGCGTAGCAGGCAGCGGCTCCTGTGCAAACACATCGAGTGCCGCCATCCCCAGAGTCCCGCGCGTCACCGATTCCAACAGGGCATCCTCATCGACCAGGTCGCCCCGGCCGATATTGATCAGTGTCGCGCCCGGCTTCATGCGATTGAG
>Ga0070665_100002664_pt1 | contig 19412 bp, 13 predicted proteins | sample KBSS13metaG_FD_65862 | JGI IMG/M metagenome (GOLD analysis project Ga0070665, IMG submission 65862) | Switchgrass rhizosphere microbial communities from Kellogg Biological Station, Michigan, USA - KBS S1-3 metaG | ecosystem: Host-associated > Plants > Roots > Rhizosphere > Soil ...
CTACACCGGTTCGTCGAGCGAGACCTGCACGTTCGCGGCGCCGCAGGTCGGCACGTACTACGTGATGGTGCGTGCGTACGCGAGCTTCACCGGCCTCAGCCTCACCGGCAGTTATTCGACCGGCGGTGGCGGTGGCACGGTGCTGACCAGCGGCGTGCCGGTGACCGGCGTCTCCGCCGCGTTGAATGCCTATTCGACGACCTACACGATCGTCGTTCCTTCGGGCAAGACGAAACTCACCGTGACGACCTCGGGCGGCACCGGTGACGGCGACCTCTACGTGCGGCTCGGCTCCGCACCGACCACGTCGACCTACACCTGCCGTTCGTGGGTCAGCGGAAACACCGAGACCTGTACCTTGAACTCGCCGGCCGCGGGGACGTACTACGTCCGCATCTACGGTTACACGGCAGCTTCGGGCATCACGCTCACGGCGACCTACACGCCGTAGCAGCACGCCGACGCCGCGCTGGCGTCGAACGGCGACCGGTCCGCCGGTCGCCGTTTTTTTACGGCCATGGATGGCCCGAATGCCGAAAATGCAGGAGCAATTCTCGGCTGGGCCATGGATGGCCCGAATGGTTGTTCGCATTCCGTAACTCGACCCCGCCGAACCGCGATCCGTCGCATTCCGCTGGCCGACCTTCCGCGCAATCGCGCATGGTCGTGCCGCGTCGACCCGTCGCATGCCGTGGGCTTCGAGATGATCCTGTTGCCGATCCACATCGTCGCCGGCCTGCTCGCGATCACCGCCGGCGCAGTCGCGTTGACGGCTGCGAAAGGCGCCGCCCTGCATCGCCGCAGCGGCATGGTCTTCGTCATCGCGATGATCGCGATGACTTCCAGCGCGGTCGTGATGGCGATGTTCTTCCATCCGAACCGCGTCAATGTCGTCGCCGGACTGCTGACGTTCTACCTCGTCTGCACCGGCCTGCTCACGGTACGTCGCCCGGTCGACGACGCCCGGCGATGGCTGGGCGCGCTCATGCTGCTCGCACTCGGCGTCGGCATCTACGCACTCTCGCTCGGACTCGAAGCGCGGAACGCAGGCGGACGCGTCGACAGCATTCCCGCGCCACCGCTGTTCCTGTTCGGCGTGGTCGGACTGATCGGCGGACTCTCCGATGCGCGCCTGCTCGCAGCGCGTGGCATCGACGGCGCGCGGCGCATCGCGCGACACCTGTGGCGCATGATGTTCGCGCTTTGGATCGCGACCACGTCGCTCTTCCTTGGCCAGATGCGCCATTTCCCGTTGCCGATCCGCAAACCCGCCCTGCTCGCGATCCCGGTCGTGCTCGTGCTCGTGCTGATGGCCTACTGGCTCGTGCGCGTGCGGGTGAAGGGCCGCAAGCGCGTGGCCGAGCCACGTGCCGTCGCGACCTGAGGCAACGGCACAGGGAATCGCGTACCCGCTTTCCGCCCCACCAGTGCCCGCATTGCGCCACATTGCGCGTCGACACTCGACCGCCCTGCCCGCTGCCTTCGAGCCGACCATGAAGCCATTGCTCTGCGCCGCCCTCGCATTCGCCCTGCCCGTGCTCGCCAACGCCGCCGACGATCCATTGACGCGCCCGATCGTGTCCGACGCGGCCGCGAAGTGGAACCGAGCGGAGGCGCCGCAGCGCATCCATGGCGACACCTGGTACGTCGGCGTGCACGGCTTGAGCGCGGTGCTGATCCACGGCGACGCCGGTTCGATCCTGCTCGATGGCGGCCTGCCGCAGTCGGCGCCGCAGATCGAGGCGCACATCCGCCAGCTCGGCTTCAAGCTCGAGGACGTCAAGCTGATCCTCAATTCGCATGCGCACTTCGACCACGCCGGTGGCATCGCGGCCTTGCAGCGCGACAGCGGCGCCGAAGTGCTCGCGAGCCCATCCGGTGCGCAAGCGCTGCGCAGCGGTCGCGTCGTCGCCGACGATCCACAGGCGGGATACACCGACAACGGCTTCCCCGCCGTGGCCCGTGTGCGCGAAGTGCACGATGGCGAGACCGTCCGCCTCGGCAGCCTCGCGGTCACCGCGCATTTCACGCCCGGGCATACGCCGGGCAGCACGACCTGGAGCTGGCGCTCCTGCGTGCAGGACGATTGCGCGAACGTCGTCTACGCCGACAGCCTCAACGCGATCTCGGCGCCCGGCTTCCACTACCTTGCCGACGCGACACATGCCGACCTCAGTGCATCGTTCCGGCGCAGCATCGACACCGTCGCGAACCTGCCTTGCGACATCCTGATTTCGGTGCATCCGGAGATCGCCGGTGTCGACGCAAAGCTCGAGGTGATGCAGCAGCGGCCGAAGACGAATCCGTTCATCGATACGGATGCGTGTCGCAACTACGCCAACGCGTATCGCGAGATGCTCGACGCACGCATCGAACTGGAGAAGAAAGCCGCCGCCCGCTAGCAGCGGTGCCGAGAAAGTGCTTTCCTGCACACGTTCTGGATTCAGCGAGTCCGGCGGAAGTCCGGGCTCGCTTCGGACGAATCAACGACTTGTGTCGCCGATTCGCAGACGACCCGTCAGCGGATCGTGGCCTCAGTACGCCGTTTGCGGCACGCCATCGATCGCCGGCGTGTGGCTCATGAAGCGCACGATCCGATTGCGCCCCGCATCCTTCGCGCGATAGAGCGCGCCGTCGGCGGCACGGAACAGGTCGTCGACGTTGGCGAAGTCGCCGTCGCGCGTACTGGCGACGCCGATGCTGACCGTGATGCCGGCATCGGCCGATGCACTGCCCTCGACCGTCTTGCGCAGCGACTCGGCCACGCCGGCCGCCTGCTCGCCGTCCGCGGCGGGCAGGATCACCGCGAACTCCTCACCGCCGTAGCGGCAAACGCTGTCGCCGCGGCGCACGCCGCGGACGAGATGGTCTGCCACGAGCTTCAACACTTCATCGCCGCGCGCATGGCCATGGCGGTCGTTGAACAGCTTGAAATGGTCGATGTCGACCACGAGCAACGCGAGCGCACCGTGATTGCGGCGGGCGCGCTCGAATTCGTTGGCGGCGACTTCGTCGAAGAAGCGCCGGTTCGGCACCTTGGTCAGCGTGTCGGTGCGGCTCTGCCGGCGCAGGTCGCTCAGGCGGCTCGCCAGCGCGAGCGACAGCAGCACCATCTCCATCAACGAACCGACCTGGAAGCCGTTCTGCGTGAGCATGTTGTGCGGCAGCAGGCCGAACACCTTCAGCATGTAGGCCATCACCCCGACCAGCAACATGCCCCACGCGACCATGAAGTAGCGCGCGGGCCGGTAACCCATGACGAGGCCAAGCGTGCCCATCACGATGATCAGCGCGGTGACCACGATCGTCAGCAACGCGAGCGGCAGGATCAGCAACGCGTACGGCGCGAAGAACGACGCCACGAGGCCGAGGCCGGCGAGCGCCTGCAGCGTGATCGCGAGCTTGTCGAGCCGCGGCAGGAAGCCCGGCGTGCCGAGGAAGGAACGCGTGAACTGCAGGCCGAACACGAGCGCGAGCGCGAGCAGCACCAGCAGGGCCTGGTTGCCCCATGCCGGGCTGTTCGGCCACAGGAACTCGAACGCGAGGCCGTTGTGCACCGCGAAGTAGAGCCCGTAGCTCGCCGCGTACAGCAGGTAGTAGAAGATCGCGCGATCGCGCACGACGACGAACAGGAAGAAGTTGTACAGCAGCAGCACGAGGAACCCGCCGTAGTACGCGCCGTAGGCGAGCTGCTCGCTGCTCAGCGTGTCGACGAGCGAGTGCGACTGGTACAGGGCGAGGCTGAGGTCCACCGGTCCGCCGGAAGCCGCGCGCACATAGACGGTGCGCTGGGCATTGGCCGGCACGTCGAGCTCGAAGATGAAGTCGCGATGCACGAATTCGCGCGTGGAGAAAATGCTGCGGTCGCCGGTGGCGGTGTGCCGCCACGTGCCGTCGCGGTCCTGCGCCCATACGTCGAGCGCGTCGATCAGCGGATAGTCCTCGCGCAGCATGACGCGGCGCGCATCGGCGGCGCGATTGGCGAGCGTGAATCGCACCCACCAGGCCGAACGCGTGAAACCGAAATTCGTGCCCACCGCCGGCGCCGGCTTGAACGCGGCGGATGCGCGCGCGCTATCGAAATCCAGCCGCCCTTCACGGTCTTCGAGCACTTCGACATGCTGCTCGAGCGTGGCGCGGTAGAACGTCGCGTCGATCGAAACGTCCGGTGGCGCCTGCGCCGCCGCGAGACCGCCCGCAGCGAGCGTCGCCAGCGCAAGGATGATCCGCAAGAGGTGACTTGCGCTGGGTCGGGCCATGGGCCGCCGCCATGTGGATGGTGATCTGGTTCAGAATAGCAGGCCTTGGCAGGCCGGGGAGTCGGGGATGCGCGCTTGGAACCTTTTGGCGGTGGCGCTGGCTGCCGCGCTCGCGGCCGGCTGCGGGCAGTCGGAGAAACCCATCGCGAGCGGGGCCGCCGTCGCCGGCGGTGAAGGCGCGATCAACCTGGAGCAAGGCTGGAGCCGCGAGGTGCAGGACCGCGCCTGGTTCGCTTCGTTCGGTTCGCGACTGCTCCCGACCGCGTGGTTGAAGGCGCTCGAGCAGGCCGGAAGTACGCAGCGCTTCATGGCGAACGAACACCTGGATGCGCTCGGCTTCCTGCTGCAGTCGCCCACGCCGGCCAATCCTGCCGGGTTCCCGCTCGGATTCACCCACGAAGCCGACGCGCAAGGCAGTGACTGGACCGGGCTCGGCTGCGCCGCCTGCCATACCGGTGAGGTGCGTTATCGCGGCCACCGCATCCGCCTCGACGGCGGCCAGGGCACGCTCGATTTCAACGCGTTCGAGGGCGCGCTCGTCGACAGCCTGCAGGCGACCGTTGCCGATCCCGCGAAGTTCGATCGGTTCGCCACCGCGCTCGGCACAGGCAGCGAACACCGCGATGACCTCAAGCGCGATGTCGGCGCATTGGCCGACAACATTGCGGCGCGGCATCGCATGAACCAGGTCGCGGTCCCCTACGGCCACGGCCGCCTGGATGCGTTCGGGCAGATCTTCAACGCGATCGCGGTGCAGTTCCTCGGCGAACCGGAAAACCGTCGCGCACCGGATGCGCCGGTCAGTTTTCCGATGCTGTGGGACGCCGCGCATCTCGATGTCGTGCAATGGAACGGCTCCGCACCGAATGCCGGGCCGGGACCGCTGCTGCAGAACGTCACGACGGCGCTCGCCGTCTACGGCTCGCTCGACGTCTCCGGGCACGACGGCATCGACGGCTATCCTTCGTCGATCGACTTCGCGCACCTTGCGCAGATCCAGGACGATTTCTACGCGCTGAAGGCGCCGCAATGGCCGGCCGACCTGTTCGGTGCACTCGATGGCGCGCGCGTCGCGCATGGCGCGCAGATCTACGCGCAGCAATGCGTTTCCTGCCACGCGCTGTCCGATCGCAACGACCCCAGGCGGCAGCTCAAGGCGACCATCACGCCGGTCGACGACGTCGGCACCGATCCGCGCATGGTGCGCAACTTCCTCGATTCGACCTCGCGCAGCGGCGCGTTCGAGGGGCACAAGCTCGGCGTCGTCGCGGGACCGCCACTCGGTGCGACGGCGCAGACGTCCGACCTCGTCGTGCACGCCGCGGTCGGCGCTGCGCTGCGCCACCCGTTGGCGAGCGTGCGCGATGCGCTGGCCGGCTACCACAAGGTGATCAAGGACGCGATCGATGCACACGGCAACGGTTACAAGGCGCGCCCGCTGGGCGGCATCTGGGCATCGGCGCCGTACCTGCACAACGGTTCGGTCCCGAGCCTCGTCGAATTGCTGAAGCCGCCCGCGGATCGCGTGCGCAGCTTCGGCGTCGGCCGCGAGTTCGATCCGCAGACGGTCGGGCTTGCGATCGCGGATGGGACCTCTTCGGAAGTGTTCGACACGCGCCTGGCGGGCAACGCGAACGTCGGGCATGCCTACGGCACGACGCTCGCCGATGCCGACAAGCGCGACCTGCTCGAGTACCTCAAGAGCCTCTAGGCGAGTTGTCGGGCACGACCGTCGCGTCGGCGATGCGGTCGAACCAGGTTGCCATGCTCGCTGGCGCGTCCGCGCCGAGCAGTTCGGCGACGATCTGCCGGCCGAGCGCACGATACGCCTCGAACTGCGGCTCGGCGAAGAACTGCTCGCTGGTCGGTTCGTCCGGAAACGCCGGATGCGCGCGCCAGTAGGCGTAGATGTCCGCGCTGAGGCCCGCGCACAACACCGGCCGCAGGTACAGGATACGGCCGCGAAAGCCATCCGCGTAGAGGATGCTGCCGAGCGCGAACGGCTGTTGCGCGAGCGCGTCGTCGCGCTGCTGGTGGAAACGATCCGCGTCGAGGTCGATCTGCGCACCGAAGTCGACGCGCACGCGTTCGATGGCGCGCCCGAGGTCGGAGAGAGTCGTGTGCGGATCGGCACCTGCATCGATCACGACCATGTAGCGCACGCGTCGCCGCGCCAGCTCGTACAGGCCGAGGTTCTCGAAACCGCCCCCGTCGGAGAGGTGCACGTGGCGCCGCTTTTCGTCGAGGCCGAAGCCGAGCATCTCGCGCGCGATGAAGATCCACCACCACGGCCGCGCCGGCACGCGGCTGCCGGCGCTGCGCGGATTGAGCGCCCAGTAGCCGAGGCGTACGTTGAGCAGGGCCATCAGGAACGACACCGAGCGGGCACGCGTGGCGATCATGTCCGGGTCGATCGCGGCGCCGGAGGTCGTGAACGCGTTCGACAGCGCCATGTCACCCGCGGCATAGCGGTCGATCCTGCGCCAGCCGGTCGCCGACGAACCGGCGTGCAGCGGCGAGATGAAGAAGTTCGCGCCCTCGCGACTGCGCAGGCGTTCGTTCGCGGAACTGGTCGTGTTGAGCGTCGCGTTGATCAGCTGCAGCGGTGCACCACGGTCGGGGCCGAGTTCACGCACGTCGAAGTCGCCCGGATCGGCAATCGTGTCGCCCGCGACGACCGGCAGGAACGCGTCGCTCAGGCGAGCGCGGTAGTAGGCATGGATCGACACGCGATTGATGTCGCACACGAACGCGAGCACCACGGAAAGCACGACGAGGCCGAGGAATACCGGTGAATCCGGCAAGCCCGAATGCAGGGCCACGTGGTAGCACAGGATCAGCAGGCCATAGATCACGAGGCTGAGCCCGATCGTGGTCAGGCGACCGCTGCTGTCGCCGCTCCTGCGGCGGTCGAGCAGCATCGAGGCGATACCCGTGAGCACCGGCATCAGGTAGGACAGATGGTGGCCGAGCGCGTGCGCATGACGGATCGCGAACAGGTGTTCGAGCATCTCGCCGAGCGTCGCCGCGATCGGGATCAGGCCGAGCGCGATCAGCGCCGGGCCGAACACGACCAGGCGGCCCATGAGCACGCGCAACGCATCGACGCGGCGCACGTTGGCGAGGTGCGGCACTCCGGCGACGAACGCGAACAACAGCGCGACGACCGGAAAGACGGCGAGGCATGCCACGCCCGCGACGAGCAGCAGCCAGTAGCCGTGGTGTCCTTGCGGCACGTGCCCGCCCGGCAGGGCGAGCCAGTCCGGCCACGCGAACGGCAGCCAGCCGAGGGTCAATGCATACACCGCGAGCACGAGCAGCGGCCCGAGCACGAGCACGTTGACGAAGGTCGCCGCGAGGATCGACGCGATCAGGGTCCAGATCGAGAAGCCGCGCGCGCTGACGAGGTACTTGCCGTGCGCGCGCAGCCAGTCGAGCACGCTGCCGTCGCCCGAAGCGAGCTTCGCCGCGAATACGCTGCCGCCCGCGTCCTGTGCGACGCGCGCGCGCAGCCAGCTGTAGCAGGAAGCGATGTAGCCGCCGCCGGAGACCGACGACAGGTAGTCGACATGGCGCAGCAGGCCGGCCGCTTCCAGCGCCTGCAGCACGCCGAGATTGAACACCGCGGAGCGGATGCCGCCACCGGAGAACGCGAGGCCGACCACATCGTCGCCGGCCGGTGGCAGGCCCGCGGCGGCGCGACGGCGCGCGAGCCATTCGCTCTCCGCCGTGCGCACGCGCTCGAAGTCGGGTGTGTAGCCGGCGTCGTCGGCGTCCATCAGCCGTGCCTTGTCGCGCACGTCACCGCGAGCAATCCGGTGGCACGAAGTCCGCCGGCGTCGCCGGCAGGTCGCGATGGATCTTCAGGTACTCGACGATGGCCCAGCGCTCGTCGTCGGTGAGCAGCGCACCGATCACGCCTGTCGGCAAGGGATGCGCGTTCGGATCGGCATGCGCGGCGGCGAGCTGCTCCGCCGTCGCGACGAAGGCGTGACCGCTGTTGTGGTTGCCGTCGAGCGAGGTGTCGAACCAGAAGCCGTCGGCTTCCTTCGGATCGGCCGGCTCGCTGACGTAGCCGACGTGCTTCGTGTCGAAATCGCGCCGGCCGACGAAGAAACGCTTGCTGCGCTGCTCGGGCGGCAGCAGCATCTGGTACAGGTTCGGCACCGAACCGTTGTGCAGGAACGGCGGCGTCGCCCACACGCCTTCGAGCGGACGCGGCTTGTAGCCAGCCACCTGCTGCGGCAGGTCGAGGATGCCGAAGCCGCCGAGGCATTGCTGGCGCTCGTACGGAATCGCGTTGTCGGTGAAATACTTCGCCTTGATCAGCAGGCCGAGCACGTTCAGGCCTTCGCCTTCGGTCAGGCGCGTCACGTCGATCGCCGCCAGTTGCTTGTCGATGCGCGCTTCGCCCTGGCTTACGTCGTCGCGCAATGCCTGCGTCTGGCAATCGACGCCGCACGTCCACGCCGAATCGGCCGCCGACACGGCAGGTGCCGGACCCAGCTCCGCCGCGATCGCGGTGAAACTCGCGCGCGGAATCGACGCCGCCGGGTCGGCGTCGGGATCCGGATACGCCGCCAGCAGTTCCGGCAGTCGACCCACGTCCTGCCCCGCTGCCTTGCGCGCCGCGATGGTTTCCTCGAGGCGCCAGCGCGCATCGCGCGCGAGGTCTCGCACGAGCAGCGGACGCAGCACGCGGTCCAGTTCCTCGCGCGTGAGGCCGGCGCGACTGAGGTCGTAGTGCCGGGCGAGGAACCCGTTCGCCTCGCTCGGATCGGTGCCGATGTGCTCGATCGGTATGACCTCGATCATCCATTCGGTGTCCGGCGATGCCTTGCCGGGCGCGCTCGCACGCTGGCGCGCACGATCGGCCGGGTGCGGGCCATGGCAGCCCTGGCAGTGCGATTCGAACAGGGTCTTGCCGCGGGCGGCCAGCGCCTGGTCGACCCGACCAAGCAGGTCTTCCGGCCAATGCGGCGGCGTCAGCTTCTGCAGCGTGTGTTCGATGAGGTCGAGGTGCGGGATGTCCACCGACGAGGCATACCGCTGATCGGTCGGCACCGGATTGCCGTAGTCGTCGGTCATGCGGATCACTGCGCCGACGCCGAGCGCCTCACCGATGTTGCGCGCGAGTGGCTGCTTGACCGAGCCGTTGTACTGCACCCAGTCGAACTTCCAGATGTTCCACAGATAGGGGTAGCTGACCGGCGCGTCCGCGTCCTGGTAGTTGCCGGTGCTGAGGTGATCGCCGAACACGGTGTTCGCGATGCGGCCGAGCGCGTCGGTGCGACCGAAACCTTCCTGCACCGGGTACAGGTGGCGCAACGGGCTGTTCTGGCCCTGCGTCGCGAACGCTTCGATCGTGTCCCACAGTTCGCCACGCAGCGCGGCCTTCCCTTGCGGATAGCGCGGGCCGATCACCTTGCGCGCGAAGCGATCGAACTTCCACGGATTGGCCCAGGTCGCGAGCATCGACGCGACCAGGGTCGGGCCGAACGCGCCGCGCTGCATGTTCGTGAACGCGTGCATCGCCTGGCCGCCATCGATGCGGATCGCGTGCGTCCTGCCGTCCTTGCTCGCGTGGATTTCGCCGGTATGACAGGCGGCGCAGGTGATGTCGAGCACGTACTGGCCGAGCGCGGCATCGAAGTGGCGCGTGAAACCGACCGGCAGCCGGTCCGGATTGCGCGTGCTCGGCTGCGGGTCAACGATGAAGCGGTAGCGCTGCAGGTGCTCGGGCTCTGCGAAGCGTTGCGCATCGAGCGGCATCTCGAGGTTGATGAACCACGAATAACGCAGCGGCGTGATGAGGGCACCCTGCGGCATCGAAGTGCCTTGCGAGGTGTAGTAGTAGGTCTGGCGCTCCGCACTGTCCGCCGTCGTGCCCCAGCCCTGGTCGAGGTAGACATAGTCGTCGACGTGCTCGTAGGCCGGGATCGAGCGTACCGGGTACAGCACGAACACCACGAACGCCGCGACGGCGAGGATTCCCGCGACGAACACGAGGATACCCAGCCACTTGAGCAGGTTGCCGAGCGTGATGCCGATGACCCTGTCGAACACGCCACGCCGCTGCCATCCCCGCGACGATGCCTTGCCGAGACTGCGCACCACTGGACGCCTCCCCTGTTCACCCGGTTGGCAGAGGCATCCGGTCCGGGCTGTCGAATCGAATCGACGGCCTCTGCGGCAACCGTGTTTATCCCCTGTGCCAACCGCTACAAGTACACCTTAGCAACGGCCACCGATGCAAGGTCGTGCGCGCAAGGACCGTCCGCGGCGACCCCGTCAGCCCGTGGCTATGCCCCGACCACCGCGACGGACGTCGCCGCGACGTCGACCTATTCGGCGCCATCACCGTAGGGGACGTCCATCCCGGTACGCAGCAGCACGAGCACATCGCTGTCGGTCGCGCTCGCGGTACCCGCGCCGCTCGCGTCGACGGTGTAGTCGAGCGTGTCGCCCGTTGCATCCGGACGCACCGGCGCCAGTACGAGCCAGGTCAGGCTGCGCCCGACCGGCAGCGCCACGCCGCTGTCGTTGAGCGCGCCGGAACCGCTGGCGGTGCAGGTCGCTCCGCCACCGGCACCGATGCAGCTCCAGTTCGTCAGGCTCGCATCGATCTGCGGTGGCGACACGTTGGCGATGCTCAGACCCGTGGCGTCGCCGGTGCCGTCATTGGTCAGCGTAACGGTATAGCTCATCGACATGCCGTAGCGCGCATACGCACGGTCGTCGTCCACGCTGAGTACCAGGTGCGGCTGCGGCGAGGCACAGTCGACGAGCACGTCGGTGATATTGCTGCCGGCCAGCGTGCCGCTGCCGTTGCTGACCGTGCATATCTGGTTCGGCTCGATCGGCTGTTGCACGATCGCCACCGCATAGTTGCTGAGATCCGGCAGCGGCTGCGGGAACACGAAGCCGCCATTCGCAGTGACGAGCAGATTGTTGCCGCCGTTGAGACTGAGTACGAGGTCGGTACCGACCATTCCGCTGACGGTGCCGCCGATCGTGTAGTTCGCGACTCCACGCGCGCTGCGCTGCGCATCGGCGGCCAGCGCGGCGTGCGTCGCGCCGCAAAGGAGCAACGGCAAGGCGACGCGCGCGGCAAGCCGCATTCCAGCATGCGAGTAGGCGGATGGGCGGGCGCGGCTGGACACGGATACGGCGGTGGGCATGGTGGTTCCCCTTGGACGAGCGTCGGGACAAGCGTCCCCATCGCCAATGATAAGCGCAACCCGGACCGTTCGCCGCACGAGTTCAACCCTGCGCCCGAAACCCGCATCCGAGTGCACGGACGAGGAGAAATGACAATGCACTACCGGTTTTGCAGTCTGCTGGCCTGCGCAATGGCTGCCCCCTTTGCGTTTGCGAACGAAGCGCCGAAGGCAGCCACCGCGTTCGTGCACGTGAATGTCGTGCCGATGGATCGCCAGCGCGTGCTGCGCGACCAGACCGTACTCGTCGAGGACGGCACCATCGTCGCGCTCGGTCGCGACCTGCCGGTGCCGAGCGAGGCCACGGTGATCGATGGCGGCATGAGCGCATGGCTGTCGCCGGGCCTCGCCGACATGCACGTCCATTCGGAGACCAAGAACGACCTCGCGGTCTACCTCGCCAACGGCGTGACGACGGTGCTGCACATGGGCGGCGCCCGCGCGGGCTTCGTCGACAGCACCGTGCCGGCGGTGAACCGCGGCGCGCTTGCCGGACCGCATGTCTACACGAGCTTCCTCGTCGACGGCTCGACCGACTACAACGGCTTCGTGATCCGCACGCCGGGCGAGGCGCGCGCGATCGTGGGTCTCGCGAAGACCAACGGCTACGATTTCATCAAGGTCTATGTCGGTCTTGCGCCCGACGTGTTTTCGGCGCTCGCCGACGAAGGCCGCCGACTCGGCTTGCCGCTGGTCGGGCATGGCGTCACTGCGGTGCGGCTCGAACGCCAGCTCGAGCAGGGCCAGGTACTCGTCGCGCACGCCGAGGAATTCTTCTACACGTTCTTCACACCGCCCGGCATCGAGGAGACCGACACGCCGCCGGACGTCAACCGCATCCCCGAAGCCGTCGCCGTCGCGAAGAAGTACCACGCGGCGGTCACCGCCGATCTCGCGACATACGCGGCGATTGCTGGCCAGATTGGCCACCCCGAAGTCATCGCCGCCTGGCTCGCGCAACCGCGATCGTCGACGTTGTCACCGAACGACCGGCTCGCCTGGTCGACCAGCAGCTACGTGAAGAAGACCGCGCAGCTCGAAGCGAAGCGTGCTTTCCTCGGCAAGCTCGTGAAAGCGATGGCCGACGCCGGTGTCGAACTGGTCGCCGGCACCGATGCACCCGCAGTGCCGGGCCTGCTGCCCGGCTATGCACTGCACGACGACCTCGGCGCGCTGGAAGGCGCCGGCCTGAGCCGCTACCAGGCCTTGTCCGCGGCGACGCGTGCGCCGGGCGACTTCATCCATCGCAGCAAGGGCGGCCAGCGCTTCGGCGTCGTCGCGCCGGGATATCGTGCGGACCTCGTCCTGTCGACGGCGAATCCGCTCGACGATCTCGCGACATTGCGCAACCCGGCCGGCGTGATGGTGCATGGACAATGGCGCGATGCCGCGGCGCTGAAGGACCTGCTCGACGGGGTGCGCGAGAGCTATCGCCACGCAGCCGCCATGCCCTGATCGCGGACCCGGCTCGCCACTTCGCTCACAACCGCGCCAGCTGCGTCAGTGGTGATGGTGCTGTTCGTCGTCGACACCGGGGCCCACGCCTGCGCCCATGCCGCCACCGCCCTCCCGCCTCCGCCTCCCGAACCCTTGCCCTGTTTCGCCTCGTCCTTCGCAGCGCCTTCGCCCTTGCCACGCGCGGACGACGGTCGCGCAGGACCCTGTTTCGGAATCGACAGATGCGCGGGTACCGGATCGAGGTCGAGCACCTGGCGGATGAAATCGCGCAGCGAGACGACCAGTTCCGCCGTCTGCGCATGGCGACCTTCGGCCAGTTCGGTCGCGGCCTTCGCGGCCAGCCGGACATGCTCCTCGGTGCCGAGCAGGATGATGTCGGACAAGGCCGCCTCGACCGCATCGCGAATCCGGCGCGAGCGCTCGGCGCTCGAAGGCACGTTCGTGTCCTGCGCATCGCTCGTCGCGGACGCAACGGTCACGCCATCGGATGCAGTGACGTGTTCGCTCCTGCGCCGCAGGTCGCGCAGGTGCGTCGGATCGACCGCGAGGTAGCCGGTGAAGGAACCTCCGAGCGTCTTGTAGGCGGCGATGAGCGTGCGCAGGCGTTCGTTGATCTGCCGGTTCTCGCGCTCGCGCCGCTGCTGGATCGTCTGCATCGCGAGCAGTCGGATACCGACGCCGATCAGGGTGATCATCGCCAGGCCGAAGAAGGTCGACAGGAGTGCCTGCCAGGAACTGAAGTCCAGATTGCGCATGCGGTAGTCCTAGGCGTCGGCTTTCCTGCGGGTGGGCTTGCCCTTGAATTGCGCGACGAGCGCCTTCGGCGCCTGCGTTGTCCATGCATCCACCAGCAATGCGCGCAACTCGGCACGCCCGATTTCCTTCAGGCGCACGAGTACCGCGGGAAATCCCTCGTAGTGCGGCTCGGTGAAGAACGTGCGCGGGTCCGCCATCAGCAGGATTTCCTTCGCGTCGAGGTTCGCGACGCGCACCGCGAGCACGTCGTGGCAGGGCATTCGCGGCTTGCGCGGATCGACACGCTCCATCCAGACCCAGGCGAAGCCCTTGTGCTTCGCGCGGTTGAGCACCGAGAACGCGAAATGTCCCTCGCCTTCCCGTGTTTCCGGAAGCGACAGCGCGATCCGCCGTACGTCGGACTGGGTGGCCATCGCGGCAGCATAGGCGATGGTGCGCGATGCAGCCACCGCAGCCGGTGCAGCCGGAAAGGCGTCAGTTGAAGCCGTTCGCGAAAATGCCGTCGCCGGTTTCGGCCGCGCCGGCGATGTCCGTATCGTCGACGATGCCGCCGGCCTCGTCATGCGTCGAGCGCGTGCGTGCGGCTGCTATTCCCTGCAGGCCGTCCCCGGATCGGCTCCGCCGGCATCGGCCGCCCACAGGCAGACGATGCGGTCGAGCGCCAACCCGGTGCGCGAATTGCTGAAGAACACGATGCCATCGCGTTGCTGCGGGCGCATGAGGAACTTCGCGCGGAATCCAGCCTGGTTGCGCCCGTCGTGGCCGACCGCCGTGCTGCCGTCGGCGAGATGCTCGACGAAGTGACCGAGTCCGTAGACCGCTTCGCCGGGCACGCGCGGAGCCGCCAGACGCGCCGGCGTGTGCAGCGCTGCGAGCCGCTCCGTCGACAGCGGCCCGCGGCTGGCGCCGTCGGCGCCGACCATGCCGGCGATCATCCACCGGGCGAAATCGTCGACCGTCGTGGTCAGGCCCGAGGGCGCCTGCTCGACGTAGTAGCGCATCGGCACCGGGCTGCCGTCGTCGCCGTGCCCCTGCGCGGCGCCAGCCATGACGCGCGGCGACATCTCCACGCTCGAATGGCGCATGCCCAATGGACGGAACACCAGCTCGTGCGCGAGGTCGGAATACCTGCGGCGTGTGGTGCGTTCGATCGCGAGCTGCAGCAGCGTGTAGCCACCACCCGAGTACTGGAATTTCGTGCCCGGCGCCGCGAACAGTTCCACCGCGCCGCGGCCATTGGTCTTGCCGGCGAGGGATTCCTCGAGAGTCGGCAGTTGCGCGTAGTCGAGCCAGCCTTCGTAACCGCCGAGGGTCGTACCCGCAGTGTGCGACAGCAGGTGGCGCAGCGTGATCGCATGCGGATCGAACGCGCTCGCGGCAAGCGGCCACGGCGAGACAAGATCGGCAACGGGCTGGTCGAGCCGGATCGCCCCCTGCTCGACCAGCCGCATCGCGACCCACGCCGCGATCGGCTTCGAGAGCGAAGCGGCGACGAAGACCGTGTCCGGCGTCACCGCCACCTTGCCGGCATGGTCGGCGAATCCGAAACCCTTCGCGTACGCGAGCCGGCCGTCGACGACGAGGCCCACCGCCACGCCTTCGATGCGAGCCGCGCGCATGATCGCCGGCACCTCGCGCTCGACGACCCTCGCGAATGCGGGAACGCGCGCCACGGCCGCGCACGCGCCGTCGGCGAACGCCAGCCCCGCGACCAGCGCGAGTGCGGCGAACATGCGCGTCATTGGCGTGCGGCGCGCGCGGGTGAGCGCGGAGTCCGGGTGTCGTGGATTCGTCATGAATGCGTTGCTCGGCGGGCGGATGGACCGGCTTGGATGCAAGCCTCGCGTGATCGGTTAGGCGCCGAAGCGCCTGCCGCATTCCACGCATCGAGCCGTCGCGGTAAGGTGACGCATGGACACACGCAGCCTGCTCCGATCCGTGCGCATGAAGCACTACGCGGCGTCGCTCGTGATGGCGCGGCATCGGCACCCCGAGCCTTCGTTGTGCCTCGTCGTCGATGGCGCCTATGCGCAGTACACGCATGGACGTGAGGAACGGCACGCGATCGGCCACCTGATGTTCTGCCCCGCCGACGAACCGCACGCGCAGGCGTTCGCACGCAGCGGCGCGCTCAAGATCCATCTCTCGCCCGGTCCGGAATTGCTCGACGTCCTTGCGCGACGCGTGGCGTTGCAGAGTGCACCGTTCGCCTGCGCCGACGCACTGGTCTCCATCGCGCGGCGCATCGCGACGGAGTTGCTGCGCCCGGATGGCTGTTCCGCGCTGGCGGTCGAAAGCCTCGTGCTCGAAGCGGTCGACCGGTTCGGTCGCGCCGAGCCAGCGGATGCTCACGCCGCCTGGCTGCGGTCGGCACGCGACTACGTCGAAAGCCGCGCGTTCGAGGCATTCACGCTCGCCGACGTCGCGGGCGCAGTGGACCGCCACCCGATCCATGTCGCGCGCGAGTTCAAGCGGGCGTACGCGTGCACGGTCGGCGACCACGTACGCCGACTGCGGGTGCGCACCGCTGCCGCATTGCTGCGCAGCAGTCGCCGGCCCATCGCGGAGATCGCCGGCGAGTGCGGTTTCTACGACCAGGCACACCTGACGCGTTCGTTCCGCACCGTGCACGGCATGACGCCCGGCGCCTATCGGAATGCCGCCTCGGCCACCGGCGCTAATCCCGTGCAATCCCTTTGATGGCGATGCGCACAAACTTGCGCGTACCGCTTCACCGCTTCGGAGGCCGTCGTGTCCGAAATCCGCAAACCGTCGCGCTGCCGGACCCACGCCGGCCTGCTCGCGCTGTCGATTGCGTCTGCCAGCGCCGTCGCCACGCCGCCGGATCAGGCGACGTTCGATCGCGCCGCCTGGCAAGGCGACTACGCCGCGCTCAAACGCGAGCTCGAACAGCGCTATGCAAATCTCGCCTGGTTCGCTTCGCCCGAAGGCGGCGTCGACCTGCCGGCGCTCGACCGCTACACCACCGCCGCGCTCGCGATCGCGGGCAACGACGACGAGGCGGCGTCGGTCCTCGCGAATTTCGCGCGCAGTTTCCATGACGATCATTTCTCGGCATTGCCGAAGGTGGCCCCCGGCAGCGCCGGACCGACGCCACCGAAGGTGTCGCTGGCCGGACTCGATGCCGCGGCCGGATGCGCCGCGCTCGGCTACAACCCGGACACGCGCGTGTCGTTCTCGGCACCGTTCGAATCGCTGCCGGGCTTCCGCCTCGACGCGGATGGCATCTCCTCGGCGTTCCGCGCCGGTGAAATGCAGCTCACCGAGGGTCCCCGCTTCGGATTCGTGCGCATCCGCTACTTCCGCCAGAACCAGTCGCCCGCGCTTTGCGTCGCTGCATGGAACGCCTTGCACGCGCACGACGACACGATCGACGTGGACGCGCTGAAGCGCGCGGTCGACGAAGCCTGGTACGCCGAGCTCGCCGCTCGCCTGAAGCGCTTCCACGACGACGGCGTCACGGTCGTGCTCGTCGACGTTGGCCAGAACAACGGCGGCAACGACAGCGGCGATTTCACGGCTCGCCTCTTCACGACGCGCCCAGTGCACTCGTCGCGCCTGCTCGTGAGCCAGTCCGTCGATGCCGCCGGCTACCTCGACGAGGAGCTTGGCGAGATGAACGCCGCGCTGGCAATGAAGCCGTCACGCGCGATCACGAGGGTCCTGCGCGAAAACCTCGCTGCGTTCGAACGTGCGAAGGAGACTGTCGCGACACCCTGCGCGATGGACTGGGCCTGGAAGACACGGCGCGCATGGAACGGCGACGGATGCAAACGCCTCGCTGCTGCGGGCACCGCCGGCGGCCCACTCGGCTACCTGGCACCGGTCGTCGACGCCGACTCGGAGAGCGCACGCCGCCTGCACTGGCCGCTCGCGGTGCAGCGCCACGGGGGCGCATGGAACGGCCCGGTCTATCTGTTGACGGATGCGAAAACCTACTCCGCCGCGGAAATGTTCACCGCGGTGATGCGCGACAACCGCATCGCGCGCACGGTCGGCGACACCACCGGCCGTGCCGGCTGCGGCTTCATGATCGACACCAATCCGGTCGTGCTGCCGCATTCGCGGTTGCGCTTCCGCATCCCCAATTGCGTGCGCCTGCGCGCCGACGGCAGCGATGAAGTCGCCGGCATCGCACCGGACCTGCCGCTGTTGCCGGCCGAAAGCGAGGATCGGCGCGCCTGGGCCGCACGCATCCTCGTCGCGGTCGGTGCCGACTTGCACGCGCGCGCGGATGATCGCGAATCCCGTTGATTCCGATGCGCACGGGATGCGCATCGGCGACCTGGAACGCGCGCGCCGAGCGCATCATTCGCCGCGTGGCAACGTCACCTTCGGCGCAGTCGTGAACGGCTCGATGCCGAACTTCGGGTACACCTCGGACGGGTAATAGAACGTGCCGTCCTTGACCACCATCGCGATCGTCTTGACCGCTTTGAGGTCCCTGGTCGGATCGCCCGGCACGAGGAAGAAATCGGCAAGCTTGCCTTTCTCGATCGAACCCATGCGCTGGTCCTGGCCGAGGTAGCGCGCGCTCTCGAGGGTGGCGCGCGCGAGGATCTGCGGCGCCGTCATGCCGACCTTCTGGTACAGCTCGAGTTCGCGGTGGTAGGTGAACGAGCCGCCGGTATCGGTGCCGAACACGATGAACACGCCGCGATCGTGCAGCCGGCGCACCACCTCGATGAGCTTGTCGAATGCACCTCGATACGCGGCGTCGTCACCGGGCGCGGAGGTATCGGCGAGCTGCTTCATCGCGTCGCGGCGCGCACCGACCGGCAGGTGATCGAGGTAGTCGACCGCGCCGACCGGCGGTTTGCCGTCGCGGTTGAGCAGCAGCATCTCGTGGATGCCGAGGGTCGGATCGATCGCCTTGTGCCCCTGCACCATCAGGTCGATCGTGTGCTGCACCTTGGGGCTGTCGAGGTCGAGCGCGGGCAGGCGCTTCAATGCCGTCAGGCGAAACAGCGTGCGCGTATCCTCGCCCTTGCCGATGACCCAGCCGAGCGCGAACTGGTTGATGTGGGTCATCTCGTCGTAACCGGCCTCGATCATCTGGTCGGCGCTGGAGAAGGCGGGAACGTGTCCGGCGACGCGCATGCCGAGCCGATGCGCCTCGGCGACGATCGCGGGCACCCATGCCGGATTCATGCTGTTGTAGACCTTGATCTGCCAGAACCCGCGCGCGCCGTACCAGCGCACCGCGTCGAGCGCCTTCTCCTGGCTGTCGACGACGAAGCCGTTGTTCGCGCTGAACGGGCTCTTGCCCTCAATGAAACCCGAACGCACGACGTGCGGACCGGCGACCTCGCCGGCGTCGATGCGGTGGACCAGGGTGTCGAGCACGGCGTTGTCGTTGCCCATGTCGCGCACCGTCGTGATGCCGGCGAGCAGGTTGAGCATCGCGCCGTCCTGGCCGACGTGTGCGTGCATCTCGTACATGCCGGGCACCAGCGTGCCGCCGGCGCCGTCGATGCCGACTTCACCCGGCGTGGCCGGACTGTCGAGCGCTTCGACCGCGGCGATCTCGCGCCCGTTGACGAGCACGCTGAGCGGATCGGTCAATGCACCCTTGTGCGGATCGAACACGCGCACGTTGCGGATGCGCACCGGCGCGCCGTAGGCGTGCGCGGCATCGCGTTGCATCGCCACGCTGCGTTCGGTAGTCCAGTCGGCCGCGAGCTTGCGCAGGCGCACT
>Ga0070665_100002666_pt1 | contig 19405 bp, 20 predicted proteins | sample KBSS13metaG_FD_65862 | JGI IMG/M metagenome (GOLD analysis project Ga0070665, IMG submission 65862) | Switchgrass rhizosphere microbial communities from Kellogg Biological Station, Michigan, USA - KBS S1-3 metaG | ecosystem: Host-associated > Plants > Roots > Rhizosphere > Soil ...
GACTTCGAGGCGTACGCCGCGTTCCTGCCGCGGTGGCTCCAGGACAAGAAGCTCAAGCACACCGCGACGGTCGCGAAGCTCCGGCGCGACGGCCGGACCCTCGGGCGCCGACTCGACGTCGAGCTGGCCACGAGCAAGGAGGCGTGGACCGCGGGCGACGCGATCACGGTGTCGACCGCGCTCGCCGACACCCGCGAGGCGGCCGAGGTGTTCCGGGCCGCGAGCTTCGACGCGATCGTGACCGACGCGCCGTACGGCGTGCAGCACGGCAGCCGGTCGGGTGCCGGCCTGCAGCGCAGCCCCCTCGAGCTGCTGCAGGAGGCGCTACCCGGCTGGGTCCGGCTCGTCCGGCCCGGCGGCGCGGTCGGGATCGCGGTGAACCTCCGCACCTGTCCGCGTGCCGACGTGCTCGCCCTGCTGGCGGCGGCCGGGCTCGAGCCGCGGGACACCCCGGCCTACCGCGGCTTCGAGCACCGGGTCGATCGGGCGATCCAGCGCGACGTCGTCGTGGGGACCAAGGCCCCGACTAGGGTGACCTCATGAACGAGCTCGACCCCTCACGGCTGAGGATCTCGGACTCCGATCGGCACCGGGTGGCCGAGGTGCTGCGTGAGGCGGCCGGCGAGGGTCGCATCGACTTCGAGGAGCTCGACGAACGGCTCGAGGCGACGTACGCCGCCCGCACCTACGCCGACCTGGTGCCGATCACGCTCGACCTGCCGATCCAGCCCGCCGCCGGCCTCCCGGTGCAGCCCGCGGGCGGCGCCGCCACGCCCTCCCCGGTCGTCTCCGGCGGCCCGGCCGAGGAGCGGCACCTCGCGATCATGGGAGGGGTCGATCGCAAGGGCGTGTGGACGATGCCGGCGCACATGACCGTCACCTGCTTCATGGGTGGCGCCGACCTCGACCTGCGTCAGGCGCAGTTCGCCGCGCGTGAGGTGGTGCTCACGATCAACGCCGTGATGGGCGGGGCGGACATCAAGGTCAACCCGCACACCCACGTGGTGATGGAGGGCACCGGGATCATGGGTGGCTACAGCGGACCGTCCGACACGACACCGGCCGAGCTGGACGCGAACAGCCCGGTGCTCCGGATCCGCGGCTTCGCACTGATGGGCGGCGTGAGCGTCTCACGCCGCCCCGCTCCGGGATCCGGACCCCTTCGCCGGCTCAGGTCTCGGTAGCTGCTTCCTGCTCGCCGGGCGAGGCGATCGAGTCCTGGGCCTCGGCGACCGCCTGGGTCGAGGTGTCCGCCGGCACCGTGCCGGCCGACGACTCGTCGAGGGTCAGGTTCTCGCCCGTGCTCGGGTCGAACAGGTGCATCTTGTCGGTCTCGACGAAGATCTCGGCCTCGTCGCCCTCCTTGATGCGGCTGGCACCGTCGAGGGAGATGACCAGCTGCGTGCGCAGCGCCTCGCCGTCGAGGTCGCGCTCGAGCTGGAGCAGCTGCGCCTGCACCTCTTCCGGCGCCTCGAACGGGACGTAGGCGTAGGCCTCGTTGCCGAGCCACTCCACGACGTCGACCTTGGCCCGGAACGTCGACGAGCCGGTGCCCCTGGCCGAGTCCACCACCGCGGCGTCCTCGAAGTGCTCCGGACGGATGCCGGCGATCAGCAGGCCCTTGCCCTGGGCCTTCTTCGCCTTCTCCTCGGGGATCGTCACCGTACCGAACGGCAGCTTCACCGAGGTGCCCTCGACCGTCGCCGGCACGAAGTTCATCGGCGGACTGCCGATGAAGCCGGCCACGAACAGGTTGACCGGGTTGTTGTAGAGCTCCCTCGGGGTGGCGAGCTGTTGCAGGATGCCCCGCTTGAGCACCGCGACCCGGTCACCGAGTGTCATCGCCTCGGTCTGGTCGTGGGTGACGTAGACCGTGGTGATGCCGAGCCGGCGCTGCAGGCGGGCGATCTCGGTGCGCATCTGGCCGCGGAGCTTGGCGTCGAGGTTGGACAGCGGCTCGTCGAAGAGGAACGCCTCGGCGTCCCGGACGATGGCTCTGCCCATCGCGACACGCTGCCGCTGGCCACCGGACAGGTTGCCCGGCTTGCGCTCGAGGTGCTCGTCGAGCTCGAGCGTCTTCGAGGCGTCGCGGACCTTCTTGTCGACCTCCTCGTTCGACGCCCCCGCCAGCCGCAACGGGAACGCGATGTTCTCGTAGACGGTCAGGTGGGGGTAGAGCGCGTAGTTCTGGAAGACCATCGCCAGGTTGCGGTCGCGCGGGGCGAGGTCGTTGACCCGCTTCCCGCCGATGAGCATGTCTCCCGAGGTGATGTCCTCGAGCCCCACGATCATCCGCAACAGCGTGGACTTCCCGCAGCCGGACGGACCGACGAGGATCATGAACTCCCCGTCCGCCACGTCGATCGACACGTCGTTCACGGCCGGGAAGCCGTCGCCGTACTGCTTGACGATGTTCTTCATCTCGATGGCAGCCATTGGATCAACCCTTCACTGCGCCGGACGTCAGGCCGGCGACGATTCTGCGCTGGAACAACAGGACGATGACGATCACCGGGATCGTGACGATCACGGAGGCCGTGGCGAGCTGGGAGTACGGCGGGTTGAACGGGTCGGGCCCCACGAAGTAGGACATCTGTGCGGGGACCGTCCGGGTACTCGTCGTCGAGGTGAGCGAGATGGCGAGGACGAACTCGTTCCAGGCGAAGAAGAACGTCAGGATCGCCGCGGTGAAGACACCGGGTGCCGCGAGCGGCACGATCACCTTGCGGAACGCCTGCCACGAGGTCGCCCCGTCCACCTGGGCCGCCTGCTCCATCTCCCACGGGATCTCCCGGAAGAACGCCGACAGGGTCCAGATCGCCAACGGCAGGGTGAACGTCATGTAGGGGATGATCAGGCCCGGCCAGGTGTTGAACAGGTGGAACGTGCGCCACATGTCGAACAGCGGGCCGACCAGCGAGACCACCGGGAACATCGCGATCGCCAACGCCAGCGAGAGCACCAGGCGCTTGCCCTTGAACTCCAGGCGGGCGATGGCGTACGCCGCGAGCGTCGCGATCAGCACGGCGAGGATCGTCGCGATGATCGAGATCCCGAACGAGTTGCGCAGCGCCGCCAGGAAGTCGTGCGACGTGCTCTTGTCGGAGGTCATCCCCAGCAGGACCTTGTAGTTGTCCCACGTCGCGTCCTGCGGCAGGAAGTGGGCACTTCCGGTGGTCGTCTCCGCCAGCGACTTGAACGACAGCGACACGATCCACGCGATGGGCAGGAGACACCAGACCAGGATCACGATGAACCCGGCGTAGGTGCCGACTCCGGTCTTCCTCATCAGCCCTCACCCCTTGCCTGGGCCAGGTCGACCCGGAAGAACTTCACGATCAGCCAGGCCAGCAGCAGCACGGTGAGGAACAGCAGCACCGAGAGCGCCGATCCCATGCCGAGCTGGAACTGTTCGATCGCTTGTCGATAGGTCAGGAAGCTCGACGACTCGGTGTTCTGTGCTCCCTTCGTCATGATGAAGATGTTGTCGAAGATCCGGAACGCGTCGAGGGCCCGGAACAGCACCGCCACCATGATCGCGGCCCGCATGTTCGGCAGGATCACCTTGAACAGGCGCTGGCTGGCGGTGGCGCCGTCGACCTTCGCGGCCTCGAGCATGTCCTCCGAGACCTGCGACAGGCCGGCGAGGAGCAGCAACGCCATGAACGGCGTGGTCTTCCAGATCTCGCTGACCATGATCGCGAACATCGCGTGCCAGTGGTCGCCGTACCAGTTGGTCGACGCCGAGATGCCCGGCAGCCAGCTGAACCAGGAGTTCACCCAGCCATTGTTGATCGAGAACGTGAACTGCCAGGCGAACGCCGAGACCACGGTGATGATGCCGTAGGGGATCAGGATCGCCGTCCGCATCACGCCGCGGGCGAAGATGATCCGGTGCATCACCATGGCGAAGGCGAAGCCGATCACGAGCTCGACCGCGACCGTCACCACCATGATCAGGACGGTGTTGAAGGTGTCCTTCCAGAACAGTGAGTCGGACAGGATCGTGACGTAGTTGCCGAGGCCGACGAAGCCCTTGTCGTCCGGTGTCGTCAGCCGGTAGCGGAACAGCGACAGGTACAGCGCCTGCAGCATCGGGTACGCCGTCACCAGCACCATCAGGATGAGTGCCGGAGCGACGAGCTTCTGGCCCAGCCGGTTCTCCGCGACCGACCGGTCACTGAGATGCGGGGGAGCCGCCTTCGTCGTCTCTCGGGGAATCGTCGTGGCGGTCACAACAGCTTCTTTCCGGTCAGCACGTCGTGGATGAACGTGGCGGACTTCTGCGGGGTGGAGGAGGGGCTGACGGAGGCCGGCGGGTGCCAGGTGCTCTGGATGGCGCCGGAGATGTCACTCCAGTACGGCGTCACCGTGCGCGGAGCCGCGCTGTTCACGCTGTCCTCGAACAGCTTGATCAGGTCGGGCGGGAACAGCTTCTGGATCTGGGGATCCTGATAGCCCGCCGGGCTGGCGGGCATGTTGCCGGTCAACGCAGCCTGCGTGGCCTGCTGCTTCGGCTGGACCAGGCACGCCGCGGCCTGGTTGGCCAGGTCGATGTGCTTGGAGTAGGAGCTGACGCCGATGCCGATACCGCCGTAGGGGGGACGCGAGTCCTGTCCCTGCACCGTCTCGGGGTACTTCGCGTAGCCGATGTCCTTGGCGACGTCGGGCTGCGTGGAGTCGTAGTTGTGCCAGATGTAGGTCCAGTTGACCATGAAGGCGCCGTTGGCAGCGCCGAACGCCGAGCCCGCCTGACCCTCCTGGGAGACGGAGAGGTCCGGGGGTGCGGCCTTCGAGTGGGCCAGCTCCTGGATCACCTTCGCGGCGTCGTCACCCGCCTGGTCGTTGATCGTCACCTGGGCGTCGACGCCCTTGCTGGCGTCCTTGACGAGGGTGCCGCCCGCCCCTGAGACCAGGGCGTTGATCCAGACGACGTAGCCCTCGTACTTGTTGGCCTGGACGGCGACCGTGCCGCCGTTGTCGGACGCGGCCTTGATGATCTGGTCCCAGGTGACCGGCTGCGTCATGTCGAGCCCGGCCTTCTGGACGAACGACTTGCGGTACCAGAGCACCTGCGTGTTCGACCAGAACGGGTAGACGACGAGCTGGCCGTTCCACGTCGCGGCGTCGGTCGCCCCCTTGAACGACTGCTGCTTGAGCGTGGCCTGCTCGGCCGCCGGGATGGGGGCCAGCAGGCCGCCGTTGGCGAGCTCCGCGGTGTACGGCGGGTCGATGCTCATCAGGTCGATGCCCGAGTCATGCGCCTCCAGCCGGCGGGCCAGCTGCACGCGCTGCTGGTTGGCGTCCTGGGGGAGGACCTGGGTGGTGATCGTGTACTGGTCGGTGCTGCACGTCTGAGCGATGGCCGCCTGACCGCCGCTGTCGGGGTTGATGTACCAGACCAGAGTCGTCTTTCCGCCATTGCTGCCGCAGGCCGTCAGCAGCCCGGCGGCGGTGGCGAGGGCGGCCAGGGAGCCGGCCCAGCGCCGGCGGTTGTGCGATCGACCGGGGGGTCGTGATGCCCCCCGAGATCGCCTGGGGACGTGCATAGTGCGCTCCCTCCACGAAAGGTGAACTAGGTCACGTCTAGTCGTTATCGCAGGTCATCGCAAGCCTTGACTGCATTCGCCGGGTGTGCCCTACGCGTGCACGGTCCACGCTGCGTCGGCGTGTCTCACCCACTGGATCGCGAGCCGCGTGGCCGTGAGGCCCGGGCCCGCGCGGCCGTGCGGTCGATCGCCTCGACGAACGTCGCGAAGAGCTCGGGCGGCAGGTCGTGACCCATGCCGTCGACCAGCAGCAGCTCGGCCCCGGGCACGGCCGCGGCCGTGGCGCGCCCTCCGGAGACGTGGACCATCTGGTCGGCCATCCCGTGGATGACCAACGTCGGGACCCGGACGGCGTGGAGTCGCCGGGAGCGGTCGGGCTGGGTCAGCACCGCCATCATCTGCCGCAGGGTGCCGTGACCCGACACCCCGCGGTCGAAGGTCTCCTCGGCGATCTGCCGCGTGCGCTCCTCGGGGCGGGGGTAGCCGGGCGAGCCGATCAGCCGGTCGATCGCCACGCTGTTGTCGGCGTACGCCTGGCGTCCGGGGCGCACCGGCCGGAGCAGGACCGGGTAGAGCCTCGGGTGCTGCCAGCCCACCGTCCGGCGGCCGGTCGTCGACATGATGCTGGTCAACGACCGGACCCGCGCCGGGTCGTCGACGGCCATGGTCTGCGCGATCATCCCGCCCATCGACACGCCCACGACGTGCGCGCTCTCGATGCCGAGGTGGTCGAGCAGCCCGAAGGCGTCGCGGGCGAAGTCCGTCATCGAGTACGGCGCACGGGTGCGGGCACTGGCGAAACCGCGGACCAGCGTCGCGCGGGTGACGCGGCCGGCCACCTTCGTCGAGCGTCCGACGTCGCGGTTGTCGAAGGTGATCACGAAGTAGCCGCGGCGGGCGAGCATCGAGCACAGCTCCGGGTCCCACCAGGTCAGCGGGCTGGCCAAGCCCATCACGAGGAGCATCGGCTCGTCGGCGGGGTCGCCGTACGTGCGGTAGCACAGCTGGATCCCGGTCGAGACCGGTGCGAACAGCTCCGGCGATGACGGGACAGAGGGTTGCTCGTCGCCCGTCGGCGGCGGCATCTCGGGCGTGGCTGAGGCTGGACCGGCCATGTCGTCCAGTCAACCTCATGGGTCACGACACGGCGACGTTCGGGGGGATCGGCGGACCCGGGGGGCGGGACGTCGTACCGTCCATTCTCGTGGCCACGTTCGCCGTCGCCGACTTCCTGCTCCCGGAGGGCTTCGTCGCCCCCGGGCGCGGGGCGGTCCTGCGCGAGGCCAGGGTGGTCACCGAGGCCGGCCGGCTCGCCTGGTCGCGGCTGGGTGCGCGGGTCGAGCGCCGCGTCGGCAGTCACCACGCGTCGTACGCCGGCCATCCGGTGCTGCGGGACGTCGACCCGGTGGTGCTGGTGCCGGGCTTCCTCGCCGGCGACGCCAGCCTCTCCGCCCTGGCTCGCGCGCTGCGCGAGCAGGGTCATCGCACCTACCGATCCCACATCCATGCCAACGTCGGCTGCACGGTCCGCGCGGCGGCCGAGCTCGAGGCGCGCCTGGAGTCGGTGGTGGCCCGACGAGGCAAGCGGGTCACCGTCGTCGGGCACAGCCTGGGCGGGCTGCTCGCCCGAGGTCTCGCCGTACGCCGGCCCGACCTGGTCTCGGGCATCGTCACGCTGGGCAGCCCGATGCTCGCTCCCGGCGCCCACCATGTCGCCCTGACCCGGAGCCTCGACGCGCTCGTCCGGCTGAGCCGCGCCGGCGTCCCGGGGTTGATGGCGCTGGAGTGCGTGGCCGGGGACTGCGCGCGGTCCAGCTTCGAGGGGAGCCGCGCGCCGCTCCCACCCGAGGTGTCGTTCACCGCGGTCTACTCACGGCGCGACGGGATCGTCGACTGGCGGGCCTGCGTCGACCCGCTGGCGACCGCCGTCGAGGTGCGGTCGTCCCACCTGGGGATGGTGGTCGACCCGGCCGCGCTCCGGGCGGTCAGTGCCGCGGTGGCGGCGGGGCCGTCGCTCCGTCAGACGGGCTGAGCCGCGAGGCGGTGGTTTCGAGACAGCCGCAGAGCGCCTTTCTGCACCACCGGCACCGCGTTGTCGCCCTCAGAGACGGCGGAGCTTCTCGAACTGGTGCTCGCTGGAGATCAGCCGCACCGTGCCGCTGCGGGACCGCATCACCAGCGACTGCGACGTGGCGCCGTGGGCGCGGAAGTGGACTCCTTGCATGAGCTCGCCGTCGGTGATGCCGCTGGCGACGAAGAAGCAGTCGTCGGCGGTCACCAGGTCGTCGGTGGACAGCACGTGGTCGGGGTCCAGGTCGTGACCGGCGTCGACGGCCCGCTGCCGCTCCTCGTCGTCCTTCGGCCAGAGCCGGCCCTGGATCACGCCGCCGACGCACTTCATGGCACAGGCCGCGATGATGCCCTCCGGCGTACCGCCGATCCCGAGCAGCATGTCGATGCCGGTGTTGGGGCGGGCCGCCATGATCGCGCCGGCGACGTCGCCGTCGACGATGAACTTGATCCGGGCGCCGGTCGCGCGGACCTCGTCGGCGAGCTTCTCGTGGCGGGGGCGGTCGAGCATGACGACGGTGACGTCCTCGGGGCGTGAGCCCTTGGCCTTGGCGACGGCGTTGACGTTCTCCGCGACCGTGGCCCGGATGTCGACGGCCGCGGCGGCCTCGGGACCGGTGACGAGCTTCTCCATGTAGAAGACCGCCGACGGGTCGTACATCGAGCCGCGCGGCGCCACTGCGAGCACCGAGACGGCGTTGTTCATCCCCTTGGCCGTCAGGGTCGTGCCGTCGATCGGGTCGACCGCCACGTCGCACTCGGGGCCGGTGCCGTCGCCGACCTCCTCGCCGTTGAACAGCATCGGGGCGTTGTCCTTCTCGCCCTCGCCGATCACGACGACACCCCGCATCTGGACCGTGGCGATCATCTGCCGCATGGCGTCGACAGCGACGCCGTCGGCGCCGTCCTTGTCGCCGCGGCCGACCCAGCGGGCGGCGGCCAGCGCCGCGGCCTCCGTCACCCGGACGAGCTCGAGCGCGAGGTTGCGGTCCGGTGAGTCGGGGGCGGCTTCCAGGCTCTCCGTCATGCGCGGAGCCTAGCGGTCAGGAAACGCCCCACAGCACGACGACGGCGGCGAGCAGCGAGACCGGCGTGAGGGTGAGCGAGACCCGGTGGAACGCCGCGTTGCTCGGGCGGACGTCGTGCCGGCTGAGGGTGCGCCGCCAGAGCAGGTTGGCCAGGGAGCCGGTCCAGGTCAGGCCGGAGCCGATGTTGAGGCCGAGCAGCGCGGCGAGGACCGCCGTGGTGCCGAGCGGCGCCACCACCGGGACGAGCAGGAGCGTGGCCGAGAGGTTGGTGAGCACGCTGGCCAGCCCGGTCGCCAGCACCGCGACGAGGAGGAGCGCGCCGAGGCCGGTCGACCCCGGGACCGCGTCGCGGACGGCGTCCCCGAGGAACCCCTGGGCGAGCCCGGCGACGACCACGCCCAGGGCGAGCACCCAGATCGCGAACCCGGGGTGGGCCGCATGGACCAGGTGGATCGGCCGCGCCAGGCCACGACGGACCGCGTACGCCGCCAGCACGACCGCCGCGACCAGGGAGACCCACCACGGCTCGCCACCGAACGGCGAGACGGCCGCGAACCCGATCAGCATCATCGCCACGACCGCGACCGGGAACCTCGGCATCGGTCGCAGGGGTACGTCGTCGGCGACCGGAGTGACCGCGAGGCGGTCCCGGAACAGGAGCCGGAGGCCGACGTACTCCACGACCAGCACCACCAGCAGCACTGGAGCCATCCGCACCGCGAAGCCGGTGAACGTGACGTCGAGGTGGGGGAGGGCCAGCAGGTTGGTGAGGTTGGAGACCGGCAGGAGCAGGGACGCGGAGTTCGCCATCCGGAGGCAGGCATACGTGCCGGGCTCGTCCGGCACCGCCCGGGCCATCCCGGCGGCGAGCACCACCGGGGTCAGCAGGACGACGGTGGCGTCCAGGCTGAGCGTGGCCGTGACGACGGCCGCCAGGAGGAAGACGCCCGTGAACAGCCGCAGCGCGGAGCCACGGCTCCACCGGCCGACCCGCTGCGCGGCCGCGTCGAAGACGCCGGCGCGCGCGCAGACGTCCGAGACGACCAGGATCGTGACCAGGAAGGCGACGACCGGCGCCAGGTGGTCGACTGCGGAGCGAGCCTCGTCGAGGCCGAGCAACCCGGTCGCGAGGGTGGCGCCGGCGCAGACGGCCCCGACCCCGACCTCGACTCGTCCGCGCGGGTGTCCGAACGCGACCGCCAGCATCCCGCCGAGTGCCAGCACGACGATGACGTCGGACACGGGGGGCGGCACGCGTGGAGCCTAGGTGGTGCCCGCCGGCCCCCGGCCACCTGTGAGGATGGGCTCGCGATGAGCGAGCAGCCCGGCCGGTACCAGCGCTCGACCTCCGGCATGGTCGGCGCGCTGATCGTCACGCTGCTGGTGATCCTGGCCTTCGTCGGGTTCCGGGCGTTCGACCGGTCCGGCCTCGACGTGAAGCGGGAGAAGATCGACTACCTCGCCCAGGTGCGCTACGCCCAGCAGTCCGGCACCGACGTGGTCTATCCCGACCGGCTGCCGAGCGGCTGGTACGCCACCCAGATCACGTTCTCCCCGGGGAAGGAGCCCGGCCTCGAGCTGTCCATGCTCACCCACGAGGGGCAGTACGTCGGCTTCGTCGAGTCCGCCGCATCGTCAGCCGAGGTGCTGACGACGTACGTCGACTCGGCCCCGGCCTCGCACGGGCAGGTCACGATCGACGGTTCGGTCGTGAGCCGCTGGAACGCGTGGACCGACACCGGGGGCGACACCGCCCTCGTCACCGAGCGCGGGCAGGAGTCGCTGCTGGTCTTCGGGACGGTGTCGCAGGACCAGCTCGAGCAGCTGGCGGCCTCGCTGACGACCGCACCGGTGCCGCGCTGACGTCAGCTCTCGTCGGGCCGCCCACACCAGCGCAATTGCGCTGGTTGAGCAGCGATCTGGACCCAGCGGCTGCTCAACCGGCGCAATTGCGCTACTTGAGCAGCCCCGGCTGGGCAGCCCCGGCTGGGCAGCCCCGGCTGAGCAGCCCCGGCTGAGCAGCCCCGGCTGTGCAGCCGCGCTCGAGCAGCCGCGCTGCTCGCCGGAGATGGCGTCCGATCGTCGGTAGGACGTCAGCCTTCGTCGGACTCGATGGCGGCGTCGAGGCGGCGGCGGGCGCCGTCGAGCCATTCCTGGCAGATGGTCGCGAGCTTCTCGCCGCGCTCCCACAGGGCCAGGCTCTCCTCGAGTGTCGTGCCACCGGCCTCGAGCGCACGGACGACGTCGATCAGCTCGGCCCGCGCCTCCTCGTAGCCGGGCCTCTGCTCGGGCTCGGGGGCGGCCTTCCGCTCAGCCATGTCTCTCCTCGGTCACGGGGTCGGGCTCGACCCCGGTGGTCGTGGTCATGATGCGTCCGTCGGCGACCCGGACGGTCAGGGGCGCGCCGGTCTCGACCGCACCGACCGACGTGATCACGTCACCACTGGCGGCCTGCACCACGGCGTAACCGCGCTCGAGCGTGGCCAGGGGTGAGAGGGCCCGGGCACGGGCTCGCTGGTGGGTGATGTCGTCGTGGGCCCGGGAGAGGGAGTGGTCGAACGAACGCCGGCCCCGGTCGCGGAGGTCGCCGACCTCGACGGCGCGCGCCTCGACCAGGCTGCGCGGGTCGGCCAGGGCCGGGCGGGCGCGGAGGTCGGCCAGCGCCTGCCGCTCCCGGTCGACGATCTGGCGCACCAGCGACCGCACCCGGTCGCGGGCCCAGGTCACCCCCTGGAGCTCCTCGGTCATGTCCGGGACCAGGTGCTTGGCAGCGTCGGTGGGTGTCGACGCGCGGACGTCGGCGACGAGATCGAGCAGCGGCGTGTCGGGCTCGTGGCCGATCGCCGACACCACCGGCGTCCGTGTCGCGGCGACCGCCCGCACCAGCCCCTCGTCGCTGAAGGGGAGCAGGTCTTCGACCGAGCCACCACCGCGGGCGACCACGATCACGTCGACGTGCTCGGCGCGGTCGAGCCGCTCCAGTGCGGAGATGACCTCGCCGGCGGCGCGGGTGCCCTGCATGGCGGCGTACGCCGTCTCGAAGGACACCCCGGGCCACCGACGGCGGGCGGTCTCGACGACGTCCCGCTCGGCCGCGGAGCCCGGGGCGGTGATCAGTCCGACGCAGCGGGGCAGGAAGGGCAGCGACCTCTTCAGCTCGGCGGAGAAGAGACCCTCGGCTGCCAGCAGCTGGCGTCGGCGCTCGAGGCGGGCGAGCAGCTCACCGAGCCCGACCATCTTGATCTCGCGGGCGACCAACGAGAGCGACCCACGGTTGGCGTAGTAGTCGGGCTTGGCGTGGATCACCACGCTGGCGCCCTCGACCAGGGGTGGGTTGAGGCTGTCGAAGAGCGTGCGGGCGCAGGTGACCGGCACCGAGATGTCGGCCGCCGAGTCGCGCAGGGTCATGAACACGGTGCCGACCCCGGGACGTCGGCTCACCTGCGTCATCTGGCCCTCGACCCAGACCGCGCCCAGCCGACCGACCCACTGGGAGATGGCCAGGGCGATCTGGCGCACCGGCGCGGGTGCCGACGGCGAGGTCTCCAGGGCCATGCGGCGACCCTAGGGCAGCGCACCCCCGACCCTCGCCGACTCGGGTGTTCGCCCGTGCCGCCGGTAGCCTCGACGACATGAGTGTCGACCTGGGTATGCCCATGCAAGGCGTCCGGCTGGCCGCCCCGCGCGGCTACTGCGCCGGCGTCGACCGGGCGGTGATCACCGTCGAGAAGGCGCTCGACCTCTACGGCGCACCGGTCTACGTGCGCAAGCAGATCGTCCACAACAAGCACGTCGTCTCCGATCTCGAGTCGCGCGGCGCGGTGTTCGTCGAGGAGCTGCACGAGGTCCCCGAGGGCGCGACGGTCGTCTTCTCCGCCCACGGCGTCTCGCCGACGGTGCACGAGGAGGCGAAGGCCCGGAGTCTGAAGACCATCGACGCGACCTGCCCCCTGGTGACCAAGGTCCACCACGAGGCGAAGCGGTTCGCGAGCGACGACTACGACATCCTCCTGATCGGGCACGCCGGCCACGAGGAGGTCGAGGGCACCTCGGGCGAGGCGCCCGACCACATCCAGCTCGTGCAGGGTCCGGCCGACGTCCCCGGGATCGTGGTCCGAGACCCGTCGAAGGTCGCCTGGCTCTCGCAGACGACGCTGTCGGTCGACGAGACGCTCGAGACCGTCGATGCCATCCGGCAGCGGTTCCCTGAGCTCCTCGACCCGCCCAGCGACGACATCTGCTACGCCACGCAGAACCGCCAGCTCGCGGTCAAGGAGATCGCCCACGACGCCGACCTGGTGATCGTGGTCGGCTCGGCCAACTCCTCGAACTCCGTGCGCCTGGCCGAGGTCGCGCTCGAGGCGGGGGCGAAGGCCGCCCACCGCGTCGACGACGCCGGCGAGATCGAGGACGCCTGGCTCGAGGGCGTCTCCCAGGTCAGCGTGACCTCGGGCGCGAGCGTCCCCGAGGCCTTGGTCGACGGGGTGCTGAGCTATCTGTCCGAGCGGGGCTACCCCGACGCCCAGGCCGTGCACAGCGCCGAGGAGTCCCTCATCTTCGCGCTGCCTCCGGAGCTGCGGCGCGACCTGCGAGCGGCGGGCAGCGCTGGTTGAGCAGGTCCTCCGCGACCGTCTCGAAACCTGCGACGACGCCACCGCTGGTTGAGGAGGTCGCTCTGCGACCCTCTCGAAACCCGAAGACGGTGCCTGGAGCCTCAGCCAACGTCACCGGATTTCGACTCGCCCGTCACGACTTTGCAAGCTCAGCCGTGGGTTCGCTCAATCCCCTCTCGCGACGCGGTGCGCTCGTGCCTCGCGGTCCGCTGCTCGGTCGCCACACGACGTACCGGTAGAGCAGGAAGTTCGCGACCACGCTGCCGCCGAGGGCGACCACCTTCGACGCCGTCAGGGGTACGCCGGCCAGCCCGTGCGCGACCCCGATCAGCAGGGGCTGCAGCAGCCACATCGTGAAGCCGTTGGTGGCCAGGAACAGCAGGGCCTGCCGCGGCGTGACCGTGGTGCTGCGAAAGGTGTGGTGCCCGTTCATCCAGAAGCTGAACGTCATCCCCGCGGAGGTCGACAGGAAGTTCGCCGTCAGCACCCCCAGCGAGGGCGCCAGGACCCAGAACAGGATCAGGTCGATCGCGGTGTTGGCGACGCCGACGGTGGCGAAGCGGACGACGGTGCGGTGGAGTCGGGCGGTCTCGGCCAACGGCATGGGTCCGTCGTACGCCGCGAGCCTGCGGCCCGGCTGCGAGCGGGCTGAGAGGAGCCTGTGCCGCCGACGCCGAGTCCCACAACGGGGCCCCTAGACTCGCCGGATGGCGAGGTACGTCGACGTCCACCCGGACAACCCCCAGCCGCGTGTGATCGCGCAGGTGGCCGACGCCGTACGTGAGGACGCGCTGATCGCCTACCCCACCGACTCCGGGTACGCCCTCGGCACCCGCCTCGGCAATCGTGACGGTCGCGACCGGATCCTGGCCATCCGCGAGCTCGACGACAAGCACCACTTCACGCTGATGTGCTCCGACTTCGCCCAGCTCGGCCAGTTCGTCCAGATCTCCAACAGCGCCTTCCGGGCGATCCGGGCCGCCACGCCCGGTCCCTACACGTTCGTCCTGCCGGCCACCGCGGAGGTGCCGCGACGGCTGCTCCACCCCAAGAAGCGCACCGTCGGCGTGCGCATCCCCGACCACGCGGTCTGTCAGGCGCTGCTCTCCGAGCTCGGCGAGCCGATGCTGACCAGCACCCTCATCCTCCCCGGCGAGACCGAGCCGCGGGCGCAAGGCTGGGAGATCAAGGAGGAGCTCGACCACGTCGTCGACGTCGTGGTCGAGGCCGGGGAGACCCTGGCCGAGCCGACCACGGTGGTCGACTGGTCGGAGGGCTATCCCGAGGTCGTCCGCCGCGGGGCGGGCGACCCGAGCAGGTTCGAGGAGTAGCGCCTCAGCGTGCTGCCCGCTGACGGAGCACGAGCGTCACCAGGCACGCGGCGTACCCGACGAAGAGCGCGATGCTGTGGTGCGCGAGGCCGGTGATCACGGCCTGCACCACGCTGTCGTGGCGGTGGGCGATCACGTCGGCGCCGTTCAGCGCGACCAGCACCATGGTCCCGAACATCAGCAGGGGCGGCAGGACGCCGACGGTGAAGAAGTCGCGCGGGCGGACCAGCATCGCCACGGCCAGGCAGATCGCGACGAAGCAGACGTCGAAGAAGAGGTGGAGGTGACCGCCGACGGTGATCTCGATCGTGGCGGCGGTGAGGGTGAGGGCCACGGCCAGGGCCACGACCTCGCTGCCCCGGGAGACGCCGTCCCAGATCGGCCGCACCGGTGGTGGGTGCGAGGCGGGGTGGTGGGCGTGGGCGATGCGATCTCTCACGTCGCTCATCCGACCTCCCGGTGAGCTCGCGCGGCACGCGTGGTCACGGGCTCACCGTATGCTCGCGCGCCGTCTCCCCGCTCGCGGCACGCCGAGGCAGGGGATGGACGGAGCCGAGCGCCCGGACCGCCGTTTCGACCACCTGAGGGCCCTCGAGGCGGTCGTCGGTCGCGTCGAGCTCCTCGAACCGCCGCGCCGCCACCAGCACGCGAGACTCCCACGACCCGACGGTCTGGTTGTAGGCCGCGACGGCGCCGTCGAGGGAGCGTCCGAGCTTGCCGAGGTGACCTCCCATCGTGCCGATCCGCTCGTGGAGGTCGCGCCCCACGCGGTGGATCTCGCGGGCCTGGTCGGCGAGCGCCTCGTGGCGCCAGCCGTGGGCGACCGTGCGCAGCAGGGCGATCAGGGTGGTCGGGCTGGCCAGCACCACGCCGCGATCGGCGGCGTGCTCGATCAGGGACCGGTCGGCCTCGAGCGCGGCGGAGAGGAACGACTCGGCCGGCAGGAACAGGACGACGAACTCCGGCGTCTCGGGCAGCGAGCGCCAGTAGCGCTTGGACCCGAGCAGCTCGACATGGCTGTGCAGGTGGCGCGCGTGGCGGGCCAGGTGGGCGTCGCGCTGGTCGGGGTCGTCGGTCGACGTCGCGTCGAGGAACGCGTCGAGCGGGACCTTCGCGTCGACGACCACGGACCGCTCGCCGGCCAGCCGGACCACGAGGTCGGGGCGCAGCGCGCGGTCGGCTCCGTCGCGGAGGTGCACCTGCTCGAGGAAGTCGCACCGATCGACCAGCCCCGCCAGCTCGACGGCGCGGCGGAGGTGGAGCTCGCCCCAGCGGCCGCGCACCTGGGGACGACGCAGGGCTGTCGAGAGGCTCTGCGTCTCGCGGCGCAGGCCGTCGGTGGTGTGGCGCATGTCGAGCACCTGCTGGTGGAGCTGGCCCTGCCAGGTCGCCCGTGCGTGCTCGAGGTCCTGGAGCTGGTCGCTGAGACGATCGAGACCCTGCATGACCTCGGCCTGCTCGACCATGCCCTGCCCCAGCCCGTCGACGTACGCCGGTCGTGAGCGCGCCCAGAGCACTCCCAGGGCGCAGCCGATCAGCAGGCCGACGGCGAGCACCAGCAGAAGAGAGATCGGGTCCATGTGCGCGAGGGTGCCAGGGACCACCGACAACAGTGGATAGCGTGAACCCCATGAGTCACACACGACACACCTGGGCGGCCCTGATCGGGTCGGTGGCGGCGCTCACCTTGCTGTCCGGGTGCTTCGGCTCGGATTCTAAGGAGCCGACCGCGGCTCACCACACCCGGCACCACTCCCAGGCGACCGCGCCGACCACGCCGACCGAGCCGACGACGAGCGTCCCGACCTCCCCGACGTCTCCCACCGCGCCGTCGTCGCTGCTCAGCTTCAGCCCCAGGTCGGGCGGCAAGCACCTCGAGGACTGCCAGCGGCTCCAACCCGGCGACGACCCCGCCGAGTTCGTCTACTACCCGGTCGTGGTGAAGGCGAGCAGCGCGGTCACGCTCGACTCGCTGACGACCGACCACACGGGCGGTGTGGTCGAGGCCGGCTCCTGGGTGGCCACCGCGGCCGCGACCCCCGAGACCGGAACGTTCAAGGGGTGGCCGCCGAAGTACGTCGCTCACGACAGCAACCTCCACTGGAGCCAGAAGGTGCCGGCGAACGGCGCGACGCTCGCCGCGGGCGTGTCCTACAACGTCTTCCTCCGCCTCCAGGTCGACCCGACGCCGGGCGACTCGGTGGTGAAGGGGCTCCAGCTCGCCTACCACGACGCGGGCGGCGCGCACAGCGACACCTGGGTCGCGACGACGACGTTCTCGATGTCCTGCTGAGCGTCAGTCGGAGAGGTCGACGACCACCGGTGCGTGGTCAGAGGCGCCCTGGCCGGCCCGCTCGTCGCGGTCGATGAACGCGCCGGTCACCCGCTCCGCCAGGGACCGGGTCGCGAGGACGAAATCGATCTTGAGCCCGCGGTCGCGCTCGAAGCGCTGCCGGTAGTAGTCCCAATAGGTGTAGCCGGGGGCGTATCGACGCGTCACCTCGGCGTACCCGTCATCGAGGAACGCCTGGAACGCCGCGCGCTCGGGCGGCGTGACGTGGGTGGAGTTCTTGAACTGCTCGACGTCGAACACGTCGTCGTCGGTCGGGCAGATGTTCCAGTCGCCGACCAGCGCGGTCTGGGTGCCCTCGAGCCACGGCTGAGCCGCGTCGCGGAGCCGGGACAGCCAGTCGAGCTTGTAGACGTAGTGGGGGTCGTCGGGCTTGCGCCCGTTCGGGACGTAGAGCGACCAGATCCGTACGCCGCCGCAGGTCGCCGCGATCGCCCGCGACTCGGCCGCGAGAGGGTCGCCCCACCCCGGCATGCCGTCGAACCCGATCGTCACGTCCTCGAGGCCGACCCGGCTGATCAGGGCGACACCGTTCCACTGGTTGACTCCCGCGGCGGCCACGTCGTACCCCGCTGCCTGCAGGCCCATCAGCGGCAGCTGGTCCTCGCGGGCCTTGGTCTCCTGGACCGCCAGGACGTCGACGTCGTGGCGCTGCAGGAAGGCCTCGACCCGGTCGATCCGGGAGCGGAGGGAGTTGACGTTCCAGGTCGCGATGCGCACCGGCCCACCCTAGGGGCGGTGGACAGGTCGCCGCGGGGCCGCCAAGGTGAAGGGCATGCGACGCTCTCTGGGAATCGCCTGCCTGTCCGTCCCCGTGACGCTGGCCCTCGGTCTGGCCCTCACGACGTACTCCTCGGCGGAGGCGAAGGTGCACCGTCCCTCCCTGTCCTGGAACATCACCAACGTCGGCTCCGACCAGGAGCTGCGCGGCCTTGCGCCCGTCAGCCATCGGGCCGCATGGGTCAGCGGCGACTCGGGTGGTGTCTGGCGGACCACCGATGGCGGCAAGACCTGGCAGGACGTCGCGCCGCCGGACTCGACCGCGGACACGCTCTACCGCGACATCGAGGCGACCGACGCCGATCACGCGTGGCTGCTGGCGATCGGAGAGGGGCAGGACAGCAAGATCCTGCGCACCACCGACGGCGGTGCCACCTGGACGACGACGTTCGTCAACGACGACCCCCTCGCCTTCTACGACTGCATGGCGATGTGGCCGGGCGGTCGCGACGGGATCGCGATGAGCGACCCGCCGGACGGGAAGTTCCGGATCATCCGCACCCACGACTTCGGCAAGACCTGGTCGGTCGTCCCGAACGTCGGGATGCCGGCGGCCGTGGACGGCGAGTTCGGGTTCGCGGCCTCGGGCACCTGCCTGGTCGCAGCCGGTGCACGCGATGCCTACCTCGCGTCGGGAGGCACGGCCAGCCGCATCTACCGCTCCCACGACCGCGGTACGACGTGGTCCGTCGTCGACTCGCCGATCCCGGCCACGCCGTCGGGCGCGGGCGGCACCTTCGGGCTCGCCTTCCGCAACCCGCGCCAGGGCCTCGCGGTCGGCGGCGACTTCACGCTGCCGAACGACGGCGCGCAGGCCTCGGCGTACACCCGGGACGGCGGGCACAGCTGGACCGGCGGCGGCGACCTCGGCGGCTACCGCTCGGGCGTCGACTTCGTCTCCGGCTCGCCCCGGACGGCGATCGCGGTCGGCACCAGCGGTACCGACGTGACCTACGACGGCGGACGCACGTGGACCGCGGTCGAGGCCGACGGCCAGGGCTTCGACTCGGTGCAGTGCCGTCCGGGTGGCGACTGCTGGGCCTCGGGCGCCGACGGCCGAGTGGGCCGCCTCCACCGCTGACCCGGAAGACGCCGCCGCCCGGCTGGTTGAGGAGGACGCCAGGCCAACGCTGGTTGAGCAGGGCGCCGGGCCCCGCCGCTTGAGCAGGGTGCGCTGGCCTGTCCCCGCTGGTGGTGGAGGCGCGCTGGACTGTCCCCCGCTGGTTGAGGAGGGTGGACTGCCTGTTCCCCCGCTGGTTGAGGAGGGCGGACTGCCCGTGCCCCCGGCGGTTGAGGAGGGTGGACTGCCTATTCCCCCGCCGGTTGAGGAGGGCGCTCTGCGCCCGTCTCGAAACCAAGGGGCCAGACCACAGTCGGTGGGTGGTGCCCTGCGGGTGGTGGGTGGTGGCGGTGGTTGATTTTGAAGAGTGTGGTGGCGGTGGGTGTCTGGTCACCCTCCCCCTCACCGTCGCTTCCCGGCTGTCCGGCAGGTTGGGGTACTCGCTTGGGTTGCGGCCGAAAAGTCTTCGAAGAAATGTTCAGGGCCCTTGTGGACAAGGGGAATCTGCGGGTCTGAGTGTCGGTGGTCGATGCTTCGATAGTCCTATGTCGATCACCACGCCCGGTCACCAGCACCCGCTGCTGACAGCCGTGCGTGCGGCCGAGGTGGCGTTCGACGAAGTGG
>Ga0070665_100002668_pt1 | contig 19402 bp, 15 predicted proteins | sample KBSS13metaG_FD_65862 | JGI IMG/M metagenome (GOLD analysis project Ga0070665, IMG submission 65862) | Switchgrass rhizosphere microbial communities from Kellogg Biological Station, Michigan, USA - KBS S1-3 metaG | ecosystem: Host-associated > Plants > Roots > Rhizosphere > Soil ...
TCTCGGGCGCCGCGAAGCTCAGCGCCGTGTAGTCGATCGCCAAATTACGGATCCGGGGCGGCAACGCCAGCCCGTTCGTCGCTTCGTAGATCTTGTCGTCGGCAGTAACGTGCTCGATGTGCACCGGTGGTGGAAGTTCGTTGAACGCCAGATGCCGCGAATCGATCACGCTGACGCCGGCATCACGCACAAACAACAGCTTGCCATCCCCGGATTTTGCGACAACCGAGTTGTAGCCGCTGGTGAACCGATGGCTGCTCACTCCGTCGGCACTGTCGAAAACGGTCGCATGGATCGTCTGCGTTGGATGGGAGGCCCAGGAGTCCAACTCAGAGCGGCCAATGCGCAGTAAGCCACAGGCGAGGTACAGCCATACCGAATGAGCGTCGTCCTCCCTCATCCAGTGAACCGTATCGCAGGGCAGTCCATTTTTTGTGGTGAGCGTCAGAACGCCGCCCACTCCGATTCGGCTCAGACCGCCGTCAGTTGCCGTCCAGAGGGTCCCATTCCCATCGATGTAGAAATCGCGGACCATGCCCTGGCCCAGTCCCTCGCCGCTGGCGTACGAAGCGCGGAGCTGGCCGTCTTTGAAATACGCTACACCACCATCGACGAATCCGAGCCATAAACCATCTTGCACACGATCATGTAGTACAGCGAATGCCGGTGCCGTGCGCCCGAGCCTAGCCCAGGGGATGAGTTCCACCACACGCGCTCCGAACAGATGGAGGAGACCCTTCTGATGACTCACCCAGACATTCCCCGCACGGTCGTCGGTGAAGGAATAGACGATTCCGTACGGTACTGACGCCACGGGAACAAACCGGTCGCGGTTGAGAAACGCAATCCCGCTTTGCGTCCCCACCCACATTGTCCCGCTCGCGTCCTGAAAGAGGGCATGCGCCTTGTCCGGCAACCCACTGTCTTTGCGGTAAACCTTGATCTGGCCGTTCCTCCATTTATTCAGCCCATCAGATGCGCCGACCCAGAGACTGCCATCCCTCGCGATCACGATGGAAGAAATCCCCCGGCTCGAGAAACCTTGCTGGATGGAAAACGTGGGGACGGCGAAGTCGCGAAACCGATCGAGGCCATCGTCAGTCGCCACCCAGATATTGCCTTCCCGATCTTCAAAGAGAGCGTTCACGGATCCGTCCGAGAGGCCCTCGGCCGGGGTAAACAGATCAGTCCTTCCCTCGTGGATATGCAATAGCCCCTTGTCCACCAGGGCGCCGATCCACAGGCCGCCGTCGTGATCCCGCAGCAGCCTGTGGGGCTGGAACCCGGCAGGAAGCGGATACGCCTCGAACTTCCCGTTCCTCAGCTTTGTGATTCCTGTGTGCTGAGCAATCAAGAGTCCGCCGTCGTCGCCTTCGAGCAGCGCGTAGATTCGCTGCGCCAGATCCGGCATGGGATGGACGATGGGTGGACCAGGCTTCCATCGCCACAGGCCAGTCATCCCTCCCGCCCAGAGCTGGCCTCCGCGATCCTCATATAAGGCGGTTACTCCTGAGCCGAAACGGCCGTCCTGTCCAAAGCACTCTGTATTGCCGCTCTGAATCCGACAGAGTCTCCCGACCGCAGGCGACCAACCGGCGACCCATATGGTGCCTTCACGATCCTCGAGCAGCGCTTCAATCACGTGCCCATCGAGCTCGGGGTAGTAAGTCAGCTCGCGGTCCTTCCAGCTGGCAAGGCCGCGGAAGGTGCCAATCCACAGACGTCCGTCGCGCGCACCCTGCAAGCTTCTGATATCGCTGCTGGGGAGATGCTGCCCCGCCGGTGGCTCCCACGGGACGGCCCTGACGCCATCGAACCGTCGCAAGCCAAATTCAGTACCGAGCCAAAGATACCCATCGGCCGTCTGCGCAACTGACCGAATGAGAGCGTCGGAAAAGTCGGCGCCTATTTTCCATGAGGCGTGGGCGTACTGACTCACGTCGAGACGGGAGTTCAGCGCGAAGACATCAGCCCGGCACGCGAGGAGCATGCAAGCGGCCACCACCACGCTTCGTCTCCGATCCGCTCTCTTCATCTTTCCAGCCGGATTCACCGCGACACTACGTGGTCGGGAACAGCGAGAAGACTCGCAACACTACGACCGGGCTGGCCGACGGTACGCGATCGCGGCCGGCACGTCGAGCTCGATCTCCGTGCCTGCGCCAGACGCGCTGCGGACCTCGAGTTGCCCCTTCACGATGGCCGCCCGCTCGCGCATCCCGGGCAGCCCGAAGTGGCTCGAGGCCTGCTGCCGCGCCATCGTCTCTGCGTCGATCCCCTTCCCGTCGTCGCGAACCACCAGCCGAAGCTGCCGCCGCTCGTAATGGATCGTCACGGTGACGTGCTGGGCTCCCGAGTGCTTGATCGCGTTGCGCAACGCCTCGCCGGCGATGCGAAACGCTTCGTCGCGGACCAACGGATTCAGGTTGCGCGATTCGCCATCAATCCGGATGTCGATCACGGGCGCCTCGACGACCGTCAGTTCGCTGGTCAGCTCCACACCGAGCGCGGCGATGCCGTTCGCGAGGTCGTTTTCCGTGGTCGCCGAGGCTCTCAAGCCCTGGACGGCGTTGCGCCCTTCGCTAATCGCCGCGTCTGCCTGATCGAGCGCGCGATCGAGACGGGTTCGGGCCTCGTCAGCGCCGGCCGGAAGGACTTTCACCACCGAGTGGAACCGCAGCACCGCACCCTGAAAACTTTGGAGCAGCGTGTCGTGCAGATCGCGCGCAATGCGTGTGCGCTCGCTCACTCGCGCTTCTAAGGTTCTATTGAACTGCATCGCCAGTTGCCTGACACGAAACATGTAAGCGGCCCAAAGCAACGCGAGAAAAAGGACTACCACTGCCAGAGGGAACCAGGTCGTCTGGTAGAAGGCCGGGGCGATAGAGAAATCAAGAAAGCCGCCCTCCTCGTTCCAGACGCCGCTGTCGTTGCACGCCATTACTCGAAAGCGGTAGTCACCAGGCGGGAGGTTCGTATATTGCACCTCGCGGTCGTTGACCACCTCATGCCAATTCCGGTTCAGTCCCTCGAGCTTGTAGCGGAAGCGCACCTTCTCCGGAACGACCAGGCTCAGCGCCGTGTAATCAATCGCCACGTTCCGTACATGCGGCGGCAGAAGCAACCGGTTCTTGGCGTCGTAGGTCTTGCCGTCGACTGTGATCTGTTCGACGTGCACCGGAGGTGGGACCTTGTTGAATGGTAGATGGTGCGGATCGATCACGCTGACGCCGTCGTAAGCGACGTACCAGATTCTCCCATCCGCAGCCTTGGTTACATCCTGTACAGCAGAAACGTAGGAATGGGTGCGCACACCGTCCGAGACATCGAACAACCTCGCCTGCACCAACTTCGATGGATCGTCGCCCCAGGCGTCCAATTCGGGCTGGGCAATCCGTACCAAGCCGCAGGCCAAATAGGCCCAGACGAAATGGTCAGTGTCGTCCATGCTCCAGTGGACCGCGTCACAAGGTATCCCATTCCTGCTCGTGAGTGTCGTGACGCGGTCGTTCTTGATGCGGCTCAGCCCGTTTTCAGTGGCGACCCACAGCGCGCCACGCGGCCCAAATCGAAGGCTATTCACCTGTCCTGCCCCAAGCCCATGGGCGGCAGAATAAGACTTCCGAATCGCTCCGTCTGCGAAGTAGGAGACCCCTCCACCGCTGAATCCCAGCCAGACTCCGTTCCCAGAGGGGTCGGCGACGACAACACGCGCAGGATCGTTATGCCCCAGCGTTGCCCAGCGAGTTTTCTCCACTACGCGACCCTGAAATAAATGAAAGAGGCCGTAGTCCTGTTTTGCCAACCATAAATGTCCCGATGGAGCTTCGGCCATCGATGTGACGCGTCCACCGGGAACCTCGCGCACAGGCGCAAATCGACCATTCCTCAGGTATCCGAACTCCAGAACGGTTGAGAACCATAGCCGTCCGCCGCTGTCCTCAAACAAGGAATATGGCGCCCCCTCGTGTGCACCAGCAGGTTGAGAGCTTCCGGGCCGGAGCAGCATATCGATGCGGCCGTCTTTCCACTGGTTCAGGCCGTTGTACGTTGCCACCCAGACACTTCCGTCTTTCGCGCCCACGATCGACACGCTTTTGGTGTTCGATAATCCCTGCTTAATCGAGAAATTCGGGACGGCATATTCACGGAATCGGTCAATACCGTTGGTCGTAACCGCCCAAATGTTGCCTTCCTGGTCCTGAAGAAGCGCGGTCACCGTGTCGCCGGAAAGGCCATCAGTCTCGGCAAAAACATCCGTCCTGCCTTGATGGACATGGATCAGGCCACGGTCGGGTGTAGCGACCCACACACCTCCGTCACGATCTCGGAGGACTTGCGATGCCTTGGACCGCCGCACTTTCCAGTTCACCAGTCCCGGCACTCGCCCGTCGCTGGACGTCAGGAGCGCCGATTGTTCATGCTCTCCAAGCGGCGGTAGCCCATACTCGGCACCTGGCATTTCGAACGATTTCGGTCGCCCCGACTTCCACTTTCCAGAGCCCTTTTCCAAACCCACCCAAAACTTGCCCTCGGAATCAGCATTGATAGGCCCAACGTTCCCCGCAAAAATGCGAGGTTCGTCAGTAGCAACCCATACAGTGCCCGTGCCGTCCTCGAGCAATGCAGAGATCCGGCTCCCGTTGAGCTCGGAGTAGCTGGCGAGCTTCCCGTCTTTCCAACTGGCAAGCCCCTTTGTTGTGCCGATCCAAAACGTGCCGTCATGTGTGACCAGCAGCGTCGAAATGTTGTTGCTGGGCAGCGGGCCGTAGGGCGGTGTCCAAGCGACAGCCCGAACGCCATCGAACCGCAGCAAGCCGAATTCCGTGCCCAGCCAGAGATAACCATCCGGTGTTTGTGCGATGGCGTAAATGAAGCCCTTGGCGAAGCCGTCGCGCACCCTCCATGCGGTATGCGCATACTGGTTGATGTCGAGAGAGTGGTCCAATGCGAACGCGCATGTGCAGTACCCCAACATCACGGCCAGACGGACAATCGAGTGTGCGCCCCGCTTTTTCCACAACGCGGACATTTTTTTGCCCAGCCGGCAAGTTATCTTGCTGAAGGAATCGCCTACTCGCTGCGACAAGCACGAGATCCAGATGCGAGCTACTTCAGCATCGCAGGCCAGTTAAGAACGACAGAGTAGGACTCCAGAAATCCCTTACGTGGTTCTAGCACCAGAAACTTCTGTCCATCTTGAGTGACTGCATACTGATTCACTGTGGGATCTGGAACCAGGCCGGTGTCAAACAGTTTTCGTGGTGGACGTACATTCACAACCGAACCACGGTCGACGGTAGCTGCCATCATCGCTCCGTCGTGGTCGATGAAGAAGAGTTCCCTGCCGTCGCCGCGCCACCGCGGTTGAGCGCCGCCGGCGTCCGATACCTGCTTGGTATCTTGAAACGCCGGAAACGAAGCGACGAAGACCTCCCACTTCGCGTCGCGAAGCTCACCGTAAGCGATTAAACGTCCATCTGGAGACAGATGAAATTCATCCTTGATAAAACTCGATGAATATACAGGCTGAGGTGTTCTATCCCCCGTTAGAGGCAGAAGCGAAAGAGTCATCGTATCGTGCGTCAGCAGAAAACGACCATCCCGCGACCAATCTTCCACCCAGTGTCTTTCATTGTCGCCATAAATCGGCTGTGCTTGCTGGTTGCCGATTTCAATCTTCTCTACCAGGAACGGCGGATCACTCCCGCCGTTTGGAAGTAGATTGAACGCTACGTAGCGCGAGTCGGGGGACCATACGGGATCAGATTGCGCGTGCGGGTCGATCGTCAGGGGAGTCGTTGTGTTCGTCGCGATGTCGATCAGCCACAGACTGCCGGTAGCATGCTGTTGAAACGAGTTGAGGGCCAAATGCTTGCCGTCCGGAGAAAGCGTGAACTGCTGATAATCGACCACCGGATCGAGACTGCCAATTGTTGAACCGTCTCGTGCATACCATTTCAGCTGATCGAAGGAGGATCCCTCTGCTGTGCCATAGATCAGCACCCCGTTTTGCGAAGCAGTGAATTCGGAACTGCCAAGGTAAGCCGGAGGCGTGGCGACGTTGCGGACCAGTAATACAGGTTCGCGGATTCTTCGCAACGTGCTCCAGTCCATGCGTTGCGCGAACAGATTTCGCTGGCGCGCAAATAGCAGGTAATCCTGAACAGCTACTGGCCGGTTCTCACTCGTGAGGAGTTCAGTAGGAGGTCCACCTTCGAGGGGCTGAGCGTACACCTTCGCCTGCGGATCATCCGCTGCCAAGCTTGTCCGCGCCAGGTACATGAAGCCTTTGCCATTCGGCAGGAATTGGACCCACATATGGCTGACCTGTCCTGGGAGCAACGAGGTCGCGGGAGTTGCATTCGCGCCGTTTGGAGATACGCGGAATATTGGAGTGTTTACGGCTTTGGCGAAGAGAATCGTCCCGTCGGGCCCCCAGGTTCCTTGCGCAATTTCCGGAACGCTGAAGATCACTTCGGGAGAACCACCCGATCGGCGTATTTTCTTCAGTTTGCCATCAGCCCAGAAGCCGATGAACTGTGAGTCCGGTGACCAGAATGGCAGAAGCGCGCGCTCAGTGTGATCCATTCTCTGCGCTTCCGAAGAATCCAGAGGCCTGATCCACAACGAACTTTGACCGGAAGCATCAGTTGCCGCGAAGGCCAACGTTTCGCCGTCAGGAGAAACCGCAAGATGCTCGAACGGGTGCCAGTTTCTATGTAGCGTGAGTCCGCTCGGCAGACCGAGTGACAGTCTTACAGCGTTCGACTCATTTGGCGTGCGGTGTTTCGGTGAAAGCAGCAAGGCAACAACTGCGAACGCGACGAGCGCAGCGACCAGGACCACTGCTCCGGACCGCGACCGCAGCCACGCGAAACCACGCAGACTTGATCGCCGCGCACCGCGGACCGCGTCCATCTTTTCAGTCGAAACCTTATCCGGCTGATCGAACACACCCATGTGCGGAACGCCTACCGGCGGCTCTGTTGCCCTGTCGACATCGCGGCTATATTACCGACTAAAGCGGTCGTCGCCGTCGAATTCGTGTCAGGCGCGACAGCTCGTTCAATCGTGGGCAGCCAAGCCTGTCGCGCCGGTCGTTTCCCGGCGCACCCGTGACCACCAGGACGTGCGGCGCGATGGCCGATACGCAGTCGCGGCGGGGACGCTTAGCTCAATCTCCGTGCCGCCGCTCATCGCGCTGCGGACCTCGAGCCGCCCTTTCACGATGGCCGCGCGTTCGTACATCCCGGGCAGACCGAAATGACCCTCGACCTGCTGCCGCGCCATCGTCTCCGCGTCAATCCCTTTCCCATCGTCGTGGATCGTCAGGCGCAATTGCCACGATTCATAGTGGATCGTGACCGTGACTTGGCGTGCGCCGGCGTGCTTGACGGCATTGCGCAGCGCTTCGCCTGCAATCTGGTACGCCTCGTCACGGACGATCGGGTTCAGGTCGCGCGACGCGCCGTCGACCATCACGTCAATCAGCGGCACCGAACCGCGCGGCCCCTCGCCGGTCAGTTGCAGGACAATCGCGGCAATGCCGTTCGCCAAGTCGTTCGTCGTCGTCGCTGACGTGCGCAGCCCGTGCACGGCATTGCGACCTTCGATGATCGCGGCCTCGGCCTGATCGAGTGCGCGCTCCAGTCGCTCGCGTGCTTCGTCCGGACGCGTCAGCACATTCGCGACCGACTGGAACCGCAGCAACGCGCCCTGAAAACTCTGGAGCAGCGTATCGTGCAGCTCGCGCGCGATGCGTGTCCGCTCGCTGAGCCGCGCCGCGAGCGTCTGGTCGAATGCGCCCTGGAGGCGGCGCATCCGAACGGCGTAGGCCGCCCACAGCGCTGCGGCGAACAACGCGAACGCAAGCGCGCGAAACCAGGCCGTCTGGTAGAACGCCGGCTCGATCGAAAAGGCGAGACGGTCGCCCTGCTGGTTCCACACGCCATCGTTGTTGGCGGCAATCACCTGGAACTCATAGTGCCCCGGCCGCAGATTCATGTAATACGCCTCACGCCGGGATCCCGCCGTCTGCCACTCCTTGTCCACGCCCCAGAGCGCGTAGCGAAATTGAACCCTTTCCGGCGCGACGAAGCTGAGCGCCGCGTAATCGATTTCCAGATCGCGCGTCAACGCGGGGAGGGCGACGTCGCCGGTGCGGTTGGTGATCTTATGATCGGCGAGCAGCCGCACGATGTGCACGGGCGGCGGCACGTCGTTGCGCGACAGGTGCTGGGGGTCGATCATCTGGAGTACCGAACCGTTTGCAAACCAGAGCTGGCCATTGGCGGTTCTGGCATGGGCCGGCTCGAAGTTTGGCCGACCTGGGCGTGCGCCATCGAGCGCGTCATAGACCTTGAGATTCAGCCGGATGGTCGTGCCCCGAGACCAGGCATCCACATCACGCTTGCTGACATTCACGAAGCCGCACGCCAGATGAAGCCAGAGACCGCCATCCGGCTCGTTGACCAAGTCCTGAACCGCGTCGCACGGCAGGCCGTTTTTCGTAGTGAGAGCGGACCACTTGCTCTCTTTCCAGCGATAGAGCCCTGCATCCGTCGCCACGAACAGCGAACCTTCGGCGTCGGCGAGAAGATTGTGGCCGGTCCTCGGGCCTGTCGGTAAGACCACGTGCTCCCACGTCTGCCCATCATGGAGGATCGAGAGCTCGCCGGAAGGAGTCGAGAGCACCACAACCGTTCCCGTCGGACTGGCCGCAATGTGGCTGGGCGCCGTTGCCTGCGGCACGACGTCGGCCGAGCCGGTTCTTGGATTCACGTGTAGCAAACGATCGCGATCGCTACCGGATGCCACGATGATCCAGATCGATTGGTTGGCATCCTCGACCATGCCGACCACCATACCGGTGGGTGTGCTGTCGCTGCGGAGCGTCTTCGTGAACCGTCCGTTGGAATACGAAAACAGGTCTTGATCGACGCCGAGCCAAAGCACGCCGCGATGGTCTTCAAACAGGCCCGTGACTTGCTGGCCTGGCAAGCCTTGCCTTTGCGTGATCAACGTGATGGTGCCGTCTCTCATCGCGGCGAGGCCCTGTGGGCCGGTGGTCCAGATCGTCCGACCGTCCCGTGATGCAAGCACCGCCGACCCGCCGGCTCCATGGAACCCTGCCTCGCTGGAAAACGAGAGCACCGTCAGGCGATGAAAACGGTCGACGCCGTTTGGCGTCACGACCCACATATCTCGCTCGCGATCCTCGAAGAGATCAACGACGGTACCGCCGGACAACCCGTCCGCGACGCCGAAATGATCCGCCGTCTCGTTTTCGATGTGGTACAGCCCGTCATTCCTGCTGCCAATCCACAACCCGCCGCGATGGTCGCGACGCGGCGTCGATCCCTGCAAGTTGTCGCCATCGAGCGAGGCCGAATGGAATGGCACGAAACGTCCGTCCTCGAGTCGGCGAAGGCCGCCGTGACACCCGATCAGGATGGATTGATCGGCGTCGATCGCAAGCCACTCGATGCCCGGCTTGCAGGCCGCATCGGAGACCGGCGTGGCGTACGCGACTCCAGTTCCGTTGTTCCAGCTGCAGATTCTTGCTTCGTCCGCGACCCACACCGTACCGCTGTCGTCCTGAGCCAGACCGTCCCCGTTCCGGCAGCCGAGGCCGTCGTCTGGACCATGACAGCGCACGCGCGTGCCTTCAACCTCGCAGAGCGGGCCCTTGCCGTCGCGAATGCGGCTCCTCGAGGCCCAGATCCGGCCGCTGCGGTCTTCGATCAGGTGGTTGTAGCGACCGTCGCCGTTGGTCACCGCGGAAACCTTGCCGCCGCTCACTTTCAACAGACCGACGCCTGTGCCTATCCACAGACTGCCATCGCTTGAACCCAGGAGAGATATGGCATAAGAGGCACGAAGTTCATGCAGACGATCGTTCCACGATTCGAAATGAACACCATCGAAGCGGATCAGTCCGTTGAGTGTGCCGATCCAGACGAAACCGTCAGTCGTTTGCGCGATGGCAGTCGGTGACGCGTCGAAAACCCCCTCTTGGAACCGCCAAGCGGTGTGGGCGTACTGCGTCAATGGCTGGCCGTACGAAGGGCGAGACCCGAGTACTACCACCGCCAACAAGAGGCAGGCGACACGGGCGGTCATTTAGATGATGCCGTTCCTGAGGCCGATCACCGCGGCGTGCGTCCGATCGCGGGCGTCCAGTTTGGCCAGGATGTTCTTAATCTGCCCCTTGACGGCTTCCTCGGTCATCGACAGCCGCGCCGCGATCTCCTTATTGGACAACCCGTCGGCGATCAGCGCGAGGACGCGCGTTTCCGACGGCGACAGCGCCTGGCCGGCTGAGTGGCTCGCCAACGCAAACGTAATTTCAGATGACAGCACCTTGCGTCCGGCGTGAACCGCCCGGATGGTGGACAGCAACTCAGTGCGAATCGCGTTCTTCAGCAAATACCCGCTCGCGCCGGCCTTGAGCGCCAGCGGGACCTGCACGTCGCCGGTGTACGTGGTGAGGACGACGATGCGGGCGTCGGGAAACTCCGCGCGGATGGTGGTCGTGGCCTCGATCCCGTTCACGTTGGGCATCTGGAGGTCCATCAACGTCACGTCGGGCCGGAGCCTGCGGAACAGGTCGACCGCCTCGCGGCCGTCGGCCGCCTCGCCAACGAGCGCGATGTCGGCTTCGTCAGCGATCAGCGCCGCCACACCTTCCCGTAGCAGCGGATGGTCGTCCACCGCGAGCACGCGAATCTTGACCGCTTCGGAGCTCATGGTCTGGGCTGCAGGGTGGCGCGGAAGGCACGATTGTAGTGCAGTCATTCGGTCGGGCTGACGACTAATCTGAGGCCGAACGTCGATCGGCGCACCTCCCGGGTCAGGGAAAAATCAGCCTCGAATGAGGGGTTCGGCGCCCCCGATCGGGGAACCCGACTGTCCCCGCCTGGTGCAGAATCTACAAAGCGGTGGATGTGAGCGGGCCCCAGATTCGAATTTTGACCGTAGACGACCACCCGCTCCTGCGAGCGGGGATCGCCGGATTGATCTCGGACGAACCGGACATGGTCCTCGTGGCCGAGGCCGAAAACGGCCGGGACGCGATTGAACAGTTCACTCGTCATCGCCCCGACGTCACCCTCATGGATCTCCAGATGCCCGAGATGGACGGTCTCGACGCGCTGGAGTCCATTCGCAGCACGCACCCGGATGCGCGCATCGTGGTGCTGACGACTTATCCGGGCGACGCCCAGGTCTTACGGGCACTTAAAGCGGGCGCGTGCGGGTATCTGCTGAAAAGCACGCTCCGCAAGGAACTGCTCTCGACGATCCGCGCCGTGCACACGGGGCGGAAAGCCCTGTCCGCCGAGGTCACCTACGAAGTCGCGGAGCACGTCGACCAGGAGCCGCTCTCACCGATGGAGGTCCGCGTCCTGACTATGATCGCCGACGGTAACTCGAACAAGGACATCGCCGCGGATCTGAAGGTCACCGAAGAAGCCGTGAAGGGCCAGGTCCGAAACATCCTCTCCAAGCTGGGCGCCAACGACCGTACGCACGCGGCGGTCCTCGGGATCAAACGCGGCATCATCGCGTAAAGAGACGACGCGGGACACCGCGCGTATCGGCACCCCGGCCCCGCAGGTCGCGCCGCCCGAGTTGCGTCCAGATGTCGAGGCTCGAAGTCGCCAGGGCAACCTCACGCAGGAAGAACAGCAGAGCGGTGAAGGCCGCCGTCATCGCCGCGATGAACAGCAGCGCCACCCAGACCGACGCGTCGAAGCCGAAGAACACCGCGAGAAAGAGCACGGCGACCACGGCGCAGATGAGCAACGCCGTCACCGTGCACAGCGTGATCGCGCGGCTCGCCAGCGTCGCGCGGCGCGCGAGCGTGGCCAGCTGCGCCTCGATGCGCGGATGATCGTCGGGGTCCGCCGCCCGCAGCTGCCGTTCGAGCACCCGCGCGAGATCGATGACGCGCGCGAGGCGGTTGGTCATGACCGTGAGCATCCCGCCGAGGCCCGAGAGCAGGAACACGGGCGCGACCGCGAGCTGAATGACGTGACCGAGCGCAGCCATGCCGGTGTCCGGATTCATGTGCTACTTCTCGACGTTGACGTTCGGCAGGGTCGCTTCAAGAGACGCGACTAGCGCGTCGATGGCGCGTCGCGCCGCCGCCGACAGGCTCACGACGACGCCTGAGACGTCGCGTTTCGTCACCGGCTCGCTCGCCGTTGCCGAATATCGCCAGATCGTCTGCAGAGTGCGCGTGTCGACAAGCTGCGCCGACAGCTGAACCGCCGCCTCAACGTCTCGGCCATCGTCTACTTCCTCCAGTCGCTCAATGGCGCCGGTCAGCACGTAGGGGACGCCAGCGGCAGCCTTCCCGGATTCGACAGACGCAAACACACCGCCGGTGCGAAGGTGGCCGGCAATCGAGTCGGTAATCATCCGGCGCAGCGTCATGGCCCACCGGTCGTACTCGTAGTACCCGACTTCGGTGCGCGTGGGTCGATACACGATCCGGCCGTCGCACAGGTAATCCGGACAGCTGAAGTCGCGAACGGCGAGCGCGCCAAGGGCCGCCGATCGCGCCGGCGCGGCGGAAGCCGGGGGGAGGTCGAGTGTGTAGGTCTTCGGGTAGCGGACGCCGCCGCATCCGGCCGCGAACACGGCAACCAACATCATCGACGGCAGTAAGAGCCTCATCGCGGCACCTTCCGATTGTCTGGCTGCGTGGTCCGAATCAGGTTCCACGGGCGCTGTTTCAGCTGTTCGGTGATCGTCTGAATGTTCTCCGACGCGGTCCGCAGCGCGTGGACCATCTCGGCGAAGTCGTCCTCGTTGGTTCGCACCACCCCCTGAACGCTGCCGATCGCGCCGCGGGCGTCCTCGAGCGTGTCGTGCAGCGCCTTGAGATCGTCCAGGAGCGGGTCGCGAAGCGAGTCGACCGTTCCACGCACCGAGTCGAACGTGCGGCTCACGTTGCTCACCGTCTGGTCGATATTGGCGACGAGCGGCTTGGCCGACAACATGACCGCATCCGTGTTACTGACCAGCGTCCGGACGGCGGCAAGCACGGCCCGAATCTGCTGCTGGTTGTCTGCGCCGGTGAGCGTATTGACGTTGTTCAGCACGGAGTGCACCTGCGCAGCGATCTCGGGGATTTCGTGGTGGAGATCGAGCAATACAATGTTGGCGTTGTCGACGACCACGCCGATTCGCCGGGTCAATTCGCTGGTGCTGACGCTTTCCTGGGACGAAACGACGGCGCCCGGAGCGAGGCGCGGCGCGTCGTTGCTGCCGGTGGTGATCAGCAGCGACGAGGTTCCCATCAGGTTGACCGTTCCCACCTGGGCTTTCGATTGGCCGTTGACCGGCGTCCCGGTCTTGACCTCGAAGGCGATCTCAATCCGCGTCGGGTCTTCGGTGTCGGGTCGCACGCTCGTGACCTGTCCCACCTTGATCCCGCCGAACAGCACGCTGGTATCGGCGTCGAGTCCGCCGGCATCGCGAAGGTAGGTCTTGAACCGCACCTGACCGCGCACGGTGTGCGTGGCGTGCACTCCGTAGATGATCCCCGCCAGCAGCATCAGGGCGGCCACGACGAATGCCCCCACCTTCGTTTCGGTCATCACGCGTGGAACTCCTTCAGGAACGAGGCCGCGAACCCGTCGGATGCGTCGGACAGACGCTCGGGCTCACCCTGGACGAACTGCCGCACGCGCGGGTGTGTGCTCGCCTTGAACTCCGCCGGTGTGTCCACGGCAATCAGCGACCCCTGGTAGAGCATCGCCACGCGATCGGCGATGCGAAACGCGCTGTCGAGCGCATGGGTGACGACCAGCACGGTCATCCCGAAACCACGTTTGAGGAACAGAATCAGTTCGTCGAGGCCGGCGGCAATGATCGGATCGAGCCCCGCCGATGGCTCGTCGAGCACGACGAGGTCCGGATCCAGCGCAATCGCTCTGGCGATCGCCGCTCGCTTTTTCATGCCGCCGGACAGTTCTCGCGGATAGAGCCTTCCGGCATCGGCCAGCCCGACGGCCTTCAGCTTCATCCACACCATCTGCGCAACAATCGGATCGGCGAGGTCGGTGAGCTCGAGAATCGGCAACGCGGCGTTCTCGTTGACGGTCAGAGAGCTGAACAGCGCCGACTCCTGGAACGCGACGCCGATCTTCCGCCGGACGAGGGCCAGTTCGGCCTCGGAGCACGCGGTCAGATCGATACCGCCGATCACGATGTTGCCGCTGTCGGGGCGCTCGAGACCGATGACGCGTCTGAGCAGCGTCGTCTTTCCCGAGCCGCTCCCGCCGAGCAGCGCCACGATTTCGCCGCGGTGGATCTCGAGGCTGACACCGTCGAGCACGCGTCTGCCGCCGTACGCAACCGACACGTCGCGGATTGAAATGAGGCTTTCACGCGCGGCGCCGGCGGTGTTCGTCGTCATCCCGCGGCACTCCATCCCATGATGTAGAACAGCGCCGTGGCCGCGAGGTCGGCCACGATCACGAGGAAGGTCGCATTCACGACGGCGGCGGTCGTCCCTCGGCCCACGGCTTCAGGCCCGCCGCTGACGCGAAGCCCTTCCATGTAGCCGACGTGCACGATGATCGTCGCGAAGACCAGGCTCTTCGCGAGCGTGAGGACGACGTCGCGGAGCATGATCGACGCGAGCGCATCGCGAACGAACACCCGCGCCGTCATGTCGATGCTCGCGGCAAGGAAGCAGTAGCCGGCCATGATTCCGAAGAAGGTGCTGAGGATCGTGAGGCACGGCAGCGTGATGAGCGCTCCCAGGTATTTCGGGGCGAGCGTGAATTCGATGGGGTCGAGCCCCATCACCCGCAGCGCGTCCAGCTCCTGGCTCACCACCATGGTGGACACTTCGGCGGCGATCGCCGAGGCCGAGCGTCCACTCACCGCGATGGCGGTGATGATCGCGCCGAGCTCGCGCGTAAACGCGACCGCGATGAATTCGACGACGTAACGTGTCGCCCCGTATCGACGCAGCTCCGCGGCCGCCTGGAGCGCCGCCACCGAACCCAGGCAGAAGGACATCAGCGCGACGACCGGCAGTGCGCTGACGCCGATCGCCATCATCTGGCGCACCGCGGTGCGCCACCGGCGGCCCTTGCCGACCATCGGCAGCACGCCCGGCAGCCGCAGCAGCGATCGCCACAGCTGGACGGTCAGCGTGCCAACATCCGTCGCCGAGGAGATCGCCGCGCGTCCAATGGCCGCAATCATCACGTGAGCTCGAGGTCGGACCCGTAGGCCCGGAAGATGACATCGAGTTCGGTGATCTGCGCCAGCATCCTTGGTTCGCCAGTGAGGCCGATGACCCGCAAACGCACCCTTTGCGCGGACGCGACGCGTACCGCCTCGAGGAGCGTCGCCACCCCTGACGTATCGAGATAGCTGAGCGCCGACAGGTCGATGACGAGCACGGCGCTGGTCCCCTTCCGGATCGCTTTCATGAGCAACGCCCGAAAGCGCGGTGACGAGTCGATCACCAGGCCGCCTGTCACGCTGATGCGCGATTCAAATGCCCCCTGCGCGGTTTCGATGGCCATGTCCTCGGTCATGTTCGTGCGTCCAAACGCGGCATCATCACCTGGCGGCTTCAGCGTCCGGGCTTCGGCGGAAAGTTCTTCAGGATCTTCTCAACGGCCTTGTCGATCGCCGCGTCCCGTTTTTCAGGCTTCGCGTTGACGTCGATTTCGTTCATGCCGACGCCGCGCCACACGAGCTCACGTTTCGCGGCATCCGCCAGGTCGATGACGAGCGCGCCGACCGGGATGTCGTTCCGCCGCGCCGAGAAGCTGCCGACGTCACCGGGCCAGCCAAACGGTCCGGAACCGCTGCCGAAACCGGTCACGCTCTTTTGGACGCCCAACACGACGTGGTAGAGGACGTATACATCCGGATTCCCATCGCTCCTCGTCAACGCTCTTGCGGCGAGCTGCGATTCGATTGATGCGACGATCCGCTTGTCCAGGAACGGCTCGAGCGCGGGCGTCCCTTTCACCCACGCAAACGTCTTGAACTGGGAAAAATCAGTGGTCCGATCGAAGTCGTACGATGTCTTCTGCGCCTGCACGATCGCCGGCAGGACGAGACACGCAATCAGCGCGATTGACCGAAACGCCGCTTGTATCTTCATGGTTCGAGTCTCAAAATGCGTCCCGGAATACGTCCGACACCGGGGCAGGCTGCCACCGCAAGGTGTCTGCGGCAATGCGTCGGCTGGACGGGCGCGTGAGGTACGAAACGGCGAGCGCCCCGATCAATGCCACTGGCAGCAGGAACAACGGCTTGTCGCCGGCCAGATAGTGCGCCAGGGTCGCCGCGATCCACATGAACGTAAACCCCGCGTATGCCCATTCCTTCAACCGCGGCAGCCGTGGCAGGAGCAGCACGACGGCGCCGGCCAGCTTTGCGACACCGAGCAGGACTCGCAGCTGCTGTGGGTATCCCACATGCCGGAAGTTCTCGACCGCCTGCGGGCTGGCGGTCAAATACGCGAACGCGGCGAGCAGCGGGACAATCGTCACCAGACCGGTGGCTCCCCAGTACGCGGCACGGGAGACGTTTTTCCTTGTGATGGCCATGATTTCAGAACAGCTTTCTCTTGATCAGCGCCGGGATCGTCGGCGTCAGCTGGAGTTGAAGGTTCCACTTTGGACCGCCGACGCTTGGACGGACCGGGTAGTACTGAACCTGCATTTGAACCAGCGTCGGAATGCCGCCGCACCTGCAGACCTTTCCGACCTGGGGACCAATCGAAAACGCGACGCGGTTGTCTGCGGGCGCCTCCCGATCCACTGAAAGGCTCGGCTGTGTTCCGACGGTCCATCCGTTGTTGAACGAGTAGGTGTAGTCGAAGACACCGCTCATCTGGTTCGTTTTCGCGCCGTCTCCGCCGACCTTGAACCATTGCTGCAGGAATCCATAGGCGATGAAGTGCTCGCCCAGCAGCGTGGCGCCGACATCAGGGCCGACCTGCCAGGTGTCCTGACCGAGCTCGCGCTGAATGGCCGTCGGGAAGATGAAGGTCGGACCGGCGCCGAGTACGAGCCGGCCGCCGAAGAGCGGGCGCGCCGCGGCGATGCCAAGCACCGTGTCACCGAAGCCGGTGGAGCGTTCGGTGGCGCCGTTCTGAGCGGTTAGCGGCTGGGAATTGACGGTGGTGAGGACAGGACGCAGATACAGCCCCCATTCATCGGTCAGCCTCAGACTCATCAACGGCTGAAACAACAGGTTGCTTTGCATCCGGCCGTCGTGCCCCTTCGGCACGTTCACCCAGTTGTTGTTCTGCTGGATCTGCAACAGCCAGGCGCTGGAGAACGGGTTCGTCGCCTGCTGCGCCATCGCCGACTGATCCTGCTCCGCTGACGGCGGTGTGGCGTTGGGCGCTGGAGTCTGCGCAAGTCCCGGAGTGGCGGCGCACGAGACTGCGAGCGCAGCGCCGAGAATTGTGTTGAGCATCTTCCGCGTCATTCGCACCTTCCTCGGCTGTGCCCGAGGGCAAAGGTGATGCCTGCGGTCAGGAGCGAAATCCTTCGATGAACCGCGATGCGGCTGCCGGCATCGCCGCGTGTTTTCAGACGCACGTCTGAACCCACACGGTGGTTCGCGTGACGATGACGAACAAACACGCGGATTCCCGCCTGTTCACGACACATGCGCGCCGGCATCGCCATTGCCCTCTTGTCAACGCGTGGCCTGCGGACCTTCGAGAAGGTTCGTTCTCAATGCGTGATGTTTCTGGAGACGGTATGCGAACGCTCAAACGATTTGCCCGACATCTGCTGCCAGGCTTCTTGATGGTCGGTTTGATTTCGCCAGGTGCGCCGTGCGCGGCTCAGGAAGTCGCTGCACCGACGACACCGGATCGGCCCGAGGGGCGCGGTCCCGCGGTGGTGCCGATGCCATGGCTGATGGTGGGCGCTCCGCTCCGACAGGGAGTTGACCTGAAACTCTCCACGTTCTACGTGGGCGAATTCAACGTACCGGTCGTCCAGGTGGACTTGCCGATTCGGGCGACCAAGTTTCTGACGATTACACCGAGTTATCTCTACAACTGGATTCCGGCGAGCGGACTCAATCAGTTCACGCCGCGGCCGTTGGGAGCCACCGACAGCTACGAAGAAAGCCAGTTTCGTATCGACGGTACCGTCACGATTCCCTTTCACGAGTTCGAGATTTCCGCTCGCAATATGTACGTCAGACGGTTTCGTCCCGGTGCGGCGGAGGACATCAACCGCTATCGCGGCCGAATCGGAATTGCGCGTCCCGTTGTCGTCAGAGGCCGCACCGTCAAACCCTTCCTCTCATACGAAAGCTTTTACGAGCGCAAGCTTGGCGGCTGGAACAGAGACCGAATCTGGGCTGGTGTCTCAGTGCCGGTCACCAAGCGCGTGACGCTTCAGCCGTCCTACTTGTGGGAAACCAGTCTCGGAAACCGCGATGTCAACTATTTGATCTTTGGCGTGATCGTCAACACCAAAGGATTCCTTCGTCGTCAATCGGAGTGAAAAGGAGACTTGCATGTCGAAAGTATTTCAACGAGGAACCGCAGTGCTCGCACTGCTGTTCGCCAGCGTCGCGTTCATCACGACCGCGCACGCGCAGATGCCGACGTCGCCGTGGAAGAAGGGCGCGCCATTTCCGGAGCCCGACGAGGAGCTCTACGGCGTGACCACGAACGGCAAACTCTACGTGATGGGCGGCTGGGAGGACGGCAAAGGCCGCGGCGCCAACTACGAGTACGACCCGGCGACCGACAAGTGGACGAAGAAACAGCCGATGCCGCGGCCGGTGCATCACGCGGCGCTCGCGGCGGCGAACGGCAAGATCTACGTGATGGGCGGCTTCGTCGCCCCGGCGACCAAGGCGATCCCGCTCGGCGCCGCATGGGAACCGGTCGCCGACGCGTATGAGTTCAATCCAGCGACCGACTCATGGAAGACACTGGCGCCGCTGCCCGACACGCGCGGTGCGGCGACCGCCGCGGAAGTCGGCGGCAAGATCTATGTGATCGGCGGCGCGACGACGATGGACGGCGACAAGGCGCCGTTCTTCACGGCATTCGGGCCCGCCAAAGTCCTCGGCACCAATGAGGTGTACGACCCGGCGACGAACAAGTGGGAGAGCCGCAACCCGATGTCGGTGCCGCGCAACCACGCGTTCGGCGGTGTCGTCAACGGCAAGATCTACGTCATCGGCGGCCGCACCGGACACGGCTTCATCCTGTCGGCGACCAACACTGATGTGGTCGAAGAGTACGACCCCGCCGCCAACACGTGGAGTATGCCGAAGGAGCGGATGCCGACCGCCCGCAGCGGCGGAGCCTCCGGTACCGATGGCCGTCTGATTTACGTGGCCGGCGGCGAGGTCACCACGACCGAGCTCGTCG
>Ga0070665_100002669_pt1 | contig 19401 bp, 20 predicted proteins | sample KBSS13metaG_FD_65862 | JGI IMG/M metagenome (GOLD analysis project Ga0070665, IMG submission 65862) | Switchgrass rhizosphere microbial communities from Kellogg Biological Station, Michigan, USA - KBS S1-3 metaG | ecosystem: Host-associated > Plants > Roots > Rhizosphere > Soil ...
AGAGCGGGGTTGAGGCGCGGCTGGTGGGGTTGGAGGTTTAGCGGTGGCTAACAGCTGTTCGAGCTTCGCTCGAACGAACCTGGCCTTCGACTGCAAAAAATTTATCGTTTGGCATGAGTCATGGGTGGAGAAGCAGATCCCTCCACTCCGCTGCGCTCCGGTCGGGATGACACTTCGTGGGCAATGCGGATGAAAATGCAGGTCCTTCGTCGACACACCCCGTCACTGCGCTCGGAATAACAATTTCTGACTTCGTGGCTATTTCGTGGTGAAGCTTACGGAGTCGAGGATTGACTGGAGGCGTCTGCCTACCGAATTAAGTTCGGCCTGGGTGATGTCGCGGACGCCGCTTACGTCGCCTCCGCAGAAGGTGTTGATGATGAGATCGAAGCGGTAGCAGGCGTTATTGCGGTAGGAGGTGTAGATCTCGTCGCGGGCTTCGGTGCAAATGGTTCCGTGTTCGTCGTAGCCGTGGGTGAATGGAGCTCCGGCGATCTGTGTTGTGGTGACGGTTCTCGGGACCTGGGCGGAGGCCTGGTTGCGGCACTGCGTCTCAGTGGTTCTGGGAGCGACGCTGAAGTAGAACAGAGCCCCGGAGAAGGTGGAGGTGGGATGCGGGTTGAAGGCGATGGTGGCGACGCCTCGCATCTGGTCGATGGTGGGAGCTGTGCGGACGTCGAAGGCGAAGGTGCTGACCTCGGCGTCGTGGCGGGTGAGGGTCCAGCCCGCAGGGACCTGGAAGGTGACACCGTAGCGTTGATCTTTGAAGGTGCTGGCCGGAGGCGTTGTGGGGTCGGGCACAGGGGAGTTAGAGGTTGCGCCGAGCAGCGGCATGTGAGGCCTGCCGGGCGAGGCAGCTGTCGGGGATTGAGCAGGCAGCTGCGGGGCGAACAGAGCGCCGAAAACGATGGCGCGGCGCAAGACGATGGGGAGTCTGTTCATGCTCTTGGACCCGTGCGGCGAGTGGACTCCCCGCTTGATCAGGATAGCAGCGGGGGGTGTGGGGATGCTCTGCAACGGATGGGGGAGTTGGGTCTATCGCGGCCCTGAAAGGACTTGGGCGCTGCGGGGAAAGGCGGGGTTCCTCCTATTCGGCTCACGTTGCTCGCGCAGGGTCGGAATGACACTAGTGGAGGGTCTCTACGTTATGAGCTTCGCATGCGGGGGTTTGCGATGGTGTAGGCGACGTCGGTGAGGAGGTTTATGGCGACGTAGGTGAGGCCGACGGCGAGAATGCATCCCTGGACAAGGGCGTAGTCGCGGTTGGAGATGGCGGAGAGGGTGAGGCGGCCGATGCCGGGCCAGCTGAAGATGGTCTCGGTGACGATGGCTCCGGCGAGGAGTGAGCCGAACTGCAGACCGATGACCGTTAGGACAGGGATCAAGGCGTTGCGCAGGGCGTGGCGATAGACGACGGTGCGCTCGGGGAGGCCCTTGGCGCGGGCGGTGCGGATGTAGTCCTGGCCTAGCTCTTCGAGCATGGCTGTCCGGACCATGCGCGTCAAAACGGCGGCTAACGAGAGGCCGAGGGTGAGGGCGGGAAGGATGAGGTGGAGGAGGAAGTCGCCGACGCCTCCGCTCCCTGCTGTTGAGACCGGGAGCCAGCCGAGGGAGATCGAGAAGATGAGGATCAATATCGGGCCTAGAGCGAAGTTGGGAAAGGAAAGGCCAACGAGTGAGACGACGCCGAGGGTGCGGTCCTGCCAGCGATTGCGGTGGAGTGCGGAGGCGATGCCGGCTGGGATGGAGGCGGCGATGCCGATGACGAGCGCGGCGAGGGTGAGGGCGAGGGTATAGGGGTAGCGCTGCAGGATGAGGTGAAGGACTGAGTCGTGCAGGCGGAGCGACTGGCCGAGGTTGGCTTGGAGGATGCCGCGCCAGTAGTGGCCGTACTGTTCGAGGAGTGGAGCGTCGAGGCCGTAGGCGTGGCGGAGGGCGTCAATGTCGGAGGCGGTGGCTCCTTCGCCGAGCATCTGGACGATGGGGTCGCCGGGTACGAGGTGGATGAGGAGGAAGACGACGGAGACGACGACCCAGAGGACGGGGAGGGTGAGGAGGACGCGGCGGAGCGGGTGCCATAGGTGGTGGCTCTTCGCGGGCTTTGTCGCCGCTTCGGGCGAACTACCGGGATTCTTCCCCTTCGACTCATCTTGTTCGCTCAGGGTCAAAATGACAAGCTCCTGGAGAGTAATTGGATCATTGGGTGGCTTCCCTGCTCTCTTCCTCGTAGGGCGCGAAGTCGATGGGCGAGTCGACGGGCTCTACGTTTACGCGGGAGATGCGATGGCCGGACATCTCGGCGATAGTGTAGCGGCGGCCGTTGTACTCGATGCTCTCACCGGTGGAGGGGATGTGGCCGAGCTGGGCAAGGAGGAAGCCGGCGAGGGTCTCGACGCCTTCGCGCGGCAGCTCCCAGTGAAGCTGGGTGCGAAGGTCGCGGAGCGTGGTGGAGCCGTCGAGCGACATGACGCCGGTGGCGCTGGGGAGCGCGGAGCGGGTGACGTCGAACTCGTCGTCTACTTCGCCGACGAGCTGCTCGATGATGTCTTCAGCGGTGACGAGTCCGACGGTGGAGCCGAACTCGTTGACGACGATGGCGATCTGCCGGCGGTGTTGCTGGAACTCCTGGAGGAGGTCGATGGCAAGCTTGGTCTCGGGGACCATGGCGGGGATGCGCATGACCTGGCGGAGGGTGATGCCGGACTGGCCGCGGCCTCCGAGGGCGAGGGCGACGGAGCGCAGGTGCATGAAGCGGGAGATGTCCTTGGAGTACACGATGCCAATGATGTTGTCGTTGCCGGGGCTCGCGGGGTCGTAGACGGGGACGCGGGAGTGCTGCTCCTCGACGACGCGGGCGCTGGCCTGCTCGAGAGGCATGTCGGCGGGGAGAGAGAATATCTTGCCGCGAGGGGTCATGATCTCGCGGACCAGGACGTGATTGAGCTCGATGGCGCGATGGATAATCTCTTCCTGGAAGGCGGGGAGGAGGCCCATGCGGCGGGTGGCGGTGGCGATGAGCTTCAACTCTTCGGGCGAGTGAACGGCGCCTTCGCCGCGGAGGGGAGCGCGGAAGAGGCGAAGGACCACGGCGGCGGAGACGTTCATGAGCTTCACGACGGGGCGCGTGATGCGGATGAAGACGTCCATGGGGCCGGCGACTGCGAGGGCGATGCGCTCGGCGCGTTGGAGGGCGAGAGACTTTGGGACGAGTTCGCCGAGTAGGACCTCGAAGTAGGTGATGAGAGAGAAGGCGAGGATGACGGCGATGGTGTGCGCGTAGATGGTGGCGTGAGGTGGGAGAGCGTGCAACGAGCCCGCGGCAAAGTGAAGGATGATGTCGGCGACGGCGGGCTCGCCGATCCAACCGAGAGCGAGAGAGGCAAGGGTGACACCGAGTTGGACGGCGGGAAGGAACTCGTCGATGGTGTGCTTGAGCTTGAGGGCGGTGCGCGCGCCGGGGCGGCCGAGGGCGATGAGTTGCTGGATGCGGGTCTCGCGCACGCTGACGAGGGCGAACTCGGCCGCGACAAAGAAACTCGAGGCCAGGATGAAGAAGGCCACGAGGATGACGCGGAAGAGAATCCACTCAAGCATGATTGCAGTGTAATGGGTTACGATTCGGTGGACGGCACTTGATGTCGGGGAAGAAGCTGCGAACGAAATGGGCGCTCGCGTATTTGTCTTATGCTTCCTGGTCTCCGCGGTACTGGCGAGCGCGCCAATTCAAGGACAGACGGGCAATTCGCAGGCGCCGGGGTCGGTGAGCGGCCATGTGCAGTGCGCCGATACCAATAAGCCGGCGCGACTGGCGCGGATAACGATTGAGCCGGTAGATGATCTTCGCGCGGTGAGCGTAGACGCGGCAGGCAATATCCTGCGGCGGAGAGGTGTCGCTACGGCGATCCTGACGCAGACGGGCGCGGATGGGGCTTATACGTTCGACTCGCTCCCTCCTGGCCAGTACTACATCGTGGCTGAGTTGCCGGGCTATCTGTCCCCGCTCACGGAGTTTACTTCGGAAAATATGCTGGTGCCGAACGAGCAGGATGAGCGGCGGTTTCGCGAGGTCCTGCAGAAAGTGACCGTGCTGAGCGGACAGATGGCGCGAATGGATTTTCGCCTGCAAAGAGGTGGCGCCATCGACGGCAAAGTTCTTTACGACGACGGAAGCCCGGTGATAGGAGCGTGGATCAACGTTTTGTGGAAGGATGAAAAACGGGGCTGGGTTCCGCTTACAGACATAGCATTGAGTCGTTTTCCTTATGCTCCGACGACCGACGATCGCGGGCATTATCGGGTTGCGATGCTGTTGCCGGGAGAATACATAGTCTCCGTTGGGATTCGGCAGGTGGCAATGAGTGTAAGCGGAGGCACGATGCCGGGGGTATCGGTGCCCGAAGACAGCTTGCGGAGCACCCAGATTTACTTTGGCGGTTCGACGAGCAGAGATCAGGCGCGACCGTTAACGTTGCACCACAGCGAAGAGCTGACCGACGCGAATATCACAGTTGCGATGACCAAGCTACGCCTGCTAAGCGGGACGGTCGTCGCTGCGAGTGACGGTCATCCGATCGATCGGGCAACTATCTCGCTGGTCGATACCGTCGAAGGAAATCCGGTCAGAGAAGCGACCATGTTCGGTGGCGGAAGATTCACAATGCCGCTTGTGCCTGAGGGAAATTATCTGCTGAGGGTAACTGAAGCAATGGACGGAGAGATTCAGACAGCACCGTTTGAAGGCGGGACCGGAACATCCTCCCAATTCGTGCCGAAGCATGTCTATGGCGATGCAGAACAGCCACTGGTTGTAGGCGGAGATGTTTCCGGACTCACGGTGAAGGTGCCGGAGCCGGCCAACCATCATCAATGATCGCGGTGCGATGAATGTGACCAAACAGATATCTAAGCGGGCAGTCGCTTGAGCATCGCCGCAGCGCTGCGGAACCAAGGGCGCTCGCGGCGGCGCAGGTAGCCGGGCATGGCAGGTTTTTTGTCAAGAACCTTCTGAGCCCACTCGCGGGCTTCGGCGTTCCGGCCTTCGGAGGCGAGGAACTGGGCAAAGTTGAGGTAGGTCTCGGATGCGGTGGAGATGGCGGTCGCCTGGCGGAAGAGTGCTTCCGCTTTTTGTTTTTGGTCGGTGAGGGTGTAAGCCTGAGCGAGGCGTCCGGCGGCGAGATGAAAGTCGTAGCCGGGTTCTTTGCTTACCACGCGCTCGAGGTCGGAGACGGCAGCTTGCGGATCGTTGAGACGGAGGGCGCAGACGCCGCGGCGGTAGAGGGCGTCGAGGCTGTCGGTTCGGGGGGTGATGGCGTGGTCGAAGGCGGTGCGGGCCTGACGGAAGTCGCCGTTGTCCATGTACAGGTCGCCTAGCTCCTCATAGTTTCCTGCGGAGGGGTTCTGGCGAACGATACCCTCGAGCTGGCCGATTCGTTTGCGACGTGACAAGAACTTGAAGGAGTTGCCGAGGAGGCCGAGGTCGGGGAGTGCCTCCATGCAGAGATAGACGATGGCGCCGATGGGGCCGAGGAAGATGATGACGTACAGCCAGAAGCCATCGGGCCGGCGGCGGATGAAGTGGACGATCGCAAGTCCCTGAACCAGGAAGGCCCAAGGATAAAAGTGGCTCAGCAATCCCATGGGTTCGGTGCCCTTCGTTCGTTATGGGAGTGAAATCTGGAAGAGATCATACATGGTTCGATCTTCCGGAAACAGCCTGTTGATAGGCCTTGAGGAAGATGACGACGCCGACGAGGTTAAGGATGGGAAAGATGGGGAACAACATCCTGCCGAAGAGTGTGAGCGAGGGGGCGGCGATGAGGTAGGAGAGGTCGGTGAAGAGGTCGGAGAGGCGAATTCCTGCGGCTACTGCGAGCCATTCAGGCCTTCGGCGCCACAGCCAGAGAGTAAGCGCCTGTCCTAATGCGAATGCCAGCCACTGGCCTCCTGAGCGGCGAAGGAGTGCTATTTCGAGCGCGCCGCCTGTGCTGTTGTGGAAGAGATGAAACCACACCTGAGGGGCGATCCAGGAAATCGCGAAGATGGTGATGTCTTCGACGAGTGCTCCCCAGAGATAGATGAGGATGAGCGTCGTCAGGCGGCGATCGATCAAGGCGGCCTCCATGATTGCTTTTACGGTACTCCGGAGTAAAGTTCCGATCCAGTTATTGCACGGAGGCTATGGCTTGTTGGAGCATCGTGGGAGGCGTATCGTTTTGATCAGCGGTTTGAAGGGGGTCTCGTTATGCGATATGTCCCTGCATTGTCAGTGCTTCTTCTGTTGACTCCTATTGCGCTTACCGGCCAGGACAACGCAGCCACGGCGAACAATTCCGGAAAGACCTACAAGGTTCCGCTTCAGATGCAGAAGGCGGAGGGAGACGATAACTTCAAACTGAGTGCGGACACGATGGCGAACTTCCTTCGACAGACTGTTCCGCCCTCGCCAGATAGCTGTCCCGTGAGTTTGCGGGCGCGACGCCAGGGTTCTGTGATGATGCACTATGCCGGAGAGCAACCGCAGGATCGCACTCCTGCCCAACGGCTCGAAGTAACCGTGCATAACTCGCAGGCGCGAAATGTTGTTTCGATGGGGTTGAGGATTTACGGTTATGACGGCTCGCTACGGATGATGCCTGCAGATACGATCCAGAAAAATTCGCACGAGCTATCGAGAAGGATTGAGCTGGATCTCTCGGTGCTTGGCCGCCGCCATGCGAGCACCGAACTTACGATGCGGCAGTTCGGAACAGTCAGCCGGATTGATGTAGAGACGATAGAGTTTGCGGACGGAACGAGTTGGAGGTCATCGGAGCCGGGAGCGTGCAGCTTTACGCCCGACCTGTACATGCTGGTGAGCAGCCGCTGAGAGCCAAGCACACAAACAAAGGCCCGGCAACTCGAATGAGCGCCGGGCCTTTCTGATTCCAAAACCTCGAACTTAGGCCAGAACCTTCGTGACCGACTTGTCGATGGTGTCCTTGGGAACGTAGCCGACGATCTGCTCGGCGACCTTACCGCCCTTGAAGAGGAGAAGCGCGGGGATTCCCCGGATGCCGTAGCGCATGGGGGTCGCGGTATTGGCGTCAACGTCCATCTTCATGACCTTGAGCTTGCCTTGGTAGTGGCTGGCCACTTCGTCGACGACGGGAGCGAGCGCGCGACATGGGCCACACCAAGCTGCCCAGAAATCGACGAGAACCGGCTGCTCCGATTGAAGGACATCCTTTTCAAAATTTGCGTCGTTTACTTCGGTTACGAACTGACCTGCCATGTACTTCCCTCCGAAAATGCTCTGCGATTGCCACCCAGCCTGAGCCGAGCAATCTTCACAATAATAGATGCTTGAGGAGCCCAGTGGTTTCAGAACTCCACGACAGGTGTTGAAATTGGCCCTACAACTTTCAGTTTGCAGACAACTTAGAGGCGGAAAGCGAAATTTCCGGCTTAAAGAGCAAACGCCCGGACCCCTATTGAAAGGGGTCAACGGGCGGCGTAGCAGCCCTCCCCAGAACTGCCCACAAGCGCTACAGTAAGGACTTACAAGCAAAACGTAAAGAAATCTTAGGTAACTAATTGGTCGATTACCGAATTACCAGATGGCTAACGGTATTCTGCGGGACCTGCGACGGTTGTCTGGACTATCTCGAGAGCCGGATCCTGCGCGGCGTTGCGAATAATCGAGAGCAGTTGAGGCACTGAGGCAGATGGGACGGTGATCAGGAGGACGGACGGGCCGGCCCCACTGAGGGAAACGCCAAGGATGCCTGGGGTTCCACTGAGGGGGAGCAGGCGCGGGAGCAAAGGACAGGCTTCCATACGGTAGGGCTGGTGAATGCGATCCTGCATGGCGGTGGCAAGGAGATCGCCACGCCCCTGGGCGAAGGCAGAGACGAGAAGAGCAGTGGCCTGGACGTTGGCGACGGCGTCCGCTCGGGAGTAGCGCTCTGGAAGGAGCGCGCGTGCCTTGCTGGTGGAGAGGCTGGCCGCCGGAAGAGCGAGTAGAAGGTTCCAGTTGATGTTTTGATTGTAAGTTGCTGTTTTTACTTTATTTGATGCGGCCATCGCGGAGACGGTCATCCCGCCGCAGAAGCAGGCGGCGACGTTGTCCGGATGCCCTTCGCGGCGGCAGGCTTCTTCGAGTATCTGCTGGGGCGTCCAGTTGAGTTGGCCGAAGTGGGTGGCGAGGAAGACTCCGGCGAGAAGGGCGGCTGCGCTGGAGCCACAGCCCATGCCGAGGGGAATCTCGTTGTGGAGCGTAAGGTGGAGGCGCGGTGAGAGACGACCTGCGTTGGCGAGGACGTCGACGTAGGTGGTAAGGATGAGATTGTTGTCGAGGTCAGAGCAAAGGTCGGCGTTGCGCCCAGTGGCGTCGATCTGGAAGGCGCCCGTGGGTGAGACGGTGGCGTCGATGGTGAGGTAGAGGGCCATGGCCAGGCCGAGGGAGTCGAAGCCCGGGCCGAGGTTGGCCGAGGTGGCGGGGAGACGGAGGTGAAGCGGGGCGAGATGCGGGATGGTGCCGCTGCTCATGCGTGGACCAGCTTCATCTGGGATTCGAGGGCGCGAAAGACGGTGTCGGTGTCGGCGTCGAGGACGATGGGGGGCTTGCGCAGGGCGGCGTGGAGGATCTGATCAGAACCGGAAATTTGTGTGCTTTCCTCGTCGGTGAAGAGTTCGCCGCGATGGTAGTCGATGGTGTAGGTGGAGTCCTTGAGGGTGTGGCCGGTGAGGATGAGGACGACGCGCTCTTCCCTGCCGATCTTACCTTGGGCGACTAGCTTCTTGAGGCCGGCGAGGGTGACGGCGGAAGCCGGTTCGCAGCCGATGCCTTCGGAGCCGATCTCGGCTTTGGCGAGGGCGATCTCCTGCTCGGAGACCTGCTCGCACCAGCCGCCGGTGGTGCGGAGGGCGCGGAGGGCCTTGCGCCAGGAGGCAGGGTTGCCGATTCGGATGGCGGTGGCGCGCGTGTTGGCCTTCACGGGGATAAGCTCTTCGCCGCCGTTTTCCTGAAGGCTTCGGTAGAGGGGATTGGCGCCTTCGGCCTGGATGATGCTGACCTTGGGAATGCGGGGGATGAGGCCGAGGTGGTGCATCTCGGAGAATCCTTTGGCGAGCGCGGAGCCGTTGGCGAGGTTGCCGCCGGGGACGATGACGTGCTCGGGAACCTGCCACTCAAGTTGCTCGACGAGCTCGAAGGCGGGAGTCTTCTGGCCTTCGAGGCGGTATGGGTTGACGGAGTTGAGCAACATGATGGGGAAACGGTTGACGAGGTCGGTGAGGACGTTGACGCAGCCATCGAAGTCGGTCTTGAGCTGAATGGTGAGGGCGCCGTAGTCCATGGACTGCGAGAGCTTGCCCCAGGCGATTTTGCCTTCGGGGATGAAGACGATAGAGCGCATGCCGGCGCGCGCGGCGTAGGCGGCCATGGCGGCGGAGGTGTTGCCTGTGGAGGCGCAGGCGACCCACTCGAAGCCGCGCTCGCGGGCGACGGAGAGGGCGGCGGTCATGCCGGTGTCCTTGAAGGAACCGGTGGGATTCATGCCCTGGTGTTTGGCAAGGATCCAGTCGACGCCGAGGGCCTTGGAGGCTCGGGGAAGATCGTAGAGGGGGGTGTTGCCTTCGCGGAGGGTGACGACGTGGTCGAGGTCGTCGACGATGGGGAGGAGGTCACGGAAGCGCCAGACTCCGGATTGATCGACGGACATGGTGGAGGTGCGGCGTTCCTGCCAGAGCCAGCGAAGGGCGCTGGCGTTGGGGAGCCGGGAGTCGGTGGCCGGGGTGTCGCCGTTGGGAATGGCAGACCAGGGGTAGATCACGTCGTAGAGGCCGTTACAGATGGTGCAGCGAAATATGCTGTTTACGGCGGTGCCGGCAATCCTTGTGCCGCACTCTGTGCATCGGAGCTCATGTGTCGCGATTTTCATGGTTTCAGCTAGGTTACCGTACTCTGCGGAGTCAGCCAAAGGCGGCTGGGGTTCGGCGAGGGCTGTGGTTGGCGCTGATTGCACTGATCTGGTGCGGTTTCGCGGAGGCTCAAACCACGGTGAAGGAGTTGCATGTGGCCGCTGCGGCAGACCTGCAGCCTGTGCTCCCGGTCCTGGCCGATCGGTATGAGAAGGCAACGGGCACGAAGATTGTTGCGAGCTACGGTTCGTCGTCTACACTGGCGACGCAGATTCTCAATGGGGCTCCGGTAGACCTCTTTCTATCGGCAGATTTTGTGTTTCCAGAGAAGATCGTCGCGGCGGGGATGGCAGACGGAACGGCTCCGACGCAATACGCGCGGGGGACGTTGGTGCTGTGGGCACGAAAGGACTCCACGCTGCAGCCGATCAGCCTGGATACGCTGATGGATAAGCGCGTAACTTCTGTTGCGATCGCGAATGATTTGCATGCGCCTTATGGGCAGGCGGCGGTTGCGGCGCTGAAGCGGATGCACATGTACGAGCAAGTGAAGCCACACCTGGTGATTGCGGAGAACATCTCACAGGCGGCGCAGTTTGTGGAGTCGGGCAATGCGCAGTTAGGGATGATCTCGCTGGCGGCGGCTAGCTCACAACGCTTTCAGGCGGAGGGGACGTTTGTGCGTGTGCCGAAGAGTTCGTACGCGCCGCTTATACAGTGTGCGGTGGTTCTGGGGAAGTCAAAGATGCGGGCGGATGCGCACGCTTTTCTGGATTGGATGCTGAAGCCAGAGATTCAAGCGTTGATGGGAACGATGGGACTGGAGCCGGTGAAGTAGGCCGCGAGCCATTCCCTCGCTGGGTGGATGTGTAGACTTTCGCTGTATGGATATCCAAGCGCTTTGGCTGACGCTTAAGCTGGCCGCGAGCACAACGGCTATCTTGCTGGTGATCGCGCTGCCCTTAGCGTGGTGGATAGCATCCGGTCGCAGCGTAGCGCGTGCACTGGTGCAGGCTTTTGTGGCACTGCCGCTGGTGCTGCCGCCAACGGTGCTCGGGTTCTACCTGCTGATTTTGCTGGGACCTTTGACGCTTCCGGGACGCATGCTGATACGGATGTTCGGGCATCCGCTTGCGTTCAGCTTTGGTGGATTGCTGGTGGGGTCGTTGCTCTACAGCCTGCCGTTCGCGGTACAGCCGCTGGTGGCGGGGTTCAAGGCGGTGGATACCGGCTACGTTGAGGCCGCGGAAGGGTTGGGAGTGCGACCTCTCCGTGTGTTTCTTTCCGTAGTGCTTCCACTGGCACGCGCTTCCTTACTAACGAGCGCTGTGCTGGCGTTTACGCATACAGTGGGCGAGTTTGGTGTAGTGCTGATGCTGGGGGGAAACATTCCCGGAGCAACGCGAACGCTTTCGATCTCGCTGTACGATCAGGTGCAGGAGTTCAACTATGGAGCGGCGAACCGAACGGCGCTGCTGCTTCTGTCGATCTCTTTAGCAGCGCTGCTGGCGATCTACCTGGTGCCAGCCTTGCGGAAGGCGGAGGGAAGGCAGGCTGACGTTGCCGGATAGTCTGCTGACCGTTGCTATTCGGCATCGCATGGGTGTCGTGTCGCTCAATGTGAATTTTGCACTGACGCAACCGTGGACAGTGTTGTTCGGACCTTCGGGTAGTGGTAAGACCACGGTGTTACGGGCGATTGCTGGATTTGTGCTGCCGGACGACGGACGGATTGAGGCAGCTAGTGGGGTGTATTTCGACTCTGTGGCGCGGATCTTTGTTTCACCGCATAAGCGCGCGGTGAGGAGCGCGGGGCAGATGGCGCGGTTGTTTCCGCACATGACGGTATTGCGAAACATCATCTATGGCGCTGGATCGACATCGAAGCCGGATGACGTCCGCCAAATTTCCAGTGAGGTAATCGCGTCGTTTGGCCTGCGAAAACTGGAGCAAAGAATGTCCCATGATTTGAGCGGAGGCGAGAGACAGCGAGCTTCTGTGGCGCGCGCCCTGGTTTCGGCGATTACGTTCGATGGGCTGGGCAAGCCGTTGTTGCTGCTGGATGAGCCGCTTGCCGGACTCGATCTTGCGATGCGCGACCAAGTGGTGGCTGAGTTGAAGCGATGGACGGAGCAGTGGAAGATTCCTGTGGTCTCCGTCACGCACGCTCTGGGTGAGGCGTTTCAACTTGAGGCTGAGGTGCTGAAGATCGGTGATGGCAAAGTGTTGCAACAGGGACCTGTAGCATCGGTGCTGGCAGAGGAGAGACAACAGCTACTGAGGCAGCTGCGAGGTCAGGATTCGCCGAGCTGAACCGGCTCCTGCTCGAGCTTGATGCCGACGAGTGATGCAACCTTCTGCTGGATGGTATTGCGAAGCGCGATGATTTCCGCGGAGGTAGCGTTGCCGCGATTGATAAGTGCAAGGGTGTGGCGCGAGGAGATGCCGACGTTGCCCATGGCATAGCCTTTGACGAAGCCGGCGCGCTCGAGCAGCCATGCGGCGGGAAGCTTGATCTGGTTGTTGTTAGCGGGCCAGTGCGGGATTTTTTCTTTCGCGATGTCGAGTGCCGATGCGATGCGGTCGAGAAAGCCCAAATCAACTACAGGGTTTTTGAAGAAGGAGCCGGCGCTGCGGCAGTCCGGCTCGCCGTCGACGAGCAGCATACCCTTGGAATGACGGATCTCGCGGACGGCGTGATAGACCTCGATAGGGGTAGGTTGAGCCTCGGCGAAGTGACGCGTGAGGTCGGCGTAGGTGAGGTGCGGGGTTCGCGCGGTGTCGAAGCAGAATGTGACCGCGGTGACGATGTAGCGATCGCGGTGCGTGGTGTTGAAGATGCTGCGCCGGTAGGCAAAGCCGCACTCGGCGTTGGAGAGGTCGACGAACTGCATGGTTTTGAGATCGAGTGCGCGGACGGAGTTGATGGTTTCAGAGACCTCCTGGCCGTAGGCACCGACGTTCTGGACGGGTGTTCCACCGAGGGAGCCGGGGATACCGGCGAGGCATTCGATGCCGCTGATTCCCTGCTCGCAGACGGAGAGAACGAAGTCGTTCCATTCGATGCCCGCGGGGACGGCCTCGTAGAGGAAGCCGTCGCGGTCGGTGGATGCCAAGGGCTTGTGGATGGCGAGATGGATGACGAGGCCGGGGAAGCCGGAGTCGCTGACGAGGAGGTTACTGCCGCCGCCGAGGACGAAGATGGGGAGATTGCGTTCGCGGGCGAAGCCGACGGCTTCGACTAGTTCTGGTTCGGTGTAGACCTGGGCGAAGTAGCGCGCAGGCCCTCCGATTTGAAGGGTGGTGTAGGGGGCAAGCGGGATGTTCTGCTGAATGGAGACGGAGGACAACTGCACGGGTTTGAGAGTACAACACGGAGACGGGAGAGACGAGAAGGTATTGAAGGAGAAGAGTTTACTTGTGAAGGAACCTTCAGGGATTCGCGCCGGTGGCGTGGCGGATAGAGAGACCGCTACAATCGGTACAGAAAGAATTTTGCAGCTCTCGCACTGTGTCTTGCGCAGTTTGGGGTCTTAAAGGAGAAGCAAATGTATCCAGAGATTATGGTGATTCCGATGCGCGAGGAGTTGACACGCGCCGGACTGAAGGAAGTTCGCAGCGCAGCCGAGGTGGATGCGGCGCTAACGAAGACCGGAACCACGATGGTGGTCGTGAACTCGATCTGCGGATGCGCGGCGGGCAAGATGCGGCCTGGTGTTCGGCTGGCGATGCAGCACACGACGACACCGGACCACTCGGTGACGGTATTTGCAGGCCAGGACCGCGAGGCGACCGAGAAGGCGCGGAGCTACTTCCAGGGTCATCCGCCGACCTCGCCTGCCATCGCGATTCTGCGCGACGGACAGTTGGTGTACCTGATGCAGCGTTCGGCGATCGAGACCTCAACTGCACCGGCGATTGCCCAGGAGCTCGCCCGGGCCTTCGATACGTACTGCGCAAAGACCACGGCGTAGTTTCTAGACATTCAGGGCCGGGCATCGGTATAGACCGGTGTCCGGCCTTCGTGTTTTAAAGCTCATTCAACGGTGTAGTTCGCCGATAGAGAGAGTAACCATGTCAATTTCCGGTCATACTCTCGCCTGCTTGCCGTCTGTTTGTTTCGAGGAGCCTGAGCATGAGAGGGCGGAGCCGGCCTTCACGCTGGTAGGCGATGGAGCGACGATGCGGCGTTTGCGATTGCAGGTCGAACGCATGGGGCCGCATTTTCGTACGGTGCTGATACGTGGAGAGATCGGCACAGGAAAAGAACTGGTCGCTCGCGCTCTGCATGCGAGCAGCGGTGTCGCTGGCGAGCGGTTTGTGGTCTGTCACGCAAGCTTGCTGAACGAAGAGGCGACGGCCGAGTGCCGTGACTTCATAGGCGGGCGCGGGCGGCTCACAGATATGGGAACACTGTACGTCGATAACGCAGAAGAGTTGTCGGCGAGCGCGCAGCAACGGCTTCTGGGAGCACTGGATCAGAAAGGCGCGCGAGTGATCGTGTCGACTACGAGGGATCTGCGAAGGATGGTGGCGGGAGGGCGATTCCGTCCGGACCTGTACCATCGGCTCGCGATGGTGGAGGTTGTCGTCGAACCATTGAGGAATCGAACAGAAGATATTCCGGCTTTGGCGATGCATTTTGTGAAGAGATTTTGCGTTCAATATGACCGGCGCATCGATGGATTTGCAGACGGTGCAATGGCGAAGCTGCAAAGTCACACATGGCCGGGCAACGTTCGCGAGTTCGAAAATGCTTTGCGTAATGGTGTGCTTCAGTGTGAAGGACCGGTACTGGCGTCGGAGGACCTGCTGTCGCTGTCGCAGTTTGCCGAGTCGTATGGAGAGAACGCGCAACAGCCTGAGATGCCAGCACGATTGCAGGATGTGGTGGAGCAGCATGTTTTGCGAGTATTGCGGGAGTGCTCGGGCAACAAGGTGCGGGCGGCGGAGGTGCTCGGGATTAGCCGGTCGACGCTGTACCGAACGCTGGAAGGGTGCTCGTTTCAGGGGTGAAGAGGCAGCGCGATACACTGGCTGGTAAATGCTCTGAGGTGCGCGTGAAGAAGATTCCCAGATCCATCAAGTTTGCCTTTGCTATCGGTCTGGCGGTTTTCAACTGCGGAAACGTCGTGCTGGTGGCGCAAGCTCAAGCGCCGACAGTAGATTCAGTAGCCGCGCGCAGCAAGGCACTCTCAACGCTCTTCGCGGAGATTTGGGAAGACCGGCTGAAGCACTCGCCGGAATTTGCCTCCTCCATTGGCGACAAGCGATACAACGATCAACTGACGGACTACTCGATTGCTGAGGTCAACGCATCGCTTGCGCGTGGCCGTGCTTTCCTGGACCGAATCAGCGTCATTGATGTCACGGGGCTTTCGGCTCAGGAGGTGCTCTCGCGCGATCTGATGGTCCACGAGCTCACTGACTCCCAGGAGGCTGCACGCTTCAAGCAATGGGAGATACCCGTCGACCAGTTCAATGGATTTCATACCGGCCTGCCACAGATGGTTGACAGGCTCTCCTTCGAGACCGTCAAGGACTATGACGACTACATCACTCGCCTCAAGAAGATCCCCAAAGTCTTCTCGCAGAACACCACAAACATGATGCTCGGCATGGATGACCATCGCGTCCCGCCAGCCGATCTACTGGAAAAGGTCCTGACGCAGACCGAGACGCTGGGCTCACAGAAGGCTGTTGATAGCCCATTCGCGCGCCCTTTGAAGAAGTTCCCAGCCTCCATCAGCGCCGCCGATCAGAAGCGGATTACTGACGAGATGCTTGATGCCATCTCGACCAGCGTGCTTCCCTCCTACCAGCGGTTCGGGCGGTTCATGAAGGCGCAGTACATCCCCGCCGGTCGCAAGGACCCCGGCGCGTGGTCGCTGCCCGATGGCGATGCCTACTATGCCTTCCGCGTGCGGCTGATGACGACGACGAACAAGACGCCGGAGGAAATTCACCAGATCGGGCTGGACGAGGTAAAGCGCGACGAGGCAGAAATGCTGGTCATTGCGAAGAAGCTCGGATACCGAGACCTGAAGAGCTTCAATGCTGCGCTGAAGGCGAATCCTAAGGACCATGCGGCTTCAAGAGAAGCGTTACTCGATGCATATAGGGGATATATTGCCGGGATGCAGCCGAAGCTGCCCAGTCTGTTCGGTACGCTGCCAAAGGCAAAGCTCGAGGTCGTCCCTGTGCCCGCTTATATCGAGAAGGACCAGGCGCTCGCGTACTACGAACGCCCTTCGCTCGATGGCAAGCGCCCGGGCCGAGTGTATGTGAACACCTATAACGCGCAGGACCGGTCGCTCTCTATGGTCGAGAGCGTGGCTTACCACGAGGGTGTTCCGGGCCACCACCTGCAGAACTCCATCGCGGTGGAGCTTACGGGTCTGCCTGAGTTTCGTAAGGCGTCTCGCTATACGGCTTTTGGGGAGGGCTGGGGGCTATACAGCGAGCAACTGGGCAAGAACATCGGCTTCTATCAGGATCCACTGAGCGACTATGGCCGACTGCAGAGTGACATCTGGAGGGCTATCCGCCTGGTTGTCGACACGGGTGTGCACTCCAAACACTGGACGCGGCAGCAGATGGTGGACTTCTGCCACGATCACTCTGCGAACGATGAAACGACCATCCAGGCCGAGGTGGATCGCTTTATAGCGTGGCCAGGACAAGCGCTTGGATACAAGATGGGCCAGTTGAAGATTCTGGAGTTGCGCCAGAAGGCCGAGACGGCATTGGGACCCAAGTTCGATCTGAAGGCATTTCACGACGTTGTACTGGATTCCGGTGCGCTTCCACTGGACCTGCTGGAGCGGCAGGTGGATGCATGGATCGAAGCGCAGAAGAAGTAACGACTGCCGACTCTGTTAGCCTTTTGGAATGAGCCAAGAAACATACGAAGTGTTGGCCCCAGCACCAACTATGCCTGGTGTGCGAGTGGCGATTCTCGGTACGGGAAAGATGGGCGGCATCCTGCTGCAGGCGTTCTTGAAGAACAACCTGGTTGCGCCGGAACAGATCTTTGCAACGGTGCATCATGCGGAGCGCGCGCAGGCGCTGTCGGCGCAGTTCGCCATCGAGGTGACTACGGATAACCGGGCCGCTGCCGAGCAGGCTGATGTGATTCTTCTGGGCGTGAAGCCTATCCAGGTGCCGGCGCTTATCGAGGAGATCAAGCCGGCGCTGACGCCGAAGAAGATGATCCTTTCGTTTGCCGCTTCGGTGAAGACACGAAGCATTGAAGACGTTGCTGGATGCGAGCTCGCGGTGGTTCGCGCGATGCCAAATACGCCTGCGATGCTAGCCGCTGGTATCACAGCACTGTGTGGGGGCAGGTTTGTCTCGATTGAACAGATGGCGATTGCTCAGAAGATATTCCAGACGGTAGGGCGCACAGTCGTTGTGGACGAAAAGCACATGGATGCAGTGACGGGACTCTCGGGCTCGGGGCCTGCGTTTCTCTACATCATCATCGAGGCGCTGGCGGAGGCAGGAGTGAACGTTGGTCTGCCGCGTGATGTGGCTACATTGCTGGCAGCACAGACGACCCTGGGCTCAGCGCGCATGGTGCTGGAGACGGGGTATCATCCGGCGCTATTGAAAGACGCCGTAACGACGCCTGCGGGCTGCACGGTGGACGGCATTCTGGAACTCGAAGAGGGCGGGCTGCGTGTGACTCTGATTAAGGCTGTGAAGCGGGCTACTCAGCGAGCGAAGGAGCTGGCCAACGGATAGGCCGGGATCTTCGTACAATGTACGTATGGCTACAGCAACCGCGATGACGACGAAGCGCATCTCTCGTGCTCTGGTGCGATTCGCGTGGTTCGCTGTGGCTTATAACATCCTCGTCATCCTGTGGGGCGCACTGGTGCGTGCGACAGGTTCGGGCGCTGGCTGCGGAAATCACTGGCCGCTTTGTAATGGGCAGGTTGTGCCATTGTCTCCACGGGTGGATACAGTCATCGAATTCACGCATCGCTGCATGACGGGTGGCGCGACCTTTGTGGTGCTCGGTTTGCTGGTATGGACCTTCCGCGCAACGATAAAAGGACAGGCTGCGCGTGTAACCGCGGTGGCCGCAACGGTCTTGCTCGTGAACGAGGCGTTTCTGGGGGCGATCCTCGTAAAGCTCGGTTATGTCACTGGCAACCAGTCTATGGGCCGCGTAATCGTCCTTTCGATTCACCTGAGCAACACGCTATTGTTGCTCGCAGCTCTGACGCTCACGGCGGTCCTGCTGAAGACAGGACAGATGACACATGACCTACGATTGCGCGGGGCTGCAGCCACCTCGACCTTGATCGGATTGGTCGCGACGATCGTAGTGGGTGTGAGCGGGTCTTTGGCGGCCCTGGGTGACACTCTCTTCCCTTCCTCATCGTTGCGCGCATCGATTGAACAGGACCTCGCTGCAGGTTCGCCTCTGCTGCTTCGACTGCGCGGATTGCATCCTGCGAGCGCAATAGTGGCGGGAGCCTTTGTCATATGGCTGGTGACGCGGGCAATGCGCAGCAGATCGGATAAGCTTGCGACGATCGTGCTCACGCTGCTCGGCGTTCAGTTTTTTTTAGGGATAGTGGATGTTGTGCTGTTGGCACCAGTGTGGATGCAGATTCTGCACCTATTGGGAGCGGATCTGTACTGGGTAGCCTTGGTGACACTTTCAGCGGTGTTGCTGTGGTCGCCGGTCAGCAGCGACCGCAGCATCCCCGTGGATTGAATCTGATGACGCGAACCAGCAGTTCGCTTACTTCCCTGTGACCGTATCGGCTGCCTTTTTGGTTCCCTCGGCCGTCTTGTCGTAGGCCTTTTTGGTGCCTTTCACGGTTTCGTTCGTTGCCTTCTTTGTACCTTCGGCCGTTTTGTCGTAAGCCTTTTCGGTACCCTTCACCGTTTCGTGAGTTGCTTTCTTAGTTCCTTCAGCGGTCTTGTCGTATGTCTTCTTGGTTCCTTCTGCCGTTTTGTCGTATGCCTTTTTAGTTCCTTCGGCAGTCTTGTCGTAGGCCTTCTCGGTGCCCTTGCTAACAGCATGGCCTGTGTCCTTTGCCGCGGCTTTGGTCTCATGACCAGCCTTTTTGAGATCCTGCGAGGCGTCCTGAGCTGAGGCGGCCAAGGCAAACGAAACGACGAGGACGGCGATTCCAAGTTTTGCAACTTGCATAAAATTTCTCCTTGCGACGGTAGTCGGCGCAGATTGTTGGAAGTTAGCCGAAGCATAGCAGCCGGGAGCCGCAACGCGCCACCTAAGCGTGACGAAGTGCACGCCTGCTATCGTGATGCGAAAGGGTGCAACTTAAGGTGGGTAGCTAACGATTTGTCGATGTTGTTGCATCCACTAGTCGCGTTTGCGCAGTTGCTGGTTCTTGATGAGCAGCTCGGCGACCAGGCGCTGAAGCCGTAGATTTTCGACCTCGAGTTCGGTGATTCGTGCCACAGTCATGGCGTTGGAGGCCTGACGATGAGATGACGCGAACGGATCGCGACCGGAGA
>Ga0070665_100002670_pt1 | contig 19390 bp, 19 predicted proteins | sample KBSS13metaG_FD_65862 | JGI IMG/M metagenome (GOLD analysis project Ga0070665, IMG submission 65862) | Switchgrass rhizosphere microbial communities from Kellogg Biological Station, Michigan, USA - KBS S1-3 metaG | ecosystem: Host-associated > Plants > Roots > Rhizosphere > Soil ...
TGGCCTCGCCAGGCATCCGCTTCCCGCAGGTCTGGTCGACGATCGGAGAAGCGCGACCGTTGCGGTCTGTCGAGACCCTTCAGCGCACCGTGGGAAGCGCCGCCCTGGCCGTTGTCGGACTCGCAGGATTCGCGTTCCTTGCAATGCGCCGTTGGCGCTCGATCGTTGCGCTGGCTCCGCTGGTCGCGCTGGGGATGCTCGCGCTGGTGTCTTCGCAGCGATTCGTGTTTTACCTTGCGCCGCTGGTCGGGATCGGCTGGGGCGTCGTCATCTCGCTGGCAACCGCTTCCTTCGTCCAATTCGTGAAGAGACGGGCACGTTCTCGCGCCGACGACCCGGCAAACGGCGAGCGCTTTCAGTCGCTCCCGCGCGCGCGCCCGAGGTTCGCGATCGACGGCGTGCGGGTCGACTTGGCCTACGCAGCGGTCCTCGTCGTTTTCGCTGCCTTTTTCTGGCCTTTGTCGGCGAGTCGCGGGTACGTTCCGCCGCCGGCCATCCCCGCGCCGATCTTTCGCGACCTGCAGTTGATGGCGAAAGAGTTTCCGGCTGACGCGCGGGTATGGACGTGGTGGGACGCGGGATTCGCGATCGTCGACACGACGGGCTTCGGCGTCTACCACGATGGCTCGGCGCAGTACACGCCGCAGACGAACCTCATTGCCACGAGCTTCGCGAGCGATGACCCGCGACTCATGCGTGCGCTGATCGGATTCGTCGATCGCGAGGGAAATCGCGGCATCCGGCGGTTGGAAACGTCGGCAAGATCGTTCGACCAGCTGCTGACGGTTGTTCGCGGCGGTGACTTATCGAACGGAGACGTTCCGATCTACGTTCTGTTCACGCCCGACATGCTGGCGAAATTCCCGGCGATTCGAACGCTGGGCATGCCGGACGCCTCGCCCGTGGGTAACGGGCCTGGAATCCAGTTGCTGCCATGCCGGCAGATCGTGGACGACACGGTCCAATGTGCCGGAATCACGCTGGATCTCAAAACCGGAACGCTGAGGCCCGCATCGCCGGGCGACTTGACCGCGCCCACGGGGCTGCGGCGCGCGCTGATCGTGGAGGGTGGACAGGTGTTACGGGAACGCGAATACCGCAGTGAAGGCGGCCTGACGGTCGAGATCGTCGTGCAGGGAACCGTCGTCGAGGCTGTGTACTTGCTCGATGAGACCGGGTTCGCGTCCAACCTGAACCAGATGTTCATGCTCGGGCGCTTTGACAAGGCACTGTTCGAGGAAGCGTTCAACGACTTCCCCTACGCCCGCGCCTTTCGTGTTCTCACGCCGCCAGGATGAGCCGTTCCAAGGTGTCAGTCCGGTCGCGCTCCGCGAAACAGCGACGCGGACGGGTGGGCCGGGTTCAGGCCGTTGTCTTGCGCTTCAGCAGCGTAAAGCCCAACGCGGCGAGCGCGATTCCGACCAGAGCCAAGGTGGCCGGTTCGGGGATGCTCGGGGTCGTCGTATCGGTGTAGTTGTACGTCACGATGACCGTGCCGTTCCATGTGGTCTGAGACCCCACGATCGTACTGTTGTCGACGTTTGGGCTGTTTTCATTGTCGACCGTATAGGTGCCCGCGAACACAACCCCCGGCACCACCTGGAACGTGCCGCCCCCAATGAACGCCCCGAGTTGCGCCGGCGTGCTGTTGAAGGCAAATGCTGCAAGCGTCAATATCGTGGATGGGTTGCTGAAAATACCGGTGCATGAACTCTCGCTGGAGTCGCAGGCGCCGCTGGCGGTCGGACCCGTCAACGTTTGCATCAACGGCAACAACGCGAAATCGAACGCGCCTCCCGTTGGCGCATCGACGCCGACCGAAAAGACGGATACGTTGGTCGCAGAAGCCGAGCAGAGATCGCAGGTGGGATTGGAGACAAGTGCTGAGAGCGTCGGCGTGGTCTGCGCCAGCGAGATCACCACGCTGTTCAGGATTAGGGTTCCACCCATCGTGTTGAACTGCGCAAAGTTCAGGGGCGAATTCGACGCGTTCGGCAAAAACGTACCGGTCACGACGCTCGTCGAACCGGAGACAACGACGTTCAGGTTGCTCGAAATACCGAAACCATGCGATTCCATGATGGCAACCGCCGTCGCGGACGGGGCGCCTGCCAGCGTTGCGGCAACCACTGCCGCGGCAGCGAGAAATCGACGGATGAGCACGAATTGCCTCGGCAGGAGTGTTTCGGGCAGGAACTGGAAAGCTTGAATCAATTTGTTAGCAACAACCGTGCTACGGGAGCAACTCCTGCTCGATCAAGCGGTTATGTCACGTCGGTTGATAGGGGTGTTGGGTCACTGTCAAGTTTGTCGACACTCGCGAAAGGCGGGGCGGCGAAACCACCCCTCCGAATCCCCGGCCTCCTTGGTCGGGGCCGTGCCGCGCGCGCTTGGACGTCGCGCGCTGAAGGGCATCCCGGACGATAGCGATCGGGCGGGGTGCAGGACCCTTTCCCCGCGATCTTCCGATCAGTCCTGCGGCAATTCGTCGGCATCCGATGCGGTCGGCAACTCCGCTAGTTGACGCGTGAAAGGGTACCGCGAGGAACCGTCTAGACGATGGCGTCCGCGTTTCTCGTGCCCGATGAACGACACGCCGAGTCACGACGCCCGAAATCTGCTAGGGCCGCACCCTGTTAAAGGGCGCCTACAGATGGTGCGCTTCCGCAAGTCCGCTTCGCATCTTGAACACGATGCATACCACGTGTGCGAACTCTTCGGTAGTTCCAATCTCGCTGCAAAGCTAACATTTGCTTGAACGCAATCGGTTGAACCACTGGCAATCGCCAACAACCCCACTAAACCATGATGATCGAACTACTGTTTGCCGAAGTGCTGGTGATTTTCGGCCTGTGCTGGCTGGCGCGGTCGCTGGGGCTGGTGGAGGACGCAATCGGCTGGTACTACGAATGGAAAGTCAAGCAGGCCATCCGCAAGATTCTCATGGAAGGAGAAAAGCTTGGACCGTTCTCTGTGGGTTATGAGCAACCCCTGCGAGAACTGCCGCTTCCTGATGAAGGGGATGATCCCGTAGGCATCCACGCGAGACACCGCGCGTACCCGACACGCTGATTGTGGCGAAGAAGTAATCATCGCTACGCCAAGTTGACCGACTGAATCGTCAGGTGCGTCGGCAAATCCAATATCGAATTGGCACGCTAGCTCTCGCGTGACCCCCGGTGGGCACACGCCCGCTGAGATGTTCAGCGAACGTGTTGCGTTGACCGGTTGAATCCACCGCGTAACCAGCCGTTCACTCCCGGCCCGTGAATTGTCGCTCTCGGCCAACTCCTGCCGTTCGGGGTCGCCGCGGAATCGTCCGGGAAGCCGCCATTGATGGGGCGACCCACTACGCCCCAACGGGTACTCAGCCAAGCTCCCTCACCCGCGCGAGACGGGTCCCACAGTGGCCACAAGGACAGAGGGCGGACCGAAGCAAAACTTACCCTACGAAACCCCCGGATGTCAAAGTTGCGGCCGGGCAGCTATTGGACGTCGAAGCTTCTTTCCATAGAGTGCAAACGTCGGGAGAGAAGAACCAATTTGGATGTAGTAGGAAGTGAATCTGGCGGAGACGGTGGGATTCGAACCCACGTTAGGGTATTACCCTAAACACGCTTTCCAGGCGTGCGACTTCAACCGCTCATCCACGTCTCCAGAGCGTCATTTTACCGCACGTCGTCGATTCATAGCCGTCGCGGCGTCTGGGTCAAACAAACACCGAAACCAGCATCGCCACCACGGCGGCGGCCATCACGAGCGTGGCGAACCACCCCAATCGCCACAGTCGCGGCCGGATGACGAACGTTCCCATGATGTCGGGGCGCACCGCCATGCGCATCATCAGCGCCATGATCGGGACCGCGATCACGCCGTTCAGTATCGCGGCCCAGTAAAGCGCCTTGAACGGGTCGATGGGCGTGAAGTCGATCGCGACACCCAGCATTGTCGCCAGCGCGATAATCCCGTAGAAGCCTTTCGCCTCCGCAGGCTTTAGCGCGTGCCCGATCGGCCAGCGCATCGACTCCGCGACGGCGTACGCGGCCGATCCCGCGAGCACCGGGATAGCGAGCAGCCCCGTGCCGATGATGCCGGCGGCGAATAGCGCAAACGCCAGATCACCGGCGAGCGGCCGCAAGGCTTCGGCCGCTTGCGCCGACGATTGGATATCGGTGATCCCCGCCGTGCGCAGCGTCACCGCGGTCGTCACCATGATCGCGAAGGCGATGCCGTTCGAGAACGTCATCCCAAACCAGGTATCGATCTTGATCCGCCGCAGATGCTGCCGCGCATGTTCCGGCGCATCGCGCAGCGGCTCCTCACCGTCCGCCGCGCGCTGTTCCTCGACCTCCTGCGACGCCTGCCAGAAAAAGAGATACGGACTGATCGTCGTTCCGAGCACCCCGACCAGCAACAGCAGGTAATCCGCGTTGAGCACGACATGCGGCCAGAACGTGTCCACCACCACCTGCTGCCAAGGCACGTCGACAAGGAGAAGGACGAGCACGTATGCGAAGAGCGCGAGCGTCAGCCATCGCAACACCGGGGCGAGTCGCTGATAGGGCACGAACACCTGGAACGCGACCGCAACCAGCCCGAAGATCAATGCATGGCCGTGCGCCGGACCGCCCACGACGAGTTGCAGGGCTTCGCCCATCGCGCCGATATCCGCCGCGATGTTCAGCGTGTTGGCAACGAGCAGAAGCGCGACGATGAAGATGAGAACGGGTCGCGGATAATGATCCCGGATGTTCCGCGCGATGCCGTGGCCAGTGACGCGTCCGATGCGTGCCGAGACGATCTGGATCCCGACCATCAGCGGCGTGGTCAGCAGAACGCTCCACAGCATCCCGAACCCGAACTGCGCCCCTGCCTGCGAATAGGTGGCGATGCCGCTCGGATCGTCGTCCGCGGCACCGGTGATCAGACCAGGTCCGAGGCGGCGAAAGAAACGGCGGGTGCGGGCGATCATGTCGTGGCCCGAACACGCCGAATGACGCCGCGCAGGGGCGGCGGAGTATATCAGCCCTTATCGATCGCCGAGCCGGCTCCGCCGGGGAAGTTACGAACGCTTACGCGCGCGCTACGTCGCGAATTTCTTGTGCGTTCCCGTTTCGGTGGGCGGAGTCTTGGTGAGCGTGGCCTTGGCGAGCGAAAAGAACTGCACGAGCTTGCTCGACTCGACGTCCCAATAGTCGCCGCGCTGGACCTTGACCCGCAGCAGCCCGAGACTGGGGTCCTCGGGTCCGCCGGGAAACCATGCGCCCGTCATCGCCGACCACAATTCCTTGACCTTGTCGATGTCATGCACGAGCGTGCCCGTGCCGCGCAACCACACGTATACGTCGTCGCCGACATCCATGAACGAGATGTTCACATGCGGATTGCGGTCAAGGTCCTCGGCAATGCCGCCATGGGCTTCGACGAAGTACCAAAGTGTGCCGTCCTCCTCGGCCCGAAGCGTCGAAACGGGCCGGCCTGCGAGGGACCCATCGCGATCATGCGTAACCATCATGGCCACTCGCAGATCGGCGATGCGCTTCCACAGCGCCTGCTGATCCTTGAGCGTGGCGGGAATGGGGGGCGGCGCCGTTTGCGTCTGCTTCATGAACTGCCTCCTGATGATTTTGCGAGAACGCCTGCATTCTCGCGACCGCAGCCGATGCGCGCTGTCGGAGGCACAGCGCTGTAGACGCTCAGAACGCTGTCCCGCGTTGTCCGGGTGCGACCTACAGCATTGTCCGAGGCCGGTCGATCTTCGCGGTGCGGAGGTCGTCGAACAGCGCCGCAGACGAACGGTCATCCGTCCGTGACCATGACGATGTCATACTGTGAGGTACAGATCCGCAGGATCCCGTGTCCATACGAAATGTTGCAGAATTCGCGTGCACGAAGTCAGTGCGACGAGCGTTGACGAATCACCGATCACGAACAGGAGTTACACGACCATGACAATTCAATGGTGGTGCGCCGCCGCGGTGATGGTAGCCAGCGCGTCGGCGCTCGCGACCGATGTGGGCGTTTCGATTTCGTCCGGCCAGCCTGGCTTTTACGGACAGATCGACATCGGCAATGTGCCGCAGCCGCCGCAGTTGCTCTATACCCAGCCGATCGTTGTCGCCCCCGTGCCCTATGCGCCGCCGCAACCCCCCATCTACCTGCATGTGCCGCCCGGCCACGCCAGGCACTGGAGCAAGCATTGCGCGCAGTACAACGCCTGCGGGCAGCCGGTCTACTTCGTGCAGGACACTTGGTACAACAACGTGTATGTGCCCTATTACCGCGGACATCATCGCGGCGCGCCGGTCGCCGTCGTGACGCCGGCCCCCGCCTACGCGTACACGCCACCTCCGCCACCTTTGTATTCGGTCCCTGTCACATCGGTGCGCGCCGTCGTCGGACCACCGGAACAACGGTGCTGGGTCGAACGGCAGCAGGTCGTCACGCAGGCGCCGAGCGCCAATGTTCCAGGCGCGATCGTCGGCGCGGTGATCGGCGGCGTGCTCGGCCACCAGGTCGGCAGCGGACGCGGAAAGGACGTCGCCACCGCCGGCGGCGCGGTTGCGGGGGCCGCGATCGGCGCCAATGTCGGGACCAGCGGCGGTCAGGTGGTGAGCCGCGACGTCCAGCGGTGCGCGACCGTGCAGAACGATTCGCAGCCTGCCTACTGGGACGTCACCTACCTGTTCCGCGGCGTTGAGCACCGCGTGCAGCTTGCGGCGCCCCCCGGCCCGACGATCATGGTCGACGCGTACGGCGCACCGCGGGTGTAGTCACCGTTTGGCGCGCGACCGCACCGCCGGTCGCGCCTCCGCGAGTCCGGCGCGGAGCAGCGCCACGGCGGCCCAGTCGAGCACCTCGATCGCTGCGTTGTCGTCGAGGCGGCAGACGTCCTTCATGACGACCATCGAATCGATGCTGAGCGTCAGCGCCAGCGCGGATTGCAACCGCCGCCATTGCCGCTTCGTCAGGCGGTCTCTCACCGGCTCGAGCGCCTGTTCCAGCCAGCGCATGCGGCGGCCTTCGCGCACGCTGGGTACGTCGTCGCCGCGCCGGCGCGCCTCGAGCCAGGTATCGAGGTAGACGCGGAGCGCCGTGCGCATCGAGACCTCCTCGGTGAACACGATGCGGTTCAATGTCGTGACAAGCTTCACCAGCCGCTCTTCGGGATCGGCGCTGCCGAAGTCGGCGACCAGGGCCTCCATCGGCGCGACGGCGGGGGCGAGTCCCGCGATCTCCACCAGCAGCGCTTCCTGCGTCGGGAAGTAGCGGTAAGCGGTCGCGCGCGAAACCCTCGCTTCGTCCGCGGCTTCGGCCACGCTGGGCGGATGACCCTGCCGCAACAGGGCGGATGCGGCGTCGACCAGCGCGGCGCGCGTGCGGGCCTTCTGGTTGGCGCGCGGATCCGCTTGACCCGAGCTCTCGATCTCTTTATGATACACATGTCTCATATAGAGATTATAGTCTATTTCGATCCAAGGAGACAGTCATGGCAATGACGCATTCGCAGATGGATCAGGTGGTCAACGAGCACTTCGGGTACGAGGCCGCGGACGATGTCGACGGCGTTGTCGGGAGCCTCACGGCGGATGCGGAGCACGAGATCATCCCGTCGCGCGTCGGACCGCTCAACGACCACGCGCAGATCCGCACCTTCTACGAGAATCTCTTCCGGGACATCAAGGGTGAGAGCGTCACGCCGATCCGGCGGCTCTACGGCGACGGATTCCTGGTCGACGAGGCGATGTGGCACGGGCACATCGCCGACGGCCGTCCTTTTCTCTGCGACGGCAAGAGCGGCAACGTCAGCTTCCGCCTGCTGCACGTGTTCGAGCTCCGCGACGGCAAGATCAGCCGCGAGAACGTGTGGTGCGATCTTGGAGCCATTCAACGGCAGCTTGGCGCGGTGCCGGAGTAGCCGGCGACCGAGCGCTGGGAATCCGTTTCAGCCGGCGGCCGCCGAGCCGCGATGCGCCCACCCGGTCATGCGCCGCTCGAGGACCGCGAAGAATTCGTACATCACCATCGCCATGACTCCTATGACGAAGAGACCCGCGAACACCAGCGGCATCTTCATCGAGGAGCCCGCGGACATCATCAGGTAGCCGATGCCTTCGTTCGAAGCGATCGTCTCGGACACCACGGTGCCCACGAACGCCAGCGTGATGGCCACCTTGAGCGACGCGAAGAAAAACGGCAGCGATCGCGGGAGGCCGACCTTGAACAGAATATCGCGGCGCGTCGCACCGAGCGATCGCAGGACATCCTCCAGTTCCGGCTCCAACGTCGCCAGACCAGTCGCAACATTGACGACGATCGGAAAGAAGCAGATCAGAAATGCCGTGAGGACCGCCGGAAGGCTGCCGATGCCGAACCACACCACGAGGATCGGCACGAACGCGGCCTTGGGAATGCTGTTGAAGGCCACCAGCAGCGGATAGAACGCGCGATAGATGAAGCGCGAGCTGCCGATGGCCATGCCCAGCAGCAAGCCCACCGCCACACCGATGGCAAAGCCGGCCATCGTGGTCCAGAACGTCTGCCAGGCGTGCATCGCGATGGGCGCGGCGTACTCGACGAGCGAGCGGGCGATCGCGATGGGCGCGGGAAAGATGAATTCGGACACGTTGAACAGCGAGCAGATCGCCTGCCACACGATCAGGATGCCGCCCGCAACGAGCCACGGGGCCCAGCGCAGCATTCGCTCTTCCTTCGCGTTCACTGGCGCTCTGCGTCAGGTCTTGCGAATGAGACCGATGCGCTCGCGCATGTCGTGCACGATATCGGTGAAGGCGTCGCTATAGGTGACTTCGAGGTCGCGCGGACGCGGCAGATCGATCTCGCGCCGCGCGAGAATTCGGCCCGGGCGCTTGCTCATCACGTAGACGGTGTCGGCCAGGAATGCCGCCTCGCGCAAATCGTGCGTCACGAGGATCACGGTAAATCGGTGCGCCTGCCACAGGTCGCGCAGCACGCACCACAGCTCCTCGCGCGTGAAGGCATCGAGCGCGCCGAAGGGCTCGTCGAGAAGCAGCATCCGCGGCTCGTGGACGAGCGCGCGACAGATCGATGCACGCTGCTGCATGCCGCCCGAAAGCTCCCACGGAAACTTGTCTTCGTGGCCGGCGAGGCCGACGGTTGCAAGGAGCCTCCGCGCACGCTCCGCGAATAGCTCGCGGTCACGCTTGAACGTGGCGCGATACGGCTGGACGATCTCGAGGGGCAACAGCACGTTGTCGAGCGTCGAGCGCCACGGCAGCAGCGTGGGCGCCTGGAACGCCATGCCGACGATCTTGAGCGGACCGGTGACGCGCGCACCCTCGACATCCACCTGGCCGCGTGTCGGTGACTTGAGCCCCGTCGCGAGCTTCATGAACGTGCTCTTGCCGCAGCCCGAAGGCCCGACGATGGCGACGAACTCCCCCGCGCCGATCGTGAGCGAGATGTCCTCGACCGCGAAGCCCGATTGCCCGTCGTAGGCGAGCGCGACGTCCCGGAAATCGACAAATGCGCGTGCTGCGACCGCGGTTCCGCTCATTGCCCGCGCTTCCCGCGCGTTGCGACTCCGCTACGGGCGAGCCCACTCATCAAACCGCGGATCCACACTACCTGCATCGCTCCCATCGGGTGTAGACTGAATCGCGATTCCCTCGACGGAGGCCCACCATGGCCAACACTCCACGATGGCGTCTCGACGGCGACTGGTTCGACGTCTGCAGCTGCGATATTCCTTGTCCATGCGAATTCGCGCGTGCGCCCACTGATGGGGAATGCGACGGCGTGCTGGCCTGGCATGTGCGCACCGGCCATTTCGGCGACGTCGCGCTCGATGGCTTCACGGTCGTTGCACTCGGCTATTTCCAAGGCAACATCTGGGAAGGCGCGAAGGCGACGATGGGCATCTTCATCGACGAACGCGCAGACGCCCTCCAGCGCGAGGCGCTGCAGGCGATCTTCGGCGGCCAGGCGGGCGGGTGGCCGGGCGAGTTCGCGCGCAATATCGCCGAAGTCCGCGGTGTCGAATTCGCGCCGATCGAGTTCGCGCTGGAGGATGACCTTTCGGGCTGGCGCGTTGCCGTCGGTGACAGGATCGAGGGGCGTGCCGAGGCCTTGACCGGACCCACGACCCGCGCCGGACAGCGGGTGCAGACGATCAATCCGCCGGGCTCGGAGGTCGGTCCCGATGCCGTCGCGACATGGGGCGTCTCGAAAGTCGATCGCGCCGACGCCATGGGCTTCAAGTGGACCCGCAGCGGGCACTCGAGCAAGCACATACCGTTCAGATGGAGCGGGCCGGATTGAACGAGTAGCGTTTGCCCATTCCATGCGTAGCGTTCGCGCGCCGACGAATCGCAATGGAGGCGGCGCGGATGCCCGATATCTCGCCCTGCCACGCCGCGTCGAGATCGCCACCCTCGTCGTGGTGCTCGTCGTCTCCGCTGCGGCGTGGCTCGGAACGATCCGGGACGCGGACTCGATGCAGGGCATGGCGATGGGTCTTGGACAGGTCGGCACGCGCGTGGTCGGCAGCATGGGCGCCGCACTCTTCCTGGCCATGTGGGTCACGATGATGACGGCGATGATGCTGCCGGCGGTCGCGCCCGTCGTGCTCGCGCATCTCGCGATCTCGCGCCGCCGCGGAGACGGTATCGCGCCGACGCTCGCGTTCGTCGCCGGATACCTGGCCGTGTGGTCGGCTATCGGCATCGTGCCACTCACCGCCTTCACCGCGTTCGCCCATTTCGACGCGCACGCGGCCTCGCCGCGTTGGCTGTCGACGCTCGCCGCGGCCATCCTGCTCATCGCCGGCGCGTACCAGTTCACACCGTGGAAACGACGCTGTCTCGAGCATTGCCAGAGCCCGTTCGCCTTTGTCGCGCGCCACGATTTCCAGCGGGGTGCCCGCGGCGCGTTGCGGGCCGGCATCGTGTACGGCGCGTACTGCCTGGGCTGCTGTTGGGCGCTCATGCTGGTGCTGCTCGCCGTCGGGATGATGAACGTCGCATGGATGGCGCTGCTGTTCGTGCTCATCTACGTCGAGAAAACCTGGCGGCACGGACTCGCGCTGGCACACATCGCGGGCGGTGCGCTCATCGCGCTCGCAATGGCCATCGTCGTGTATCCCGCGCTGCTCGAACTCGTCTCGCGCTGATTCGCGGTCCCTTCGAAGGACGCCTCGGCAAGGCCGCCGCGCCGCCTCACTTCGGAAAGATCAGGCGATCGGCCTTGGCCGGCAGGTAAGCATCCGTGAACACGGCCTCCGGCTTGACCGGGTTCTTCACCTCGAAAGCCGAGGTGACCTGCGACACCGTGTCCGCGAAGCGCGCCGGCTGCACGCCGCCGAAGCCATCGGCCTTCGCCGTCGGCGTCGCGACCACGGTGTCGATCGCAAGACGGATGCGCCGCTTTTCCAGCGTCTCGTCGATCAGCGCATCGCGTTCCTTAACGTAGCGGATCGACCCATCGGGATCGGCGAGCACATCCTTCATGCCCTTCGTGAATGCACGCAGGAACGCCTTCACCGCCTCGGGCTTCTCCTTCAGGAACAACTCGGAGACGATGATCACGTTCCCGTACAGGTTGACGCCATATTTGGGATACGGCATCACCTCGACGTCCTCGTCCTTTATTCCGCGCGCGTTGAGGTTGAGAAGGCTCGTGAAGGTGAAACCCGTGATCGCGTCGACGTCGCCCTTGACCAGCATCGTCTCGCGCAGCGGCGGGTCCATCGCGGTCCACGCGATCTTGGCGGCATCGAGCTTGTTCGCCTTGACGAAGATCGGGAACGCGCGCCGGCCCGCATCGAAAAGAGGCGCGCCCATCTTCTTCCCCTGCAGGTCCGCGGGCACCTTGATGCCCGACTTCCTGAGCGCAAACACGGCCGCCGGCGTCGAGTCGTACACCATCATCACCGCGACCGGCTTGTTCGGCGCAGTCGGGTTGTTACCGACGAACTCGATGAGAGCGGCAATGTCGGCGAAGCCCATCTGGTAGGTGCCCGAGGCGACGCGATTCACCGCGTTGCCCGAGCCGCTGCCGACGTCCACGTTCACGTCCAGTTTCTCGGCGGCGAAGTAGCCCTTCGCCTTAGGCAACAGAAAGAATGCCGCGGGCCCCTCGAAGCGCCAGTCGAGCTGGAAATTGATCTTGGTGTCCTGCGCGACGGCCATCGGCGAGAACACGAGACCGGACGTCGCCAGCAGCAGGGCGGCGCGGCGGAAAAACAGGAACGCAGGCATGGTCGTTTCTTTCTTCAGATTGCACCCGCAAGGGCCGGCGATCGGCGCGCTGCACCAGCGCGGCGCAGCAGAACGTCGCAGGAAGCACCGCATAGGGCACTTTCGCTCTTCAGCGAATCGCGTGCCAGCATCGGAGTTGCGTCAGAACAGCGACGGGCGCTGCACGGTGCAGTCGACCACGGTGAGCGCGGTCATATTGACGATCCGGCGCACGGTTGCCGATTGCGTGAGGATGTGCACCGGCTTGGCCACGCCCAGCAGGATCGGGCCCAGCGTCACGCCGCCGCCAGCCGCCGCCTTCAAGAGGTTGAACGAGATGTTCGCCGCATCGAGCGTCGGCATGATGAGCAGGTTGGCGTCGCCCTTCAATCGCGAACTCGGAAACACGGCCTTGCGCACCGACTCGGACAGCGCGGCGTCGCCGTGCATTTCACCGTCGATCTCGAGATCGGGATCCAGCGCCTGGGTGAGGGCCAACGCGCGCTGCATCTTCTTCGCCTGCGGGTGATCGCTCGTGCCGAACGAGGAATGCGAAAGCAGCGCCGCCTTGGGCTCGATGCCGAAGCGGCGCATCTCCTCTGCGGCGAGCAGGGTGATCTCGGCCAACTGCTCCGCACTCGGATCGACGTTCACGTACGTGTCCGCGATGAAGATCGTGCGTGTCGGCAGCATCACCGCATTCATCGCGGCATAGGTGCCGACGCCCTTGCGGAGGCCGATGACCTGATCGATGTAGTACCGGTGGAGCGCGTGCGTGCCGAATGTTCCGCACAGCATGCCGTCGGCTTCGCCGCGATGCATCATCATCGCCCCGATCAGCGTGTGCCGGCGCCGCATCTCGATCTGGGCGTACTGTTGCGTGACGCCCTTGCGTTCGGTCAACCCGTAGTAGTCGGTCCAGTAGTCGCGGAAGCGCGGATCGGATTCGGGGTTGATCATCTCGAAATCCTTGCCTGCCTTGATGCGCAGGCCGAAGCGCTCGATCCGCTTCTCCAGCACGGCGGGACGTCCGACGAGGATCGGGAACGCGATGCCTTCGTCGACGACCACCTGCGCGGCCCGCAGCACGCGCTCGTCCTCGCCTTCGGCATAGACGATCCGCTTCGGCGCCTTTTTCGCGGCGTCGAAGATCGGCTTCATCAAGAGGCCGGAGTGATAGACGAAGCTCGTGAGCCTGGCGCGATAGGCCTCGAAGTCGTCGATCGGGCGCGTAGCCACGCCCGATTCCATCGCCGCGCGCGCGACGGCCGGGGCGATGGTGACGATCAGGCGCGGATCGAACGGCTTCGGGATCAGGTATTCGGGGCCGAATCGCATGTCCTCTATGCCATAGGCCGACGCGACGATGTCCGATTGCTCCGCCATCGCAAGATCCGCAATCGCCCGCACGCATGCGGTTTTCATGGCCTCGTTGATGGTCGTCGCGCCCACGTCGAGCGCGCCGCGGAAGATGAACGGAAAGCACAGGACGTTGTTCACCTGGTTCGGAAAATCCGACCGGCCCGTCGCAATCACGGCATCGGGGCGCGCTGCCTTCGCGACATCGGGCATGATTTCCGGCTCGGGATTCGCGAGCGCGAGGATCAGCGGATCGCGATTCATCTTCGCGAGCCACTCGGGCTTCAGCACGCGCGCCGCGGACAAGCCGATGAAGACGTCGGCGCCCGCGAGGATCTCGGCCAGCGTGCGCGCGTCGGTCTGCTGCACGTACTGCGCCTTGTTGTCGTCCATTTCCTCCGTGCGGCCGGCGTAGACCACGCCCTTGATGTCGGCCACCCAGATGTTCTCGCGCCGGATTCCGAGGGACACGAGCAGGTCGAGGCACGCGAGCGCGGCGGCGCCGGCCCCCGAGCAGACCAGCTTTACCTGCGACATTTCCTTGCCGACCACGCGAAGCCCGTTCAACACGGCGGCGCCGACGATGATCGCGGTGCCGTGCTGGTCGTCGTGAAAGACCGGGATCTTCATCCGCTCGCGGCACTTCTTCTCGATGTAGAAGCACTCGGGCGCCTTGATGTCCTCGAGGTTGATGCCGCCGAACGTGGGCTCGAGGGCCACGATCATGTCGATCAGCTTGTCCGGATCGCGCTCGTTGATCTCGATGTCGAAGCAGTCGAGACCCGCGAATTTCTTGAACAGCACCGCCTTGCCTTCCATCACCGGCTTGGCCGCGAGGGGACCGATCGCGCCCAGCCCGAGCACCGCCGTGCCATTGGTCACGACCCCCACGAGGTTGCCGCGGGAGGTCAGGCTCGACGCTTCGCGAGGGTCGCGCACGATCTCGTCGCAGGCCGCCGCCACGCCGGGCGTATAGGCGAGCGCCAGGTCGCGCTGGTTGGTGAGCTGCTTGGTCGGCATCAGCGAGATCTTTCCCGGCGGGGATCGCCGGTGATACTCGAGCGACGCTGCGCGGATGTCCTGGTCGGCTTCGGCGGGCTTGTCCATGCTTTTCCTCCTCATCCGATGATAGCCGAGCGCGGGGCGCGGTGCCGATAAGCGTGGCCGCGCCACGGCCCCTGCCGGCAGCGTCCGACCGGTATAATCGAGACCCTCCCAGCGCCGCGGCGCGCCCGCGCGACGCCCCGCTTTGCCGATGAATCCCGTCTCCCTCTTCTGGCTCGCCGCACTCGTTCTTGTCGTGCTGACGCTCGTGGCCCTTGCCTGGCCGCTGTTGCGCCAAGGCAGCCGGACAGCGCCGGCCGAAGCGAATGCTGCCCATGCCGTCTACCGCGATCACAAGCGGCAGCTCGACGACGATCTCGCGGCGGGAACGCTCACCCCCGCCGAGCACCGGGCCGCGATCGAGGACCTCGTCCAGCGCTACGGCGCCGAAATTGCCGCCGAGCCCGGAGCCGTGACGCCCATCAGGGCCGGCACGCCGTGGCCGGCGGTGCTGATCCTCGTGGCCGTGATACCGGCGGCTTCTTTCGCGCTCTACCAGATGCTCGGCAATCCGACGGCCCTGTCGCAGAGCGCCGAGGCGACGCGCCCGCGGTTCAACGAGGACGAGGTGCGCGGACTGGTGGAGCGCCTTGCGGAGCGGATGAAGTCCAATCCGGAGGATCCCAACGGCTGGCTTCTTCTTGCGCGCTCCTACACCGCGATGGGACGCTACGGCGAATCGGCCGCGGCCTACGCCGAAGCGGCGCAGCGACTGCCGCCAACCGCACAGGTTCTCGCGGACTGGGCGGACAGCGCCGCAATGGCGCAAGGGCAGACGCTCGCGGGCAAGCCGGAGGAGCTCGTGAACCGCGCGCTCGCGCTCGAGCCCGGCAACCGCAAGGCGCTCGCCTTGTCGGCTACGGGGCGGCTCGAGCGGGGTGACGTCGCAGGTGCGCTCGCACGCTGGCGCGAGCTCCGCCAGCAACTCGTCGCGGCGCACGAGGACACGCGCGACGTGGATGCCGTGATTGCCGAGATCGACGTCAAAAGCGGCAAGGTTGCAGCGAGCGCGCCGCCTCCAGCGGGCGCGGCATCGACGGCACCCGAGGCGCCCGCGGCGGGCAAAGGCGGGACGACCGAAGCTGCTGCGGATGCGTCGGCGGGCGCCATCAGCGGACGCGTCGAGCTCGATCCCAAGCTGGCGGCAGCTGCGGGGCCGGACGACGTCGTGTTCATCGTCGCGCGAGGCGTCGACGGAATGCGGATTCCCCTGGCCGTCACGCGGATGCGGGTCCGCGACCTGCCTGCGGCATTCCGGCTCGACGATTCGATGGGCATGATGCCCGAGTTCAAGCTCTCTGCCGCCAAGCGCGTCGTCGTCGAAGGGCGCGTATCGAAATCGGGCAACGCCCTGACCCGTTCGGGCGATCTGCGCGGAGCGAGCGAACCGGTTGTCCCGGGCGCGCGCGATCTGCGCATCGTCATCGGCGAAACGGTTCCCTGAAAGCTCGAGGCGGCCCGGTGCTCGAAGCGCATGACCTTTCCGCGATCCGGGGCCACACGCGACTGTTCTCGGGGGTCACGGCCCGTGTCGCGCCGGGGAACGTCCTCCTGGTCGGCGGCCCGAACGGAAGCGGGAAAACGACGCTGCTCCGCATGCTCGCGGGCCTCTCCACACCTGCGAGTGGGACCATCCGGTGGCAAGGCGACGACGTCGCGCCGTTCGATGCCCGCTTGCGCGAGGCTTCGGTCTTCGCCGGACATCTCCCCGCACTGAAGGACGATTTGACGGTGCGCGAAAACCTGGCGTCCCTCGTCGCGCTCGGCGGCGACCGGGCGACGCCCCAGGCGCTCGATGCCGCACTCGATGAGGTCGCGCTGGCTCGCCAGGGGGCCCTGCCCGTGCGTGTCCTTTCGCAGGGGCAGCGGCGGCGCATCGCGCTCGCACGTGTCAAGCTGGTGCGAAAGCCGCTGTGGATTCTCGACGAGCCCGCGACGGCGCTCGATGCCGACGGCATCGCACTCCTCGCGTCGCTGCTGCTGCAGCATCTCGACGCTCATGGCATGGCCGTGGTCGCGACCCATCAACCGCTCGCCCTGCCCGGGGCGCGCGCGCAGGCACTGACGCTCGAAGCGCCCGCATGACAACCCTCGTCCCCGCGACGTTCGTTGTCCGCACGGAGGATGGCGCAGTCCTGCGTGCCTTCCGGTGGGCGCTCGCGCGCGACCTAAAGCTCGCGCTTCGGTCCAAGGCAGAACTCGCGGTTCAGCTCCTGTTCTACGTCATCGTGGCAACGCTCTTCCCGCTCGCAATCGCGCCGGAGCGCCCGCTGCTCGCCGCACTGGGACCGGGCGTCGTGTGGGTGGCGGCGCTGCTCGCATCGCTGCTTTCGCTGCCCCGGCTTTTCGCGACGGACGCCGCGGACGGCACGCTGGAGCAGATCGCGCACTCGCCGTGGCCGTTGCCGGCGCTCGTGTCCGGTAAGATGATGGCGCACTGGCTCACGACAGGCCTGCCGATGGCGCTGCTGGCGCCGATCCTTTCGGTGCAGTATGCGATCGATGGCGTGGCCGTGTGGGTGCTCGCGGGCGCGCTTCTGGTCGGCACTCCGGTGCTTTCGATGCTCGGTGGCATCGGCGCGGCGCTGACGCTCGGCGCCCGAGGTGGTGGTAGCCTGCTCGCGCTGCTCGTGCTGCCGCTTTGCGTGCCGGTGCTGATCTTTGGCGCGGGTGCAGTCGACGCGGTGCGCGCCGGATTGAGCGTCGCGCCGCATTTCGCGCTGCTGTGCGCGGGCTTGCTGATCGCGATCGTGGGCGCGCCGTTGGCTGCTGCGGCGGCGGTACGCATCGCACTGGATTAGGCTCACGACATGCCCTCAACCTGGTACCGATACGCCTCTCCCGCGACGTTCTACGCGTTCGCAGGCCATTGGGCGCGCCTGTTCGCACTCGCGGCGGCGCTCTTGTGCATTGCCGGGCTCTACGTGGGTCTCCTCGTGGCACCGACCGACGCGCAGCAGGGCGAGGCCTACCGGATCATCTTCATTCACGTGCCCGCCGCATGGATGTCGATGTTCATCTATCTCGTGATGGCGTTCTGGAGCGCGCTGGCGCTCGGGTTCAACACGCGGCTGTCCGCGATGATGGCGCAGGCGCTCACGCCGACGGGCGCGCTGATGACGTTCATCGCGTTGTGGACCGGCGCGTTCTGGGGGCGTCCCACGTGGGGCACGTACTGGGCCTGGGACGCGCGGATGACTTCCGAACTGATCCTGCTGTTCCTCTACTTCGGCGTGATGGCGCTGCGGAACGCGATCGACGATCCGCGTCGCGCCGACCGCGCATGCTCCGTTCTGACGCTCGTAGGCGCGGTGAACGTGCCGATCATCTATTTCTCGGTCCAGTGGTGGAATACGCTGCACCAGGGCTCGACGATCAGCATGACCACGGCGCCGAAGATGGCGGCCATCATGCTGACCGGCATGCTGCTGATGACGTTGGCGGCGTGGGCGTACACGATCGCAGTGACGCTCGTTCGCGTGCGCGCGATCATCGTGGAGCGCGAGCGCGGTGCGACATGGCTGTCGCAACTGCCCGAGTTGCGGCGGATGCGGGCATGACGGCATTCTTCGACATGGGCGGCTACGGGTGGTTCGTCTGGTCGGCGTATGGCATGACCGCGCTGGTCGTCGTCGCGGAATTGATCTCGCTGGGAAACAGGCGCCGGCGCGGCATTGCCGAGGCCCGCCGCGCCGAACCGGACATTCCCGCAACCACGCGCTCGGCGCTCGATCCGGCGGGCTCGGCATGAAAGCGCGACATCGTCGCTTCGCGTGGATCGCCGCGGGCGTGGCGGTGCTGGGCGTGGCAGCAGCGCTGGTTCTCAGCGCCTTCCAGTCCAATCTCGTGTTCTTCTTCACCCCGTCGCAGGTGGCCGCGCGGGAGGCGCCGCAGGGCCGCCCGTTTCGCATCGGCGGTCTGGTGGAAAGCGGCAGCCTCGCGCGGGACAGCAATTCGCTGACCGTGCACTTTCGCGTCACCGATACCGCGCAGACGATTCCGGTCGTCTACACCGGCCTCTTGCCCGACCTGTTCAAGGAAGGCAAAGGCGTGGTCGCGCAAGGCTCGCTCGCTTCCGACGGCACGTTCCGCGCCACCGAAGTGCTGGCGAAGCACGATGAGAATTACATGCCGCCCGAAGCGAAGCACGCACTCGACCGGGCAGCGGGAAAGGATACTGGAGGCATGACGATGAAGAGCATGAGCGACAAGCCGCAAGGCGCCCGATGATTCCCGAGCTCGGCAATTTCGCGCTGATCGTGGCATTGCTCGTCGCGATCGCGCAGGGCACGGTGCCGCTGGTCGGCGCGGCGCGGCGCGACACCGCGCTGATGGCGCTCTCGCGACCGGCGGCGCGCACGCTGTTCATGCTGGTGGCGTTTGCATTCGGCTGTCTCGCCTACAGCTTCGTCACCAGCGATTTCTCGGTGGACAACGTTGCGCAGCATTCGAACTCGCGCCTGCCGGTCGCTTACCGGTTCGCGGCCACATGGGGCTCGCACGAGGGCTCGCTCCTGCTCTGGCTGCTGATGCTGACCGGATGGGCGGGCGCGGTGACCTTGTTCTCGCGCAACCTTCCCGAGGCCGTCGTTTCGCGCGTGCTCGCGGTGATGGGATTGATCGCCGTCGGCTTCCTGCTGTTCCTGCTGATGACGTCGAATCCGTTCGAGCGCCTCATTCCCGCCGCCGCGGACGGCAGCGACCTCAAT
>Ga0070665_100002671_pt1 | contig 19375 bp, 18 predicted proteins | sample KBSS13metaG_FD_65862 | JGI IMG/M metagenome (GOLD analysis project Ga0070665, IMG submission 65862) | Switchgrass rhizosphere microbial communities from Kellogg Biological Station, Michigan, USA - KBS S1-3 metaG | ecosystem: Host-associated > Plants > Roots > Rhizosphere > Soil ...
TTTACCGCCAAATCTTTAGTATAATCTCCCCCTGTTAGGCTACCATTGGGGATTGGCCAAGCGGTAAGGCACTGGGTTCTGGTCCCAGGATCGGGGGTTCGAATCCCTCATCCCCAGCCAATTTGTACACCAAAGGTGACCGTAATGGTTACATGAAAAGAGCACCGGTATTGGTGCTCTTTTCATACCCCGTTAACACGGAGGTAATGCCAGCAGATTGTCTGTCCACTTACCATCGGCATACGTCTGCAGAAATCGCGTACCGCTGCGACTGACGTTAACCTTGCAGTACGCCTTGTTGCCGTTGTTATCCAGAACGTAAGCGGGGATACCCTTATCGACCCAGGCAACGACAGTTGGCCGATCGTCAATATGAACCGCCGTCTTGCCGTCATCCACCCAGCGGTAGGCGCTGATGGCTTCATGGGGGTTGTCTGCGCCGCCCGGCTTCCGAATGCCAGTGATCCGGAAGGCCATTACTTCTTCCCCTTCGGCTTCGGCGCTGTCTCCGCGACAGTTGTTGCCGGGTGGTGCTTGGCATACGCCGGCGTGACGTATTGACCATCCTTAGCGTTACGGTAATGTTGTGGTGTGTTTGGTTTGGTGTTACCCATATGTACCCTCACATATTTATAGGTTAATATAGTGAGGAAGGCGTCTGTCTTCCTCGTAATCGCTCCGCGTGTTCTTCCTGGGACCAGCAGAGCGATTTGCTTTTGCACCTTTTGTGTTCCAGCTATTATTTAGTCTAGAGGACTTTGACACCCCCTGTCAACATTTCTAAAACGTTAGCAGGGTGATTGACACCACATGATCACACCTGATAAGATAAGGGCATGCAAGATGTGAGTGAAAAACTACAACGGCTCGCTCGCATGGTGGACATCAGCAAGCTGAGCTATCGTGAGATTGGCAAACGCCTAGCCGCACCCGGCGACAAGCCCATACATCCTCAGATCATCAAAAATGCGATGTCTAAGCTTGGACTTGAAAGCGCCCCCTATACCACAACGACTACGACTATCATGCCTACTAAGCTCATCTCCATCCCCGTACTTGGAACTGCCAATGCAGGCCCAGCGACTCACATTGCAGGAAATACCGAGCGCGGAACCATACAAGTTTCAGCTTCGTTGCTACCGAGCTCAAACTACCAGGACTTCTATGCCCTGGAAGTCGACGGCGAATCGATGAATAAAGCCACCATCCGTGGCAGTACCATCGAAAACGGCGCGTACGTCATCATCGACAGCTCTAAGCGCACCCCTAGGGAAGGCGACGTAGTTACCGTTGTCTATGACAATTTGGCAAATATTAAGAAAGTACACTTCGATTTTGAGAATGAGCTTGTTGTTCTACACTCAGAGTCGACAGACGATTTCGAGCCAATCGTAATTAACCCTCACGATAACTGGGAAGGCTTAATTGGGGGGACCGTCATACACGTTGTCAAAAAACCAAAATTAGATTCCTAAGCCTAGACGTCCACAATATCCCTGTTATGTATTCCTAGCTGACCGCTTACATTACGAATCAGCCTAGACTTTTCAAAGTCAGTCCCCGACCTTAAGACGTATGTGGCGTAATCTCTGAAGGCATTCGACTGGTTAAATGTCGGCTGGGTGGTCTGTATCATGGCGCTAAACTTATTGATTGCTGCTATAAGCCCCGGCTCTACATTTGCACCGTCCAATACCAGTTTGTCTACCTTTGCTAGCAAGACTTCAATTAATCGCTCTTCTTTCACATATGGCTCTGGGCAGTTATAGCTAACCTGCCTTGAACAGTGATAATACACGTGGCGGTTCCTACCGCCATCTGCCCTTGTCTTAAACTTTTCCTCGCCAACAATCTGCGAGCCACAGCTCGCACATACTAAGAATCTCCTAAATGGGAACTCTTTTGCACCCCACTTAGATTTTTGTGGTGCAACGAGCTGTTCCTGAACCATATCGAACAACTCCCTGCTAACCAACTTAGGCTGTGACCCATCGTACCAAGTGCCACTCTTCTTTGGATACTCAAACCTTCCATAATAGAACGGGTTTCTGAGCATCAGATAGATTTGGCTAATCGTGACCTTTTTCCCAGCTCTGGTCGTAAAGCCACTCTCGTCCAACCAGTGTTTGATAGTTCGGCCACTATGGTGCTTAAGCGCTACTCTCTCAAACATTTCCTTAATATAAGGTGCCCGCTCTGGGTCTTCGATAATATCCTTTACGCCATTAAACGCTCGGTTATAGTAGCCGATTGGCGGCATGCATGGTCGCCATCCCATCTCGCATTTTGCTCTAATCCCGCGCTTCACATTGACGCCACGGTTGTCGTTCTCCAGCTTAGCCTGACTACAGAGAATCATGAGCAGAAACTTCTCGTTGGGTGTATTGCTGAAGCTCTGCCCATAAGTCCGGATTTGCTTGAGTTTGTTCTGGTCCATAAGATCCACCAGCGAGCCAAGATCACCAGCATTTCTACTTAAGCGATCCGGCGCCCACGTTAGGATGCCGTCGAATTTACCATTCCTAAGGTCGCCCAGCAGTTCATTAAAGACCGGCCGTTGGCCTGAAAGTTTCGCGGAGTGGCTTTCATGCTTAAACTCAATGACGTTCAGCCCATCCCGCTCCGCCATAGCTCGCATTTCTTTGATTTGTGAGTCAATCGACATGGCTTGGCGCTCATCACTCTCTGTCGATTTGCGTGCATACAGGCAATATTTAATGTCAGACTTCACTTCCATGACAAAGCAAGAGTACCGCATGTAGGAATAAAGTCTAGCATTTTAACCTATGAAGACGTATGAAAATAATTAAACTATTGACACCATGTAAATCATTTGAAATACTGCCTGTATGAAAACATACACTATTGGTGAAGTCGCAGAACGATTTGGCATTCATAAAGACACCCTACGAAACTGGGAGAAGGATGGACTCGTGATACCCGATCGTATCGGATCACGCGGAGACCGAGTCTATACGGATAGCCATATCGCTACGATCATTGACAAAAAATTGGCACAATCGGTTGTAGCGCTCGAAGAGACTGCCAGTACCGATACTGACAAGATGGACCTTACCCAGCTGAAGACATTTCTGTGGAAGTCTGCCGATATTCTGCGCGGTAAGATCGATAGCTCCGATTACAAGAAGTATATCTTCGGTCTATTGTTCTACAAGCGTATGAATGATGTCTGGCAAGAAGAGTATGACAAGGCGATGGAGGATTATCACGACGAAGTAATCGCGAAGGCTGACTACACTCATCGTTTCCAGATTCCCGATGATGCTCACTGGAGTGTCATCGCAAATACCGCTGCTGATATTGGCCTCAAACTCAACGACGTTTTTGATAAGATCACTAACGCCAACAGTCCAAAATTAGACAAGATTTTTGCTGACCTGGACTTTGCCAACACGGATCGATTTCCAAACGAAACACTTCAGCAACTTATCAACCATTTCAGCAAGCATAACTTCGGTGAAACATATTTCAGCTCAGATGTTCTCGGTGATGCATACGAGTACCTGATTCAACAGTTTGCTGCAGGTGCGGGCAAAAAGGGGGGCGAGTTTTACACACCTCGCGAAGTTGAACGACTAATTATGCACATATTAAAGCCACACGCCAAAGATCACATCTACGACCCCGCTGTTGGCTCTGGCGGATTCCTGCTTGAGGCCTACCAATATGCGCGCGAGAAAACCGGCGAACAGCAGGCGCAGTCACTCTACCTTTACGGTCAAGAAATCAACCTCGACACATATGCAATTGCCAGAATCAACATGTTCCTCCATGGCCTAGATGGCGCAGACATCCGACGAGGAGACACGCTAGCCGAACCACAATTCCTTACAGCAGCTGGTACATTAAAACAATTTGATATCGTTGTGGCTAATTTCCCGTACTCAATCAAGGAATGGCCATACGAGAGGTTTAAGAATGATCGCTATGGTCGTCATGATGGCTATGACACTCCGCCTGTAAAGAATGCCGACTACGCTTTCATCTTACATATAATCAAATCGCTAAACGAAAACGGCCGGGCAGGCATCGTCGTACCTCACGGAGTACTGTTCCGCGGAGGGACAGAGGGCCGCATCCGTGAGCAAATAATTCGTAATGACGTCATCGAGGCAGTCATAGCATTGCCTGCAAAACTTTTTTACGGCACCAGCATCCCGGCGGCCATTCTTATCCTCAACAAGAACAAGCCTGAGACGCATAGAAATAAGCTGCTGATTGTGGACGCTGAACGTAACTTTGAAGCTGGTAAAAACCAGAACCGCTTGCGCAAATTTGATATAGATAAGGTGAGCCAAGTTGTCGCTGAGTTTCAGCCCATCGATAAGTTCTCGGCTGTCATAAACATTGAAGATATCGCCAAGAACAACTACAACCTTAATCTCTCCCGATATCTTGATAGCTCTGAGCAAGAGGAAGACATTGATATAAAGATGGTGATGCAACAAATTAGGGAACTGCACGTAAAGCGAGCCGAGGCTGACGATAGACTCGAGTCAAAGCTAAAAGAAGTTGGTTACCTCTAGTGGATATGAACGATAATTTGACCAGAATAGGCGACTCTTTTACGGTTGCTATCGGTGGGACTCCTAGCAGGAAGAGAAAGGAATTCTGGGACCATGATAAGAAAACTAGAAACGTATGGGTTTCTATACGTGACATTTCAGGTGCATCAGGCACGAATATTTTCGACAGCGCAGAATATATTTCCGACGAAGGAGCTGCAAACTCAAATGTAAAACTCATTCCTGAGAATGTAGCGCTAATGACTTTCAAATTAACCGTGGGCAAAACAATAGTTACAGGCGCTCCGCTGTATACAAATGAGGCAATCGCCGCATTCTTACCACGACCCGGCGTAGAGGCGGACCCATATTACCTCGCAGCCGTTCTACCCACCTTAAACTACGATGTCGACACGGCCGTGAAGGGCAAGACGCTTAATAAGGCTAAAATTGAGAACGCGCTACTTCCTCTTCCGGGGATTAAATTGCAGAAAAGAATTGCTGAGATTTTACGGTCTATTAACGATTCCTTACTCATGACTCAAAGAACCATTGGCGAAGCCCAGAAACTCAAAGAAGGCCTGATGCGCCAACTTTTTTCGACAGGTGTTGGTCATACTGAATTTACGCAATCAGACTTAGGGAAAATTCCAGCGAATTGGAGAGTGGGTGGTTTCAGTGACTACACAGACTTGACCAATAAGGACGCAATAAAACCCGGTCCATTTGGCTCTAGCATTAAGAAGCAAAATTATGTCGCCAGTGGCTATAAAATCTACGGCCAAGAGCAAGTGATTGCTGGCGACCCTTTCTGGGGTGACTATTACATTACTGCTCAAAAATACGAGGAGCTCAAGCCGTTTAAGGTTAGCGCTGGAGATATTCTTATGAGCCTTGTCGGGACAATTGGAAAGGTCTTGATCGTCCCCGAAAACTTTGAAGAAGGCATAATAAATCCTCGCCTTATCAAGATTACCCCAGATCGAAGTAAAGCCACCCCGCAATTTATTGCCTATTTACTCGCATCAAGCATGGTCAAACGACAGCTCCGTAGCAAAAGCCACGGTGGAACCATGGACATCATCAATAAGGGTATGCTCATGAGCGTAAGCGTCCCGATCATTCCTCTAGATGAGCAGAAAAAAATTGTTGAGATATTATTGGCGATCGACCAGAAGATATCCATTAATAAAGAAATCGAGAAGCAGCAGAAGAATCTAAGGAAGGGCCTGATCCAGGACATATTGAGCGGGAGGACACGATTGTGACACGGGTACGCCGAGTAGGATCAGTCAAGAATGAGCTTGTCCATAAATCACGCGAAGCTGCCCTCGCTGCGGTTCAAGTTTTTAACAATCCGCTAATAACTTTCAAGTCTGAGATGTTTATCGTAAACATGCATATAGCTTGGACTTACCTACTGCACGCCTACTTTAGAAGTAAAAAGATTGAGTACAGATACGTAAAAGTGGTGACGTCTTCAGGTCGCCGACAATTTGATACTACAAAAACAGGCGCACACAAGTACTGGAGTCTTGAAGATTGCCTAAACTCAGATGATTGTCCGATAGGTAAAGACGTAGCCAATAACCTGAGATTCTTGATAGGCTTAAGACACGAGATTGAGCACCAGATGACAACTCGCATAGATGACGCACTGAGTGCAAGGTTTCAGGCATGTTGCCTAAACTTTAATGAATCGATTAAGGAGCTCTTTGGAGCTGAGTATGGCATTGATAAGCACCTAGCGTTTAGTTTGCAATTTACATCCCTGAGTGACGACCAGGTTCAAACACTCGAAAGCTACAAAGATATCCTTCCAGGTCACGTAGCCAAGTTTGTCGAGGGATACGACGGCAATCTGAGCGAGGAGGAATATAACAGCCCAAAGTATGCATATCGTGTTCTCTTTACCCAAAAGACCGCTAACCGACCAGGACAAGCTGATAAAGTCATAGAATTTCTTGACCCTGAGAGCGAAGAAGCAAAAGGCATAAACGTGACATATGCCGTCAATAGAGAAAAGGAGAAGGCAAAATACGTGCCCTCAAGAATAGTCGCATTGATGCAAGACGAGGGCTACCCAAACTTTAAGCTCCAAAATCACACTGTCCTATGGCAATCAATGGATGCCAAGAAACCCACCAAAGGCTATGGAGTAGAAATCGAAAACCGCTGGTACTGGTATGAGAACTGGCTCAACATCGTTCACCAGCACTGTAAGTCGAATAAGAGGAAATACGAATGAAGTTTAATGAAGGCGCAACGGTCGAAAAATACATAATTAAGTTCCTTCGGGATCGGCTTAGCTATACTTACGTCAAGCCGGAGAAATTTTCACAGTACCGCATCCAAGAAACTGAAATCATAGCCGTACCACTGCTTACTGAGGCACTACGAAGTATCAATGGCATCGATGATGATACAGTAATTCAATCAATCATCCGTGAAGTTAAAAATGTCGATACCAATCAAGGCTTTCTAGAACTTTTAAGAAACGGCGTAAAGATCAAAAACCAACAGACTCAAAAAACAGACAAATACAGACTAGTGGATTTTGACACCCCCTCTAATAATCAGTTTGTCGTAACAAACCAATTCTACGTTGCGGGCGAGACAGAAAATATTCGCACAGACGTCACAGTATTTATAAATGGCATTCCCCTCGTTGATATAGAGGCGAAGTCGCCAACAGCAAGCATGACGACCGATTACACTGAGGCACTCGGTCAAATCCGTCGATACGAGCGAGTTGTGCCCAAGCTATTCATCCCGAATTTATTTAACATCGCTACTGACGGACTCCAGACTGTTTACGGCGCAACATATTCCCCGGAACAATTTTTCTTAAAGTGGCGCGATGATGAATTATTGAAACAGTACGGTGGCGACCCTCGAAATAAGGAATCGTCCGAAGGCCAGCTTGAGGTTACGCTTGATGCACTGCTTCGTCCAGAAAACTTACTTGATATCATGGCCAACTTTATCGCCTATGAGCAGACGGAAAACGGTCTCATTAAGAAAATTGCTCGCTACCAGCAGGTACGCGCAACCAACAAAATTCTCGCCCGCGTTAAAGACGGAAATTCACACAAGGGCCTCATATGGCATACCCAAGGTTCAGGCAAGACACTAACCATGTTCTTCACCGCCTGGAAGCTACGTTATGACCCTCAACTTGATAGCCCAAAGGTTTTCGTTTTAATTGACCGTGTCGATCTTGATGATCAAGTGTACGACGAATTCATTAACCACGGTGGCAAGAATGTCATCCGCGTAACATCTCGAGCTCAGCTCGAAGATGTATTACAGTCTCCTGAGCGAGGCATCTTTGTTTCGACCATCCAAAAGTTCAGCGAACTCGGTGATGAGATCGAAAACTTAAATAATAATGTCATTGTTCTATCTGACGAGGCACATCGTGGCGAAGAAGGTGTTGCCGGAATTAACCTCCGAGCCGCCCTAAAGAATGCATTCTTCTTTGGGTTTACCGGAACGCCGATCGACCACAAAACCCTCAACACCCACCGAAACTATGGTCCGGAGGGTGAACGTTATCTCGATTACTACTCAATTCAGCAAGCAATCGACGATGGCGCCACACTACCTGTTACTTACGAGGCGCGTCTCTCCAAGTTTGCTATTGACGAGTCTAAGGTCGACGAGCAATTCGAGGAGATGGCGGGCGACTTGTCCGAAGAGCAACGTCAAGAACTAGTGAAGCGCTATGGTAAGAAGGCTGCCCTCGTTAAGCTACCGCAACGAATGGAAGCAGTCGCGCACGACATCGTGGAACATTACCGCGCCTACATCGAACCCAATGGCTTTAAGGCTCAAGTAGTCTGTTACGACCGTGAAGCAACGGCTCAATATAAAAAGCTGTTTGATAGCTTGATACCGTCGACAGCATCTGCTGTCGTGTACTCTCCTGGTAATCCGAACACGGACGATGAGGAGCTGCGCCTATACAATACTTCCAAACGTGAACGCGATGAGATAATCAGAAACTTCAAAAATCCGAACCATCCCCTCAAATTTGTTTTGGTATGCGACATGCTGCTTACCGGCTTTGATGCGCCTATTGAGCAGGTTATGTACCTCGACAAGCCGCTCCGGGACCACACGCTACTGCAAGCAAGCGCACGCACGAACCGCGTTTACCCAAATAAGGTAGCCGGGAAGATTATCGACTACTACGGCATGACTCGAAATCTATACGATGCGCTCGATTTTGACGAGGACATTGTCGATGAAGCAATGATCAATATTGATAAGATCAAAGAGCGTTTTGACGCTATCCACAGTGAACTTATTGAACTCTTCAATGACGTCAACCGAGAAGACCCTTCGGCAGAAAACTTGCGTCGTGTTCTTAGGCGCTTCATAGACAATGAGGATAAACAGCTATTCTTTGCCAATAAATACAGCAAGCTAAAGTCATTTTTTGAGTTCCTAGCACCCGATCCATTCTTAAAACCTTACATCCGTTCGTTCGAATGGCTAACAAGCGTCTATCTAGCATTCCTGAAGGAATTCAAGAGCGAAGATGATAGCCACCTCCTAAAGGGTTTTGGCGAAAAGGTTAAACGACTCATTAATGACAATGTCGAATACGAAGGGATCACCAAGAACTTTCGCGAACTTCGGCTGGATGACATCTACACTATGCAGCAGCTCGACAAGATGGAAGAGAAAGAGCAAGCCCTACAGCTTGAGAAAATGCTCAAGAGCGAGATATCAGAGCACGTAGAAACAAACCCGCACTTCCAAAAGTTTAGCGAGCGTTTAGCAACTATTCGCGATGAATTTGAGAAGAGCCAGATCGACCTTTCGGAGCGAATCAAGCAATATCGAACATTGATTGAGGACGTAAAGAAAGCTCATCAGGAAGCCGAAGAGTCCGGTATGGACATACGGGAGTACAGTCTCTATCTACTCACGAAAGAATTCTCAGAAAACACTGGCGACGAGATTGTCCGTGAGTACGTCCAAGAGTTAACCGCAAAACTGACTGATAACGTCTTGGACAAGAACTGGCAAAACTCATCAAAATACGATTTATTCGTAAAGAATATCAAGCGCACCATCTTGGAGCTCACCCTTAAAACGTATCGTGACAAGCTGAAAGTATCTGATTTTTCTAAGCTACAAAATCGATTAACTGATGCTATCATCAAGACGTTCAAATGAAACGTGAAAGCCTACTAGTTTTCGATCAAACCATCCACTACACAATTCGCATCAGTGAGCGAGCGCAACGGCTGAGGGTTGCCGTCTATGCCGACGGCGATGTTGTTGTCACGAAGCCAAGAAAAACTAGCCTGGAGCTGTTGAAGAGATTTGTCGAAAGTAAAAAGCTCTGGATCCAAAGGAAGCTTGAAGAAAACAAGATATCACCAATACAAGAACTTCAGGAATCAAGCCAAGAACACTTCGACCAACACAAGGACAGAGCGCTTGAACTAGTGAAACAGAAGGTTAATAAGTGGAATAATCGGTACGGCTATAGCTTCGAAGAGATTGCCGTTAAACCGCTTAAGTCACGATGGGGGAGCTGCTCAAGTAAGCATAACCTAAGCTTCAATTACAAAGTTATCTTCCTGCCTGAACAACTCCAAGATTATGTAGTGGTTCATGAGATTTGTCACCTCAAGGAGCAAAACCATTCCCAAAGGTTCTGGCGACTCGTAGGCAAGGCCCTCCCCGATTACCAGGATTTAAATAAGTTCATAAAACGCATTTAACAGAGGTAAGAGGCTTTATTTATAGGCCGAAGTATGTTTACATCAATGTAACGCCCAAAGCGTTACACAATTTGGCATGACCTAGAGCCACTCGCAAGAGAAGGTATGGTTGTAAATCCTAAGAAGAATACTGAGCTCGTCGTTCAGGTATCTTCTTAGGTCATATCTCGAAAGGGGTATGGGGGCCGAAAGGTCTCGCCTGGCGGCGGGCTCTGTGCGTTCTCCGACCAGGCATTAACTAACAGCCTGAGGAGGGCACCCATGAATATCAACACCGTAGCCGACCTACTACTTTTCCTATCAGTCATCGGCCTAATTGCCGGGCTCATCAAGCCGAAGCTATTCCACAAGATTACACATGGCAGTCATCAGAAAAAGAAAATCGGACTCGTCTTTGGCATCGGCATTGTAATCGCTCTAGTCATACTAGCCGCTAACGCACCGACTGCCCCAGCCAGCAAGAACGCCGCTGCCAGCACGACCTCACCCACTAGTATTATCAAGGACGCAGTGACCAAGGATTTAGCTGGTACCAACGACCTTAATAACAAGAAGTTCCGCAGCGTGGATGTCGTTCCGCAAACTAACGGCGGTTACGGTGTCTTTGTGGAATACAACGCTGACGAGGTCGGCTCTAGCGATTCGCAGCAGACAATCTTCACCGAAGACGCCACTCAGCTCTATAAAACTATCTACAACCAAACCCACCAAGACGTCCGCACCGCTTCGGTCTCGGCCTGCTTCTCCGGCACTGACCAATACGGCAATAAGTCCGACAAGTTGGTATACAAAACCATCTTGGATAAAGACGTTGCCAGCAAGGTTAACTGGAGCGCCGAGAATGCCACCCTCGAAACCAAACTCCCCAGCCTCTGGACCGTAACCGTCAAGGACTTCTAGTCTACGGCCAGAACTGTCGGAAGATGTTCCAGCGCCCCGCTGGGCGGGTGAACGGCAACGGCGCCTCGGGCTTGTTCATGTAGCGGTAGTGATGCCGCTTGAGCCAGAATTGGATGGCCCACGGTGAGCTGTTCTGGATTTGTTGCACTAGCTTGGATTCAGCTAAGTCATTAATCAAGTCCTGGCCTTGGGCCATAGCTAAATCCACTCTCTCTTCAAAGTAACGACTCTCTTCCCGCCACCGGTAATAGGTGGCACGGCTAATGCCGGCCCGCTGACAAGCGGTGCCGACAATAGGTGTCTTGGCCAGCTCTTTGAGTAAAGCCTCCTGCTTTTTCTCTTTGTGCTCGACCGCGTTCATTACATTTTCTTACGCTTTTGTCCGGTCAGTTTTTCCCAGCGCGCCAAAGCTACTTCGGCATAGACCGGTGACTTTTCCATAATGTAGCAGCGGCGCTTGAGCTTGGTTGAGGCAATGAGCGTACTGCCGCTGCCGCAGAACGGTTCAACCACCAGATCGCTACGCTTGGTCAATACCTTGATGTACGGGATCAGGATCTCAATCGGCTTGGTGCCGAAGATGACGCCCTGACCGGAGCTTTTCTCGTCATCCGCTTGGTAGTCAATGAAGTCGGTCGGCTGGTAGCGTTTGCCGCCTTCATAGCCTTCCCAGGTTGGCTTGCCGGCAATGGCGTACAGTGCCGTTTCATATTCCTCTTGCAGGCCATCCGGCTCTTCGTCGTGGTTGTAGGGTACGTCACCAGATGCACCAACCATGGCGATGTCGTGTTTACTAAAGAACTTGTACTTGGCCGCGAAGCCCTGGTGGCGGTTCGGCAAATGCCAGACGATCATGTTCTTGACTTTCCAGTACTTCTCCATCTCTTCCCAGATCACCCTGAGGTTCTTCCAATTCTCGTAGCAGATGATACTGAAGTTCGGGTTGGCATACTTAGCCACGTTTGCCATCCAAAGCTCGGTGAAATTGTCCGGAAGGACATCGGTTTCGAGGTAGCGTCGGTTGCGCTTGGCGCCGAAGCCCTCGGTTGGTTTGCCGTGACGGACGGCGTGCAGGTAATCCAGGATGTACGGTGGGTCGGTCATACACATGTCGGCTTGTTGGCCGTCCATGAGCTTATCAAAATCTTCGGCAACCGTGGAGTCGCCACACATCAGGCGTGAATCGCCCAGCTGGTAGACGTCGCCCTTTTGGACCTCAATGCTCTTGATGTCCAGCTTCTCGAGTTCCTTTTCGAGATTGAAGATTTCCGGTGTTACATCTTCCAGGTCGAAGACAGCGTCGATCTCTTCACTACTGAACCCAACGTCCGCAAGAATGCTTTCATCAAACTTGGCGAGCAACTCATAGTCCCAGTCACCCAGGTTTTTGTTAAGCCGGAGGTTCAGTTCTTTTTCTTTGGCTTCATCGGGGATGTTGACGTAGACCACGGGCACTTCTTTATGGCCCAGATCTTCAGCGACCTTCAGGCGGAAGTGGCCACCAATGACAATGTTCTTCCGATTCGGTGCGCAGTTGACCAATAGCGGGTCGACCATGCCAAAGCGGGTGATACTTTCGGTCAGTTGCGCGGTCGCTTCATCACTCCACTTGCGCGGATTGTACGGTGCCGGGTTTAGATCTTTGATATGTACGGTTTCAATAGTTAATTCTTGTTTACTCATCGTTTCATTCCTAATTTTTGATACTAAAAAATCCATTGCTGAAAGGAACCCCCCATATACATATGGTGGTTACCATTTCCTATTCTCCTTTCAGAAATGGATTAGTCTGTCGTGCGCTCTACTAGTGCTTCGCTATCTCATACTTGTGTCTTTGGTTTGCGCGGAGACTCTACATACGCCTCATAGATGCGACGGAACTTATCTTCTGCTTCCGCTGCTGCGTCCGGTGAAATATAGAACCAGACGCTATCCTTGTCTTGGTCGATTAAGTACTCAACCAGCAGCTGCTCGTTCATGTACTGACTCACCATTAACATGGTTGGGTCGTCGTTCACAAACTTGTAGTCGCCGAAGTCGCGCTCATCAACAAATATTTTGACAGTGTTTTTGCATGGCGTGTAATCGCCTTCGTACTCATCCCGGACAATGACCTTCAGTCTCTTTGCACCCATATATCCCTCTCGTTTCGTTTTATATCCCAATCGCCCTCAAGCTGATACCAAGAGTTTTGTATTGTGCTTGTGATTATACTCCAAATGCTTGACAAATGATAGTCTTGTTCTTTAGTAAGTTACTGCATATATTGCAACCATGACGATCCCATCTGTAAAATGCCCGCTTTGTATATGATGGCTATGTAAATCTAATAGCCAAGTTGGGGTACGATAGATATATGTACACATACCTTCGCCCACGCGAGCATTATGATAAGCGCTACGACGCCTCCACTGTCGAGATCTGCCGCCGAGGCGAACGGGTTGTGAACCAAGCCTTCAAGGAAATGCAGAAGAAGCTGCCTGCCGAGGAGCTACAGCAACACAGAGCCGGGTGGTATTTGCAGTACAGCATCTTCTACTTCTCGATGGTTGAGCTACCGGCCGCAATGCGCGTTGGTGAGCGTGAGGAAACGATTGCCAAGTGGATGAAGCAAGACGAAGAGAAAGACCAACGACTGGCCAATGCCCACATTGCTGGCGGTACCTACTGCCGTAGCTGCGGTAAAGACATGCAGGTTATCAGCAAGGACTATACGCGGCGTGAAGGCCACAGAGAAGATGACATCTTACTGATGTTCGAATGTGAAGCCTGCCACAAACGCTACGCCTTCTGGGAAGACGGTACCGAGTGGGAAGGCGTACGGATCAAGTGCGAAAAGTGCGGCGGCGATATGGAATCAGCGCACAAAACCAAGGGCAAAGTCATCACCACTACTCGAACCTGTGCCAAGTGTGGCAATGTCGAAACAGATGTCATGGATCTGACCAAAGACCCCGTCGAAAAAGAACCTATCGATCCGTATTACGAGCTCGACCACAAACGCTTTGTCTTTGGTGACGATATGATATTCAAGTTCCAGCAGAAAGCTCGGCACTTGGAGCGTCTGCGCGAACTGGAAGCCGGGGTCGTAGAGCGGGTCGAACACGCCGATGTCTATGACGCCGTTAAAGATATAAAGAAGCTTAAGATAGCCCAGTTGAGCGAGCTACTTACTCCACTCCTCGCAAAGAAGAAATATACCGAATTCAAACTGGGCGAGCCGCAGCTTGGCCGCAAGGTAACCCTCGACTTCAGTTGTCTGGATGCCGAGGCTGATCGCGAAGACTATAAGAGTAAGAAGGGCTTGCATAAGCTCATCGATAAAGCACTGGCCGACACTAACTGGCGGCTGATGAGTGACGGCGTAAGCTACCGGCTTGGGTATTTGAGCGGGCGGCTAAAAGCCTATGAGAGTGAAGATGATCTAAAAAAGCTAGTCGAGCAGCGCATTAAGGATGGCACTTTGACACCGCCGAAGCCGGCAGCGGCGCAACCTGTCGTGCCGCCGGAGCATAAATACGAAGGTATGCGCATGCGGGAAGCGGCCCTCGTCTATATGGATAAAATGATGCTTGGCTCCAAACAGGCTGAGATAACGCTCAAGAGTGGCAAGAAGAAGCGGACGGGCATTTCATACATCACAGCCGAAATGAATCCCCTGCTGCGGGTTTTCATTCCAATGCGTGACAATGACGATTCCGTGCCCGAATTTATCAGGAGTTACGATTTCAAGATGGGTCCGGGTGATAGCGAAATCCCCAAAGTTAGCAAAGATAGCCAAGGCCGAGAAATAAGACTGCTTTAACGTTCTTGCAACTGTCTCATTTGTCTCGTCTAACAGAGGCTCTATAATGCAAGCATGACTACTCCACAAGACGAGCAGAATATACCGCTTAGCCAGATTAAGGCTGATTTCACCGACCAAACCGAACCGCAGGATGACCGCCTGATTGAGCTACTCAAGCGAGCCTATACACAGCAAATCGTCTGCCGACAAGCAACGATCAGCCTAGGCAACATAACGCCATACTCCGACTATCGTCCAACAATAAGCGAAGCTTTCCGCAAACATTTTCAGCAGACGCTGGAAGCTGGTCAGCCCATGTCGCTTCTCGTATACGAGCAAGACGGTCATTTTGTGATGGGCGACGACTACAGCGCGTACTCCCTATACAAGGAAGCTGGGATTACGTCAGTACCATGCACGATTCTCGATCCAGGCGATGCGGCACTTAAGCTTCTAGATATCAGCGAACCCTTTTATCTAGAGCTACCAACGGCAGAGATAATCGATCATACAACTGAGTAGCCTACGCATGCAGCTTGAACGAGCTGTAAATCCAGTATCCAATCGTCATTTGCACTAAGGTGAACAGTCATGATTTTATATAGTCAAAGATTAACAATGGAAGCGCACTCGTGGTCGAAGATACTAGATTAAAGATCCGCACCGCCAAAAGAGGTGAACAATATCATGCGGGCTGGGGCGGACATTACAGCGGACCGGATAGCAGGATCCGTCTGCTAACAAGAGCGCATGCCACCACGCTCTCGACCATGATGAAGTTAAAAAGCCAGAAGGAACAGTTCGAGTTCTTTTGCGTAGCATATTTACGAGAACTGCCCTTCCGCATGATTGCGGCAGGTGGAGATGAAGTCTTGGAGTTCGAAAGGCAGCTCATAGATAAATATGGATCGCCATGGAGCGGGAATATCAAAAATACACTTCCTGCCATAGAAGAGCTGTGGCCCGATCGAGCCGTAATCAAACAAGGTGGTGGCCTGGATACTAAACGCTTGCGACAGCACTTCAGCGAATATAAAAAGTATGAGTTCATCCTCTATACTAACGAGGTTTTTGGCCCACCGCTCGATGATCGTGGTAGGCCAGCAAACCCCGGAGATCAACTATGGGATCTGGAGGTAGGAAATTACACTTACTACCGGGCTGGCCCCTATGAACGTGCCTTTGCAATTCCAAATACAATGGATTTTCCAGAGCTAAGGAAACGCCTCGTTGCTGCTGCCTTATCGATCAACTTAGGTATCGATTCTATAGATCACGCACTTAAGAACTATACGGATTACGTGGAGTTAGGCAAAACCGAGGAGCCTGGCGCTAGCCTCCTGGACATACTAGACAAACTGAAAAGTCATTTGAGGAAATTTGAGGAAGAACACCGCCATCAACATGATGACCATGAAATGCTCGGGATAGTTGCCGCATCATACGCCCTCGGCCGTTGCCAGAGCACCTTCGAGGCATGTTTAGTGCTTTCTGGACGCGGCTTTTTTGTTGATGCCTGCATACTCGGCAGGCATGTCATCGAACAGGTTGCGTGGGCGTTACGCATTGCTGACTTAAACGATATGAACGCCTTGTGGAAAGTGGAGCCTCAGAAGTGCATCTCAGAGTTAAAATTCCATCCATATGGTAGGCAGCTTTATTCTGATCTTACTGAGTTTGCCCACCTCTCCGCCAAGAGTCGCCATGAGTATATACGCATGATAGATGATAGACCCATAACTATTCACCGCTCCACCAAGGAAGCCCTGCGATTATCACCACTTCTAATTCTGGCCCTGGATGTATATTTAAGCGGATGTGAACTGTTCTATATGAAGGAATGTTCCCAAACTAACTGGCAGTCGTGGAAGATTACGGATGGAGGACCAACGCTCCGAAACAAGAGACCATTGTCGCAGTTATTCGAGCAGCATCGCAGCAAGTATAAGTCTCCTATTGGGGACCTGAATCCGGAAATCAAGGAAGATACAGGAACTACGGAACAAGCCGTACAAAGTACGAAAAGGTTCTAAACCGCAATGCTCAGCCATTTAGTCTACATTTTAAGAGCTCATCAAACTCCCTTTGTAGGAGTCTCGCAACTAATCATCTGCCTCTACGAGCTGTCGGATAGCGTCAATCTGCTTTTGGTAAAGGTGCGTCATTTTATTGTAATGCGAGATAAGAAATGCAACTTCATCCGAACTGTATGCATCTGTTATTACATCAAAAGCCTTGCCGTGCGACACAAAAAAAGGCTGAACCTTTTGGCCGAGTGTATGAAAATTGGGGCTGATGATACTTTTTCTGCGGTCAGTCGGATCTTCTTCTCTGGTAATGTAGGATAATTTCTCAAGCCTTAAGAGCATGGCCGAAAGCGTGCTCCTGCTTAGCCTAGCTTTTTGCGCGAGGACTCCGGCAGTGGTGGGCCCCGCCTCTACTAAATAATCAACGATTTCAGATTCGGCGGGAGTCATTCCGGCATACTCGGCAATCATGGTTTGCATAAGCAAAGAACTCCGTGACATCCGCCGAGCGGCCAGTTTAAGCGCATCCTGATCTGACAATTTTTTTGTACTTGGCATAGTATAGGAATGTGTGGTTCAATAAGCTACAATTACTTCCGTTTTCGAATTAATTAATATAATACTTTAACAAAGGTATATTGTGCAAGAAAACACAGATAAGATCAAAAAGAAGCAGCCCTTGCTCGCGGTTAAAGACCTAAAAGTTAACTACGGCACATTTGAAGCGGTACGCGGAGTAAGCTTTAGTGTGGTCGCTGGTGAAATATTCGGCCTGCTTGGACCGAACGGAGCTGGAAAAACAACCACATTAAGTGCGATTGAGGACTTAGTGAAACCTGCAAGCGGCAGCATAACAGTACTGGGCGAAACAGTCGACGATAAGCCAAGCATAAAAGCACAAATGGGCGTACAGCTGCAATCGACGAGCTTTCAGCCGGAATTGACAGTGCAAGAAATTATCCAACTATATTCGGGCTTGTACGGTAAAGAACTTTCCATGGAAGACATACGCGGTGCACTGCGTTCTATCGAATTAGAGGATCAGGCCCAAAAGCACCTCTCTGAACTCTCCGGCGGCCAGCAGCAACGTGTATCACTCCTGATTACAACACTGCATGATCCAGCAGTTGTGCTACTCGACGAACCCACGACAGGCCTTGACCCCCAATCACGTCGACAGCTATGGAAAAAAGTGGAAGATTTGCGAGATAAAGGCCGTGGGATAGTGCTTACTACCCACTCAATGGAAGAAGCCCAGGCGGTCTGCGATAGGATCGCCATTATTGACCACGGCCAAACTATTGCAAGCGGCACCCCCACTGAACTCATTGCAGAATACAGCCACGACCCCAGAGTGAAAGAGGTTGCGCACGGAAACATAACGCTCGAAGACGTTTTTATTGGTTTAACCGGCTCGGCCATTCGCGAGTAGGAGATTACTATGCCTGTTTCACAACTTTCGATATTTAAATCACTGCTGCGCTCCGACTTTACCGTACAGTGGCGCAATAAACGTTCCCCCGCCATGGCGAGCATGCTGGCGTTGGTTATGCTCATATCCCTCAAGCAAACTGCCCACCAGAGCGCCGGGCCACACTGGTACATTACACTGCTCGGCGTATCGCTTTCGATCGTGTTGACGGGCATGGGCGTACTGGGCTATCCCACGATAGTTGCACGTGATCGGGACCGGGGCGTGTTCAGGCGGCTCCGAACCACACCCGCAAATGGTTGGACGATAATGCTGAGCCGCTTGTGCGTACAGCTTGTTGTTATGGGTGGCCTAGCGTGCATCGTGCTCGCTGCAGGTGCACTCTTTAACCAGATGGCGCTTACGCCTATGCAATATATCTCGACTGTCTTAGCGAGTGTGTTATGCGGCACGGTGTATTTGGCCATCGGACAAACGCTAGTTGGGCTCATCGCTTCCAGTGACACGCTGAATGCTGTCGGCCGGGTGATATATTTCTCGATCGCACTCGCAGGTTCTATTATTGCGCTCGGCGCACTGGGCAAAACGGCCGCGTCCATAGCCGAGTGGTCACCATACGGCACCGTGCAGTCAGTGCTACAAGCCGCCATGCAAGGAGCATGGAACAGCCATGCCTGGAGCGCCCTTGGGCTAACACTAGCTTATACGCTATTTTTTGTGGCACTTGGTATCAAATGGTTCCGTTGGGACGCTAAGCACTAAAATTCGCCCAACTACCATAAAATCACCTTGCCCTAAACGAAACCGTCGAGATTCATCAAGTAAGGGGATGCTATTTTAAGTAGATACCAACAAAAGAAATAGAAGACGCTTGCCGTGCACTGACTAATTGCTTAATGTCAGCGAAGTTTACATGGTTCAGGACACCGGCGACAACCTGTACTTTTGCGGCTATAGTG
>Ga0070665_100002676_pt1 | contig 19370 bp, 18 predicted proteins | sample KBSS13metaG_FD_65862 | JGI IMG/M metagenome (GOLD analysis project Ga0070665, IMG submission 65862) | Switchgrass rhizosphere microbial communities from Kellogg Biological Station, Michigan, USA - KBS S1-3 metaG | ecosystem: Host-associated > Plants > Roots > Rhizosphere > Soil ...
ATCGTCTCCTGGTCGGTGCGCGACGAGAGCCTGCACTGCGAGGGGATCACCAAGCTCTACCACGCCTTCAACAAGGAGACCGGCGCGGTCACCAAGGCCGTGGCCGACGACATCGTCGACTGCTGCAAGACGGTGGTGACGCTGGAGGACAAGTTCATCGACCTGGCCTTCGAGGCCGGCGAGATCGAGGGCATGACGCCCAAGGACATCAAGAGCTACATCCGCTTCATCGCCGACTGGCGCCTGCGTCAGCTGCACCTGCCGGAAGCCTACGGCATCAAGGAGAACCCGCTGCCTTGGCTGCAGTCGATGCTGTCCGGCGTCGAGCACGCCAACTTCTTCGAGGCCCGCTCGACCGAATACTCCAAGGCCGCCACCAAGGGGCAATGGCACGGCGCCGACGGCGTCTGGGCCGAGTTCGACCGGATGCTGGAGAAGCGGAGCGAGAACACGTTGCCGGCGGAATAGGGGCCTAACGCCCCCCCGTCTCGCGCCTGGCGGCGCGATCCACCTCCCCCGCTTCGCAGTGGAGGAACTGGTCGCTGCTCCCCCGCATGCGGGGGAGCTGTCGCCGAAGGCGACTGAGGGGGCGTTCGACTTGCGGTTCCTTCGCGCCTGCTCCAGCGCGCGCTTCGACGCCTCCGTCGCCCGCTGCAGCCGTTCCCGATCGAGAATGCGCCGCGTCATACGGATGGAACGCGCGGCGGCGCCTGGAGCTTCCTGCCCGACACGCGCAGGAGGCCGCACATGCCCGAGAAGAAGACCTTCAAGACCGGCGACAAGGTGAAGTGGGACCACAGCCAGGGGACCACGACTGGGCACGTGGTCCGCAAACAGACCACGCCCACCAAGATCAAGGGCCACAAGGTCGCCGCCTCGAAGGACAACCCCGAATACGTCGTGAAGTCCGACAAGACCGGCGCGTTGGCGGCGCACAAGCCGGAGGAACTGCGGAAGGGGTAGGGGCTCGCGTTTCCTCCCATTGTCATCCCGGCTTCGCAAAGCGAAGACTGGGACCCATGAACACGGCGCGGATGACTGGCGACGGCGCTTCCGCCACGATCTCGGCTTCAAGCCTGTCGTATTAAGGGCAAGCGTCCACATCGCCCGCGTTCTCCGGCGCGCCCGGTATTCGCTCGCCTCTTTCAACCCGGAGATCCCCGCGCAGCACCACCGAGTTCCCTATACGTTCTTGTCGCTCTCGCGAACCAGCTCACGCTGACGCTAGGCGGGCGAATGACGCTCGCCGGTTATGCGGAGCCGAAATGCAAGATCGGAAGAAGTACATTGATCGAAAGAAGCTGGAATACGCGGCGCAACGGCGCCTCGCCGAAGCCGACGAATGGGCAAGCCGAAGCCTATACCGGCTTGGCGAGAGCAAAGCTGCGAGATCGGCGGCCGGAAACATCGCTGGTGGCGCCGGCGCCGTCGTAGGCGTGGGACGCGGGATGTACCACGATGCGCAGGCCATCAAGGATGGGGCGGTGTTTGCCTATGACTTGGTGAATTCGCAATCGCGCGGCCACGATGCCGCGGTTGCAACGGGCCGAAGAGTCCTGAAGGACGGCGCCGACTACATCACCACGCGGGCGGCCGATCCCACCCTCGCTTTGGGCGACATCAAGCGCGCGGGCGCGCAAATGAATCGAGACGTCAATCCAGACGCGACGCCTACCGCCTCAACTCTAAAGGATGAAATTGCACGGCGGTACGGCATCGGTAAGAATCAGGGTGAGCTTGTGTACAACGTTGCTTCGCTGGCGCTTCCAGTCGCCGGTGAACTCAAGGGCGCTGCGCAACTGGGGCGGTTCGCTAAGGCCGGTCCTGCGAAATACATCGCGCGGGGCGTAGATCCTAAACTCGCAGAGTACTTAGCGCAGCCCTACGAGGGTATGGGAAGCCACTTCGTTCCCAGACGCACGCGGTTACCCGGCGACTTACCTATTCCCAAGAAGATTCTGGATAGCCGGTTCAATGTCCTGAAACCAAAGGGCGTCGAGCGGGGAGCGATGTACGAACGCCACTTTGGTGTCGACGACCGATACTGGGGTGGGAAGGTGCCCGGCGAGTTCGGCGGGGGTGGCTGGAGCGGTCGGCAGCTGGGTTGGAAGAAGTACAACCCGGTGGAGCGCGTGTGGTACGGCGTTCCCGGCGTGACAAAGGTGGCCGTTATTGGCGGTCCGGCCTCGTTGGGCGCTGCTGGCGGAGCGACGGCGGACAAACGTCGGCGCTAGTCGAAAATTCGCGAGGCGGGGGCACGTAGATGTCCCCGCCTTAAATCCAGGGCAGATGCGAGCCCATGGGCTTGCTGGTCAAGGGCGGGCCTCCGGCATGCCGCGACGCGGCGGCGGCTCCCACTGCCGCCCTTGAGCAGTCAATCCCTCGTCCGCCATGGCTGCGCAACGGAAACGTCCGCCCCGATGCGCGGCGTTATTGTTCTCGTTGTGTTCTTTCAGCTGTGGCGCTAGACATTCTTATTCGCCGGGCGGTTGGAGTGAAACGGTGGGCATGCAGTTGCGCGAGATCGCGGAGTTCTTGACGGACCTGCCCGATGGTGCGGTCGAGGCCGACGACGGCGGCGACTTCCTGGTTTGGCCAGGCCGTCCAACGCTTGATGCGATCGGCCAGCTTCTCATCGGGATGGGCTGCGAACTCGAGCCCGTGGAGTGCGCCGACTTCAAGGGTTGGGATATGGGGTTCCGCTACCGTGGCCGACGGCTCTGGGTCCGCGTCACGCAGATTGAACGGCACGTCGCCTGTTTCGCCGATCCCAAGCTATGGCCGAAGATCGTCGGGGGAAGGCATCCGCTCTACCTCGAGCTCCTGGGCCGCCTGGCGGAGGCGCTCGATCAGGATCCGCGCTTCCACGAAATCAGTTGGCACGCTCTCAAGGCGTTCGATCCGCATAGATCGGAGGCCGCGGAGGGCGCCTAACTCCCCCAAGGCCCCTGGCGCTCATCGCCCGTCACCGGCACCGCCGTTCCGCGCCTGCGCCCCACCGGCGCGGTCCTCGCCTCCGGCGCCCGGGCGACCGGCCCGCGCGGCGCGCCGCCGCCCAGGCGCATCAAGGCGGCCACGCGGTTCTCCGTCGCCGGGTGGGTGGAGAAGAGGTTGTCGCCGCCGGAGCCGGCGAGCGGGTTGATGATGAACATGTGGGCGGTGGCGGGGTGGCGCTCGGCGTCGGGGTTGTAGACGCCGCCCTTGGCGTAGGCCTCGATCTTGCGCAGCGCGCTGGCGAGCCCCTCGGCGTCGCCGCTGATCTCGGCGCCGCCGCGGTCGGCCTCGTACTCACGGCCGCGGCTGATGGCCATCTGCACCAGGGCCGCGGCCAAGGGGGCGACGATCGCCACGACGATCGCGCCGATCATGCCGGCGGGGCGGCCGTGCTCGTCGCGGCCGCCGAAGAAGAACGCGAAGTTGGCGAGTCCCGAGATCGCGCCGGCGATGGTGGCGGTGATCGTCATGGTCAGGGTGTCGCGGTTCTTCACGTGCGCCAGCTCGTGGGCCATGACGCCACGGATCTCGCGGCGATCGAGCATGCGCAGCAGCCCCCGTGTCGCGGCGACGGCGGCGTGCTGCGGGTCGCGGCCGGTGGCGAAGGCGTTCGGCTGGTCCTGGTCGATGATGTAGACCCTGGGCTGCGGCAGGCCGGCCCGGGCGGCCAGCTCGCGCACGTCGGCGGCGTAGTTGCGGACGATCGGATCGGGGTCGGTCTCGTCCGCCGGCTGCGCCCGGTACATGGAGAGCACGATCTTGTCGGCGTTCCAGTAGCTGATCAGGTTCATGCCCGTGGCGAACACCAGGGCGATCAGCATGCCGGTCGGCCCGCCGATGGCGTAGCCCGCGCCGACGAAAAGGGCGGTCAGGGCCGCCAGGAGCATGAAGGTGCGAAGGTGGTTGCGCATGGGTCCGGCTTGCAGCGGGATCCGAATGTCCCGCGCGCAACATATGGGTGAGGGGAAGCGCCGCCGGAAGGCCGGCGCGCGCCTTGAGGCTACTTGACCGCGGCGATCCGCGCGCGCGCCGCCGCCTGGCGCGCGGGGCGCTGTTGCGCCAGCAGGCGCTCGTGCATGGCGGTCGCGTCCATGGGCTTGGCGAACCAGTAGCCCTGCATCCGCTCGCAGCCGGCGGCGCGCAGGATGATGGCCTGGGCCTCGTCCTCCACGCCCTCGGCGACCACGGTCACGCCCAGCGAGCGGGCCGCGTGCATCATCGAGCCCACCAGCATCGAGGCGCGCGGGTTGCGGGCCACGTCGTCGATAAGGCTGCGGTCAAGCTTCAGCGTCTGGATCGGCAGGTTCATCACGGCGCGCAGGTTGGAGTAGCCGGTCCCGAAGTCGTCCAGGGCGACGTTCACGCCCCGGGTCGCCAGCCGCTCGATGTGCCGGCGCGCCAGGCCCATGTCCTGCAGCAGGAAGGTCTCGGTGATCTCGACGGTCAGCGCCGTAGGCGGCAGGTCGGTGCAGCTCAGGCGATGGATCAGCTTGCGCGAGAAGCTCGGGTCCATCAGGTCGCGGGGAGAGACATTGCAGGAGATGCCGTTCACCAGCCCGTCGGCGACCCAGGGCGCGGCGACGGCGCAGGCGGCTTCGAACACCGCCTCGTCGATGCGCCCGATCAGGCCCAGCTCCTCGGCGATCGGCACGAAGGCGCCGGGCGCCAGCAGGCCTTCCACCGGGTGGCGCCAGCGGCAGAGCACCTCGACGCTGACGGTCCGCCCGGTGCGGATGTCGACGATCGGCTGGAACCAGGGTTCGATCTCGCCCGCGGGAATGGCGCGGCGCAGCTCGCCCTCGAGGGTGCGCCGGCGATCGTTCTCCGCCTTCAGCTCGGCGTCGAACGCCCACCAGCGGCGGCCGCCGACGGACTTGGCGCGGGTCAGCGCGCGGTCGGCGCAGCGCTGCAGGTCGGAGCCCTCCGCCGCGTCGATCGGGCAGATTGCGACGCCCACGCTGACGCCAGGCGAGACGTTGCGCCCGTTCACCGAGAAGGGCTGGCCAAGCAGGCTCAGCAGGCGGTCTGCGCGCTTGGCGACGTCCACGTCGGCGGTGAGCAGGGCGAATTCATCCCCGCCCAGCCTGCCCACCAGTTCGCCGGGCGCGGAGTCGGCGTTGAGCCGTGCGCCCACCTCCGCCAGCATCAGGTCGGCGCCGGCGTGGCCGAGGCTGTCGTTGAGGTGCTTGAAACCGTCGAGGTCGATAAGGAACAGGGCCGCCGGCGGCCCGCCCGCGCGGACGTCCTGCAGCCGCTCGCTCAGCGCCGCAGTGAAGGCTGAGCGGTTGAGCAGGCCCGTCAGGGCGTCGGTGTGCGCCAGACGCAGCATCATCGCCCGCTCGGCTTCGAGCTCGGCGATCCGCGCGGCGAGATCCGCAGAGATTTGAGCGGGTGATGACACGAAAGACGCGAGGGCCTCGACTGAACGTGTCGCCAAGATGCCGCCATGACGAGAATCTCACGTAAAAGGAGATGGCTAAGCAGGCGTTACCGCCCAGATCGAGTTCGCTAACGAGCGGATGTTCATTTGGTTCTTGGACCAGGGCGTCATTGAGGCGGTGGCGGGACTAGACGACGACTTTCTCGCCGCGCCGGGCGGCGGAGCGTAAAAAGGAACCATGAACGCAAAGACCGAAGCCGTCCGCATCGTCGACCAGCTGGAGGCGGCGTACCGAGAGAGCGTGGAGGCGCTCCGCGAGGCTTTGCGCCGGTTCCTGGCGGGCGGGCGGCCGCCCAGGATCGAGACCCGGCGAGCCGGCGCCTTCGCCTATCCGGAGCTGCGGCTGACCTGGGCGAGCGGCCAGCCTTTCCCGCGCACCAGCCGCGCTTTCGCGCGCATCGGTTCGCCGGGCCGCTATTCGGTGACGGTGACCCGGCCGGACCTGTTCCGCGGCTATCTGACCGAACAGCTCACGCTTCTGCTGCAGGATTTTCAAGTGCAGCTGGAGGTCGCTCGCTCGACCCAGGAGATACCCTTTCCCTATGTACTCGAGGGCAGCCCGGACCTCTCGCTGTCGGACCACGGCACGACCGAGATCGCGCGTCATTTTCCGACGACGGAGCTCGCTTATATCGGCGACGAGGTGGCCGACGGCGCCTGGATCGCCGGGCCGGACGCGCCCAGGCCGCTTTCGCTGTTCGACGGCCTGCGCACCGACTTTTCACTGGCCAGGCTCGCCCACTACACCGGCACGCCGGCCGAGCACGTGCAGCAATATATTCTGTTCACGAACTATCACCGCTACGTCGACGAATTCGTCCGCTGGGGCTGCGCTCAGCTGCGGGACGGCCCCTACCTGGCCCTGTCGGCGGCCGGCGGGGTCGTGGTCACAGCCGACACGCCAGATCCGGAGACGGCGGTGGCGGCCGCGGCCTGGCGCCGCCACCAGATGCCCGCCTACCACCTGATGGCCGAGGGCCGCGCCGGAGTGACGCTGGTGAACATCGGCGTCGGGCCCTCCAACGCCAAGACCATCTGCGACCACTTGGCGGTGCTGCGGCCCCAGGCCTGGCTGATGATCGGCCACTGCGGCGGCCTGCGCGGCTCGCAGACCATCGGCGACTATGTGCTGGCCCACGCCTATCTGCGCGACGACCATGTGCTCGACGGGGTGCTGCCGCCGGAGATCCCCATCCCGCCGATCGCCGAGGTGCAGGTGGCGCTGAACCGCGCCGCCGAGACCGTCACCGGGGAAGCCGGCGAGCTCCTGAAGCGCCGGCTGCGCACGGGCACGGTGGTGACCACCGACGACCGCAACTGGGAGCTTCGGTTCTCGAAAAGCGCGCTGCGCTTCAACCAGAGCCGGGCGGTGGCGATCGACATGGAAAGCGCCACCATCGCCGCCCAGGGCTACCGCTTCCGGGTGCCCTACGGGACCCTGCTCTGCGTATCGGACAAGCCGCTGCACGGCGAGATCAAGCTGCCCGGCCAGGCCAACGCCTTCTATGAGCGGGCGATCGGCCAGCACCTGCAGATCGGCCTGGCCAGTCTCGACCTGCTGCGCGAGGAAGGCTCGCGCCTGCACTCGCGCAAGCTGCGCAGCTTCGACGAACCGCCGTTCCGGTGAGCATTTTCCTCTCCCAGTTTGCTGGGAGAGGAAGGAATCTCAGCAGGCTTCGGCCAGCTCGAGTTCGCTTGCGCCGTCGAGCACGAGGCCGCCGACCATCTCCAGAAGCTGCCGGGCGCCGACCGGTTTGGTGAGGTAGCCGTCGACGCCGGCCATCCGCGCCGCCTCGATGTGCTCCGGCAGGGTGTTCGCCGAGACCATGATCACCGGCGTGCGCGCCCGGCCCTCGGCGCTTTCGGCGCGGCGGATCGACTGGGTGGCCGAGAGCCCGTCCATCACCGGCATCATCATGTCCATCAGCACCAGGTCGAAGGGTTCGCGCCGCATCGCGTCCAGCGCCTGGACGCCGTCGGCGGCGGTCGCGACGTCGGCGTCGATCGTGGCCAGGATGGCCTCCAGGACCTTCAGGTTGATGTCGTTGTCGTCGGCGATCAGCACCCGGAGCGGCCGCCCGGGATCTGCGGCCTCGGGGCGCGCGGGCGACGCCGCCGCGGCGACCTCGCCCAGGTCCGCGTCCAGCGGCAGGGTGACGTGGAAGGCGGCGCCCCGATCGGGGGCGCTGGAGCAGCCGATCTCCGCGCCCAGCAGGCTCGCGATCTCGCGGCAAAGGGCGAGGCCCAGGCCGGCGCCGCCGAAGCGGCGGGTGAGGCCGAGCTCGGCCTGCTCGAAGGCGCCGAACAGGCGCGGCGCGAGATCCGCGGCGAAGCCCACGCCGCTGTCGGCGACCTCGAAGCGGAAGAAGCCTGGCCGCGCGTGCAGGACGCCGAGGCGAACCTCGCCCTGGGCGGTGAACTTGATCGCATTGTCGAGCAGCCGCGACAGCATGCGGCCGATCTTGTCGGCGTCGCCACGGACCCTCAACCCCGCGAGCTCGGGCGCCATCTCCAGCCGCAGCTCGAGTCCCTTGGCCTTGGCCTGTTTGGCGAAGCCGTTGGCGAGGGCGGTGGCGAAGGCCTCCAAGTCGAAGCTCACCGCGCGCACCGGCTCGGCGTCGCTCTCCAGCCTGGTGAGTTCCAGCACGTCGGCCACCAGCGACTGCAGGTCGCGCGCCGAGGTGAGCGCCAGACCTACCGATTCCGCCTCGCGGACGGGCAGGGCGCCCAGGTCGAGGCCTTCAAGCAGTCCGATGGCGCCGTTGAGCGGCGTCTGCAGCTCGTGGCTGATGTTGGCGAGGAAGGAGGTCTTGGCGCGGCTGGCGGCCTCAGCGGCGCTCTTGGCCGCCTTCAGCGCGCTCTCGGCGGCGAAACGCTGAGCGCAGTCGCGAACGATGATGCTCAGCCGATCTCCCGGCCCGTCCAGCCCTTCCGTCGCCGCCGAGACGGTGAGCTCCATCGGGAAAACGCGGCCGTCGCCGCGAACGCCGACGAACTGCAGCGTCGCCACCTCGCCGGCGCTGAGTATGGCGATGCTTTCCTCCAGCCGCTGGCGCGACGGCTCGCGGACATCTTCCGGAAAGACCAGGTCGAGGCCGGCGCGCGGCGCGGCGATCGCGGCGCCGAACAGCGCCTCGGCGGCGCGGTTGCGGTAGTCGATGACCAGGTCGGGGCGGATGCTGAGGAAGGCGTCGGGCGCCGACTGCAGGAGCCGGTGCGCGCGATGCCGGTCGGCCTCCGCGCCGACCCGCGGCGCCATCGCCGCGGCCAGGCGCTCCAGCCCGGCGACGAGTTCGAGGTTGTAGGTCCGCGCCTCGTCGTCGATCAGCACGAGCGCGGCCGCAAGCCCGCCGGTCAGCTCCAGCGGCGCCGCCAGCGCGAACAGGCTTTCGCGGAGGTTCCTGGCCGAAAAGGCGAGCGCCGGCCGCGCCCGCGCCTCCACGCGCAGGGCGGAGTCCAGGCAGGCGAGCTCGGTTTCGCTGACGCCGATCGCGGCCCCGGTCCAACTGCGGCCGGCCGACCATAGGCGGAGCGCCGCGCCGCGGCTTTGCGCGAGCAGGCGGCCGACGGAGACCAGGTCCTCCAGCCGCGGGTCGGCGACGTCCGCGGGGGCGTCGGCGGCCTCCCCCCGCGCAAACTCGAAGAATTCTTGCCTCACGTGCCGATGTTCCCGCCGGCCTTCTGCGCGGTTCTGCGCACGCTGAAGCTGCGCCGCCACCGGTTAAGATTGGATGTTAAGGCCAAGCTCGGCAGGCATGCGTCGTGCGGCGCCGCGGGGCCGGACGCGATACGCCCGCCGCAGTTTCCGCCAACCGCGACGGGCGCCTCAGGGACAGACCTCTCGGAGAAGCCTGCCGACACCATTGCGCAAGATGTGTCATCGCGCCTAATCACCTGCGCGTGTTTCACGGACTGATGATGCAAAGCTTCCTGCCGCCGCGCCGCGTCCTGATGGGACCAGGCCCCTCCGACGTCAGCCCCCGGGTGCTGCAAGCGCTTGCGCGCCCCACGGTCGGACACCTCGATCCGCAGTTCCAGGCGCTGATGGAGGAGATCAAGGCCGCCCTGCAGCGGCTGATGAACGCCCCCGACCACGCCTGCGTGCCGCTGCCCGCGCCCGGCACGGCGGGCATGGAGGCGGCGATGATGAACCTGCTGGAGCCTGGGGACCGCGCCGTCGTAGCGGTGAACGGCGCCTTCGGCGGTCGGATGGCCGACATGGCCGACCGCGCCGGAGCTGAGGTGGTCGCCGTCGATCACGAATGGGGCCGCCCGGTCGATCCGCGCCGGGTCGCCGCGGCCTTGGGCGAGGCGCCGGCCAAGGTGCTGGCCTTCGTTCACGCCGAGACCTCGACCGGCGCACGCAGCGATGCGGCGACCCTCTGCCGGCTGGCGCGGGAACACGGCGCGCTGTCGGTAGTCGACTGCGTCACCTCGCTGGGCGGCGTCGCCGTCGATGCGGGGGGGTGGGACGCCGACGTCATCTATTCCGGAACCCAGAAGTGCCTCTCGGCGCCGCCGGGACTCTCGCCGATCGCGCTCTCGCGGCGCGCCCAGCAGGCCATCGCCGGGCGCAAGACCAAGGTCCGCAACTGGCTTTTGGATTTCAATCTGCTGATGAGCTACTGGAGCGGCGAGGGCGGCCGCACCTACCACCACACCGCGCCGGTGAACGCGCTCTACGGTCTGCACGAAGCCCTGGTGGCGCTGTTCCAGGAAGGCCAGCAGGCCGCCATCGTGCGCCACGCGCGGATGCACGAGGCCCTGGCGGCCGGGCTGGAGGCGGCGGGCCTGAACCTGCTCACCGAGCCTGATTGCCGCCTGCCGCAGCTCAATCCAGTGATCGTCCCCGACGGGATCGACGAGGCCGCGGTGCGCGCGCACGTGCTCGCCCGCTGGGACCTGGAGATTGGCGCGGGCCTGGGGCCGCTGAAGGGCCGGATCTGGCGCGTCGGCCTGATGGGGGCCTCGGCCACGCCATGGCACGTGCGGGTCTGCCTGACGGCCTTGTGCGACGCGCTTTCCGCCCAAGGGTTCGCCGCCGACGGCAGGGCGGCGCTGGCGGCGGCCGAGCCGCATCTCGCCGCCTGATCGGGCGCGGCCGAGGTGATCCCGCCCGACGATCGCGGCTTCACCCTCGGCGACGGCCTGTTCGAGACCGTGCTCGCCGTGGGCGGGGATCTGCTCAGGCTGGAGGCTCATCTGAATCGGCTGGCTGCGGGCTGCGAGATGCTCGGCCTGCCGGCGCCCGATCGCACGCTGGCCGCCCGGCTCATGCGCGCCGCCCTGGCTGACGCCGGTTTGGGAAAAGCGCGCGCGGCGGTGCGGCTCACCCTGACTGCAGGGTCGGGCGGGCGGGGGCTCGACCGCCCCGACTCGCCGAGCCTTCGCCTGGTCGCCACCGCCGCCGCCTCGCCACGACCGTCGACCCCGGCGCGCCTCGTCACCGCGGGCGTTCGACGCAACGCGCAGTCGCCGGCGTCGCGCCTGAAGACCCTCGCCTACCTCGACAACGTCCTGGCGCGCGCCGAGGCGCGGGCGGCCGGGGCGGACGAGGCCCTGATGCTCAACACTCGCGGCGAACTGGCGTGCGCTGCGGCCGCCAATCTCTTCTGGGTCCAGGGGGAGCGGCTGTTCACGCCGGCGCTGACGTGCGGCGTGCTGGCTGGCGTCCAGCGCGCGCGCGTGGCGGCGTGGATGGCGAAGGCCGGCACTCCCCTTCAGGAAGTGGCCGCCGGCCCCGAGGCGCTTGCGACGGCCGACGCGGTCTTTCTCACCAATGCGCTGATCGGCGTGCGTCCGGTCGCGGCAGCGGACGGCCACGCGTTCCGGCCGCACCCGCTTGTCGCGCAGCTCGCCCGGGATCTGCAGGACTAATCCTCCCTTCCCTTATGAGCGCGACGAAGAGCGCCAAGATCTTCTTGGTAAGCCAAATACTAAACGGAGCCTTGAAAATCCGCCAAAAGGCCGCGCTTGAATTTTCTGTAATTAAGCGCGCGTTCACCCTGCCAATTCATCCCGACTTAAACGGAGGGCGGCATTTTGTACTGGCATTCGGGGCGAGCAGGCCGGTTGGCTTGATCCCTCATCAGTCTGCTCGCAATCAAAGGAGATCGAGCAATGTCGAAGATTGTGACCCGTTTCTTCAAGGACGAATCCGGCGCCACGGCCATCGAATACGGCCTGATCGCCGCCCTCATCGCCGCGGTTCTGATCACGGCGCTCTCGAACATCGGTAAGAACCTCAACGGTACGTTCGAGACCATCGCGACCAAAGTTCAATCCGCGAGCTAAGCGCCAGAGCGCAACAGCGATCCAAGGCCCCCGGAGTTCGCTCCGGGGGCTCTTTTGTCTTTGGCGCAAACCGTCCGTTCACGAGCGGCGCGCGAAAATGCCGCCGGAGGCGCTCAAATGATCCACGCCCTGCAGTCGTTGCTCCTGCTGCTCTGCCCCGCTCTGGTCATCGTGGGCGGCGTGCACGACCTCGTCACCTATCGGATCCCCAACTGGATCTCGCTCGCGTTGATGGCCGTATTCGTCGTCACCGCCGGCGTGGCGCTGGCTGGCGGGACGCCCTTGAGCACGATCGGTTTGCATGTGGCCGTGGGAACGGTCGCCTTGGTGATCGGCTTCGCCATGTTCACCTTCGGCTGGATCGGCGGCGGCGACGCCAAGCTGTTCGCGTCCGCGGCGCTGTGGATCGGCTGGCCCGCGGCGGGAACCTATGCAGCGTCCACGGCTATCGCCGGCGGCGCCTTGTCGATATTCATCCTGGCGCTGCGGTCCGCACCGGCACGGGCCTACCTGCCGACCGGTCCCGCCTGGTTCGCGCGCCTCTCCGAGCCCAAGGCGGGCATACCCTACGGCGTGGCGATCGCCTTCGGCGCCCTGATGGCCTTTCCGGAATCCAGCTTCGTCAAGGCGCTCGCAGCCTTCTGATCGGTTGCGGACCTGCGCGCAATGCGCCTAGGTGAATCCGAAAAGACGCCTGAAGGTCCCCCAACGGTTCAATGTCCGAAGTCATCCTCGACGCGTCCGAGAGCGCGGCCGTCCCCATTTTCGCCGTGGCCGAACACGAGGCCGAGGCCTTCCTTCAGACGCAGCCCGGCTTTGTGCAGGCCTTCGCCCGCTTCACCGAGTTCAAGGGGCGCGCCGGCCAGGTGGCGGCCGTGCCGAGCGCGGACGGGGTGATGGAGCGGGTTCTGCTCGGAGTCGGCGCAACGGCGGAGCCTTCGGCGTTCCGCGGGCTTCCGGCCAAGCTTCCGCCGGGCGTCTATCGCTTCGAGCGCAAGCCCGATGCGATCAGCGCCGACCAGGCCGCGCTGGCCTTCGCCCTCGGCAGCTATCGGTTCGACCGCTACAAGCCCGCCGGCGGCGAACGGCCGCGACTGTTCGCCGACGGCGCGGACGTGGCCGAGGTGCGGCGGATCGCGCACGCCTGCGCGCTGGCGCGCGACATGATCAACACGCCGGCCAACGATATGGGCCCGCTGCAGATCGAGACCATCGCCCGCGAGATCGCCAGCCAGCACGGCGCCCAGATCACCGTGATCGAGGGCGAGGGCCTGCTGGAAGCCAACTATCCGGCGGTGCACGCGGTCGGTCGGGCCGCCGCGCCGGGCCGGGGGCCGCGCATGATCGAGATCAGCTGGGGCGATCGCGGCCGGCCGGTCGTCTGCATCGTCGGCAAGGGGGTGGTCTTCGACACCGGCGGCCTGGACATCAAGCCTTCCTCCGGCATGCGGCTGATGAAGAAGGACATGGGCGGGGCGGCGCATGCGCTGGCGCTCGGCCGAATGATCATGGCCGCCGCCCTTCCGGTGCGGCTCATTGTGCTGACGCCGGTCGCGGAGAACGCCATCTCGGGCGAGGCGATGCGGCCGGGCGACGTGATCGGCTCGCGCAAGGGCCTGACGATCGAGATCGGCAACACCGACGCCGAGGGGCGGCTGATCCTGGCCGATGCGCTTGCACGTGCGGCGGAGCTGGAGCCCGCGCTGACCATCGACCTGGCGACCCTCACCGGCGCCGCGCGGGCCGCGCTCGGGCCTCAGCTGCCGCCCTTCTTCACCGACGACGAAGATCTGGCCGCCGCCATCCTGCGCCACGCCGAGGCGGCCGACGACCCGCTCTGGCGGTTGCCGCTCTGGAAGGGCTATGCGGACACGATCGACTCCGACATCGCCGACCTGAAGAACGATCCGGACGCCTGGGCCCAGGCCGGCGCCGTGACGGGCGCGCTGTTCCTGCAGCGGTTCGCCCCGCCGGGGCCTTGGGCGCATCTCGACATCTACGCGTGGAACAACAAGCCGGGCCCCGGCCGCCCCTCGGGGGGAGAGGCCCAGGCGATCCGCGCGCTCTACGCCCTGATCCGCGAGCGCTTCGCGTGAGTTGGGACCCGCGGGTCACGCCGCTCCGGGACGGGATCGCCGCCCGTTCCCTGGAAGGCGTGCTGCCGGCCGAGGCCTACCTGGACCCCAAGCCGCTGCGCTGCGCGGCGCCCGCGGCCGCCATCCGCCGCGCGCCGGACGCCGCGTCGGAGCAGATGGACCAGCTGCTGTTCGGCGAGGCCTTCGACGCCGTGGAGGAGGAGGGCGCCTTTCTCCTCGGCCAGGCGCGGCGGGACGGCTATGTCGGCTATGTCGAGGCCGCGGCGCTGGCGCCGCACGTTGGCGCCCCGACGCATCGGATTTCCGCGATCCGCACCTATGCCTTCGCCGAGCCCAGCATCAAGTCGAAGGCGTCCGGGCCTTACTCGCTGAACGCCCTGGCCACGGTGGAGGCGGTGGACGGCCGACTGGCGCGGGTGGCGGGCGCGGGCTGGATGGCTGTCCATCACCTCTCCCCGATCGGCGCCTTCGCGCGTGACCCGGCCTCAATGGCCGAGCTCTACCTCGGCGCGCCCTATCTCTGGGGCGGGCGAGAGAGCCTGGGGCTCGATTGCTCGGGCCTGGTGCAGCAGGCGCTGCTGGCGTGCGGCCTGGCCTGCCCGCGCGACGCCGACATGCAGCAGGCGCTAGGCCGCGAGATCGGCCGCGCGGCCTTTGGCCGAGGCGACCTGGTGTTCTGGAAGGGGCATGTGGCCATGGGCCTCGACCGCCGGCGCATCATCCATTCCAACGCCCATCACATGGCGGTGGCGATCGAGCCCCTGGACGAAGCCATTGAACGCATAAAGGCCGCAGGTTCCGGAAAACCTACGGCCTTCAAGCAGCTCTAGGACCGATCTCAGGCGTTAGGCTTGGCCGCGGACGCGGCGGGCTGCGCCTTCGGAGCGGCCGGCGCGGGCGCCTTCTCGCCCTGGCCGGCGGGGCCGCGGGAGGTGGTGGCCGGCGCGGCGGTGCTTCCGGTTGCGGTGGGTTGGCCCTCGGCCGCAGCGGCGGGCGCGGCAGCATTGCCGGCGGCCGGCGCGGCGGCGGCCGGGTTCGGCGCCGGGATGGGATAGGAGCCCGAACCCTGAGTGCGCAGGTAGGCGATCAGGTTGATGCGGTCTTCCTGCTTCTTCAGGCCAACGAAGGTCATCTTGGTGCCGTTGATGTAGGCCTGCGGCGACTTCACGAACTCATAGACGTGCTCGTAGTCCCAGATTGGCTGCTTGCCGCCGAAGGCCTGCATGGCGGGCGAATAGGCGAATCCAGGATGGCTGCCCGGCTTGCGCCCCAGCAAGCCCCAGAGGTTCGGTCCGGTGCCGTTCGGGCCGCCGTTCGAGTCGGTGTGGCAGGACTGGCACTTGGCGAAGGTCGCCTGGCCGGCCGCCACGTCCGCCTTGGGCAGCACCGTGCCCCAGTCCGGCGGCACGTCCGCCGCAGCGGCGCCGCCGGCGCCTTCCTCAGCAGCCACTTCCACGGCGAAGCCGGGCTTTTCGACCTTCTCGTCACCGAACAGACCGCTCGAGAGCTCGCGCAGGCCGAAGATGGCCAGACCCGTCGCCAGCACCGCGCCGGCGACCTTGTTGAAGGTGAGGTCGCTCATAGTCCTGTTATCGTGCCCTCTGACGGCCGGCGACGTTGGCCGGCGAACGCGCGGGAATCCCGCCCCTTATTGCGCCCGGCTCTCTTACACGCTACCGGCCCGGGCGCAACCGCCCAAGCGACAGCATGAACCCGATCATCCTCATCCCGGCCCGTATGGCCGCGACCCGACTGCCCGGCAAGCCGCTCGCGGACATCGCCGGCGCACCGATGATCGTGCGCGTGCTGCGCCAGGCCGAGGCGGCCGAGGCCGGGCCTGTGGTGGTCGCGGCCGGGGATGTGGAGATCGTCGAGGCCGTGAAGGCTGCGGGCGGCCGCGCGGTGCTGACCGATCCCGAGCTGCCCTCCGGGTCCGACCGCATTCTGGCGGCCCTGGCGCAAGTCGACCCGGGCGGCCGGCACGACGCGGTGATCAACCTGCAGGGCGACATGCCGTTCGTGGAGCCGTCGATCCTTGCGGCCTGCGTGGCGCTGCTCGCGGGCGAGCCCGCCTGCGACATCGCCACCGTGGTCGCCCCCGAAGCCTCGCCGGACGATCGCGCCAACCCCGACGTGGTCAAGGCGGTGCTGGCCATGGCGCAGGACGGCCGCCGCGCCCGCGCGCTCTACTTCACGCGCTCGACCCTCTACGGCGACGGCCCGGTGTGGCGCCACGTCGGCATCTATGGCTATCGGCGCGCGGCGCTGGAGCGGTTCAACGCCGCCCCGCCGTCGCCACTCGAAAAGCGCGAAAAGCTGGAGCAGCTCCGCGCCCTCGAACTCGGGCTTTCGATCTGGGCCGCCATCGCCCAGGCCGCGCCGATCTCGGTCGACACGCCGGCCGACCTCGAGCAGGCGCGCGCCTACGCAAAGGATCTCCCATGACTCAGCAACGCATCGCCTTCCAGGGCGAGCTGGGCGCCAACAGCCACGAGATGTGCCAGGCCGCCTATCCGGACTATGAGGCGGTCCCCTTCGCCAGCTTCGAGGAAGCGTTCGAGGCCGTGCGCGTCGGCGATTGCCGCCTGGGCATGATTCCGGTGGAGAACTCGATCGCCGGGCGCGTGGCCGACGTCCACCACCTGCTGCCGGACTCGGGGCTGAAGATCATCGGCGAGCGATTCAAGCCGATCCGCTTCCACCTGATGGTCAACCCCGGCGTCAAGCTGGCGGACGTGAAGGTCGCCGCCTCCATGCCGATCGCGCTCGGCCAGTGCCGCAAGACGCTGCGGCGGCTGGGCCTCAAGACCGAGCCGGTCGGCGACACCGCGCTCGCGGCCAAGATGCTGGCCGAGCATCCCGACCCCGCCCGCGCGGCGGTCGCGCCGGAGCTGGCGGCCAAGCTGTACGGCCTGGAGATCCTGCAGCGGAACATCGAGGACGAGCACAACAACACGACCCGGTTCCTGGTGATGACGGCGGAGCCCGAGCCCGCGCCGCCGCCCTTCACCGACCCCTGCATTACGAGCTTCGTCTTCCGCGTGAAGAACCTGCCTGCCGCCCTCTACAAGGCGCTGGGCGGCTTTGCGACCAACGGCGTGAACATGATCAAGCTCGAAAGCTACATGGAGAACGGCAGCTTCACGGCCACCTTCTTCTACGTCGAGGTGGAAGGCCGCCCCGAGGATCGCGGAGTCGCGCGCGCCTTCGAGGAGCTGCACTTCTTTTCCGAGAAGTTCGAGGTTCTCGGCGTCTACTCCGCCGACCCGTTCCGCAGCCGGGGTTAAGCTAATCGCCACCTCGCGCCCGCCATGATGCCGCACCGATAGGCTCGAACGGGAACGATCATGGGCTGCGAGGCGGCGTCGAGCGGGTTCAAGGTGGGCTTGGGCCGCGCCGGCGCGCCGGGTGCTCTGCTCGCGATCCTCGTCACCCTGGTTCTGATCGCGACCGGCCTCCGGCCGGCGCCGGCGGATGGAAACGTTCACACGGCGCCGTCCGCCGCGGCGGGCGACGCGGCGCTTTATGCGGCGGTGATCGACGACGTGCGGGGTGGTGCGTCCTACTACCGAGCCACCATAGAGGAGCAGCGTCAGCGCAACTATCCTGTCCGGCCTTTCGTCGCGGTTCGTCCGCCTACGCTTGCAGTGACGATGGCCCTCTTCCCCGAGCTAGTCGGCCGCGGCCTGCTCGCGCTGCTGGCCGTAGCGTGCCTCGCAGCCTGGGGCCGGCGGTTGAGATCTCTCGGCGTTGACCGCACCTGCCTCGCGGTCAGCCTCCTGGCCCTTGCCTCCGGCGTAGCGCCGGCGCTGGCCGGGCCGGCCCATCTGTTCCACGAGGTCTGGGCGGGCCTTCTGATCACGCTCTCACTGGCGTTGCGACGACCCGACCGTTGGGGCGCAAGCGTCGCATTGGGCTTGTTGGCCGCCTGCACGCGAGAACTGGCCGGCGGCTACCTCCTGGTCATGGCCGTCCTGGCTTGGCGCGAGGGCCGCCGCAACGAGATGCTGGCGTGGGCCTTGGCGCTTGCCGCGCTGGCCGGCGCGCTTGTGGCGCACGCCGGAGTGGTCGGCGAACTGACCGACTCAGGGGATCTCGCTTCCCAGGGCTGGGTCCGCTTTGGCGGCTGGCGCTTCGTCCTGGCGGCGTTCCGCTGGAACCTGATGCTATTCGAGGCGCCGATGGCCTTCACCGCTCTGCTGGCGCCTGCAGCCCTGCTTGGCCTGGCCCTATGGCGAGACCCGCTTGGCGACCGGGTGTCGCTTACAGTGGCCGGCTACACAGCCGCATTCTGCGTCGTTGGCCGGCCTGAGAACAACTATTGGGGCCTGCTGATCGCACCGCTTTGGCCGATTGGTTGGGCGCTGGCGCCGATGGCTCTGCGGGCCGTGGGACGTAGTCTGCTGCAACTGCGGCCGGCGGCGATCAGCCTGCCTCCACCCACGCCTTGATCAGCTGGTGGGCGATGGCCAGGGGACCTGGGGCGAACACGCCTTCGATGCGGCCGGCGAGTAGATCGCGGGCTTCGTCGCGGGTGAACCAGCGGATCTCGGAAAGCTCGGTCTGATCGGGCCGGCCCTCTTCATCCTCCACCTCGGCCAGCAGTCCGATCATCAGCGAGGAGGGATAGGGCCAGGGCTGGCTGGAGTGGTATCGGACCTTCAGGGCGTGCAGCCCCGCCTCTTCCAGCAATTCGCGCGCGCAGGCCTCCTCGATCGATTCGCCGGGCTCTAGGAACCCCGCCAGCGCCGAGAACATGCCCGCCGGCCAGATCTCCTGCCGACCCAGCATGCAGCGGTCGCCGTGGAAGGGCAGCATGATCACCACGGGATCGGTGCGCGGGAAGTGCTGGGCGTCGCAGGCCTCGCAGACCCGCATCCAGCCGCCGCTCGCCGGATGGCTGGGTTCGCCGCAGACCGCGCAGCGGCGATGCCGGCGGCGCCATTCGAAGACCTGCTTGGCGGTCGCGGCGATGCTCGCGTCCGCAGCCGGAAGCGAGAGCGCGATCTGGCGCAGCTCCTGGAACGTGCCGAGGCCCATGAGCGCGGAGGCGGTGGGGTCGGCCTGGCCCTCCAGGTCGACGGCGAAGATGGCCGTCTCCTGCCACAGGCCGAGAAACAAGATTCGCTCGGCGCCGCCCGAGAGCTCTGCGGCGAGCTTGGCAGGCAGGTAGCTGAGCTGCAGGCTTCCGTCCGGGCCGGCCTCGACCAGCGGCTTTCCGTTCCAGATCGCCACCGCCTGAGCCGCGTCCGAGGCGAGCTGGCGGGCTAGCCAGTCTTCGTCGAGCCGGCGGTCGCTCGCCCGGTCCAGGGGGTTGCCGGCGAAGGTGTTGAAAAATCTGTCGAGCGCCATGGCCAACTCTTACGCTCCGCCGCCGCGCGCGTCATGTGGGCGCGGCGATTGGCCGGCCGGCTTGCGCGGACTGGCGTCAACGGCGATATAGGGCGCGGAGATCGGCTGCGGGCGGACGCCTCGCCAACCCGGTCAGGTCCGGAAGGAAGCAGCCGTAACGAGTTACGCTCCGGGTCGTTGTCCGATCTCCACCT
>Ga0070665_100002677_pt1 | contig 19359 bp, 18 predicted proteins | sample KBSS13metaG_FD_65862 | JGI IMG/M metagenome (GOLD analysis project Ga0070665, IMG submission 65862) | Switchgrass rhizosphere microbial communities from Kellogg Biological Station, Michigan, USA - KBS S1-3 metaG | ecosystem: Host-associated > Plants > Roots > Rhizosphere > Soil ...
CCAGGTAATCATCGACCGCTCGTTCCAGCGGTGTAGCCGCGTTCTTGCCGATGCTGATGCCGCGGACCCCCCGGTACTGCGCCGCGGCCACGCGGGCGGCCACGTAGTCCGCGCCGCGACTGTTGAAGCCCATGCGGTTGATCAACGCCCGCGCGCCGCGAAGCCGGAACAGGCGCGGACGCGGATTGCCGGGCTGCGGCCGCGGCGTGACCGTGCCGATCTCGACGTGGCTGAAGCCCAGCGCGCCGAGCGCGTCGAGATAGTCGCCGTTCTTGTCGAACCCGGCCGCGAGGCCCACGGGATGCTCGAATCGCAGGCCGAGGGCTTCGACGGCCCGTGCCGGTGCCGCCGCCGGCGCACGCCCGGGGCGGGACAGTAGTTTGAGACCCCGCAATCCCAGCGCATGGGAGAGCTCGGGTGGAAATCGCAGCAGCAGCGGCAGCGCCGCGCGCGACAGCCAGTCACGGGTGCCGGCGCGCATCCGGCTTCCGCTCAGCTGACTTTCATTCCGGCGGCGGCGCCCGCGTCCGGAGAGAGCAGGAACACTTCCGGCCCCGCGTCCGCGCTGGCGCACAGCACCATGCCTTCGGACACGCCGAAGCGCATTTTCCGCGGCTCGAGGTTGGCGATCATGATCACCTGGCGGCCGACCAGTTTCGCGGGGTCGCCGTACGCGGAGCGGATGCCCGAGAACACATTGCGCTTCTCGGTGCCGAGATCCAGCGTCAGTTGCAGTAGTTTGTCCGAGCCGTCGACGAACCTGGCTTCCAGTACCTGGGCCACGCGCAGGTCGAGCTTGGCGAAGTCGTTGATGTTCACCAGGCCATTGGCGGCGGCGGGCGCGGCAGCGGTCTTTTCGGTCACGGGCTTGGCCTGCTTGGCGGGTTTGGTATCGGTTTTCTCGGGCGCGGGAGCCGCCGGCGCCACCAGCTGCGCCACGATCTTCGGATCTAGGCGGGTGGCCAGCGGCTCGTAAGCTTCGATCGGCGTACCGACCAGTGGTTTCGCGATCGCATTCCAGTCAGCGAATGGCGCGCGCAGGAATTTTCCGGCCTTCTCCGCCATCTGCGGCAGGACCGGCGCGAGGTAGCTCATCAACACACGGAACAGGTTGATGCCCTGCGTACACACGGCCAGCACCTCGGCGGCCTTCGCGGGATCCTTGGCCAGTGCCCAGGGTTTCCGGGCGTCCACGTACTGGTTGGCCTTGTCGGCCAGCAGCATGATCTCGCGCAAGGCGTTCGAGTACTCGCGCGCATCGAAAGCCCTGGCGATCGACACGCGCGCGGCGGCGAATTCTTCGTACAGCGCCGGTTCCGGGAGTTGGTCCGCCAGCTTGCCGCCGCCCCGCGTGACGAACCCGGCGCAGCGGCTGGCGATGTTCACCAGCTTGCCGACGATGTCCGAATTCACGCGCGCGACGAAATCATCCAGCGAGAGATCGATGTCCTCGACGGCCGCGTTCAACTTGCTGGCGTAGTAGAACCGCAGCGGTTCGGCCGGCAGCAACGAAAGATACTGGCGCGCCGTGATGAACGTGCCGCGCGTCTTGGACATCTTGGTGCCGTTGACGGTGAGGAATCCGTGCACGTACACGGCAGTGGGCTTGCGGCAGCCCGAGCCGTGCAGCACCGCCGGCCAGAACAGGTTGTGGAAGTAGCTGATGTCCTTGCCGATGAAGTGATACAGCTCGGTCTTGCTGTCGGCCTTGAAATACTCGTCGTAGTCGAGCCCGCGTAAGGCACACAGCGCCTTGAAGCTGCCGAGGTAGCCGATGGGCGCGTCGAACCAGACGTAGAAATACTTGCCGGGCGCGCCCGGGATCTCGAAGCCGAAATAGGGCGCGTCGCGCGAGATGTCCCAGTCCTGCAGTCCCGCCTCGAACCACTCGGCCAGTTTCGCGCGCACCTCGGGCTGACTCGCGCCGCCGCCTTCCAGCCACTGCCGCAGCACGTCGGAGAAATCCCCGAGCTTGAAGAAGTAGTGCTCGGACTCGCGCCATACCGGTGTGGTCTTCGAAAGGGTCGAGATCGGGTTGATCAGCTTGTCGGGCGTGTAGGTAGACCCGCAGTTCTCGCAGGAATCACCGTACTGGTCCGCCGTGTGGCACACCGGGCACTCGCCCTTCACGTAACGATCCGGCAGGAACATGCCGGCCTGCTCGTCATAGGCCTGGCGCACGCTGCGCGTGGTGATGTGTCCCTTCGCCTTCAGCTTGAGATACAGGTCGTTGGTGATGGCCTGGTTCTCGGGCGAGTGCGTGGTGTGGAAGTGGTCGTGGCCGATCAGGAAGCCGCGGTAGTCAGCCTGGTGCTCCGCCGCCATCGCCGTGATCAGCTTCTCCGGCGTCACGCCCTCGGACTGGGCCTTGATCATCACCGGCGTGCCGTGGCTGTCTTCCGCGCACACGTAGATGCAGTCGTGACCCTGCATGCGCTGGAATCGCACCCAGATGTCGGTCTGCACGGCTTCGATGATGTGGCCGAGATGCAGCGACCCGTTGGCATAGGGCAGCGCACTCGTGACGAGGATCTTGCGGGGCATGAAATTCGCGGTCCGGAAAGGGCCCGCGAGTATAAACGAAGGCTAACCCTGATCCTTGACCGGCTCGAACTTGGCCTTGCTGATGCCCTTCTTGTAGGCCTCTTTACCCGTGATCATGCGCTCCTTCAGGAGCTGCTCGATGGCGGTGTCCATGGTGCGCATGCCGAACTGGCTGCCCGACTGCATGGTGGTTTCGAGCTGGTCGAGCTTGCCCTGGCGGATCAGGTTCGACACGGCCGGCGTGTTCACCAGGATCTCGAGCGCGGCCACGCGGCCACTCTTGTCGGCCTTCTGCAGCAGCTGCTGCGAGACCACGCCGCGCAACGAGGTCGACAACATGGTGCGCACGTGGCTTTGTTTGTCGGAGGGGAATACGTTGACCATGCGGTCGACGGTCTGCGCCGCGCCATTGGTGTGCAGGGTGCCCATGACGAGAATTCCCATCTCCGCGGCGGTCACCGCGATGCTGATGGTTTCGTAGTCGCGCAACTCGCCGACCAGCACCACGTCCGGGTCTTCGCGCAGGCCGGATTGCAGCGCGGCCGCGAAACCCTTGGTGTGCACGCCGACTTCGCGCTGGCTGATCAGGCATTCCTTGCGCCGGTGCACGAACTCGATCGGATCCTCGATGGTGAGGATGTGGCCCTTCATGCGTGAATTGATGTCGTCGATCATCGCGGCCAGCGTGGTCGACTTGCCCGAGCCGGTCTTGCCGGTCACGAGGATCAGGCCATTGTTGGCGCGGCACAGCTGGTGGATGGCCGGCGGCAGCTTGAGCTGTTCGAGCGTCACCGGCTTCGACGGGATGGCGCGCATCACCGCGCCCATGCCATTGATGTGGCGCATGACGTTCACGCGGAAGCGGCCGTATTCACCCATGTTGTAGGCGAAGTCGGCGCCGTCGTGCTCCTCGAATCGCATGACCGCGGTCTTCGGCATGATTTCGTACAGCGTCTGCTGCACGAAATCCTTCTCGAGTTTCTCCGGTCGGAGGGGCTGCAGGTCGCCGTACAGGCGAATGCGCGGCGGATCGCCGGCGAGGAAATGCAGGTCGGAGCCTTTGCGCTCCAGAACCTGCTTCAGGTATTCGTCGATGACCGGCACGTGGTTACCCGCCGCTCGCGGCCTTCGTGTCGTTCGACCCGGTCACCTCGAGCTTGGGCATCAGCGAGGTGTCGGTGACGTACCGCTGGAACGGGCGGCGATCGCTGGCATAGGTCACGGCGTCGTCCGGATCGATTTCCTTGCGAGACAGCGCGTCGAGCAGCGCCTGGTCCATCAGCGACATGCCGAGATCCTTGCCGGTCATGATCTGGTTCGGGATCTGGTGCGTCTGGTCGGTCTGGATGAGCTTGGCGACCGCGCGCGTCATCACCAGGGTTTCGCAAATCGCCTTGCGGCTGCGGTTGTCCGCGGTCTTCACCAGGATCTGCGTGACCACGGCGAGCAGCGACTGCGACAGGAAGCTCTTGGTCTGTTCGCGCTCTTCGATCGGCAACGCGTCGATGATGCGGTCGATGGTCTTCGAGGCCGAGGTGGTGTGCAGCGTGCCCAGTACCAGGTGGCCGGTTTCCGCGGCCGTCATGGCCATGGAGATGGTTTCCGCGTCGCGCAACTCGCCGACCAGGATGACGTCCGGGTCTTCGCGCATGGCGGCGCGCACGCCTTCGGCGAACGACGGGATGTGTGTGCCCAGCTCGCGCTGGATCACCTGCGCCTGCTTGCTGCGATGGACGAATTCGATCGGATCCTCGAGCGAGATGATGTTGACCTTACGCGTGGTGTTCAGGTGGTCGATCATCGCCGCGAGCGTGGTGGACTTGCCGGTGCCGGTGGCGCCGGTGACCAGCACCATGCCCTGGTGGTAGTCGCACAGTTTCTTGACGATCGGCGGCAGGTGCAGCCGGTCGATGCTGGGCACATCGCTGGGAATGGCGCGGAATGTCGCGCCGATTCCGGTTTCCTTGCGGTAGACATTGACGCGGAAGCGTCCGCCGTCGGCCGAGACGTAGGAGAAGTCGAGGTCGTTGCCCTTGCCGAAGTACTCGTGCTGGTTCTTGGTGAAGATCTCGGTGAGATAACTCTCGAGCTCGGCGTCGCCCACGTCGCGGAATTTGATGGGCATGAGATCGCCGTTCATGCGCAGCATGGGCGGCACGCCGACGGCGAGGTGCACGTCGGAGCAGCCTTGCTGCATGCCAAGCTTCAGGAACGCGTCGATGCGGGCCAAGCGGGGACAATCCTCAGGACATAAATCGGGTCTCACCCAAGCATGCGACGGTGAGAAGGGCGCCAAGTGTGACGCAGTGCGCGATTCAACGCGAGCCGGAACCCGGGCGCCGGGCCCGGCGGCGAATAGTGCGGAGTGGTCCTCAACCCGCGGCGGTGCTGTTGCCGCCGGGTGCGCGAATCAGCGGTATTTCTCCAGGGCCAAACGCAGTTCCTGCATGGTCTGGAAACGCTTGTCCTTGTCCACCGACATGGCCTGCATGATGACCTCGGGCAGGCCGGCCGGCAGTCCCGGGTTGATCTCGCGCGGCGGACGCGCCTTGCCCTGCACGTGCTGGTACATGACGGACATGTGGTCGCCGCGCGCGTACGGCGGCACGCCGGTCATGATTTCGTAGAGGATGACGCCGAGCGCGTACACGTCCGCGCGCTGGTCCACCTTCTTGCCGAGGATCTGTTCCGGCGCCATGTATTTCGGCGAACCGATGACGTAGCCGGTCTTGGTGAGCTGGGTATCGCCTTCGCGCTGCGCCGCCGCCACGCCGAAGTCCACGATCTTGAGCAGGCCTTCGGCGTTGATCAGCACGTTGGCGGGTTTCAGGTCGCGATGCACGATGCCGACCGCGTGCGCGACTTCCATGCCCGTGCAGATGTCGATGCCGAAGCCGAGCGCGCGGTTGAGCGGCATTGGCTTTTCGCCGACCACTTCGCTGCCCAGCGTGTGCGAGGGGAAGTACTCCATCGAGATGGCGTAGTTGCCCTGGATGAACAGGAAGTCGTAGATGCGGATGACGTTGTGGTGCGTGATCTTGCGCGAGTAGCGCAACTCGTGCACGAAACGCTTCATGATCTCTTCGTCTTCCGAGACGTTCGGATTCAGGAACTTGAGGATCAGCCGCTCGTCGACCACCGTGTCTTCCATGAGCAGCACGGTGCCGAACGCGCCCTTGCCGATGCGTTCCACGTACTTGTAGCGGCCCTCGATGATGTCGCCGGGCTTGAGCGTCTGGATGTCGAGTTTCTGCGGCCCGGCCATGACTTCGGCCTGCTTCACCGCCTTGGCGACTTCCTGCTCGGACATCAGCAGCGTGCGCGCCGGCTGCTGCGGTGGCGCCGGGGGCGCGGGTGGCGCTTCGGCGCGCGGCCGGGGCGGCGGCACCGAGCTCGGCGGCGCCATCTGCGGCGCGCTCGAGGCCTGCGTGTGCATTTCGTGGCGCGGCGCGGGCGGGGGCGTGTTGAAAGACGGACGGCTCTGCGTGCCCGACAGCCGGCTGCCCGAGACCGAAAAACGCGAGTCGAGATCGGAGAGGGCTCGCAAGGCGGCCTGCGCGACGGTTTGTTCGTTGTTGCCGGTGTGCGCCTGGATCTGCACGCGGATGTGCTCCAGGCGGCGTTCGTCGGCGAGCTTGGCCAGCGAGGTGATGGCCTCGAGGCGGATCTCTTTCTCGTCCCGCTGCAGCATGGGCAGCACCGAGTCGATGACCTTGTAGTCGCCGAGCCGACCCAGCGCGCGCACCACCACGGGCAGCGAACGGGCCGGCGTTGAATCCAGCATTTCGACCAGGCGCGGCACGGCGCGCTTGCTGCCAATTTCGGCCAGTGCGTCCACGGCGCGTTCACTGACCCACCAGTCCTTGTCCTTGGTGGCCTCGATGAGGTGGCCTATGGCGCGATCGTCCTTCGTCTGGTTGAGGATCTCGACGGCGGCACGCCGTACGTCCTCGTCCTGGTCGCCGATGAGCTGCAACACGGCTTCGACCACCTTGGGTCCGCCGATCTTGCCCAGCGCGTCGGCGGCGCGCGATCGCACCCACCAGTCGTCGTCCGAGACCGCCTCGAGCAGTTCCTTGATCGATTTGGCGTTGCCGACCTCGTTGAGCACTTCAACGGCGGCCCGGCGGGCGTACTCGTTCTCGTTCTTGAGCACCGGGATCAGATACTTGATGGTTTCCGGGTCGTTCGCGCGGATGACCGCGTCGATGGCCTTGTTCTGCACGTCGATTTCCGGATCGAGCAGCAGGTTGCAGAGCAACTCCATGTCGAACGGGCCTTCCATGCGCGCCAGCGCCGCCAGCGCCGCGGCGCGGATCAGCTTGTTGTTGTCCTTCAGCTGCTGCTGCAGGGCGCGCGAGACTTCCGGCTTCGGGAAGCGAGACAGGATGTTGATGATGTGCAGCCGCGCCACAGGGTCCTTGCCGTGCAGGCGGCCGACCAGCTCGGGCAGGTCGTTGTCCGTGGACAGCTCGCCCAGGACGCGGAACAGCGCGGCCTTCTCGTTGGCCTCCTGCTTGTAGGCGGCCGCCAGCAGCTCGCGCACCGACAGGCGGCTGCGGTGCGCGGTGATCACGTCCAGCAGGGCGGATTTGGCGATTCCCTCGGTATTCAGCGCATCCAGCAGCATGGTCGGCGGATAGGCACGGCTGCTGGACAGCGCCCAGGCCACGCCGGCAATCACTCGCGGGCTGCCCGTGACCATGGCTTCGATGAATTTCGGGAAGGTCTTCTGGTTGACCAGGCCGGTCAGCACTTCGATGTAGGCGACCGTCGCGATCTTGTCGGCGTCAGCCAGCGCAGCCGTCACCGGCTCGATGGCCCCGGGCCCGAGCTCGCGCAGCTTGGCTATGGCTTTCTGGGTCGCCGGAGCGGCGACGTCAGTCGCCTCTTTGAGCTCCGTAATGAACCGGTCAGCCCGGATGTTGGTGAAAAAACTCATGGAACGGATGAACTGCGCCCTGCACTCCGGAAATGAACTCGATGTGCGAGCGCGGAACGAAGCAAGCTTGCCGTCCTTTGTAGCGAACCCTATTACAAAAATTATGCCATATGTACTGGCGACACCGGCCGATCCGGACCTTGAGTCGGGAGATTTTCGTTAGAATCCCCGCCCCTTATGGTCCCAGAGCCTTCCGCAGAATTTCGCGCACTGGTCGAGAGTTATTCAGATCCGTACCTCGGACAGACCCTGGGAACGGCGCGCGCAGTCGAGTCCGCCGAGCTGAAAGGTGATCGGGCTCACGTTCGCGTGTCCCTTGGATTCCCGATTGGCGACTATCGCGAGGAATTCTCGCGCGGGCTCTCGGCCCATGTCGCAGCCGGTGGTGGGCCGAGCCAGATCGACGTCGATCTAACATCGAAGATCACCGCGCACGCCGTGCAGCGCCAGCTTTCGCCACTGGCGGGTGTCAGGAACGTCGTTGCCGTGGCATCGGGCAAGGGCGGCGTCGGCAAATCGACGGTGGCCGTGAATCTCGCGCTCGCGTGGGCGCGCCAGGGCGCCCGCGTTGGCCTGCTCGACGCGGACATCTACGGCCCCAGCCAGCCCATCATGCTGGGCCTGACGGGCCAGCGCCCGGCTTCACCCGACGGCAAGCGCATCAAGCCGCTCGCCGCCCACGGGCTGGTCACCATGTCGATCGGCTTCCTCATCGATCCCGAGCAGCCCATGGTCTGGCGAGGCCCGATGGTCACGCAGGCGCTCACGCAGCTGCTGGGCGACACCGACTGGGGCGATCTCGATTACCTGGTCATCGACATGCCGCCCGGCACCGGTGACATCCAGCTCACGCTGGCGCAACGCGTGCCGGTCGCCGGCGCGGTCATCGTGACCACGCCGCAGGACATCGCACTGGCCGACGCCCGCAAGGGCCTCAAGATGTTCGAGAAGGTCAACGTGCCGGTGCTCGGCATCGTCGAGAACATGAGCGTGCACGTGTGCAGCAACTGCGGACACATCGAGCACCTGTTCGGTTCGGGCGGCGGGGCGCGCATGGCGGCGCAGTACGGCGTCGAACTACTCGGCGAGCTGCCGCTGGATGCGCGCGTGCGCGAGGAAGCCGACGGCGGAGTGCCCACGGTGGTCGCGGCTCCGGATTCGCCGCACGCCGCGCCGTATTTCGCGATGGCGCGGCGTACCGCGGCGGCGCTGGCGCGCCGCGCGAAGGACCGTTCCACGGTATTCCCGAAGATCGTCGTCGAAGAGAGTTAGAGAAAAACGATGAGCATCAAGTCCGACAAGTGGATTCGCCGCATGGCGGAGCAGAGCAAGATGATCGAGCCGTTCGAGTCCGGCCAGGTGCGCAACGTGGACGGTCACAAAATCGTCTCGTACGGCACCTCCAGCTATGGCTACGACGTGCGCTGCTCGCGCGAATTCAAGATCTTCACGAACATCAATTCCACGATCGTCGACCCGAAGGCCTTCGACGAGAAGAGTTTCGTGGACGTGAACGCGGATGTCTGCATCATCCCGCCGAATTCCTTCGCGCTGGCCCGCACGGTGGAGTATTTCCGCATCCCGCGTTCGACGCTGGTGGTGTGCCTCGGCAAATCGACGTACGCGCGCTGCGGCATCATCGTCAACGTGACGCCGCTGGAACCCGAATGGGAAGGGCACGTGACGCTCGAGTTCTCGAACACCACGCCGCTGCCGGCGAAGATCTACGCGAACGAAGGCGTCGCGCAGATGCTGTTCTTCGAGTCGGATGAAGTCTGCGCCACTTCTTATAAGGACCGCGGCGGCAAGTACCAGGGTCAGAAGGGCGTGACCCTGCCCAAGACCTGAAGCAGCAACGGGGCAGTCTTGATTCAAGGCTGACCCCTTTTGCTGGGAATCGGGGGCTGCCCCCTTACTTATCTATGCTCTCGATCCGGATCGAGAACATCACCTTGCTGCCCTTCACGCGTTCGGCCTTGACGGGCAGATACCCAAGCGCTGGTGCCACCCAGGTGCGCGTCAGCTGGTCGGAACCGGTTCGCTTGCTGGTGTAGATCACGGTGTCGAGCTGTCCCAGCGCGGTATCGACCTGCGCCGTGCCTTCGCGCCGCAATTCGTAATCCTTGACCTTGTCGCTGTCGACCAGCCAGACGCGGTCGAGCAAGTTGCCCGAGGCCAGCGCCCGCAGGCTCGCGATCTGCAGCGACATCGGATCCTGCGAGCCCTCGTGCAGCTCGAGGTCCACGGCATGGTCCTTGGCCTGGCCCGTCACCCGCTTGCGGTTCCAGTCGAACTTGAGCTCGATGGGGCGCTCCTTTTCATCGGAGCCCCGGAAGGCGATCGGCACCACCTTGCCGTCGGTGATCCGGAAGGTACTGGCCTGCGTCAGCGACTCCGGCAGCGCCATGCGGAACAAGCCGCGCGGCTTGTTGATGGACTCGTAGGTGTACGTGTCATTGCCGTTGTTGCGCAGTTCGAAGGTGGCGCTCGCGGCCGAAATGCCTTTCCACTCGGCGCCGTAGGTGGCGCGGAAGGGCTTGAGGTCCACGGGATCCGCGCGCGTGACGGCCGCGCAGGCCAGCAACACCAGCGCGAGCGTGAGCTCAGGCAGCCGCATCGTTTTCCTCGATGAGGGGTGCGGCCAGCGGCTCACCGTCGAAGTAAGCCGTGCCAAGGCGCCATTCGACGCGGCCGGCGGAAATGAGCGAACAGACATGCGGATAGATGATGTGTTCCAGCGCATGAACGCGCGCTGAAATCGAATCCGGCGTGTCGCCGGCCCGCACCTTGAGCCTGCCCTGCATGATGACCGGGCCGCCATCGAGCTCCGCGGTGACGAAATGGACGCTGGCGCCGTGGTGCGTGTCGCGCGCCGCCAGCACGCGGGCGTGCGTATCCAGGCCCTTGTACTTCGGCAGCAGCGACGGATGGATGTTGAGCAGCCGGCCTTCGAGCCTGGCCACGAACCGCGGTGAGAGGATGCGCATGAAGCCCGCCAGCGCCACCAGCTCGGCCCCGCTGGCCGCGATCTCGGCGTGCAGCGCCTCCTCGAAGGCCGCGCGGTCGGTAAAGGATTTCACCGGCACCACGGCCGTCGGGACGCCGAGCGTGGCGGCACGCGCCAGGCCGCCGGCTTCCGGGCGGTCGGCGATCACTCTAACTACGCGGTAGCGGCTGTCGCCGAGTTGCGCGGCGCGCGCGATGGCTTCCATGTTGCTGCCACGGCCGGAGATGACGACGGCGACCGGCAGCAACGGAATTATTCCTCGATGACCACGCCGCGGGTGCCGCGCGCGACCGAGCCGATGACGGCGGCGGTTTCACCGCTGGTTTTGAGTGCCGCCAGCGTGGCGTCGACGTCGGCGGGAGCCACCACCACCACCATGCCGATGCCGCAATTGAAGGTGCGGTACATCTCCGCGGCCGCGATGCGCCCGGTGGCGGCCAGCCACTCGAATATCGGGTCGCGGGCCCAGCTGCGACGCTGCAGCACGACTTCCATGCCATCGGGCAGCACGCGCGGAATGTTGTCGGTGAGGCCGCCGCCGGTGATGTGCGCGAAGCCCTTCACGTCGATCTTCTGCGTGAGCGCCAGCAACGACTTGACGTAGATGCGCGTGGGCGTGAGCAGCCGATCGAACAGCGATTTGCCGTCGAGCTGCGTGTGCTCGTTGGCTTGCGCCACGGACACCAGCTTGCGGATCAGGGAGTAGCCATTGGAGTGCGGGCCGGAAGAGGCGAGGCCGATGACCACATCGCCGGGCGCGGTACGCGTGCCGTCGATGATGCGGTCCTTCTCCACCACGCCGACCGCGAAGCCGGCCAGGTCGTAGTCATCGCCGTGATACATGCCGGGCATCTCGGCGGTCTCGCCGCCGACCAGGGCCGCGCCGGCCAGCGAGCAGCCTTCGGCGATGCCGCGGATCACCGCTTCGGCCACGTCGACGCGCAGCTTGCCGGTGGCGTAGTAGTCGAGGAAGAACAGGGGCTCGGCGCCGGAGACCACGATGTCGTTGACGCACATCGCCACCAGGTCGATGCCGATCTTGTCGTGGCGGCCCGTGTCGATGGCCAGTCGCAGCTTGGTGCCGACGCCATCCGTGCCCGACACCAGGACCGGCCGCTTGTACCTGTCCAGCGGGACTTCCACCAGCGCGCCGAATCCGCCTACACCGGCGAGCACCTCTTTCCGCAGGGTCCGTTTGACGACGGGCTTGATGCGTTCGACGAGCTCGTCACCCGCGTCGATATCGACGCCGGCATCGCGATAAGTCAGTCCGGATTCAGTCATTTAGATGGAGGTGCCAGCGCGGCAGGTGGGGAAAAAACGTGCGATATTGTAGCCAATGCGAACCTTGATCGTGAGTTTGATCTCCCTGGTGGCGCTGGGATTCGCGCAGCGCGCGGAAGCGTTGCGCCAGGTGCGCGTCTGGGAAGTGAACGTATCGTCGCAGACCGATGCCGCCGTGCAGGCCCAGTCGGGATTGCGCCAGGTGCTGGTGCGTGCCACCGGCGCTCGTGATGCCGCCAACGATCCGGCATTGGCCGGAATCCTCGCGAATGCCCCGCAATACGTGATCGCCAGCCGGCCCGCGAGCACCGGCACTGCCACCACGCTGGTGTTCGATGCCGCCGCGCTGGAGCGCGACATCACCGCCGCCGGCCGTGCGGTCTGGCCCAGCGAACGTCCGCTCTTGCTCATCGTGCTGACGGGCGGTCCGGCCGCAGGCGCATTCGAATCCCGGCGCCAGGTCGAGGGTGCCCTCGACGCCACCGGGAATCGTCGAGGCCAACCCATTCGCGTGGCACGCCCAGAGGCACTGAGCCTTCCGACCGCGGGCGACATCCCGCTGGACGCCGCGCTGGCGGCCGCGCAAAGACTGGGCGCCGACGCGGTCATGATCGGTTACGGCGACGCGGCCACCGATGGCGGTCCGTGGCGCTGGAACCTGAGCGCGGCCGGCATCAGCGAGACCTGGAGCGGTTCACTGGAAGACGGCGTGAACGGCTCGGCGGACATCTTCGCGCGCAACGCGCAGGCGTTTGCCACGCTGCCGGAATCCGCCCTGCTGGTCGAGGTGGAGAATGTCCCGACGCTGCGCGACTACGCGCGCGTCTCGGAAATCCTGGCCGCGGCCGGCGGCGTGCGCAGCGTGCAGCTCGCGGAGGCGCTCGGCGCGCGCGCCACGTTCTCGGTGACGACGCGCGGCGGCGCGGACTCGCTGCAGAACTCGCTCGCGGCCAACCCCAGCTTCGAACGCACCGATCCGTCGGCGGGTGGCGCGATCGCGTTCAGATTCCGTCCGTGATGCGCCACCTGCCGAATTTCATCTGCCTGGTGCGCATCGCGCTGATCTGGCCGACGGTGATGGCGCTGCAGAACGGTGAGTACTGGTCGGCGCTGGTGCTGGTGGCCGTGTGCGCCGTGTCGGACGGGCTGGATGGCTGGCTCGCCAAGCGTTTCAACTGGACTTCGCATCTCGGCAAGATCCTCGATCCGCTCGCGGACAAGATGTTGCTGGTGGCGCTGTTCCTCACGGCCACCTGGAACAATCTCGTGCCCTGGTGGCTGACGGCCGTGGTGGTGGCCCGCGACGTGATGATCGGCGGCGGCGCGGTGATCTACCGACTCTGGTTCGGGCCGCTGTATGGCCGGCCCACCATCCTCAGCAAGATCAACACGGGCATGCAGCTCGCGGTGGTGCTGGCGGCCGTGCTCGGTGCCGCGACCGGCAAGCTGCCGACGCCCGAGATGATCACGGCCCTGGCCATCGTCACGCTGCTGACCACCATCGTCTCGGGTGGCGATTACCTGGCGGCCTTCACGCGGCGCGCGCTGGCAACGGGGCAGGTTCCGGCGGGCCGATGAAGCAGCTGACTCTCGGCGTGCAGCTCAAGGAGCGCGCCACCTTCTCGAGTTTCCTCACGGCGCGGAACCAGGAACTGGTCGCGCACCTGCGGCACGTGGCGGGGGCCACGCCGGGTGGGGCCACCTGGCTCGCGGGTCCGCACGCCTCGGGCAAGTCGCACCTGCTGCAGGCGGTGTGCGCCGACGTCGCGCCGGGCCGGCGCGCCGCCTATCTACCGCTCGAGACGCTGCTGCCGTTCGGTCCCGAGACGCTGGAAGGCGCCGAGGCGCTGGACGTGGCGTGTTACGACGACGTGCAGGTGATCGCCGGTCTCGATGCCTGGGAGCGGCGGCTGTTCGCGTTGTGGCAGGCCGCGCTGGAACGGCAGGCGACGGTGTTGTTCGCCGCGCGCGAAAACCCGGTGCACGTGGACTTCGGCCTGCCGGACCTGAAGTCGCGGCTGGCGTCCGCCTCGATTTTCGCGGTGCGCGAGCTCAACGACGAGGAGCAGCTGCAGGCCCTCGACCTGCGCGCGCAATTGCGCGGCTTCGAGTTGCCGGTGGAGACCGCGCGCTACCTGCAGCGCCGATTCCCGCGCGACATGCGCACCTTGTGCGACATCCTCGACACGCTGGACGATGCGGCGTTTGCCGCGCAGCGACGCCTGACCGTGCCGTTCATCCGCAACGTGATCGACGGGCGCGGCGGCTGAGCCTCAGCGCCGCGCGGCGCGGCCCGCGACCAGCGTGGCCGTCACCTCGGCGACCCGTTTCCCCAGTGCCTGCGCCAGCGTGACTTCGTCTTCGGACAACGTGCCGGGCTGCGTGGCCAGCCCCGCCACGTGCGTCGCTCCATAAGGAGTGCCGCCGGTGCGGGTCTGGTTCAGGCCGCGCTCGGTGAACGGAATGCCGACCAGCAGCATGCCGTGGTGGATCAGCGGCAGGGCCATGGAGAGCAGCGTGGTCTCCTGGCCGCCATGCAGCGTCTGCGTGGAGGAGAGGAGTCCGAAGGGTTTGCCGGCCAGCGTGCCGTCGAGCCACAGCGCCGAGGTACCGTCGAGAAAGTACTTCAGCGGCGCGGCCATGTTGCCGAAGCGCGTCGGGCTGCCTAACAACAGGCCCTCGCAGCGCCGCAGGTCGTCGAGCGTGGCGTAGGGCGCGCCGCTGTCGGGGATGGGTTTGACCGGCCGCTCGCTCTCGGCGGAGACCGGCGGCACGGTGCGCACCGTGGCACTGCAGCCCGGCGTGCTCTCGACGCCGCGCGCCGCGTGGCGCGCGAGTTCCGCGGTGGCTCCGTGGCGCGAGTAATAGACAATGAGTATCTCGGTCATGCAGGCGCATGATAAACATGCCGCATGATCTGCCGCCGCTCTTTTGTTTCCGGTCGCGTCCAGGGTGTGTTCTATCGCGCCACCTGCGTTCGCAAGGCGCAGGAGCTGGGCATCACCGGGTTCGCGCGCAATCTCGCGGATGGCCGCGTGGAAGTGCTGGCCTGCGGCGAGGCCGCGGTGGTCGAAGCTTTCGTGAAATGGTTGTGGGAAGGATCGTCGGCGTCGAAGGTCACGGCGGTCGACACCAGCGAGGTCGACGCGGCGGCGTCGATTCAGCGGACGACGAGCTTCACGTCGGGTTGAGCTTCGTTCCGGCCCAGGTCGTCCGCGCCGTTCCAGCGCGTCCATTGCGCGATCACCTTGTCGGAGTACCAGCGCTTGCCGGTGCTGCCGTTGTAACGCGCCAGCGCACGCGCGATGTTGTTGTTCTCGCGGCGCAGGTAGGCGCGGAAGATCGCGCAGCCCATGCGGATGTTTTCCGGGATCTTGGTGAGCTGGTGGCGGCGCATGCCCAGTGTCTCGGGCCAGAAAGGCATGACCTGCATGAGGCCCACCGCGCCCGCGTACGACACCGCATAACGATTGAAGCCGCTCTCGATGTCGATGATGCCCATGACCAGGCCGGGCGGCAGGCGGACCTCGCCGGCGCGGTTGGCCTCGCAGAACACGTTCTTGAGCAGCCCCATGCGTTCTTCGCGATCCGGAATGCGATTGCGCAGCCGCGGCTCCATCATCTTGTACCAGACCGCCGATTCGTACTTGTCCTCGAAGCACTCGGCCTGGTCGATGGCGTGCTGCACCACGCCCTTGAGCTCGGGTTCGCGCTGGGCGTCGGCGGCGGGCGCCGCCCATGCGCCGGCCGGCAGCAGCAAGAGGAGGGGCAGGATCTTGCGCATGCCCCGCACTCGGTAGCTAGCCTGCGAGTTTCCCGCGCAGGAACGCGAGGGCGTCGCCGGCCGGGAACTCTTCGGCCGCCTCGGCGCGCCGGTGACGGTATTCGAGCAGCCCTTTCTCCAGGCCGCGATCGCCCACCACCACGCGGTGCGGGATGCCGATGAGCTCCGAGTCCGCGAACTTGACGCCCGGACGTTCGTCGCGGTCGTCCAGCAGGGCATCGATACCCGCGGCAATGAGCTCGTTGTAGAGGCGTTCGGCTGTTTCACGGACACGGGGTGACTTCGGGGCGTTGATCGGGACCACCACCACCTGGAAGGGCGCGATGGCGTCCGGCCAGATGATGCCGCGCGAATCATGATTCTGTTCAATGGCCGCGGCAACGACGCGTGTCACACCGATGCCGTAGCAGCCCATGTACATCGTGGCCTGCTTGCCGGTCTCGTCCAGCACCGAGGCGCCCATGGCTTCACTGTATTTCTGGCCGAGCGCGAAGATGTGCCCGACCTCGATGCCGCGCGCGATCTTCAGGGTTCCCTTGCCCGTGGGGCTCGGGTCGCCCTCGACCACGTTGCGCAAGTCGGCGGGCGTCGGGACTTCGAGATCGCGACCCCAGTTGACGCCGGTGAAGTGCGCGTCCTTCTTGTTGGCGCCGCAGACGAAGTCCGCCATCGCGACCACCGAGTGGTCCGCGTACACCTTGCCCTTGAATCCCACCGGCCCGAGAAACCCGGCCTCCGCCCCCGTACCGGCGGCGATCGCCTGGTGCGAGGCCATGCGCAGCGGGTTCGCCACGCCCGCCAGCTTTTGCGCCTTGACCGCGTTGAGCTCGTGATCGCCGCGCACCAGCAGCGCGACCACGCCGCCCTCGCTGCCTTCGACCAGCAGCGTCTTGACCAGCCTGCTGGCGGGTAGTTTGAGCTGGCGGGTGACTTCCTCGATGGTGCGGGCATTCGGCGTCGCGACCTCGGTCATCGGCGCTGTCGGGGCCGCGCGCGGCGCGGCGGGCGGCACGGCCACGGCCATCTCGAGGTTGGCGGCGTACGAGTCGCCATCGGAGAAGGCGATGGCGTCTTCGCCGGACTCGGCCAGCACGTGGAATTCCTCGGAGGCGCTGCCGCCGATGGCGCCGGTGTCCGCGACCACGGAGCGGAACTTGAGCTGCAGGCGCGTGAAGATGGCCGTGTACGCCTTGTGCATGGCGTCGTAACTCTTCTGCATCGCCTCGGGGCTGATGTCGAACGAGTACGCGTCCTTCATGAGGAACTCGCGCGCGCGCATCACGCCGAAGCGCGGGCGCCGCTCGTCGCGGAATTTCATCTGCACCTGGTAGAAATTCACCGGCAGCTGGCGGTAACTCTTGAGGTCGTTGCGCGCGATGTCGGTGATGACTTCCTCGTGGGTCGGCCCGACGCAGAAGTCGCGGTCGTGGCGATCCTTGAAGCGCAGCAGCTCCGGCCCGAACTTGTCCCACCTGCCGGATTCCACCCACAGCTCGGCGGGGATGGCGGCCGGCATCAGCACTTCGAGCGCGCCGGCACGATTCATCTCCTCGCGGACGATGTTCTCGACTTTGCGCATGGCACGCAGGCCGAGCGGCATCCAGGAGTACAGCCCGGCGGCGAGCTTGCGGATCAGGCCCGCGCGCAGCATGAGCTGCTGGCTCACGACATCTGCATCGGCGGGAGTTTCTTTGGTCGTGTTGACCGGGTATTGGGACCAGCGCATGGAGGCGCGAGAGTGTATCAGGTGGGGGATTCGCCTATGATGCCGGCCGTGACAAACGAGCCCGAAAACACCCGGAAAACCGGAGACAATCCGCCGCGCCGCGGTGTCTACCTGCTGCCCAACCTGTTCACCACCGGCTGCCTGTTCTCGGGTTTCTATTCCATCGTCGCGGCCATCGACCGCAACTTCGCGGTGGCAGGCGGCGCGGTGTTCATCGCCATGCTGTTCGATGGACTCGACGGGCGCGTGGCGCGCTGGACGCGCACCGAGAGCCAGTTCGGCAAGGAATACGACAGCCTCGCCGACATGGTGGCCTTCGGCATCGCGCCGGCGGTGCTGGTCTACCAGTGGGGCGTGGTGCGCATCAGCGAGTATGGCCACGAGTGGCGGCAGTTCGGCTGGATCATCGCGTTCTTCTACACGCTGTGCGCGGCGCTGCGGCTCGCCCGGTTCAATGTCGTCACCGCCACGGGCGACAAGCGCTTCTTCCAGGGACTGGCCAGCCCGTCGGCGGCGGCCACCGTGGCCGCGTTCGTGTGGTTCTTCGCCAAATGGCGCGAGCCGGGTTTGCCCGGGCTGGTGCTGGCCTTCGCCGTGACCGGTTACGCCGCGACGCTGATGGTGTCCTCGTTCAGCTACATCAGCCTCAAGCAGGTCGACGTCGACAAGCGCGTGAAGATTTCATACATCGCGTTCGTGATCCTGCCGATGCTGCTGATGATCGCCTGGGATCCGCCGACCATGCTGTTCGCCATGTTCATGTCCTACGCCACCTACGGCCCGGTCCAGTGGTTAGTGCGCAGGTTGCGGCGGCCGCGCACGGCCGGGGCAGGGTGATTCGATGCAGCACGGACCGCTGCGCAACGCCTATCTCGACGCGCTCGGCATCGATCGATGGGTGCCGCGCGACGCGCCGGCCGAAGTCGCACCCGGGCCGTTCGTAGCGAACGCCGAGGCGCCGGTGGCGCAGGCACCGCAGGTGCGCGCGCCACTCGCGCCGCCGGTACCGCTGGAACCGGGCATCGACTGGGGGCCGCTGCGCGAACGCGTCGCCGGGTGCACCGCCTGCGATCTGTGCAAGACCCGCACCCAAACCGTGTTCGGCGTGGGTAACACGCGCGCCGAGTGGCTGATCATCGGCGAGGCGCCGGGCGCCGAGGAGGATCGCCAGGGCGAACCCTTCGTGGGCCGCGCCGGCCAGTTGTTGAACGCCATGCTGATGGCCATCGGCCTGCCGCGCGAAACGGTGTTCATCGCCAACATCCTCAAGTGCCGGCCGCCCGGCAACCGCGATCCGAAGCCCGAAGAAGTGGCGCGCTGCCTGCCGTACCTGCAGGCGCAGATCGCGCTGCTGAAGCCGAAGATCATGCTGGCCGTGGGCCGGATTGCGGCACAGAACCTGCTGGCCACCGACCTGCCGCTGGCGCGCCTGCGCGGCAAGCTGCACCGCTTCGGCGAGGCCGACACCCCGCTGGTGATCACCTATCATCCCGCCTATCTACTGCGCACGCCCTCGGACAAGCGCAAGGCCTGGGAGGACCTGAAGTTCGCGCGCGCCACCTGGCAGAAATCCATCGGAGGGAACTGATGGCCGCGGCACCCGAAGACGTCAACGAGGTGCCGGAGGTCCACATCCGGCCGATGGTGGAGATCGACCTGCCCGAGGTCGCGCAGGTCGAGCAGCTCAGCTACGCGTTTCCCTGGAGCGAAAACATCTTCCGCGACTGCCTGCGCGTGGGTTACACCTGCCGGGCACTGGACCTGGCCGGACAGGTCATCGGCTACGGGGTCATGAGCCTCGGCGCCGGCGAGGCGCATATCCTCAACGTGTGCGTGCGCGGCGAATACCGCAATCTCGGCTTCGGGCGGCGGCTGCTGGAGCACCTGCTGGAGCGGGCCGCGGCATCCGGGGTGGCCGAGGCCTTCCTCGAGGTACGGCCCACCAACCTGGCGGCCATCCGGCTCTATCAACACCTCGGATTCGAACAAATCGGCATCCGCCGCGGGTATTATCAGGCCCCCGACGGGCGCGAAGACGCCATCGTGCTGAAGCGCGAGCTCGGGAAAAACCC
>Ga0070665_100002679_pt1 | contig 19350 bp, 15 predicted proteins | sample KBSS13metaG_FD_65862 | JGI IMG/M metagenome (GOLD analysis project Ga0070665, IMG submission 65862) | Switchgrass rhizosphere microbial communities from Kellogg Biological Station, Michigan, USA - KBS S1-3 metaG | ecosystem: Host-associated > Plants > Roots > Rhizosphere > Soil ...
GGAGAACGCACTGGAGAACTTCCCCGGCTGTGCGGTGGTGATCTCCCACGACCGGTGGTTCCTCGACCGCACCTGCACGCACATCCTGGCGTGGGAGGGCGACGACGACAACGAGGCCAAATGGTTCTGGTTCGAAGGCAACTTCGCAGCCTACGAGGAAAACAAAGTGGAACGACTTGGTATCGAAGCTGCCCGTCCGCACAGGGTGACCCACCGGCGCCTCACACGCGACTAATGTCGATTTGCGTACCAGCGTCGGTACGCGGGTGTAGCTAGGAGCGGCGATGATGGTCAATCCGGGGACTGGCACAGGCGTCGGCGGAACGACCGAGTCGCCGCCACCGAGCAAGGACACTGTTGCTCGCCTCGCGCGGGCTTACATGGCGACTTATCACGGGCCTCACGGTGACGCGCCCGGCGCCGACGCAGCGATCACCGCGCCCGTCGACCGGGCATCGTTGGGCACGCTGGTGTCACCGGCCATGGTCGAAGCCCAATACCGACTGGGCCGCCACCGCTCCTTCGGTGACACCCGCGTCGCGGTGTACGCCGATGACGACCCGGCTGGATTCGGCGCTGCGCTGCAGATCGTCACGGACAACGCGGCGATGCTGATGGACTCCGTCACGGTCCTGCTGCACCGCCTCGGGGTGGCCTACACGGCCATCATGAATCCGGTGTTCCGGGCGCGGCGGGGGCCGAGCGGCGAACTGCTGGCGATCGAGCCGGCGGCCGATGCGCCATTCGGCGATGGCATCGACGAGGCATGGATCCACGTGCAGCTCGCCGAGTCGGTCGACCCCAAGGCGGTGGATGAGGTCAAGCGCCTCCTGCCGAGTGTTCTCGCCGAGGCGCGTCAGGTGGCGTTGGACTCCACGTCGATGACGGCCATGCTGATCAGCCTGGCGGCCGAACTCGACTCCGACACCCAGGGCAGGTTCCCCGGCTCTGACCGCAGGGATGTCGCCGCGCTGTTGCGCTGGCTGGCCGACGGGCACTTCGTAATGCTGGGTTACCAGCGCTGCCAGGTCAGCAACGGCCAGTCCGCCGTCGATCCATCCAGTCGTCTCGGCGTGCTTCGGCTGCGCGCCGACGTGCTTCCGCAGCTGACCTCCAGCGACGATCTGCTGATGCTCGCGCAGGCCACCATGCCGAGCTACCTGCGCTACGGCGCACACCCCTACATCGTGGTGGTCCGTGAACAATCGCGACAGGCAGTGGTCGAGCATCGTTTCGTCGGGTTGTTCACCGTCGCGGCGATGAATGCCAATGTGCTTGAGATCCCACTGATTTCGCGCCGCGTCAACGACGCGCTGGCGATGGCGCACCGCGATCCCAGTCATCCCGGCCAGCTGCTGCTGGACATCATCCAAACCATCCCGCGTTCGGAGCTATTCGCGCTTTCCGCCAAGGCGCTGCTGGACATGGCGATGGCGGTGGTCGATCTCGGCTCGCGGCGCCGGACATTGCTGTTCCTGCGCGCCGATCAACTCGCTCACTTCGTATCGTGCCTGGTGTATCTCCCGCGCGACCGGTACACCACCGCGGTGCGGCTGGAGATGCAGGACATCCTGGTCCGCGAACTGGGCGGGGAGAGCATCGATTACGCCGCGCGGGTCAGCGAATCGCCATGGGCCGTAGTGCATTTCACGGTGCGACTGCCCGAGGGCCGTCGTCATCAAGACATCGACGTTTCGCTGGAGAACGAGTCCCGCATCCAGGACCTGCTCACCGAGGCCGCCAGGACCTGGCGTGACCGGCTGATCGGCGCTGTGAAGACCGGCTCGATCACCCAGACCATGGCAGAGCACTACGCGGCGGCCTTCCCCGAGGTCTACAAGCAGGCGGTCGCGCCGCTGGACGCGATCAAGGACATCGCGATCATCGAAGAGCTGCACGATAATTCGGTCAAACTCGTCCTCGGTGACCGTGGTGCGGACGGCATCGCGCAGCTCACCTGGTACCTCGGCGGGCGCTCGGCGTCACTGAGCCAGCTGCTGCCGATGCTGCAGTCCATGGGTGTGGTGGTCCTCGAGGAGCGTCCCTTCACGGTGACCCGCCCCGACGGATTACCGGTGTGGATCTACCAGTTCAAGATTTCGCAGCACCCCGACATCCCGACACCACCAGCGGGCCCGGACCGTGTGGCGATGGCCGAGCGGTTCGCCGACGCGGTGACCGCGATCTGGCATGGTCGCGCCGAGATCGACCGATTCAACGAGCTCGTGCTGCGTGCAGGCCTGACCTGGCAGCAGGTGGCCGTGCTGCGCACATACGCGAAATACCTGCGCCAGGCCGGTTTTCCGTACAGCCAGTCTCACATCGAAGGGGTGCTCAACGGCAACGCAGGCACCGCCCGATCTTTGGTCGAGTTGTTCGAGGCCTTGTTCGACCCGAAGCCGTCGGACGAGACCCGGCGCCGGGACGCGCAGGCCGCCGCCGCCGCCGTCGCAGCGGACATCGATGCGCTTGTCAGCCTCGACACCGATCGCGTACTACGAGCCTTTGCGTCGATGATCCAGGCCACTTTGCGGACCAATTACTTTGTCAGCAGGCCGGATTCGGCGCGTGCGCAGAACGTGTTGTCGATCAAGCTCAACCCACGGCTGATCGACGAACTGCCGTTGCCGCGGCCCAGGTTCGAGATCTTTGTGTACTCGCCGCGCGTCGAGGGCGTGCACCTGCGGTTCGGGTTCGTCGCCCGCGGCGGCCTGCGGTGGTCGGATCGCCGCGAGGACTTCCGCACCGAAATCCTTGGCCTCGTCAAGGCGCAGGCGGTGAAGAACGCCGTCATCGTCCCGGTCGGCGCGAAGGGTGGCTTCGTCCTCAAGACGCCGCCTGCGGCCACCGGCGATCCCGCCGCCGACCGCGACGCGCAACGCAACGAGGGTGTGGCCTGCTACAAGCTGTTCATCGCCGGGCTGCTGGACCTCACCGACAACGTCGACAAGGCAACCGGCAACGTCGTCACTCCGCGAGATGTGGTGCGCCGCGACGGCGACGACGCCTACCTCGTGGTGGCCGCCGACAAGGGCACCGCCACGTTCTCCGATATCGCCAACGAAGTCGCGGCGTCCTACGGCTTTTGGCTCGGCGACGCGTTCGCATCCGGCGGTTCGGTCGGCTACGACCACAAGGCTATGGGCATCACCGCGAAGGGTGCCTGGGAGGCGGTCAAGCGCCACTTCCGCGAGATGGCCGTCGACACCCAAACAGAGGATTTCACCGTCGTCGGCGTCGGGGACATGAGCGGCGATGTGTTCGGAAACGGCATGCTGCTGTCCAAACACATCCGCCTGTTGGCCGCCTTCGACCATCGGCACGTCTTCGTCGACCCCAATCCCGACGCCGCGACATCGTGGGATGAGCGCAAGCGACTCTTCGACCTGCCGCGGTCCAGCTGGGAGGACTACGACCGGTCGCTGATCAGCGAGGGCGGCGGCGTCTACAGCCGCGAACAGAAATCCATCCCGATCAGCCCGCAGGCCCGCGCGGCGCTGGGCATCGCCGACGGCATCGAGGAGCTGACGCCGCCGGCTCTGATCAAGACGATTCTGAAGGCACCGGCCGACCTCCTGTTCAACGGCGGCATCGGCACCTACATCAAGGCGGAGACAGAGTCGGACGCCGATGTGGGTGACCGCGCCAACGATCCCGTGCGGGTGAACGGAAACCAGCTGCGGGCCAAGGTGATTGGCGAGGGCGGAAACCTGGGTGTGACCTCGCTCGGTCGCATCGAGTTCAACCTCGCAGGCGGGCGCTGCAACACCGACGCAATGGACAACTCGGCGGGTGTCGATTGCTCCGACCACGAGGTCAACATCAAGATCCTGGTCGACTCGCTGGTCACCGCTGGCAAGGTTCGGGCAGAGGACCGGACTCAACTGCTGGTGTCGATGACCGACGAGGTTGGCCGCTTGGTGCTTGCAGACAACAAGGATCAGAACGATCTGATGGGCACCAGTCGCGCCAATGCGGCCAGCCTGCTGCCGGTGCATGCGCGGATGATCAAGGACTTCGTCGCCGACCACGGGCTCAATCGTGAACTCGAGGCGCTGCCGTCGGAGAAGGAGATCGCGCGCCGAACCGAGGCTGGGATCGGGCTGACATCACCGGAACTCGCGACGCTGATGGCGCACGTCAAGCTGGCACTGAAGGACGACGTGCTCGCCACCGAACTGCCCGACCAGGAGGTGTTCGCCTCCCGGTTGCCCCGGTACTTCCCGTCGAACCTGCGAGACCAATTCGCCAGCGACATCCGCCAGCATCAGCTGCGCCGGGAGATCGTCACCACAATGTTGATCAACGACCTGGTCGACACCAGCGGCATCACCTACGCCTATCGGGTGTCCGAGGACGTCGGTGTCGGGCCGGCCGACGCGGTGCGCAGCTACGTCGCAGCGAACGCGATTTTCCGAATCAACGAGGTGTGGCGGCAGGTTCGCGCCGCCGGCGACAACGGAATGTCGGTCGCCGTCACCGATCGAATGACGCTGGATCTACGCCGGCTTGTCGACCGTGCCGGACGTTGGCTGCTCAATTACCGTCCTCAGCCGCTGGCGGTGGGCGCCGAGATCAACCGCTTCGCCGAGAAGGTCCGCGTGCTGACACCGCGGATGTCGGAGTGGCTGCGCGGCGACGATAAAGCCATCGTCGAAAAGGAAGCCCATGAATTCAGTTCGCAGGGCGTCTCGCAAGATCTCGCCTACATGGTCGCGACCGGGCTGTACCAGTACAGCCTGCTCGACGTGATCGACATCGCCGACATCGTCGACCGCGACCCTGCCGAGGTGGCCGACACCTACTTCGCGCTGATGGACCGCCTCGGCACCGACGGCCTGCTGACCGCGGTGTCCCGACTCGTGCGCGATGATCGCTGGCATTCGTTGGCCCGCTTGGCGATTCGCGACGACATCTACGGCTCCATCAGGGCCCTGTGCTTCGACGTGCTGGCGGTGGGCGAGCCGGATGAGACCGGCGAGGAGAAGATCGCCGAGTGGGAGACGACGAACAGCTCCCGCGTGAGCCGGGCCCAGCGCACGCTGACCGAGATATACGGAAGTGGCGAACTCGACCTCGCGACGCTGTCGGTCGCGGCGCGCCAGCTGCGCAGCATGACGCGGACGAGTGGAACGGGGACTACTGGGTGACTGGCTTTGTAGCGCCGGTGCACGTGCGGTGGTCGGACATCGATATGTACCAGCACATCAACCACGCCACGATGGTTACCATCCTAGAAGAAGCCCGAATTCCTTTTCTGCGCGAGCCGTTTGGTCCCGTCATCGAGGAGATCGGCCTGCTGATCCACGAGGTCAACATCCTCTACAAGGGCCAGCTGCGCCTGATCGATTCGCCGCTACAGGTGACGATGTGGTCCAAGCGGGTGCGTGCCGTCGACTTCACGATCGGCTACGCGGTGCGCTCGGTACGAAAACCGCCGGACTCCAGGCCGTCGGTCTTCGCAGAGACGCAGCTGGCGACCGTCCACATCAAGGAGCAACGGCTGGAACGGCTTTCGCCCGAGCAGCGCGAGTATCTCCAGCGCTACCTTCGATGAGTGAACCCGATCGCGGTATCTGGCTCGACGACGCCACGCACCGTGAAGACCTGGCGACCTTCACCGAACGGGCGTTGCGGCTAGATGACACCGCCGTCATCCGGCTGCGTGAGCGCGCGGGCGGCCTTGTGGTCGCCTGGGTGGCAACCGGTTTCGACGTGCTCGCCAACCGCGTGGTCGGTGGGCGGATCAAGCCGGCCGATCTCAGCGCGGCAGCCGAAGCGCTGTCTGCCGGCCTGATGGCGATGGACCGTAGCGGTTACGTCGACCCGGGCTTCGCGATGGATTCCGCGTGGCGCGGCGCCTTGCCGCCCGAGACCGGCTTCCTGCACCTCGACGACGTCCCGGCGCGCGCGGTGCTCGACCTTGCCCAGCGCGGCGTCGCGCTGGCGAAGGAGCACTCGAGCGCGCATGGGCCGCCCGCGTCACTGCTGGATCAGGAAGTGGTTGCCGTCAGCTCGGGGGATACCAGCGTCGGCATCCCAATGCGTTGTGTATTCGCGTTGACCGCAATGGGTTTCCTGCCGCAGTCGGACGCTGCAGAGCAGTTGGACCCCGGCACTGTCGCCGCGGATGAGATCGTGCGGGTGCGCGCGCTGCCCGCCTGGCTGCGCATCGACGCGCGCTTTGGTTCGGTGTACCGCCGTCGCGGCGACCCGGCCTTGGTGCTGCGCTAGGCGTGCCGTCGCGAGCGTGCGCGTCTGCTCCTCGCCACGCCGATAAGCGCGGGCACTATGCGCACCGTCGTGTCGCTGCGAGCGTGCGGAGAATGTACGGCTCTGGCGGCGTGTCTGCGTGCAGACACGCACGCTCGCGGAAGTACTACACCAGCCAGGAGGCGGTGTTCGGCGGCAGCTTGCCGTCGACCAACTCGCCGCTGGCCAACAACACCTCACCCTCGGGCAGAACCATCGAGCGGGCGCCCGCATTCAGCGCGCACACCGCTCCGCCGCTCACCCGGAACGTCAGGCCGTCCGCCGGTGACTCCAGCCACTCGATGACAGCGCCGCTGAATTCTGGTCGGCTGTGCCGCAATTCGATCGCCCGCCGGTAGAACGCGAGCGTCGAATCGGGGTCGTCGAGCTGCTTCTCGACCGTCAGCTCCGCCCACTCCCGCGGCAGCGGCAGCCAGGTGTCGGTATTGTCCGAGAACCCGAACGGGGGAGTGTCGCCCTCCCACGGCACCGGCACCCGGCAGGCGTCGCGGCCGCGTCGGGTGTGACCGGACCGTTCCCACACGGGGTCGCGCAGCGCCTCGTCGGGCAGCTCGACGTTCGGGAGTCCGAGTTCCTCGCCGTTGTAGATGAACACCGCGCCGGGCAGGGCGAGCATCACCAGCGCCATCGCCCGCGCGCGGGCCTGGCCGACCGGCCCGCCGCCGTAACGGGTCGGTTCGCGATCGACGTCGTGATTGGCCAGCGTCCACGTGGGCACGGCGTCCGCCATCGCCGCGGCGGTCATCGAATTCTCGATGGCACCGCGGATGTCGACTGCGTCGAACTTCGCCCGTAGCAGCCGGAAGTTGAAACCGAGGTGCAGCTCGTCGTCGCGAACATAACGGGAGAACTGTTCGTTGTCGTACACCCACACCTCGCCAATGGCGACAGCGTCGGGATAGTCGTTGAACACCGAGCGGATCCGGCGGTGGATCTCGTGCACGCCTTCGTTGTTGAACCGCGGGTCGTCGTCCATGTCGGCCAGCAGCACCTCAGCTCTGATGACCTCCATGTCCGGCAATCCTGGCGGCTTGGCCATGCCGTGCGCGACGTCGATGCGGAACCCGTCGATACCGCGCTCCAACCAGAACCGCAGCGTCTTCTCCAGGTCGTCGAAGACCTCGGGGTTCTCCCAGTTGAGATCGGGTTGTTCAGCGTCGAACAGGTGCAGATACCACTGGCCGGGATTGCCGTCGGCCTCGACAACACGGGTCCACGCGGGGCCGCCGAAGATCGACACCCAGTTGTTCGGTGGGTGGATGCCGCCCGGCCCGCTGCCGTCGCGGAAGATGTAGCGCTCGCGTTGGTCGCTGCCGGGGCTCGCGGCCAACGCGGCCTGAAACCACGGATGTTGTGAGCTGGTGTGGTTGGGCACCAGGTCCATCGTCACCTTCATGCCCAACCGGTGAGCGGCGTCCGTCAACCGGTCCAGTGCCTCGATCCCGCCGAAGAGCGGGTCGACATCGCGGGGATCCGCAACGTCATATCCGTTGTCGGCCATGGGCGAGACCATCACCGGGTTCAGCCAGATCGCATCGACGCCCAGCGCCTTGAGGTAATCGAGCTTGGTGGTGACGCCGTCGAGGTCACCGACGCCGTCACCATCGCTGTCCCGGAAGGAACGTGGATACACCTGATAGAAAAGCGCGTGCGACCACCAGGTTGTTGTCATCAGAACGGCGAGTTCACCATCGAATGCGCGGCCATTTCCAAGTAGCTGAGCAGTTCCTTGCGATGCTCGTCGTCGAGCGTCTGCGAGTCGATCTCCGCGACCGCCGTGTGCATGCACCGCAGCCACGCGTCGCGCTCAATGTAGCCGATCCGGAACGGCGCGTGCCGCATGCGTAGCCGCGGATGGCCACGCCGGTCCGAGTAGGTCCGCGGGCCGCCCCAATACTGTTCGAGGAACATCCGCAGCCGCTCTTCGGCACCGTCGAGGTCGTCCTCGGGGTAGATCGGACGCAGAATCTCGTCCTCGCGGACCAGCTGGTAGAACCGCGACACGATGGCGTGGAACGTGTCGTGGCCGCCGACTTCGTCGTAAAACGAGCGCTGCGCCTGTGTCACGCGCTCCATTGTCCCCATGCCGGCGTCGGGCTACTTCAGCGGCTCCTCGCGCATGAGCTCCGCGAGCTCGTCGCGATCGGCCACGCCCAGCTTGTAGCACGCGCGGTAGACGTGCCCTTCGACCGTGCGGATCGACAGTGTCAGCTGCTCGGCGATCTCCTTGTTGGTCAGTCCGGCGGCGATCAGTTCGGCGATCTCCCGTTCGCGGTCGGTCACGGGTAACGGCCGCGCCGCGATCTTCACGGCGGGCGTTGCCGCGCCTCCGCAGCGATTGGCAAGACGCTGGGCACGCGCCGCCGCCTCGACGGCGTTGCGATGGTCGCCCGCACTGTCGTATACCTGCGCGGCCTGCGCGGCGGAATCGGCGGCGGACAGCAGCAGGCCGGCCTGCTCCAGGTCGATGCTCGCAGCGACGAGCGCCTCGGGATCCGCCGCCGCCACCGCCGCCGCGTGCCGGGCCTGCAGCGCGACCACCGGGCCGTGGACCTTGTCGGTAAGTGCCGCAAGCCGATCCGCGACGGTGCGGGCACCGAATCTCGCGGCGTGGTGCAGCGCTTCGGCCTCGACGGCGAATTGGCCGAAGTCCTGTGCCTGGTCGGCTGCGGAGAGTGCAGATTCGACCGCGCCCCGTTCCAGCCCCTTCGCGGCGAGTAGGCAGGCATTGGCGAGCGTCCGCTGTGGCTCGTGCAGGGCCACGTATTGGCCTGTGTGCTCCGTCGCGTCGACCAGCACCCGTTCGGCGTCTCGCGTGCGGCCCAGCGCCGCGTAGGCCCGTGCCAGCAGCAGCCGTGCGGGTAGCCGCCATGGCAGCGGTGCCTCCGCGGCGAGTGCCGCCAGCGCCTGCTCGAGTGAGGAGATCGCGGCCGGGAAGTCGCCGCGGTGCGTCGCGACGAGACCGACTGTGATCTTGGCGATGGCCCAGGCGAGGAACTGGCCGGCCGACGAGAAATTGGCGTAGTCGGCAGCCCGCTCGTCCGCCAGGTCCAGCTCGCCGGTATACGTCAGCGCGAGCACGTCGCCGTACCGCACCATCACCCGGATCATGCCGTCGGTGGACCTCTGCTCGGCACGGCACCGGGCGGCGTACGGTTCGAACTCGTCGCCGCGCCCGGCCACCGGCATCGCCAGTCCCGCGGCGAACGCCGCGAACTCGACTGCTTGCTTGGGCGCCTGCGGGTCGGCCAGCACCGCCTCTGCCGCGGTGATCCCTTCCTCAATCCTGCTCTCGTGCACCGCTATTGCCCCGGCCACCGCGTCCACGACGAGCTTCAGGGGCGGCGTGTGCACACGCTCGGCCAACAAGTCGAGAATCTCGTGGGCTCGCCGCACTTCGCCCATCGACCAGAACAGAATCGACAGCCGGGGAATGCTCCACAACACGAGCGAAAGCTCGTCGAGACCGTCCGGATCGAACCCCGCCAGAATCTGTTCGGCCTGTGCGGGACGCCCTTGCCACAGCAATGCGCGGGAGAGCAACTCGCCGGCTTGCAGACCGCCGCCACGCTGGAACGCGGCGCGTGCGATGCGTTCGCCCAGCGGCAGGTTGGACAGGAAGATGGCGTCCTTGGCCGCGGTGACCAGCAGCGCGGTGTCGACGGTCTGATCGCTGTCGATGGACAGCTGCGCCATCCGGATCCGGGCTGCGGGGGAGTCGAGTTCGCGGTTGCGGAGAATCTTGACCACCCGGCCCCGCAGCCTTCGCCCAGCGGCTTTTCCGACTCGGCCGCGCACGACGTCGCCGACGAGCGGGTGGCTGAACCGCGTATTGAGCACAGGGCCGTCGTGCACAAGGCGAATCAAGCCGCGGGTTTCGGCCGCATCGACGGCGTCCTCACCGGCCAGTTCGGTGAGCGCATCGACGTCCAGTGGTTCGCAGAGCGCCAACAGCTTCAACGCGTTGTTGACGTCCTCTCCGGCTTGATCCAGCCGGCTCTCCATCAGCGCGGCAAGGCCCGACGGCACGGCGGTCGGCCCCCGCAGCTGCCAGACGTCATCGACTCTGGTCAGGGTTCCGGCGTCGATCGATCCCTCCACCAGATGCCGCAAGAACAATGGGTTGCCGCCGGACGACTCCCACATCAGATCGGCGGACAGGCCCTCGAGCGTGCCGCCGATGACCGACTCCACGAGGGCGATGCTCTGCTGCTTGGTGAACGGCTGCAGCTCAATCCTGCGTAGGTAGCCGTCCTTCCACAGCGAAGTGACAGCATCGGGGACCGGTTCGCCGGTGCGGACAGTCGCGAGGATGCGGCCGGCGTGGTCGACGGCGATCTGATGCAGCAATGTCGCAGACAGTTGATCGAGCAGGTGCGCGTCGTCGACGCCAACGATGGTGTTCTCTTGTGTGACAAGGGATTCGCGAGCAGTGGCCAGCAGCGCCGTTGGGTCGCGCGAGGTCGACGGTCCGACCAGATGCGCGAAGACGCCAAGCGGGATGCTCTTCGAGGATTCTGTTGACGCCACCCAGCGGACCTCGGAACGCAGCGAATTCGTGACGGCGCGGGCGAGCGTCGTCTTGCCGACACCGGCCGCCCCCACGAGAACCACACCGGAACTTTCGGATCCCGTCAGCGCCGATCGGACCGCACCGAATTCCGATGGGCGATCGACAATTTGCCAACCGGGAGCCATGGCTCGAAAGTCTAATTCGACACATGCGTCATCACCTGTCAACCCCGTCGCCTTAGCGGGGCGTTGACGGAACCCTTGTCGCCTCGCCTGCGGGGCGCATGTGCGGCTCTATCGACCGTCCGGTGTGACGATGGATTGCTGATCTGGGCGTCCCTCGGACCGCGAACGCCCGGGTCAGCCGGACGCGTCACCCGATGTTCACTGGACTGACCAGCGAACACGGCCAGAATTGTCGTGCGCTTGTCCCCAATCCGTGGTGGACTGTCGATCGGAGGACGTATGGCGCAACGCAAGAAGAGCCGCGGCCACCGGCACCACGGGGCCGCGGCGGGCTTATCTGGGCCCGCGGTAATGCATGCGCAGTCGCGCGTCTTGCACAGCGTCGACACCCATCCGCCCAGTACCAGCGAAGGCTCCATCTGGGGCCGCCGGCGCGTACTGCTGCTGAACTCCACATACGAACCGTTGACCGCTCTGCCCATGCGGCGGGCGGTCATCATGCTGATGTGCGGCAAAGCCACGGTGGTGCACGACGACCCGAACGGCCCGGTGATTCACTCCGCGACCCGGTCCATCGTGGTGCCGTCGGTGATCAGGCTGCACTCCTACGTCCGGGTGCCGTACCGGGCCCGTGTCCCGATGACGCGCGCGGCGCTGATGCACCGCGACCGGTTTCGCTGCGCCTACTGCGGCGCCAAGGCCGACACCGTCGATCACGTGGTGCCGCGCAGCCGCGGTGGCGACCACTCCTGGGAGAACTGCGTGGCGGCATGCTCGACCTGCAATCATCGCAAGGCCGACCGCTTGCTCGCCGAACTGGGCTGGACGCTGCGTGCGGTGCCCGTGCCGCCGAAGGGACAGCATTGGCGGTTGCTGTCGTCGGTCAAGGAACTCGACCCGGCATGGGTGCGATATCTGGGTGAGGGCGCGGCCTAAGTGCCTTGTGGGATACGGTTTGCGTCGTGAGCACAGCACTTACCCATTCCCTCCTCGGAGGGGTTCCGCTGGTCGTCACGCTGGTGTTGATCGCGCTGATCTGGGGCGTCAGCAAGAACCGCAAGGGCCCGCACCCGGCGACCTACCAGATGTCAGACAAGTGGACGCACGCACCGATCCTGTGGGCGTCCGAGGAGCCCGCTGACCACGGCCACGGTGGCCATGGGTCGCACGTGACAGTAGGAGGCGGCGCCAGTGGCAAGTGGTGAAGTCGCGACCGTCGGCTCGACACTTCCGGCAGAACTGCCGCGGGGCTTCGTCGTAACGAGCAGCGGCCGGATCTCCGGTGTCACCGAGCCCGGCGCACTGTCAGTGACCTACCCGTTCCCTGTCAAGGACCTGGTCATCCTTGACGACGCACTGAAGTACGGCTCACGCGCTGCGAAGGCCCGCTTCGCGGTGTACCTCGGCGACCTCGGTGCCGACACCGCGGCCACCGCGCGCGACGTCTTGGCGGAGATACCGACGCCCAACAACGCTGTGCTGCTAGCGGTTTCGCCGAACCAGCGCGCGATCGAGGTAGTCTACGGCGCCGACGTCCAGGGCCGCGGGATCGAGGAGTCCGCGCCGCTCGGTGTCTCGGCGGCCGCCGCGTCGTTCAAAGAGGGCAACCTGATGGACGGCCTGATCAGCGCCGTCCGGGTACTCAGCGCCGGCGTTTCCCCGGCCTGAGGTTCTGCAAGTAGCGTCGCACGGATCTCGACATAGCGCTTCAGGAAGCGGCGCTCGTCGAGCCGTTTCCGGCGCAGCCACGTGGTGACCTCCTCATTGCACTTGCTGGTATTGCAGGAGGCGCAGGCGGGCACAACATTGTCCACCGTGTATCGCCCGCCTCGGGAGATCGCCAGGACGCAGTCGCGCTGCAGCGGCCCTTCGGTCGCGCCGCAGTAGGCGCACCCGTTCCACGCGGCCTTCAGTGCCGCCCATTCGTCTGCCGTGAGGTCGTTGACGACGAGATTCAGGCGGCGCCTCCGCTTGCGCGCAGCACGCACCCTGCGACTCCGATTGACCGCCACCCCACGAGCATGCAGTGCGAGCGTGCGCGAAATGTACGTCCGACACGGCGTGTCGGCGTACAGACGCGCACGTCCCCTACTCACGTGTGGGCCCACGTGGCAGTTAGGTGACGTCGAAGGCGCGGGCCCGCAGTGCGCGCTCGACGCCGGCACGACCCTCGATGACCAGCCTCTGCAGCGCCGGCGGCACCTCCGAGTCGGCCAAGAACCGATCCGCGGCGTTCAAGCCGGCCTTGCTGATGTCCCACGCCGGATACAGCCCGATCACCACCGTCTGCGCGACCTCGCTCGACCGCCTCTCCCACACGCCCGAAATCACGCCGAAGTACTTGGCGCTGAACGGCTTCAGCAGCTCGTGCTGACCGGGCTGAATGAAGCCGCCGATGATCGCCCGTCCGGTGATGTTGGCCAACGTGTCGTCCTCGATCACCTGCTGCCACGATGCGTCCTTGACCGCGGGCTGTGGCCGCGCGGCCGATGCGGCGGCGGCATGCCGCTTACCCGCCGCTGTCGGGTCGCGCTGCGCCTCGGCGTCGATGAAGGGCGTCTGCGGCCCGTCGGAGTCGACGACGCCTGCAGCGGCCAACGCGGTGACGATCCGCCAGCGCAGATCGGTGTCCACGTCGAGGCCGGCAAGGTCCTGTGCGGCCGGATCGGCGTCGAGCAGCGCCCTCAAAACATCGGTGTGCCTGTCCGCCAGCACCGAATTGCACAGCGCGTTGACGTACGCCAGCTGGTGATCCGACCCCGCCTCGGCGCCGCGGGCCAGCTCCAGCAGCCGGTCGGCGAAGGCAGGCCAACCCTCCGTAACGGCCCACTGCGGGTCGGCATAGGCGCTCAGCGCCGTCTGCGCTTGCAGGAGCAGCCGCTGCGCGACCCCGACCTCGGTTTCGGCCTGCACCCCGCCGGCGACCAGCGACACGAAGTCGCGGGCCTTCAGTTCGGCTTCGCGGGTCATCTCCCAGGCTGCCGACCACGCGAGCGTGCGGGGCAACGGGTCGGCGATGTCGGCGATGCGGGTGAGTGCCGTCTGCAATGACTCGGGATCAAGCCGCAGCGAGCAGTAGGTCAGGTCGTCGTCGTTGACCAGGATCAGCTTGCCGCGCGAAACCCCCTGCAGCGCAGGCACATCCGTGGTCTCGCCGTCGACGTCGAGCTCTTCGCGGTGGATGCGCACGAGCTTGCCGCTGCCGTCGTCGTCGTAGATGCCGACCGCCAGGCGGTGCACCCTGGTTTCACCGCCGCCCGGCTGCGCCCCGCTCTGGGTGATCGCGAAGCGGGTGAACCGCCCGTCGGCATCGAGGTCGAAGTCGGGGCGCAGCGTGTTGAGCCCGGTGGTCTTGAGCCACTGCTGTCCCCACCCGGACAGGTCGCGGCCGGAGGCCTTCTCCAGCGCGCCGAGCAGGTCGCCGAAGGTGGCGTTGGCGAAGGCGTGGTCGCGGAAGTAATCCCGCAGGCCCGACAGGAACTCCTCCAGCCCGACGTAGGCGACGAGCTGCTTGAGCACGCTGGCGCCCTTGGCGTAGGTGATGCCGTCGAAGTTCACTTCGACGGCGGCCAGGTCGGGGATGTCGGCGGCCACCGGATGCGTCGACGGCAGCTGGTCCTGCCGGTACGCCCACGACTTCTCCACGTTCGCGAATGTCGTCCACGCCTCGGCGAACTCGGTCGCCTCGGCCTGGCACAGCACCGATGCGAACGTCGCGAACGACTCGTTGAGCCACAGATCGTCCCACCATTGCATGGTGACCAGATCGCCGAACCACATGTGTGCCATCTCGTGCAGCACGGTTTCCGCGCGCCGCTCGTAGGACGCGCGGGTGACCTTGCTGCGGAAGACGTAGTCCTCAAGGAACGTCACCGCGCCCGCGTTCTCCATCGCACCGGCGTTGAATTCGGGAACGAACAGCTGGTCGTACTTGCCGAACGCGTAGGGCGCGCCAAAGTTGTTGTGGTAGAACCCGAATCCCTGCTTGGTCTGGGTGAAGAGCCGTTCGTGGTCCATGAATTCGGCGAGCGACTTGCGGCAGAACAGCCCGAGCGGAATGTCGCCGTGGTCATCGCTGTAGGTATCGTCCCAGCGGGCGTAGGGGCCCGCGATCAGCGCCACCAGATAGGTACTCATCCGTGGGGTCGCGGTGAACGTGTGTCGCTTGGCGGCCCCGTCGTCCTCGACGCTGAAGGTCGCGCCGTTGGAGATCACCTCCCAGTGCGACGGCGCGGTGACGGTGACGTCGAACGCGGCCTTGAGGTCGGGCTGGTCGAAACACGCGAACATCCGCTTGGCGTCGGCGGTTTCGAACTGTGAGTACAGGTAGACCTCGTCGTCGACCGGGTCGACGAACCGGTGCAGGCCCTCTCCGGTGTTCGAGTACCGGCAGTCGGCATCGACGACGACGATGTTGTGACCCTCGAGTCCCTCCAGCGGGATGCCGGTGGACTCGTCGTAACCCGACACGTCGATGTCGTGGCCGTTGAGGGTAGCGCTGCGAATCGAGTCGGCGGCGATGTCGATGTACGTGTCGGCGCCGGCCAGCGCGTCGAACTCGACCGTCGTGGTCGAGCGGAAGGTGCCCTCGCCTGGTTTTCCCTCACCGTCGGTGAGGTCGATGACGATGCGGTAGCTGTCGACGGTGACGAGCGCGGCGCGTTCGACGGCCTGCTCGCGGGTCAGATTGGGAAGTGCCACGCGTCCAACTTAGTTGCCGCCCTCGCTGCGCGGCGGCCGAGCCGGCGTGTGACTAGATTCCCGGCATCCCGGAAATGCCGGGAATTCCCTTCAGCCCGCTCAGCTGCTTGAGGAACGTCCCGTTGCCAATCGAGGACATCATCGACGGGCAGTACATCTGTATCGCGATGCCGGTGAAGAACGCCGCCATGTCGGGGTTGACGCCGTTGTGGGAGACGGTGGAGTAGACAGACGCCAGGTTTTTACCTGGTTCGACCAGCATCGGGCAGATCGACTGGCCGAGTTGCTCGGCGCTCGCCGGGTCGTTGAAGCCGATGCCTGCATTGGTCAGCGCATTGAGGAACGACGTGTCGGTGGTTGGGTCGGCGTGTGCCGGCGCCGCGACTGTTACCGCCGTCGCTACCCCGACCAAAGTCACGGTCAGATTGCGTTTTGCTTTATTCACGGGAGCAACACTGGTTCACAGCAGTCACATCGACAACACAGTTGTATAACCATTTGCACACTATGCGTGTCCTTTACTCCAGCTGTTCGAACTCCGTGGCAGCGGGGAACACAGCCTGCGGTGGCACTGTTGTGCTGAACGGATTTGTGACCTTCGATCGAGAGGACCAAGCGGCAATGCCCGAAAAGTCTGTTGCGGATTTCTGGTTCGACCCGTTGTGCCCGTGGTGCTGGATCACCTCGCGGTGGATCCTCGAGGTCGAGAAGGTGCGCGATATCGAGGTCAACTTCCACGTGATGAGCCTGGCGGTGCTCAACGAGAACAGGGAGGACCTGCCCGAGCAGTACCGCGAAGGTCTCAAGCCGGCATGGAAGCCGGTGCGTGTTGCGATCGCCGCCGAGCAGGCCAAGGGCTCGGAGATTCTGGCGCCGCTGTACACCGCGATGGGCACCCGAATCCACAACCGGGGCTATCGAGAATTTGACCCTGATTTCACAACTGTCATCAAGGAGTCGCTCGACGAGGTCGGCCTGCCTGCCGAGCTGGCCGAGGCGGCTGACACCGACAAGTACGACGAGGCGTTGCGCAAGAGCCACCACGAGGGCATGGATGCGGTCGGCGATGACGTCGGCACCCCCACCATCCACGTCAACGGCGTCGCTTTCTTCGGCCCGGTGCTTTCCAAGATCCCGCGCGGCGAGGAAGCCGGAAAGCTGTGGGACGCCTCGGTGACGTTCGCGTCCTATCCGCACTTCTGGGAGCTCAAGCGCACCCGCACCGAGCCGCCCCAGTTCGACTGACGGCATCGGCGAGACTCAGGGCATCGCGCCGTCCCACACCCGGTTGGACCGTACGGTAGAAGAGGCGCGCGCCGCGATCGCGGGCGCACCACAGCGGGTCGCTGGGATCGCGGACGATCTCGCCGTGACGCCGACGAGGTCCAGCCGGAGATAACGGGTGATCTCGTGAAACTGTGCGATCACTCCGTGCGTCGGACCGAGGTGGCTCTCCTCGCATCAGATGAGCAAGCCGACCTTCTTGTCCACGGTCTCGCTGACGACTTGGTGCAGGTCTTCAGACCTGCACTTAGCTCACTTGGCGGCATTGTCATCGAAATTGCGGAAGCGCTGTGCCAAGTTCGCGGCGGATCCGAGAACCACCCACTGGTACGTTGTCAGGCTGCGGCACCGTCCGGCTCGTAACCCACCGGCGCAGGGCGCGGCAGCTTTCCGAGACGACGCTTGAGACACGATTACCTGACGAAACCTCTGATGAGCGAGCTATGAGCGCGGTGTCTCGAATGCCTATTTCGAGACAAGTGGGCGGCTACCCCGTGAGGATCAAAATCACCAACCCCGACCACAGTGCCCTTGTTGGGATCGGTAGCAACACAGGCGGTCTGGAATCTGCATGTGTCTCGACGTCGAGCATCGCCGCGGGGCAGGGTCACCGTACGCCCACCGGCACACCCATAGGGAAAGGAAAACGCAAATGTTCTCTCATTTTCGAATCGGCACGCTGGCCGCGCCCGTAATCGCCAGGTGCCAGTGCGGTAAGTACTACCTGCCATCGCAGAGGAAGAAGTAATGGACACGTGGGAGGCCAGCCTGGAGAGCTACTTCACCGGCTGGCGTGACGGCTACGCCCAGGCGCTCGACGATGTCGACAGCGTGATTGACGAGCAGCGCGACGGCGGGTGAGAGACTGGAGACGGGGTCAGCGCCGGGGGAGTCGGCGCTGCTCTTGTTTTCTCGGGCGACCGTGACATCAAGGACGGGCCGTTGACGCCAGAGGAGCGATCGGAATTGCGGGTCCTTGGCGTCCGAAGCCAAGTGCGGCTCACGCGCCGAAGCGTGCCCTAACGACGGGCTGGTTAGGCAGCAAAAGTCGTTTGTGCGCACGCAACTCAGCGTGACATCGTGGTGTTCATGACGCAGAATCCGCTGACTATCCGGCTGCACGACGAGCTGGCCGAAGCGCTGCGCACCTACGCGTTCGTTACCCACACATCGGCGAACGGGATCGTCGAGGCCGCACTGACTGAGTACCTGAAGGCGCATGCTCGCACCGACATCGTTCGGGCCGCGTTCGACAAGGCGCTCCTCCTGCACGCCGTCGCGTTCGAAAAGCTAGAGTGCTAAGGCACCTGTGACGTTCTACCCGGCAGCCTTTGATGGCAGGCGTTCAGGTGGCGGGCACCGCGTAACCGGTTAGGCCGCCGAAGTCGATCTCCACACAGGGCTCATCGCCCTCGGTCCAGGCGTCGTGGCCCGGCGGTATATGGAATACGGTGCCGGGCGTGAGTTCGATGATGGTGCCGTCCTCCATGCGCACGGACATCCGCCCCGACAAGCAGTATCCGATGTGGCCTACCTGGCAATTCTCGGTTCCCGCAATGGGTTTCACATCGTTCGACCATTTCCACCCCGGCTCGAACGTGGCCAGGCCGACGTCACCGGTGCCCAGGTGGACCAGGTCGACGTGCCCGTGCCCGGTGAACGGGCGAACCTCGTCGGGAGCATCGAACCGCTTAGCTTCCGCCTTGCTCATCGCTTACCCTCCTTCTCGCTATTTCCGGGTTTCCGCGCTAGCCCCGAGGACACCGACCGCCCCGCCGAGGCTCCGCCGGGGACTCGAGCGCAAGACCAAGCTGCGTGGCCCAATCCTGCACGTCGAAGAAGAAACGGTGGCTCGTGACAACCCCATTCGCGACCGTCGCGACGTCGCACTCGCGAATGCGCACACTTTTGCCGGTCGCGGGAATGGTTCGGCCCCATCATGGAGCCGGTGTTCGTCCCAACGAAGGATCCTTCGTCGATTGCCGTGTCGCCGCCCTCGTGCTGGGACCGCTCCTCCCGTGCGGCATCCGGAAACGCAGTGCCGAACTCGGCCAGATAGGCGGCGATCTGGTCGCGCCCGGTGATCATGCCCATGGTCGGGCGTCTCAGCGACCGCGTCCTGAGCGTAAAGCCCTTGAGGGCCTCCCAATCGCCCCTCAGGATCGCGTCAGTAACTCGATCCATGACCTCACGCGCCTCCCCCACGTCCGCTGCCTCTCGTCCGCCCGAGATGATCGTACGCCCCGGACAACCTCCTCGGCAGTCCTTCGATACAGGCATGCAGCGCGCGATCTCATCCGCGTGCTGGTCGCGATTGCGTTCTCGGAGAACACGTTTCAGTGCCCCCCGGTCGTATCCATGCTTCACCAGGCGCCGGTCCCCCGTCTGGTCGAT
>Ga0070665_100002684_pt1 | contig 19331 bp, 20 predicted proteins | sample KBSS13metaG_FD_65862 | JGI IMG/M metagenome (GOLD analysis project Ga0070665, IMG submission 65862) | Switchgrass rhizosphere microbial communities from Kellogg Biological Station, Michigan, USA - KBS S1-3 metaG | ecosystem: Host-associated > Plants > Roots > Rhizosphere > Soil ...
ATCGCGACCGCGGCGCAGATCGACGACCGCCCGTCGGCCTTCCGCTATCCGCGCGGCGAGGGCACCGGTGTGGCACTGCCCGAACGCGGCATCCCGCTGGAGATCGGCAAGGGCCGGATCATCCAGGAAGGCACCAAGATCGCGCTGATCAGCCTGGGAACCCGGCTGGCCGAGTGCGTCAAGGCCGCCGAGCAGCTCGCCGCCCGTGGCCTCTCGACCTCGATCGTCGATGCGCGCTTCGCCAAGCCGCTCGACACCGACCTGCTTCGGCGCATGGCGCGCGAGCACGAGGTGGTGATCACGGTCGAGGAAGGTTCGACCGGCGGCTTCGGCGCCCTGGTGCTGCAGGACTTCGCCACAGTTGGGCTGCTCGATCGCGGCCTCAAGATCCGCACCATGGTCCTGCCCGACCTGTTCCTGGACCATGACGCGCCGGCCAAGCAGTACGACACGGCCGGCCTCAATGCCGCCCAGATCGCCGCCACTGCGCTGGACGCGCTGGGCATCGACCGCCCAGCGGTCGTCGCCCTGAGCAGCTGACAACGCGCAGCTGAGCCTACGATGAGCGTCCGCGAGCCGACCCTTAGCCCGGTCCGGATCGCGGACCTGCGGCCGACCCAGATGACGATCGGCTTCCGCGAAGTCGAAGAGAAACGGGCGTCCTGGCGCGCACGCTCGGGCAGAGAGGAATCCGCCTATCTCGGCAGTCACATGATCCCGGTCATCGCCGGCCCCAAGGGCCGGCTTTACGTGACCGACCACCACCACATGGCGCGGGCGATGCATGAGGAGGGGGTCGCGAACATCCTCGTCAATGTGATCGCCGATCTCAGCGCCCTGGAGAAGGATTCCTTCTGGGTGGTGATGGACTGCCGCGGCTTGTGCCACCCCTATGATGCGGACGGCGTCCGCCAGGACTTCAGCGCCATCCCACCGTTGATCGCCGACCTTGTCGACGATCCTTTCCGCAGCCTGGCCGGCGAACTCCGCCGCGCCGGCGGCTTCGCCAAGGACGTCACCCCGTTCAGCGAATTCCTGTGGGCAGACTTCCTGCGCCGCCGGATCAAGCGCAAGGCGGTGGAGAAGGATTTCGATACCGCGCTGGGCGATGCGCTGAAGCTGGCCAAAGGCAAGGATGCGGGCTACCTGCCCGGCTGGTGCGGGCCTGTAGCGAATTCCTGAGCTATCCCAGAGGCTCCACTTGCTGTAGAGACTGCGCTCCCGATACCGGACCAGTGACGGTCCATGGAGAGACGCATGCGCAAAGAGAAGACCAAGAATCAGATCCTCGCCAACCGCCGCAAGGCCCATCACAAAGCCCGCAACCGCCGCCGCCGCGCTCGCGCGAACGGCTAAAGCGTCCCTTCGCCAGCATGCACTGCCAGCCAGACGGTCGGCAGGTCCGGGTCGGTCCAGGTGACCCGATGGCGGCGGTTCGGCTCGATATATAGATAATCGCCGACGCCTAGCTGCCTCGGCTCGGGCTCATCCTCGAACTGAACGCGGGCACTGCCGGAGACGACCAGCACCCATTCGGCCCAGCCCTGATCGTACCAGAATCCGGGCGGGCTTGACTGGCCGGTCGAGACGATGCGTTCGATCCTGACGCCGGCCAGCTTCAGCAGGTCCTGGAAAACCTCGCCCGATGCCGGCGGGTCTATCCCCGCCAGCAAATTGCCGTCGCTCACCTACCGGACCGGTCCGATCTCGGGCATGCGGACCATGTCGCCCTGTGGGCCTTTGAACAGGGGCGCCAGCGCCCGTGCCGCCGTGCCGGCCGGGCCGCTCAGGCTGGTCAGGCTGTCACCAACCTCGCTTTCGATATCGCTGTCGCCCTTCAGCACGGCGACGGCCGCCTCGAGCGGGGACAGGGGTTCGGGAAACATACGGATCACGCTCGGCTGGTCGCCTGGGATGGCGGCAACCTCGCGCGCCACCTTGATCGCGTCCTCGAGCCCGCCCAGCGTGTCTACCAGACCGATCTGCTTGGCCTGCTGGCCGGTCCAGACCCTTCCCTTGGCCGAACCTGCAACGGTCCCGGCCGGAATCTTCCGCCCGTTGGCGACGATCGCGATGAAGCCGTCATAGATCGTGTCGATGCCGGCATTGATCTTCTCGTTCTGCTCCGCAGTGAACGGGGTGAAGGGCGAATCCATACCGGCGAACGGGCCAGCGGCGGTCCGGTCGGTCGTGATGCCGAGTTCGGCAAGGCCTTTGCTGACCACGAACTTGCCGGAGAAGACTCCGATCGAGCCGGTAAGTGTCGCCGGTTCAGCGACGATCTTGTCGGCGTCGGCGGAAATCCAATAGCCACCAGAGGCCGCGACCGAGCCCATCGACACGACCACCTTCTTGCCCGCCTCCTTGGCCTTGACCAACATCCGCCGGACCGATTCCGACCCGGAGACCGATCCGCCGGGGCTATCGACGCGGAAGACGATGGCCTTGACCGTCGGGCTGGCGATGGCCTGGGCGAAGCCCTGCATCACCGCGCTGCCCTGGTCGAGCCCGCGATCCCGGTCGGACGGATCGACCGCGCCGCCGACCCGCTCGATCTCGCCCACCTCATAGACCAGCGCGATATTGGGGTTGTCGCGCGCCTCGTGCCCGTTCTGGGCGTAATAGTCGGGCAGCGGCAGGGTGCGCACCGCGCTGCCGGCCTGTTTTTTGGCTGCGGCCACGACCTCGTCGGCATAGCCCACCTGATCGATCAGCTTGGCCTGCTTCGCCTCCTCGGTGGAGAGCGGCCCCCGCGTCAGCAGCGCCCGCACCTCATCCGGCGTCAGGTTGCGGCTGGCGGCGATGTCAGTCACCAGCTGCTGCGTCAGGTCGTTGGCGAGGCTTTCCATCATCTCACGCGCCGGTGGGGTGAAGCCTTTTTCCGTATAGGTCTCCGGCGCGGTCTTGTATTCGGCGCGCTTGGAGAATTGCGGCTCGACCTCGATCTTGGCGAAGGCGTCCTTCAGGAACTGCGCCTCGAACATGATGTCGGTCAGCATCGCCTGGCCCATCGGCTGGACCCAGATCTGGTCGGCCGCCGAGGCGAGGTAATACTGGCCGTTGCCGCCGGCGCCCTCGCCGAAATCGTCGGCGAAGGCATAGACGAATTTCTTGGCCGTCCGGAAACGCGCGATCGCGGCGCGCAACTCCTGCGTCTGGGCCATGCCGGCCGAGGCATCTAGCTTCAGCACTAGGCCCTTGATCTTGTCATCCTTGGCCGCCAGATCGATGGCCGAGACTATTTCCCTCAGCTTCTTGGAGCGCTGTGTCACCAAGCTGGTGAGGCCGGTGCGGGTCGGTGATTCCTCGATGAACGGCCCCGCGACCGTCAGGGTCAACACAGTGCCCTCGGCGACCGGCGTATGCTTGTGGCTGGCGACGTAGACGCGCGACGCGCCGTAGATCAGCAGCGCCATCCCCAGGATCGCCAGCAGACCGATCACGGCCAGGGTACGGACGATGAAGCGCATTGATGTCTCCAGACCTGAATGACGCGTGGGACGCCCCGCAGAGTGCCCAGCTTACCCCGCGCTCTCAGCGTCCGCCAATAAAAGCCGATATTTTCCCGCCTCGGTGACCAGGAATCGCGAGGCCGGGTCTTCTGTTTCGATCTTCTGACGCAAGCGCCAGATATGGGTCTCGACCGTATGCGTGTCGACCCCCGCGCTATAGCCCCAGACATGGGCGAGAAGCTGGTCACGGTCGACCGCCGCACCCTTCGCCGACGCCAGATAGAGCAGGAGCCGGCGCTCGAGCTCAGTCAGCCGGATGACCGTGTCGGTTAGGGGGTCGCGCAGCTGCTGTTCCGTTGTGACGAATTCGTAAGGACCGAGCTGATGCAGCCCGGCATCGGCGATCTCCGCCCAATGCGCCTCGATACGCGCTAGCAGAGTGCCGAGCCGGACCGGCCTGGCGACCGGCTCATCCTCCGGCGTCTCCGCCTCGCGCCCGCCCAGGATCAGCACCGGGCCGGCGAAGCCCGAGCCGCGCAGGGTCTCAACGAAACCCCGCCGCTCGGCCGGCTCGTCGAGATCGACGATGATCAGCGCGTTCGCCCCAATGGCGTTTGAATCGGGAGGATCGGTGAACGGCACCGCGCGCCAGCCGCCGGCATGCTGGTTCAGCGCCCGGACGAGCATGTCGTCCGGCGCCACCACATGGACCGCGTGCGAACCGACAGCGTCGCCCAAGATCTGCCCTCGGTCCCCGGCTAAATCAGACCCCGCGGCTGAAGCTTGTCTTGCTGATCGGCAGCTCGCGCACCCGCTTGCCGGTCGCGGCAAAGATGGCGTTGCACAAAGCCGGCGCGATCGGCGGCGTGCCCGGCTCGCCGATGCCGCCCCATTTGGTGCCGCCCGACAGCGCCAGATACGTCTCGATCCTGGGCGAATCAGCCAGCTTGACCATCTGGTAGCTGTCGAAATTGCCCTGCTCGATGGCACCGTCCTTGACCGTGATCTCGTCATAGAGCGCCGCTGTCAGGCCGTAGATGACGCCGCTTTCGATCTGCATCTCGACATTGCGCGGATTGACGACATGGCCGCAATCGACCACCGCGACCACGCGCTCGCAGCGCACCTTACCCTTGTCGTCGACCGCGACCTCGACGCATTCGCCGACGATGGTGCCGAAGGATTCGTGGATCGCCAGGCCGCGTCCCTTGCCCGGCGGCAGCTTCGCATTCCAGTTGGACTTCTCGGCCAGCGTGTCGAGCACGTGCAAGAAATCTTCCTTGCCGGCCAGCATCTTGCGCCGGAACTGGTATGGATCCTGCCCAGCCTCGTGCGCCAGCTCGTCGATAAAGCTCTCGACCGCGAAGGCGTTCTGCGAGCTGCCGACCGAGCGCCAGAACATCACCGGCACATGCGTGTTCTTCAGCACCGCATCGACCTTCAGGTTCGGCACGGCATAAGGCAGGTTCGCCAGCCCCTCGACCGCCATCGGCTCGACGCCGGGCGGCGAGGGGAAGTCCAGCATCGGCTTGATCGACTTCATGATCGAACCGACCGCCGTCTGTGCCTGGATCGCGGTCGGCATCCCGTCCTTGCCCAGCGCGCCCTTGAAGGCGATGGCCGCCTGCGGGCGATAGCGGTCGTGCCGCATATCCTCCTCGCGGGTCCAGATCAGCTTCACCGGTTTGGAGAGCGTCTTGGCAACGATCATCGCATGGACCAGCTCGTCATTGATCGCCCGCCGGCCAAAGCCGCCACCTAGATAGCAGTTATGGACGAAGATCTTGTCCGGCGTCATGCCAAGCGTCTTGGCCACGAGGCCGGTGGTGATCTCAGGCGCCTGCGTCCCCATCCAGATATCGACCCGGTCTGGCTGGATATGGACCGTGCAGTTGAGCGGTTCCATCGTCGCATGGGCCAGATACGGCACCTCGTAGAGCGCCTCGATCACCTTAGGTGCGGCGCCCAGCGTCTTGCCGGCATCGCCGACCGACTTGGCATTCTCCAGCGGCCCCTTCAGCGCGTCGCGGTAGTCCTGTTTGAACTGTTCGCTGCTGGTGCCGGCCCCGGCCCCCGGATCCCACTGGACGGGCAGGGCCAGCGCCGCTTGCCTCGCGCGCCAGAACCGGTCGGCGACCACGGCGACGCCGGTCGGCAGCGGTACGACGCCGATCACGCCGCGAAACTTCTTGATCGCGTCCGCATCATAGCTTTTGACCGTCCCGCCCGGGACCGGACAGGTGACGACGGCGGCATAGACCATGTCCGGCAGGCGGACATCGATGCCGAAAATCGCCTCGCCCGTCACCTTGACCTTGGTGTCGAGCCGGGCCTGGGACTTGCCGATCAGGGTGAACTGATCCGGCGTCTTGATCTCGGGTTCCTTAGGCAACGTGACCTTGGCCGCGTCGCCGGCCAGCGCGCCGTAATTCAGGCTGCGGCCGCTGGCCTTGTGCGTGACTTTGCTTTGGGCGGCTTCGCACTCGGCGGCAGGCACGTTCCAGCGCATCGCGGCGGCCTGGATCAGCCGCGCCCGGGCGCTGGCGCCGGCCTGCTGCAGATAGGGGCGCGAGGCGCGGACCGCGCTGCTGCCGCCGGTCATCATGCCCTTATAGACCATGTTCTCCCGCATATTGCGGTTGGCCGAGGCATATTCGGAGCGCACCTTGGTCCAGTCGCAGCCCAGCTCCTCCGCCACGATCATCGGCATGGAGGTCAGCACCCCCTCGCCCATCTCGGACTTGGCGCAACGGATGGTGACCGTGTCGTCGGGATCGATGACGATCCAGGCATTGACCTCACCGGCAGCCGTCGCCTGGTCGTTGTTCCAGGGAGTGCCGGAGACCAGCGGTGCCGCTGCCGCAAAGCCGGGGATCGAGACGCCGATCGCGAGTCCACCCGCGGCGGAGAGGGTGGCGACCAGGAAGGAGCGGCGGCCCAGTGTCGTGTCGATATGGCCCATGATCTCAGCCCTTCGCCATTTCGGCCGCGGCGCGGTGGATCGCGGCGCGGAGCCTCGGATAGGTGCCGCATCGGCAGATATTGGTCAGGTTGTCGTCGATATCGGCGTCGGTCGGCTTCGGGATCGCCTTCAGGAACGCCGCCGCCGCCATGATCTGGCCGGTCTGGCAATAGCCGCACTGCGGCACATCCTCCGCGATCCAGGCGCGCTGTACCGGATGGCTGGCGTCAGGCGACAGACCTTCGATCGTGGTGATCGCCGCGCCATTGGCATCGGCTACCGACAGCGAGCAGGAGCGTACAGGCTGCCCGTCGACATGCACGGTGCAGGCGCCGCATTGGGCAATGCCGCAGCCATATTTGGTTCCGGTGAGTCCGATCTCGTCGCGCAACGCCCACAGCAAGGGGGTTTCCGGCTCGATATCGAGCTCGTGGCGCGCTCCATTAACGGTCAACACGATCATGCGTCGTCTCCGATTGGGCGAATTCTGTGCACCTGGATGTTGGGCGCGGGACGCGCTGATTCCAAGTGCTACCGTCACTATAGCATGGATCGGGCGGGCGTCAGCGGCGCACCGGTACATCGCGTTTACAAGCCTTGCATTTCTTGTAATCTTTTCCTTTCCCATTCGGCTCTGCAAATGAAAAAGTGGTGGGATGGCGTCCGGGGAATTCGCATATAGCTTCGCGCTGTTCGACGCCGACCACCGGCTCGTCGATTGGGACGAGGGTTTCGAGAACGAATGGGTCTATGCAGCGCCGCAGCTGAAGCGCGGCATGCTCTATAGCGACATGGTCCGCGCGGCGCTGGGTTCTCCGAAAGCCGAAGACTTCGTAAGCCGGAACTATCAGGGCCAATCCCTCGAGGCGCTGATCGAAAGCCGGGGCGCGAGCTTTGGGGCCGATCGCACCAGGGAATACAACACCTTGGGCGACCGGACCGTCCGGGTGGATGAGCGTCGCACCAAGCTGGGCGGCGTGCGCCGCTTCGCCCGCGACATCACAGAGGAAAAACGGGCCGAAAGCGCGCTGACCGAGGCGCGGCAGCGGCTGGAAGCCGCCGATTCCGACCCCGGCGCGGTCGTCACGGAAACACGCCGCAACCCCGACGGCGGCTATGTTTTCGAGCCGATCAGCGCGGCGCTTCAGCGCCTGCTGCACCTGCCGGCCGACATCGTCGGACAGGACCCGATGTTTTTCTATTCCCGCATGATCACGACGCCCGAGGAGGATGCACGCCGCGGCGCGGCGATGGAACGGGCTGTGGAAACCCTCGAAATCTGCTCATACGACTACCGCGTCCGGGACGGCCAGGATCGGCTGATGTGGATCCGCCAATCGATGCTGCCCAGGCGCGAACCGGACGGCAGCGTCATCTTCTCGGGCGTCATGCGCGACGTCACCCGCGAGAAGGAGGCAGAGGACGAGATCGAGATGCTCCGCTCGGTCGTCGTCCGCTCGACCGACTCGATCGCCGTGTTCGAAAGCCAGCCCGGTCCGAACCGCAACAGCAAGGTGGTCTATGTAAACCAGAAGTTCACCGAGCTCTTCGGCTACACCGCGGAAGAGCTTATCGGCAAGCCGATCGAAACGCTGACGCCCACCAGCCCCGAGCTCGCCTCGGCGCAGCAGATGACCGCGGCCCTGCTGCGCAACGACGGCTCACCGATCTCCTTTCAGACGCAGGACAAGACCGGACGGCCTTTCTGGATCGAGTTGCGGATATCGACCATCCAGCGTTTCGAGAACGGCGGTTTCCGCTGGACCATCATCGGCCGCGACGTCACCGACCGCCGCAATACCGAAATGGAATTGCTGCGCGCCAAGGAGGAAGCCGAGGCCGGAAACCGGGCCAAAAGCCACTTCCTCGCCAATATGAGCCACGAGCTGCGTACGCCGCTCAACGCCATCATCGGCTTCACCGAACTGATCGAACATGGCGTGGAGCGCACCGGCTGGACCTCCACCTACAGCGAATACCTGGCCGATGTGAGCGAGAGCGGCCGCCATCTGCTCGACCTGATCAACACGATCCTCGACCTGTCGAAGATCGAGTCCGGCTCGCTTCAGCTTTCGGTCGCATCCATCGATCTCTGCGATCTGGTCAATTCATCGCTGACGCTAGTGTCGAGCTTGGCCAAGACCGGCAATATCGCGCTGACCACCGATTTGCCGTCCGGCTGCCCCGAGATACGGGGCGATTTCATGAAGCTGAAGCAGGTGCTGCTCAACATCCTGTCGAACGCGATCAAGTTCACCCCGGCGGGCGGCGAGATCGCGACCGAGGCACACGTTACCGAGACGCATGCGGTCATCACCGTCAGCGATACCGGCGTCGGAATCGCGCAGGCCGACCTGGAGCGGGTGACCCTCCCCTTCTTCCAGGTCGAAACCGCCTTGTCGCGTAAATTCACCGGCAGCGGCCTCGGCCTCGCCATCGCCCGCGAGCTGGTCAATCTGCACGGCGGAAAGCTGGAGATCGAAAGCGCCGAGGGTAAGGGCACCACCGTACGAGTGCTGCTGCCGAGGTGATTTCGTAGGATGGGTAGGGCGCTGCGAAACCCATCGATGGGAATTTTGAAACACCAAGACACCAAGGCACCAAGTTGAAGCCGGAAGTCGGGTTTCTTCTCGGTGCCCTTGGTGTCTTGGCGCCTTGGTGTTTCTTCTTCGGCTTTTGATGACGGGTTTCGCTACGCTCTACCCATCCCACAATTCACTTCCGCGGAAACCCGCGCTTCATCAGGTCGTATGGGTGCGCCCAGCCGGGCAGCGCGGCGATGCGTTTCGCCCAGGCGTTGATGTTGGGAAAGCCGGCGCGGTCGATGCCGGTGTCCTCGTCGAAATAGAGATAGCCGACCATCGAGATATCGGCGAGCGTCGGGCGGTCGGCGACCATGAAGCTGCGGCCGTTCAGATGCTTCTCGACGATGCCGTACGCGCCCAATGCCCGGCCGCGCAGGAATTCCGTGACCGGCGTCTCGCCGCTTTTGTTGAGCCCGTACATAAAACGCAGCGTGGCGAAATAGCTGGTGAACTTGTGATTATCGAACAGGATCCAGCGCCAGATCTCCCGCGCCTCCTCATCGTTCGCCGGGCCGAACTTGCCGGTCTTTTCCGCCAGATAATGCAGGATCACGCCGCTCTGCGAGATACGCTTCCCGTCATGCTCCAGCACCGGAATTTCGCCGAGCTCATTGACCTCTGTCAGATACCGGTCCGACCGCTGCTCCCCATTGAAGAAGTCGACGAAGGTGGCTTCCCAGTCCAGCTGGCAGAGATTGAGCATGAGCGCCGCTTTATAGGCGTTTCCGGACTCGCCCATCCCGTGAAGACGATACTCCGCCACATTACTTCTCCCAATATACCTTAGTTCTCAAAATATACTTGATCTATATTTACTCTATTTTCTAGATAATTTCGCCAATACATCATCTAGCTGGTCCATCGTCTTATAGGCGATGGAAAGCGTGCCGCTCGACCCGTGGCCGTCGATCGAAACCCGCAGGCCCAGCCGTTCGGTCATGTCCTGTTCCAGCGCCAGCAGGTCGGCATGTTTAGGCTTCGCCGCCGACGGTGTGGACACCAGCTTGACGGCGGGCTTGCGGATGTCCTTGGCCTCGTTGGCGATCTTCTCGGTCTCGCGTACCGACAGGTTGCGGCCGGTGACCTGTTTGGCGAGCGTCTCCGGATCGGGCGCGGTCAGCAGAGCGCGGGCGTGGCCAGCCGACAGCTCACCCGACTGCATCATCGCCTTGACCCCGTCCGGCAGGGCCAGCAGGCGCAGCATATTGGCGACATGGCTGCGGCTTTTGCCGACCAGCTCCCCCAACTCGGAATGGGAATGGCCGAACTCGTCCATCAGCCGCTTATAGCCCTCGGCCTCTTCCAGCGCCGACAAGTCCTGCCGCTGCAAGTTCTCGACCAGGGCGATCTCGAGTGCCTGGGTGTCGGAGAGGGTCTGGACGATAACCGGAACGTCGTGGAGAGACGCACGCTGGGCCGCACGCCAGCGCCGCTCACCGGCAATGATCTCATAGGCATCCGTCTCGCCCGGAAGTGGCCGGACCAGGATCGGTTGCAGCAGCCCGTGCTGGCGGATCGACGCGGCCAGCTCATCCAACAGCGTCTCATCGAAATGGCGGCGTGGCTGGAAGCGGCCGGGGCGCAGGAACGCGACCGGCAGGGTCGATCCACCGGCGGTCGCCGGAGCCTGAGTCGCGGCCGGCGCCTCGGGCGTAGAAACACGATAGGATGCCTCCGCCTCGCCGAAAAGATGCGACAGGCCGCGCCCTAACCCCTTCTTTTTAATAGGATTTTCAGCCATTTTGGCGTTTCCCTCCAAACCGCTTCAGGAACTCCGCGGCCAGCTGGATATAGGCCTGGGCGCCGACGCAGCGGTGATCGTAGATCAACACCGGCAATCCATAGGAGGGCGCTTCGGAGACTCGCACATTGCGCGGAATGATAGTCTCGAACACCTTATCTGCGAAGTGGCCGCGTACGTCCTGCGCCACCTGCTCTGACAGGCTGTTGCGGCGGTCATACATGGTGAGGATGATGCCCACCAACTCCAGCCGGTTGTTGAAGGCACGCTTCACCCGATCCACCGTCTGGACCAGATAGGACAGGCCTTCGAGCGCATAGAACTCAGTCTGCAGCGGCACGATCAGCGCATCCGCCGAAACCAGCGCGTTGAGCGTCAGCAGGTTCAGCGACGGCGGGCAGTCGATCAGGATGTAGTCGAATCGGCTGGCGACCTTCTCCAGCGCGCCGGCCAGGCGATGCTCGCGCCGCTCGGCATTGACCAGCTCGATCTCGGCGCCGGCCAGGTCGACGGTCGACGGGATGATCGACAGCCGGGGGATTGAGGTGGTGACGATCGCGTCGGCAGCCGGAACCGCGCCCATCAGGACGTCATAGGTTCCGTTCTCGCGCTGCGCCCGCTCGATGCCGAGCCCGGTCGAGGCATTGCCCTGCGGGTCGAGATCGATGACGAGCGCGGTCTTTCCCATCGCGGCCAAGGCCGTGCCGAGATTGATCGCGGTGGTGGTCTTGCCAACCCCACCCTTCTGATTGACGAGGGCAAAGGTCCGGAATGTGCTCATGGGCGGGCCTCGGTTACGTCGGAAAGCCGGAAGATCGTCGAATCCGGGTCGGTCACGCTTGGGAAGCGTTCAGTCTTCATATGCCATTTGCGCGCGGCGTCCGCCATCTCTTCTTCGGCCCGCCGACCCTTGGGAAACAGACAGACACTGTTTTGCCCCAGGAATCGCTTGCCGAAGCCCAATAACTGGTCGAGCGGCTTCAGCGCCCTGGCGGTCACCGTTCCGGCGACGAACGGCTTCACCGCGTCGGACTTCATGCCGTGGATCGTGACCGGGAGGCCCAGTGCGTCAGCGACAGCGCGCAGGAAGGCAACCTTCTGCATGTTGTGCTCCACCAGATGTACGTCCGGTAGGCCGAGGATCGACAGCACCAGCCCAGGAAAGCCGGCGCCGGTGCCGATATCGACCAGCGGCCGCCCGGGCTCAGGGATCAGGCTCAGAAGCTGCGCGGAATCAAGAAAGTGGCGGGTCCAGACAATATCCGCCGTTGTCCCGGAAATCAGACTAAGTGTCTGATTTCGTTCAAGAAGAAGATTCTCATAGCGCGCCAACCTCGCCTCTGTTTCACGTGAAACAGGAAACGCCGCCAGGAATTCCGCGCGCGGGTTAGCTTGCAAGGGCGGCCTGAGTTTCAGCCGGCGCGCGGCGCTTCACATGGCGCAGCAGTGCGGCAAGCGCCGCCGGCGTGACGCCGGGGATCCGCGATGCGGCGCCCAGAGTGGCCGGCTGCGCCTTGGTCAGCGCCAGGCGGATTTCGGTCGAAAGGCTGCCAACCGCCGCATAGTCGAGATCGGCGGGCAGCAACAGAGCGTCGTCGCGGCGCAATGCCCGAATATCCGCCTCCTGCCGGTCGAGATAGCCCGCATAGCGGGCATCGATCTCGATCTGCTCGGCGACGACGGGCGAGAAACCGGAAAGTTCCGGCCAGATGGCGGCGAGGCGCGGGAGATCGACCCCCGGCAGGCGCAGCAGGTCCGCCACCGACCTGCGGACGCCGTCGGCGTTGACATGAATGCCCATCCGCCCGAGCTCGGGCGGCGTGGCGTTGAGCTCGGCGACCAAAGCGCGGGCGGCGCCGAGATCGGCCATCTTGGCGGTGAAGGAATTTTCCCGCTCCGCCCCGACGACGCCAAGATCGACGCCAAGGCCGGTCAGGCGCTGGTCCGCATTGTCGGCGCGTAACGTCAGCCGGTATTCGGCACGCGAGGTGAACATGCGATAGGGCTCGGGTGCGCCGCGTGTCACCAGGTCGTCGACCATCACACCGATATAACAATCGCCTCGGCTGAGGCTGACGCCGTCGGCCCCGCCGGCGCGGCGCGCGGCATTAATCCCGGCCAGCAGCCCCTGGGCCCCCGCCTCCTCATACCCGGTAGTGCCATTGATCTGCCCGGCCAGGAACAGGTTACGGGCCCGGCGGGCCTCGAGGGTGGGGTGCAACTCACGCGGATCGACGAAATCGTATTCGATGGCATAGCCGGGGCGGAACATCTCGGCCTTTTCCAGGCCGAGTATGGTCTTGAGCAGCGCGCGCTGCACCTCTTCCGGCAGGGACGTCGAAATCCCGTTCGGATAGACCGTTGGATCGTCGAGGCCTTCCGGCTCCAGGAAGATCTGGTGCTGCTCCTTGTCGGCGAAGCGCACCACCTTGTCTTCGATCGACGGGCAGTAACGCGGGCCACTGGAGGAGATCTGCCCCGAATACATCGGTGCGCGATGCAGATTCTCGCGGATCAATGCGTGGCCGGCCGGGCTGGTATAGGTAATATGGCAGGGAATCTGTGGTGTGGTGATCCGCGCCGTCATCGACGAGAACGGCTCGGGCGGGTCGTCGCCCTGCTGAACCTCGAGCACCGACCAGTCGATCGTCCGCCCATCCAGCCGCGGCGGCGTCCCGGTCTTAAGCCGCCCCAGCGCAAAACCGATGGCGTCCAGCCGGTCCGACAGACCTAGCGCCGGCGCCTCGCCGACGCGCCCGGCCGGAATCTGGGTCTCGCCGATATGGATCAGCCCGTTGAGAAAGGTTCCGGTCGTCAGAACCACCGCGCCGGCCTTGAGCTGGCGCCCATCGTGCAGCACTACGCCAGCCACAGCAGCTTCGCCGTCCATGATCAGATCGACTACGCCGCCGGTCACAATCGTAAGACCCGCCTGCTCTGCCAGCAGATCCTGCACGGCTTGGCGATAAAGCTTGCGATCCGCCTGGGCCCGCGGCCCGCGCACGGCGGGCCCCTTCGAACGGTTCAGCATGCGGAATTGAATCCCGCCGTGGTCGATCGCGCGGCTCATGATGCCGTCCAGCGCATCGATCTCCCGCACGAGATGGCCCTTGCCCAGCCCGCCGATGGCTGGGTTGCACGACATCACCCCGACCGTCGCCGGGTCATGCGTCACCAGCGCCGTGCGCGCGCCCATCCGCGCCGCGGCGGCAGCCGCCTCGGTCCCGGCATGCCCGCCGCCGACAACTATGACGTCCCATGTCTCCATGGCGGCGGAATGTAGGGATTTTGGGACGGCGGGTCAAAGGTGAAGGGCGTGTTTCACGTGAAACAGCCTGCGCAATCACTTCCCGATGCAGAAATCCCGGAAGATCGCATCGAGCATGTCCTCGATATCGATCCGCCCGGTGATTCGGCCGAGCTCGTCGGCGGCGCGGCGGAGGTCTTCGGCGGCAAGTTCGGGAAGATCGGCCGTCTGGGCGGCGTCGAGCGCCACGAGGCAGCGGCCCAACGCCTCGCGGTGACGGGCGCGGGTCGGCGGAGGCGGGCCGCGGTCGCTTAGCAGGGCGGAGACGCGGGTGGATAGAGTTTGGAGGAGGGCGTCGAGCCCGAAGCCGGACTTCACGGAGATGGCCACCGCCTCCAGAGCTCCGCTTCCCCCCTTGAGGGGGAGGTCGGCCCGCGGGGGCGGGTGGGGGGTGCTATCGCCGCCCTCTTCTTTTCGACGAGAAGGCTGCCGCATACCCCCCAACCGTCGATGCTGCGCATCGCCGACCTCCCCCTCAAGGGGGGAGGCGCTGGTCAGTGAGGGGTTAGGACGAAGATCCGCCTTGCTCCGCACCGCCACCGCCCGCTCGTCCAGCAGCGCCAACGTTTCAGCATCCGGCTCGGCATCCGCAGCAAACAACGCCAGAACCAAATCAGCCGCGCCGGCGCGCGCACGCGCCCTTAGAATGCCCTCGCTTTCCACCAGACCCGTCGTCTCCCGCAATCCCGCCGTGTCGATCAGGATGACGGGATAGCCGCCGAGGTCGAGGTGCACCTCGATCGCATCCCGCGTGGTGCCGGCCTCCGGCGAGACGATGGCAACGTCGCGCCTTGCCAGCGTGTTCACCAGGCTGGACTTGCCGGCATTGGGGGCGCCGACCACAGCGATGGTCAGACCGTCGCGCAAGCGCTCGCCCCGGCGCGCATCGGCTAGGTGTCCCGCAATGTTTTCCCGTAGGCTGCCCAATTGTCCGGACAATTGGGCAGCCGGATCGCCGATCTCCTCATCCGGAAACTCGATGTCGGCCTCCAGATGGGCGCGCAGCCGGATTAGCTCGGCGCGCCAGCCGTCATAAAGTCCGGACAATGCTCCGCCGGCCTGCGCCAGCGCTTGCCGGCGCTGGGCCTCGGTCTCGGCGGCGGCGAGGTCGGCGATGGCTTCGGCCTCGGTCAGGTCGAGCTTGCCGTTGAGGAAGGCGCGGCGGGAGAATTCGCCCGGCTCAGCATGGCGGAAGCCGGGCAGGCGGGCGAGCGCAGCACCGATAGCCTCGGCCACCGCGCGGCCGCCATGGCTATGCAACTCGGCGGCATCCTCGCCGGTGAAGCTGGCGGGGCCCGGAAACCAGAGCACCAACGCCTGGTCGATGGCATCGCCGGTCGCGGGGTCCAGTAATTGGCGTAAAGCCGCGCGTCGCGGCGGGGGCAGATCGCGCCCGGTCAGCCGCCGGATTCCCTCGGCGACGCCGGGGCCGGAAAGGCGCCAGACTGCGATCGCGGCCCGGCCCGGTGCGCTGGCGAGGGCAAAGAGCGTCTCGCCGGTCATAATAGAAGCAGGTCCCGCCGGGACTATTCGGCGGCTTCGGCCATCTGCTCGGGCCGCAGCTCTTCCTGCTCGGTCGTCAGCATCAGCCGCTCGACCCGCTTGCCCTGCTTCAGATGGGTCTCGATGATCTCGTCCAGGTCGGCGCGGGTGTCGTAATGGTACCAGACGCCTTCCGGATAGATCGCGATGGTGCAGCCCAGTTCGCAGCGATCCAGGCAGCCCGAGGCGTTGATCCGCACGTCCTTGAGACCGGCGGCGCGCGCCTGCGCCTTCATATAGTCGCGCAGCTTTTCCGAGCCCTTGCGGGCGCAGGATGGCCGCTTGGCCCCCTCGCCGCGGTCATTGGTGCAGACGAAGACATGGGCCTCGTAGTAGGGCGCGGGATCGGACGGCAGCGAACGGTCGGTCATGGTCTACTCTTCGGCTATTTCTTCTTTGGATCGCCCATCGCGTTCCAAAACATCTTCTGAAAGTTCTCGAGGCCCTGCATCGAGGCGGGGAGCCAGGTCTTGATCAGCGCATCCGGCTCCATCGACCGCATCGCAGCCACCATCCGCTCCTCGACATCCTTCATCAGCCGCTCCTGCATCGGGGCGACATCAGGCAGCCCAAAGAAGGCGCGGGCCTCCTCGGGCGTACAGTCGATTTCGACATGGACTTTCATGGCGAGCGCACACTAGCCAAAGCGGCGCGGCCGGGCAATTGCTGAGCGGGGCTCAAGAGGGGCTTTTCACTGAGCGGAGCGACCACGCCAAAAAACCGATCGCGTATCCAGTCATCAAACCTCTTATGACAAGAAACAGAAAATACGCGAGCGTAATCTGCTCAGGACGCAGCACCGCCTCGAATACCAGCATGATGGGAACTATCAGCACCGCGTGGGTCAGCGCAAAACGCTGCCGCGACGCCCTCATCCATATGCGAAATTTGCGCAGGCCCGCCACCGTGCCCCCTCCGATTTCGATCGGCGCAACCTAGCATGGCCAATCCTTACTGTGGATGGTTTTCGAGCGCGCTTGTTTCCGTCGCCGGTTCGCCGTAGCTTCCCGGCTCCCCGCACTTCAACGATCGATACCACCATGCCGGATAACGTTCTCGACCAAGGCCCCGCCGACGCCGCCACCAGCGACAGCTCCGCCGCGCGACTGAAATCCTTCGTCGAGCGGATCGAGCGCCTGGAAGAGGAAAAGGCCGGCATCGCCGCCGATATCAAGGAAGTCTTTGCCGAGGCCAAGGGCACCGGCTTCGACGTCAAGATCATGCGCCAGATCATTCGCCTGCGGAAAATGGAACAGGCTGACCGGTTGGAGCAGGAAGAGCTGCTTGACCTGTACCAGCGTGCACTGGGGATGATCGTCTAAGCGGCGAGCACCTTCACCAACGCCCCGGTTATCCGCGCCAACTCCTCCGCCTCCATGGTGAAAGACGGCGTCAGGTAGACGATGTCGCGGAAAGGCCGGACCCAGATGCCGGCCTCAACGCAGGCGCGCTGCAGCGCCTTGGGATCGTTGAGTTTTTTGAGCTGAACCACGCCGACCGCGCCCATCACCCGCACGTCGGCGACGCCGGCGATCTTGGCGCACGGGCCGAGCCCGTCCTCCAGACCCTGCGCGATCTCCGCAACCTGGGCCAGGCGCGGCTCACGCTCGAACAGGTCAAGCGAGGCGTTGGCAGCCGAGCAGGCGAGCGCGTTCGCCATGAAAGTGGGCCCGTGCATCAGCGCATGGCCAGGATCGTCCGACCAGAAACCATCGAAGATCGCGTCCGACGCCACCGTCGCGGCCAGCGCCATCGTGCCGCCGGTCAACGCCTTGGATAAAGTGACGATATCCGGCACGACGCCGGCCGCCTGACAAGCGAACATCGTGCCGGTGCGGCCGAAGCCGGTGAAGATTTCGTCGAAGATCAGCACCAGACCGTGCTTGTCGGCCGCGGCGCGCAACCTGCGCAGAACCTCCGCGTCGTGGAAGATCATGCCGCCGGCGCCCTGGATCAGCGGCTCGACGATGATCCCGGCCAGACTCTTGGCGTTTTCGTCCAGAAACCGGTCGAAAGCGGCGATCGATGCGGCATCAGTCGGCAAATCCAGCATCGGCTGGGGCGGCAGCAGGCCGGCAAAGAGGCTGTGCATGCCCTCGCCCGGGTCGCACACCGCCATCGTGCCCAGCGTGTCGCCGTGATAGCCGTTCCGGAACGCAAGAAACCCCGTGCGGTCGCGGACACCGCGATTCAGCCACAGCTGCATCGCCATCTTCATCGCCACCTCGACCGCGACCGAGCCGGAATCGGTGAAGAAGACGCGGTTGAGGTCCCCCGGCAGCATCGCCGCCAGCCGCTTGGCCAAGGTCAGCGCCGGCTCGTGCGTCAGCCCGCCGAACATGACATGCGGCATATTCTCGAGCTGCTTTGTGACGGCGGCGCGAATGTGCTGGTGGTTATAGCCGTGGCAGGCGGTCCACCAGGAGGCGATGCCGTCGATCAGCACCCGCCCGTCGGCGAGATGGATGCGCACACCTTCGGTCCGCGCCACCGGCAGAGGCGGCGCGGCCGTCTTCATCTGGCTGTAGGGCGCCCAGATATGGGGGAAGCCGGCCTCGAACCAGGCTGGCTGCGCCGCCATCAGCCGATCAGACCGTCATCGCGCTCATGCCGAGCCGGTCGAGCAGGGCCATGTCGCGGTCCTGGGCCGGGTTCGGCGTGGTCAGCAGCTTGGGGCCGTAGAAGATCGAGTTGGCGCCGGCGAGCAGGCACAGCGCCTGGGTCTCGTCGGTCATGTCCTCGCGGCCGGCCGAAAGGCGGACCATCGATTCGGGCATCGTGATGCGCGCCACCGCGATGGTGCGGACGAAATCGATTGGATCGAGCTTTTCGTTGCCGGCCAGCGGCGTGCCCTCGACCTGGACCAGCATGTTGATCGGCACGCTCTCCGGGTGGCTCGGCAAGGTCGCCAGCGCCTGGATCATGCCGACCCGGTCTTCGAGACCCTCGCCCATGCCGACGATGCCGCCGCAGCAAACATTGATCCCCTCATTGCGCACCGCCTCCAGCGTATCCAGCCGGTCCTGATAGGTGCGGGTCGAGATGATGTCGCCATAGAATTCCGGCGAGGTGTCGAGATTGTGGTTGTAATAGTCGAGCCCGGCATCCTTGAGGCGCGACGCCTGCGGCGGCGTCAGCATGCCCAGGGTGACGCAGCTTTCCATGCCCATCGCCTTGACGCCCTCGATCATCTCGCAGACGGCGTCGAGGTCGCGATCCTTGGGCGAGCGCCAGGCGGCGCCCATGCAGAAGCGGCTGGCCCCGGCCTCCTTGGCGGCGCGGGCCTCGGCCAGCACCGTCTCAACATCCATCAGCTTCGAAGCCTTCAGCTCCGTCTCATAGGCCGAGCTCTGCGGGCAATAGGCACAATCCTCCGGGCAGCCGCCGGTCTTGATCGACAGCAGGGTCGAGATCTGGACCTGGGTCGGGTCGAAATTCATCCGGTGTACGGTCTGGGCCTGGAAGATCAGCTCCGGAAACGGCAGGGCGAACAGGGCGCGAATCTCAGCGCGGGTCCAGTCGTGGCGGACCGTGCCGAGTTCCTGGGCCCCGACGTGCGGCGCAACAAACGAATCGATACTGACGACAGACATTTTCCAAATCCAACTTGCAATTTCCGGGCGGGGTCTTGCCTTCGCGAAAACCAGCCGTCACACCATGAGCCGTGTCCCGCTTGTAAACGGTAGTGCGTTACTTTGTCATCCCTCGACGCCTTCGCCTCGGAAAAGCTCGCCCAGCTCAG
>Ga0070665_100002685_pt1 | contig 19325 bp, 16 predicted proteins | sample KBSS13metaG_FD_65862 | JGI IMG/M metagenome (GOLD analysis project Ga0070665, IMG submission 65862) | Switchgrass rhizosphere microbial communities from Kellogg Biological Station, Michigan, USA - KBS S1-3 metaG | ecosystem: Host-associated > Plants > Roots > Rhizosphere > Soil ...
CGCGGGCGAGCGGTACCTCCTCGCGTCCGCGCGGGTCGGGGCCTACGCCCGTGAGCTGGGGGAGGACCCGGAGGTCCTGCGCACCTACCTCGGCCGGGAGCTGGTCGGGCTGCGGTACACGCCGCCGTTCGACTTCTTCGTCGGCCGGGAGAACGCCCACCAGGTGCTCGCGGCGGACTACGTCACCACCGAGGACGGCACGGGGCTCGTGCACATCGCCCCCGCCTTCGGTGAGGAGGACAAGGTCGTCACGGACGCGGCCGGCATCGAGGTCGTCGTGCCGGTGGACTCGCGCGGCGAGTTCACCGTCGAGGTGCCGCCCTACACCGGGCAGCAGGTGTTCGACGCCAACCCCACGATCATCCGCGACCTCAAGGAGGGCACGGCTCCGTACGTCCACGGGGTCCTGCTGCGCCACGAGACCTACGACCACCCGTACCCGCACTGCTGGCGCTGCGGCAACCCGCTGATCCAGCGTGCGGTGGACTCGTGGTTCGTGCAGGTCACGGCGTTCCGGGACCGCATGGTCGAGCTCAACCGGGAGATCGACTGGGTGCCCGGGTACATCCAGGACGGGCAGTTCGGGAAATGGCTGGAGGGTGCGCGGGACTGGAACATCTCCCGCAACCGGTTCTGGGGCAGCCCGATCCCGGTGTGGGTCTCGGACGACCCGCGCTACCCGCGCACGGACGTCTACGGCTCGCTGGACGAGCTGGAGCGGGACTTCGGGGTGCGCCCCACGGACCTGCACCGGCCCTTCATCGACGACCTGACCCGCCCGAACCCGGACGACCCCACGGGTGCCTCGACCATGCGTCGGGTGCCCGAGGTGCTCGACTGCTGGTTCGAGTCCGGCTCGATGCCGTTCGCGCAGGTGCACTACCCGTTCGAGAACGCGGACTGGTTCGAGCACCACTACCCGGGCGACTTCATCGTCGAGTACAACGGGCAGACCCGCGGCTGGTTCTACACGCTCCACGTGCTGGCCACGGCGCTGTTCGACCGGCCCGCGTTCGAGAGCTGCGTGGCGCACGGGATCGTGCTCGGCGACGACGGCGCGAAGATGTCGAAGTCGCTGCGCAACTACCCGGACGTCAACGAGGTGTTCGACCGGGACGGCTCCGACGCCATGCGGTGGTTCCTCATGGCCTCGCCCATCCTCCGGGGCGGGAACCTGGTCGTCACCGAGCAGGGGATCCGCGAGGGCGTCCGGCAGGCGTTGCTGCCGCTGTGGAACACCTGGTACTTCCTGTCGCTCTACGCGGGTGCGGCGGGGGTCACCGGGAGGACGTCCACGGCGTCGGACCACGTGCTGGACCGGTACGTGCTGGCCAAGACGGCGGCGCTGGTCGACGGCGTCACCGCGGCGATGGACACCTACGACATCGCCGGGGCGTGCGAGCAGATCCGCGACCACGCCGAGGTACTCACGAACTGGTACGTCCGGCGCTCCCGGGACCGCTTCTGGGAGGGCGACCAGGCCGCGATCGACACCCTGCACACCGTGCTGGAGGTGACCGCGCGGGTCGCGGCGCCGCTGCTGCCGCTGAGCATGGAGCAGCTGTGGCAGGGGCTCACCGGCGGCCGGTCGGTGCACCTCGCCGACTGGCCGGCGTCCGGTGAGCTGCCGCACGACGACGCCCTGGTCGCGGCCATGGACCGGGTGCGTCAGGTGGCGTCGGCGGGACTGTCCCTGCGCAAGGCCCGCAAGCTGCGGGTCCGGCTGCCGCTGGCGTCGATGACGGTCGCGGCGGCGGACGCGGAGACCCTCGCGCCGTTCACCGACATCCTGCGGGACGAGGTGAACGTCAAGGAGGTCCTGCTGTCCACGGACGTCTCGACCTACGGCGAGTTCGAGCTGACGGTCAACGCCCGCGCCTGCGGCCCCCGGCTGGGCAAGCAGACCCAGGCGGCGATCAAGGCCGTCAAGGCGGGGGACTGGTCGGCCAACCCGGACGGCACCGTCACGGCCGGCGGGATCACGCTGGTCGAGGGCGAGTTCTCGGAGCGCCTGCAGGCCGCGGACCCGCAGTCCACCAGCGCCCTGCCCGGCAACTCCGGGCTGGTCGTGCTGGACACCGAGGTCACCCCGGCGCTCGCGGCGGAGGGCACGGCCCGGGACGTGGTCCGCGTGGTCCAGCAGGCCCGTCGGGACGCGGGCCTGGAGGTCTCGGACCGCATCGCCCTGACCCTCGACGCCCCGGACGCGGTGACGGAGGCGGTCCGCACCCACGAGGCCTTCCTCGCGGGCGAGGTCCTGGCGACGGCGGTGGCCTACGCCCCCCTCGCCACCCCGACCGCCACGGGCACCACCACCTCCCCGGACGGCACCCCCACCGAGGTGAAGGTGACAGTCGAGAAGTCGTGACCGGCGGGCCGGCGCTCCCCGGAGCGCCGGCCCCCGCCCCGCGAGTCGCACACCCCGCCCCGCGTGTCGCGCACCCCGTTCCGCGTGTCGCGCACCCCGTTCCGCGAGTCGCACACCCCGTTCCGCGAGTCGCACACCCCGTTCCGCGAGTCGCGCACCCCGCCGCGCGAGTCGCACGCCACGGGCCGCGAGTCGCACACCCCGTTCAGCGAGTCGGGCCCAGCTCGCGAGTCGCATGCTCGTGCCGCGAGGACGTCGGCGAGGGAGACCTCGTAGACCGTCGAGCCGCCGGACACTTGCCGGATCGGTCGCCACACCGGACCGTGGTCGTGGGCGTTCCGTCGGACTTGGGGAGTCGGTCTCGTCGAGCGCTCGTGGCGGGATCGCTAGGGTGATCGACCGTGGGGAGTGCGTCCGCGCGGTGGAGTGAGCTGCAGTCGGGGCGGGGGATCCCGCCCGAGATCCTGGCCCAGGCGCCCGTGAGCCCCTGGGGCCACGACCCCGCGGACTTCGCCCCGCCGGACGAGCCCGCCGACACCCCGTCGCGCGCCGCGGGGCTCGCTCTGTTGGAGCCGTTCGGCACCGTGCTCGACGTCGGCTGCGGTGGTGGCGATGCCGCGTTCGCCCTGCTCGGACCCCTGATCGAGGCGATCGGCGTGGACTCGCAGCAGGACATGCTCGACGTGTTCGAGGCGTCCGCGGACGTCCGCGGCGTTCCCGCCCGCACCGTCCACGGGCCCTGGCCGGACGTGGCGGTCGAGGCCGGGACCGCGGATCTCGTGGTGTCACACCACGTGCTGCACAACGTCGTCGACCTCGGCCCGTTCGTCGGTGCGCTGACCGCCGCGGCGGGACGCGGGGTGGTCGTGGAGATGCTGGCGGAGCATCCGATGGCCTGGCTCGACCCGCTGTGGAAGCGGTTCCATGGCCTGCAGCGGCCTGAACCGGCCACTGTGGACGACGCGGTCGCCGTGCTCCGGGAGCAGGGCGTCGATCCGGAGGTGGTGCGCTGGGACCGAGAGCGCCGACTCCCGCACTCCCCGGAGTGGATCACCCGCCGGCTCTGCCTCCCGCCGGTGCGTGTCTCCGAGGTCGCCGCGGCGGTCGCCGACCTCCCGGCCCGTCCCGTCGGCGCCGCCACTCTCACCTGGCGTCCCTGACCGGTCCCCCGGAGCGCTTTCGCGAATCGCGGCATAGCCGGTGTTGCGGTGACCGGCTCGGAAGTGGAGGGCTCACGGGATGTGCGACTCGGGCCACGAGGTGTGCGACTCGCGGGGTGGGGTGTGCGACTCGCGGGTTGGTTGGGCGCGGGTCGTGCCGGGCGGGGGTCTCGGCTCTCGGTCAGGTGGGGCGGATGGTGACCTGACCGCCGGTGGTGGCGGCGTGGAGGGTTGCGTCCGCTCCCGGGTTCTCGGGGACCGTGATCCGTTGGTCGCCGAAGAGGCCGTGGTCCGCGTCGATGCGGTAGGCCTGGGTCCCCGGGACCGCGAGGGCGAGGTCGCCCTGGTCGGAGGAGGTCAGCGAGACCGAGCGCGGGGCGGCGGACAGGGCCACGTCGACGTCGCCGGAGCGGGTGGAGACCGACAGCGACGGGGTGCGCAGGCCGGCGCCGGTCACGTCGCCGTAGGAGGCCCGGACCGTGACGTCGCCGGTGAGGCCGGAGAGGGCCACGTCGGCGTCGGCGTCGATGGTGACCGGGCCGGTGAGGTCCTGCACCCGCACCCGGCCGGTCCCGCCGTCCACGACCACCCCGAAGTCGGCGGGCACGGCGACGGTCCAGCGCGTCTCGCAGTGCGCGGCCACGAACCCGTCGAGACACCGGGAGGTCAGCCGGACCCCGGTGGCCCCGGACTCCGTGGTCACCACCGGTTCCCGCAGCCCGAACGACGACTCGGCGCGCGCGTGCACCCGCCCGTCCGCGCTGGGCACGAGGGTGATCTCGCCCTGGTCCGCGTTCAGCTCCAGCCGGGGCACCGTCGACGTCAGGGTCTCATCGCGCACCTCCGACCCGCGGAACGTCTCGGAGATCAGCTGCGTGGTCCCCGCGAACACCGCGGTGAGCACGACGAGCACGGCGGCGGCCGTGATCCAGGGAGTGCGCGTCACGATCCCTCCAGGTAGTGCAGCACCGCGAGGACGCGGCGATGGTCACCCGGCGTGGTGGGCAGGGCGAGCTTGGCGAAGATGCTGGTCACGTGCTTCTCGACGGCGCCCTCGCCGACCACCAGCGCGGCGGCGATGCCGGCGTTGGACCGGCCCTCGGCCATCAGCGCGAGGACCTCGCGCTCCCGCGGGGTCAGCCCGGGGTCCACCCGCCGGGACCGCGCGAACAGCTGCGAGACGACCTCGGGGTCGAGCGCCGTCCCGCCGCCCGCGACCCGCTCGAGGGCCTCGACGAAGCTGTCGACGTCCGCGACCCGGTCCTTGAGCAGGTAGCCCAGCCCACGGGTGCGCCCGGCGAGCAGGTCGGTCGCGTAGCGCTCCTCGACGTACTGGGAGAGCACGAGCACCGCGACCGACGGCCAGCGTTCCCGGATCACCAGCGCGGCGCGCAGGCCCTCGTCGGTGTGCGTCGGCGGCATCCGGACGTCGGCGACGACGACGTCGGGCTGCTCCTCGCCGACCGCCCGCAGCAGCTGCTCGGCGTCCGGCACCGAGGCCCTGACCTCGAACCCGGCGTCGGTGAGCAGGTGCTCCAGACCGGACCGCAGCAGTACCGAGTCTTCGGCGATCATCACCGTGCTCATCGGGGTGCCCCGCTGAACAGGGGGCGCGTCGGCTGCTCGGGGTGACCGCTCAGCGGCAGCTCGACCGTCAGCACGGTCGGCCCGCCGATCGGGGAGTCGATCAGCAGCTGTCCGTCCACACCCGACACGCGGTCGGCGAGGCCGCGCAGGCCGGTGCCGAGGGCGGCCTCGGCACCGCCTCGGCCGTCGTCGGACACGGTGATCCAGAGGGATCCCTCGGTGCCGCGCACCGTCACCGAGGCCTTCGACGCCTGCGCGTGCTTGGCCACGTTGGTCAGCGCCTCGGCGACCACGAAGTACCCGATGGCCTCGATGGCGGCGGGGGGCCGTTCCTCCAGCGTGACGGCCAGGTCGACCGGGACCGGGCAGCGGGCCGCGACGGCGGAGAGCGCGGCGTCGAGCCCCCGGTCGGCGAGCACCGGCGGGGCGAGCCCGCGGATGAGCCCGCGCAGGTCGGCGACGGCGTCCTTGGCCTGCTGGTGGGCGTCGTCGAGCAGGTCGCCGATGTCCTCGGGGGAGGTCCGGTAGCGGGATTTCGCCCGGCCCAGGGTCATGGCGAGCGAGACGAGCTGCTGCTGGGTGCCGTCGTGCAGGTCCCGCTCGATGCGGCGGCGCTCCGCCTCCACCGAGTCGACGACCCGGGCGCGGCTGCGCTCGAGCTCCCCGACCCGTGCGGTCAGCGAGCCGGGAACCGGGCCGAGCAGGGCGCGGGCGAACAGCGCGTCGGCGTCGGCGAGGCGGCGCAGGACCCAGGGCGTGGCCAGCAGGAGCAGCGCGCCGAGCACGCCGGCGGCGAGGCGCGAGCCGAACCCGGAGACGTCGACGCCGTAGAAGGCGGCGTCGGAGGTCGGCAGCCAGATGCCGAGGACCGGCAGGAGGAGCAGGGTGACCCCGGCGGAGAGCAGGGTGTAGGTGATCGTCGAGGTCAGCAGGCCGACCGGGAAGGCCAGCAGCTGGTGGCCGATCCGCCGACGCACGCCCTGGTCGCGCAGGAGCGTGCCGCCGTACCGCAGGATGTTCCGGTCGCCCGGAGGCAGCGGCTCGGCGCCGATCTCCTCCCCGAGCAGCGCCCCGACCCGCCACCGCTCGAGGCGGGCGAGCAGCGCGCTCACCCGGGTCGTCAGCAACCAGACCGGCACGCCGAGCAGCCCCAGCGGGAACAGCAGCACCGACGCCACCAGCCCGAACCCGACGAGCGCTGCGGTGCCGAATGCGACGACGACGTCGAGCAGGAGGTGGGCGGCGGCGAGCCAGGTCGCGGTGGCGCCCAGGGCGCGAACTGCGTCCGGGACCCGGGGCCTGGCCTGCACGGATGCGGCGGTCATGTCTGGGAACAGTAGGGACCCGAGGAATCCCGGACCATCCGACCGCCCACCGGGTCGGGCCGGGGGCTACCCCCCGGGGTCTGAGGTGGCCGGGCGACGCTCGTGTGGCACGAGCGCCACTCAGCGACGCTTGTGCCACACGAGTGTCACCGGCTCAGCCCACCACGAACCACGCCGCCACCACGCCGAGGGAGTTCGTGGCCAGGTGCGCGAGCATCGGGGCGGCCAGGTGCTCCGCCCCCCACCTCCGCCACCAGCACAGCAGGATCCCCGCCCCGAAGGTCGTGGCGACCGCGAGCGCCGCCCGGCCGACGTCCCCCCAGTCGCCCAGCGTCGCCCCCACCGCCGCGTTCGCGCTGCTCAGGCCCAGGGACGGGACGATGTGCCAGAGCCCGAAGAACGCCGAGGCCCACAGCGTCCGCCGCCACCAGCTCCCCCCGACCAGCGCGGGCAGCACCCCGCGGAACGCGATCTCCTCGACCAGCACCGTCCCGAGGGGGATCCGGACCAGGGCCGCGTAGAGCAGCGCCCCCACGCTTCCGGCGGCCCGGGAGTCCTCGAACGCCGTGCGGGTGGCGGGCAGCGCGAGCCCGATCGCGTAGACGACCGCGACGACCGCCACCGCGACGCCCCCGACGAGCAGCCCACGGCGCAGCCCCCGCCGCCCCAGCCCGACGTCCGCCCAGCTCAGCCCGCACATCCGGGCGAGCACGAGCAGGAGGACCGCGGTCACCACCTTCACCGGCACCGCCCACGCGGCCCACCACAGCCCGGTCGCGACATTGACCGCGATGAGCAGCGCCAGCGCCGTGACCAGGGCCGGGACACGCCCGCGCACGGGGGACGTGATCGTCTCCGGAGCGGTCGTCATGCCACCATCCTGCCGAGGAGAGGAGGGCCCGTGAGCGAGACACCCACCACGAGCGCGCCGCGCAACGCCTACGTCGACTTCCTGCGGGCGTTCTCGATCGTCGTGGTGGTGCTGTGGCACTGGGCGTTCACGATCCTGGTGTGGGGTCCCGACGGGCCGACCGCGACCAACCCGCTCGGCTTCACCTCCGGCCTCTGGGTGCTGACCTGGCTGTTCCAGGTCCTGCCGCTGTTCTTCTTCGTCGGCGGGTACGTGCACCTGCTCGCCTGGCACCGCGCCCGGGCCCGCGGGGAGCACCTCGGGCACTTCGTGTGGCGCAACGTCCGCAAGCTCGCGGTCCCGGCGCTCGTGCTGGGGACGACCTGGCTCGCGCTCGGCCTGGTCGTCGGCCTGGTGCTCGACGTCCGGTGGCTGCTCCGGACCGTGCTCCTGGTGATCTCCCCGCTGTGGTTCATCGGGGTGTACCTGCTGCTCATCGCCCTGATCCCGCTGTGGTTCCGGTTGCTGCGCCGGTTCGGCGCCGTCGCGTTGGTGTTCCTCATCGGGCTCGTCGTCGTGGTGGACATCCTCCGGTTCCGCTACGGCCTGGCCGAGCTCGGCTACGTCAACCTCGTCCTGGTCTGGGGCGTCGCGTTCATGAGCGGCTTCTTCCGCGACGACCTGGTCCGGGCCCCGCGCCAGGCCGCGTCGGCGTTGCTGTGGGCGGGTCTGTTCGGGCTGGTCGGGCTGGTGTTCTCCGGTCTCTACCCGGGCTCGATGGTGGGGGTGCCGGGGGAGCCGACCTCGAACATGGCGCCGCCCACGCTCTGCATCATCGCGCTGCTCGCGTTCCAGGTCGGGCTGGCGGAGGTCGCGCGGCCGTGGCTGGAGGAGCGGCTGGAGCGGCCGCGTTTCCGGCGTGTGGTGGAGATCGTCAACCGGTTCGCGATGCCGGTGTTCCTCTTCCACACCACGGGCATGGCGATCGGGCGCGCGCTGCTCTACGCGATGACCGGCCGGCTGGGGGAGCGCGAGGTGCCCGACCTGGTCTGGTGGCTGGAACGACCGCTGTTCATCGGCCTGTCCCTGCTCTGCACGCTGCCCGTGATCTGGCTCTTCGGTCGTTTCGGGCACCGCAGGCAGACCGTGCCGTCCGCGCGCTGACCGCTCGCCGATACGCTGCTCACGGGTGGTGAGCGATGAGTCTGGAGGTTCTCCTCGGCGTCGTCGCCGCGGTCGTGCTGATCGGCGTCCTCGCCGTGCGGGTGTCCGTCCGCCTCGGGCTCCCCTCACTGCTGCTCTACCTGGGCATCGGCATCCTGCTCGGGGAGGCCGTCCTCGGTGTCCGCTTCTCCGACGCCGCCCTCACCGAGAACCTCGGCCTCGCCGCGCTCGTCCTGATCCTGGTCGAGGGCGGGCTGACCACGCGGTGGCAGGCGGTCAAGCCGTCGCTCGGCGTGGGCATCGGGTTGTCCACGGTGGCGGTCGTGGTGAGCATCGCGGTGGCCGGGACGAGCCTGCACTTCCTGCTGGACCTGGAGTGGCGCACCGCGTTCCTGTGGGGCGCGGTGCTCTCGTCCACGGACGCGGCGGCGGTGTTCTCCGTGCTGCGCGGCGTCGGTGTGCCGCCGCGGCTCGCGGGCGCGCTGGAGCTCGAGTCCGGGATGAACGACGCCCCGGTCGTGCTCGCCGTGCTGCTGCTCGCCTCGACCGACCCGCTCACCTGGCTGACCCCGCTGCTCGTCGTCTACGAGCTGGCGGCCGGGGCCGCGATCGGCCTGGGGTTGGGCTTCGCGGGGGCGTGGGCGATGCGTCGAGCCGCCCTGCCGTCGACGGGCCTGTACCCGCTCGCCGCGCTCGGGGTGTGCGTGATCGGCTTCTCCGGCGGCCAGCTCGCGCACGCCTCCGGGCTGCTGGCCACCTACGTCTGCGCCCTGGTGCTCGGCAACTCCCGGCTCCCGCACCGCGGCGGCGTGCTGTCGTTCGCGGAGGGGACCGGCTGGCTGGCGCAGATCGGGCTGTTCGTGCTGCTCGGGCTGTACGTGAGCCCCGCCCGCCTGGGGAACGCGATCGTCCCCGCCCTGATCGCCGCAGGCGTCCTGCTGCTCCTCGCCCGGCCGTTGTCGGTCCTCGCGGCGGCCACCCCGTTCAAGATGCCCTGGCGCGAACAGGCCTTCCTGTCCTGGGCCGGGCTGCGCGGCGCCGTGCCGATCGTGCTGGCCCTCATCGCGCTGGTCGAGGGGGCTCCCGGGGCCGAGCAGCTGGTCGACGTCGTGTTCGTACTGGTCGTGATCCTGACCCTGCTGCAGGGCACCACCCTGCCCTGGGTGGCGCGGCTGCTGGGAGTCGTGCGCACGGCCGAGGCCCGCGAGGTCCAGGTCGACGCCGCCCCGCTGGACGAGCTCGGCGCGAACCTCCTGCAGGTCCGCATCCCCGAGGGCTCGCGGCTGCGCGGGGTCTACATCCGCGAGCTGCGGCTGCCGGTGGGGGCGATGGTCAGCCTCGTCGTCCGGGACGAGAAGGCCTTCACCCCGAACGGGCAGACGCGGCTCCGCGAGCTCGACCAGCTCCTCGTCGTCGCGACCGCCGAGGCCCGGGAGCGGGCCGAGGAACGGCTGCGCGCGGTCGACCGCGGCGGCGCCCTGGTCCGCTGGCGGGACGGCGACCCCGGGTCTCTGCCAGGGTCGGGGCGGGGGACCCCCGGTGCCCCCGCATAATCGGGGGGTGACACCCGAGAGCCCCGGTCTGCCGGCGCGCACCGTCTGGATCACCGCGGTGATCGCGCCGCTGGTGCTCGGCCTGGACCTGTTGACCAAGACGCTCGCCGTCGCGTACCTCGAGGACCGGCCGCCGGTGCGGCTGTTCGGCGGGCTGGTGAACCTGGTCCTGGTGCGCAACCCGGGCGCCGCCTTCTCCATGGCCACCGGCTACACGTGGATCATCTCGCTGATCGCGCTCGCGGTCGTCGTCGTGATCATCCGGATCTCGCGCAAGCTGCGCTCGGTCGGCTGGGCCATCGCCCTCGGGCTCATCCTGGGCGGCGCGATCGGCAACCTGCTGGACCGGATCTTCCGGGCCCCCGGGGTGCTGCAGGGCCACGTCGTCGACATGGTCTCGATCGTCCGCACGGACGGCTCGTTCTTCCCCGTCTTCAACCTCGCCGACTCGGGCGTGGTGTGCGGCGGGATCCTGCTGGTCCTGCTCGCCCTCACCGGCCGCGAGCTCGACGGCACCCGCGCGACCAGGAAGGAGGAGGCCGCCGGTGAGTGACCTCCGACAGCTCCCCGTCCCCGACGGGCTCGACGGCATGCGGGTCGACGCAGGCCTGTCCCGCCTGCTGGGCCTGTCCCGCACCGTCGTCGCCACGCTGGCCGAGGACGGCCGGATCGAGGTCGACGGGCGCGCCGCAGGCAAGTCGGACCGGCTGGTCGCGGGCACGTGGCTCGAGGTCGCGCTCCCGGACCCCGAGCTCCCCACGACGATCACCGCCGCGCCCGAGCTGGTCGGCGGCATGACCGTGATCCACGAGGACGACGACGTCGTCGTGGTGGACAAGCCCGTCGGCGTGGCCGCGCACCCGTCGCCCGGGTGGACCGGGCCCACGGTCATCGGCGGGCTCGCCGCGCTCGGCATCCGGGTCTCGACGTCCGGGTCGGCGGAGCGGCAGGGGATCGTCCACCGGCTCGACGTCGGGACGACCGGGGTCATGGTCGTCGCCAAGTCGGAGCACGCGTACACCGTGCTCAAGCGGGCGTTCAAGGAACGCACGGTCGAGAAGCGCTACCACGCGATCGTCCAGGGCCACCCGGACCCGACGAGCGGCACCATCGACGCTCCCATCGACCGGCACCCCAAGCACGACTACCGGTTCGCGGTGGTCGCCGACGGGAAGCCGTCGGTGACGCACTACGACACGCTCGAGGCCTTCCGCTCCGCCTCACTGCTCGACGTCCACCTGGAGACCGGCCGCACGCACCAGATCCGGGTGCACTTCTCCGCGCTGCGGCACCCGTGCGTCGGCGACATCACCTACGGCGCCGACCCCACGCTGGCCAAGCGCCTGGGGCTCACGCGACAGTGGCTGCACGCCCGCACGCTGGGCTTCGACCACCCGGCCGACGGGCGCTGGGTCGAGTTCACCAGCGAGTACCCGGCGGACCTGGAGTCCGCGCTCGAGAAGCTGCGTGACTGACCCCTCCGACCCCTCCGACGATCCGGCGGACGGGCCCGAGGAGGACGGCCTGTTCGGCTCTCGCGGCCGACGGGTGCTGGTCGTCGGGTCGGGTGTCGTGCTGCTGATGGTGCTGGTGTGGACCGGGGTCCAGGCCCTGCGCGCCCCCGCAGCCCCCCCGCCCGTCGCGGCGGGGCAGGTGCGGCTCGGCCCGGAGCCCGGCGAGGCGGTCGACGCCTACCTGGCCCGGATCCCCGCGACCCTGCCTGCGCGGGGGGAGCGGGCGGTCGCGCTCGTCCAGCTCGGACCGGAGGTCACGGCCGAGCGGGCGGCCGCACTCGTCGGGACGGCGCCGGTGACCCAGGCGGTCCTGCGGTTCCCCATCCCGCGCGTGCAGACCGCCCTGCGTTTCGAGTCGGTCCCCGCAGGCGCCCCGCTCGCGGCGGCGCTCGACACCGCCCGGCAGCGCGCCGGGTACACCGCGGAGGCCGAGGCGGCGCGGCTGACCGACCGTCCGGCCGCGGTCGCCCGCGCCGAGGCCGCGGGATACGGCGCGCCCTGCGCCTGCGTCCTCGCCCTGGTGGTCTCCGCCGACCGCGCCGGGCTGGACCGCCTCGCCGCCGCCCCGGGCGTCCGGGCGGTGGAGGCGGCACCGGTCGGCGTGACCCCCGCCGAGCTCGCGCTCTCCCCCCTCCTCCCGGAACAGACGACCGCCGCCACCCCGCCCCCGGACGACGGGCCGGTGTAGGAGTTCCCCGGTGGGGGTGGCCGGTCGGGGGGAACCCTGGCTCGGGTGGGGGATACCCCAGTCCCACCTCGGTGGATCACCGGATTCCGGCGGGGCCGAGACGCTGCGAGCGTCGTCACCATGGAACGAGGGGTGGACGGGGCGGGCGGCCGACGCGCGCCGGGGACCGGATCGACGGGGCGGCACGCGCCACCCGCCGACGTCGCAGCGGCGGGGTCGGCACTGCTCGAACCCCGGCCCGTCGGTCCTCGACCGGGGTCGGCACGCCGCACGCAGGCCGCACCCGCGGTGCGGACCGTGGTCCAGGCCGCGGTCGGGGTGGCGGTGTGGGCGATCGTCGTCCTGCACGTCGCGGGGATCGCGGGGGCGGTGGATCCCCTGCAGCACACCCTGTCCGACTACGTCGCGCTGCCCGGGGGATACCTCGTGCTCGGGATCGCGGCGGCCGCCCTGGCGGTCGCAGGCGCCGCGCTCGCGGTCGCCGCACATCGCCTCGGGGCCGGGCGGGTCCCCGTCGCCCTCCTGGCGAGCTGGGCGGTCGCGATGGCGGTCGCCGGGATCTTCCCGACCAACCCGCCGGGCACCCCGCCCGACGTCGTCGCCGTCGTCCACCGGTACGCGGGGGCCTGGGTGTTCGCGGTCCTGCCGGTCGCGGTGCTGCTGCTGGCCCCCATGGTCACCGCCGCCGCCCGACGCCGGGTGGTCCTGCTCTCGGTCTCGGCCGGGGTGCTCGCCGGGGTGTTCCTCCTCGCTCATGTCCCGATCGTCGTGTTCGGTTCACCCGCATTTCCCCTGCTGGGTGGGGTGGAGCGGGTTCTGTACGGCGTGGTGACCGTGCTGCTCGTCGTGACCGCCCGCTCGCTCCGGACCGAGGTGGCCCCATGACCGCGCTCGCGTTGGTCCTGGCGGTGCTCGGCGCGGCCTGCTTCGGGGGCGCGGCCGTCCTGCAGCACGGCGAGATCGGGGGCGGGCCCTTCTCGCTCGCCGCCCTGGCCCGCCGTCCCCGCTGGCTCGCAGGCACCGCGCTGGCCGCGGCCGGGGCCGGGCTGCACGTCGTCGCGCTGGTGCTCGCCCCGGTGAGCGTGGTCCAGCCGGTGGGGGTGCTGGCCGTGCCGCTCGCGGTGGTGCTGGTCGTGGGGCGGCCGCGCGGCCGGGTGCTGGTCGGCACCGGGCTGTGCGTGACGGGGGTCGCCCTCGTCGTCCGGCTGACGTCCGGTCTGACACCGGTCCCGCCCACGGACTCCCGGCAGGCCGTCCTGCTCGCCGCCGCGGCGGCCGCCGCCGCGGTCCTCGCCCTCGCCGGGGTGGCCGCCCGGACCTCCGGACGGCTGCGGTGCCTGGCCTGCGCGACCGGCGCGGCCGTCGCCTTCGGGCTGGTCTCGGCGGTGCTGCGGGCGGTGTCGCTGCAGATCGCGGCGGGCCAGGCGAGCCCGTCGGCCGTGCTCGGGGCAGCCGCGGGGGTGGGCGTCGCGCTCCTGGTCGGCGGCTGGCTCGTGCAGCAGGCCTTCACCTCCGGGCCGCCCGGGGTGGTGGTGGCGGTGTTGACCGTCGCCGACCCGCTCGTCGCCGTCGGGGCCGGGGCGGCCCTGCTCGGCGAGGCCGGGGGGCTCGACGCGCCCACGGCCGTCCTGCTCGCGCTGTTCGGTGCCGTCGCGGCCTGCGGGGTCGCGCTGCTGGCCCGCTTCCACCCGGACGCCCGTCCGGTCCCCGCCACCCGAGAGACCCGAGACACCCGAGAGGTGCTGACATGAGGATCCTGCTGGGCGCCGACACCTTCGCGCCGGACGTCAACGGAGCCGCCCGCTTCACCGAGCGGCTGGCCACCGGGCTCGCCGGGCGGGGGCACGAGGTGCACGTCGCGGCCCCGTCGGCCGCCGGGCCGCCCGGGGTCGAGGCCTTCGGCGCCGTGACCGTGCACCGGGTGCGCTCGCACCGCTACCCGCTGCACGAGAACTTCCGGGTCTGCCTGCCCTGGCAGGCCGGGCCCGCCACCGAGGGGATCCTGCGCGAGGTGCGGCCGGACGTCGCGCACGTACAGGCGCACTTCGTCGTCGGACGCGGGCTGGCGGCGGCCGCGTCCATGACCGGGACTCCGCTGGTCGCGACCAACCACTTCATGCCGGAGAACCTGTTCGCGCACGGCCGGGTGCCGACGTTCCTGCAGGCCGCGGCCGCGCGCTGGGCCTGGCGGGACCTCCGCGGCGTCTTCGGTCGGGCGGGGGCGGTGACCGCCCCGACCCCGCGGGCGGTGGACCTGCTCACCGGCGCCACCGGTCTGGCGGCCACGGCGATCTCCTGCGGGATCGACGCCGCGCGGTACGCGGGTGGGGTCGAGACCGCCGGGACGGTGCTGTTCGTCGGGCGGCTGGACCAGGAGAAGCGGGTCGACGAGCTACTCCGCGCGGTCGCGGCGGTGCCGGGGGCCCGGCTGGAGATCGTCGGGGACGGCACCGAGCGCGAGGCCTGGCACCGGCTCGCCGCGGGCCTCGGCCTCGCCGACCGGGTGGTGTGGCACGGGTTCGTGAGCGAAGAGGAGCTGGTCGCGGCCTACCGCCGCTGCGCGGTGTTCTGCATGCCGGGGATCGCGGAGCTGCAGAGCCTGGTGACCCTGGAGGCGATGGCGGCGGGCAAGCCGGTCGTCGCCGCGGACGCGATGGCCCTGCCGCACCTGGTCCGCCCCGGCCGCAACGGCCTGCTCTTCCCGCCCGGGGACGTCGACACACTGGCGACGAGCCTACGCACCCTGCTCGCCGACGAGACCACCCGGCGTCGGATGGGCGCGGCGAGCCGGGAGATCGTCGCGGGGCACTCCCTGGACTCCACCCTCGACGCCTTCGAGGCGGTGTACGCAGGGGTGACGGGCCGCGTGGAGATCACCCCCATGGCCGCCTGACCCGCCCCGCCCCGACACGCCACTTGTGTGGCACAAGCGCCACTCACCGGTGCTTGTGCCACACGAGCGCCACCGGCCTCGACACGCCACACGAGCGCCACCGGCCTCGACACGCCACACGAGCGCCACCGCCGCGACACGCCCGGGAGCCGCGACACGGGGATCCGGCACCGCGCGCGACACGCCCCGGCGCGGTGAGCTGCGACTTCGTCGAACACCCCGCGACCGCGCGCGGAACCGTCGGTGGCCGGCGCTAGTCTGACCGCACCCCCGGACCCGTCGCGCTCTCCCCGGCGTCGGCACGGCCCGGGCGGGCCGTACCGCAGCACCCGCGCGTGAGCGCGTGAAGGGAGTCCAGCAGCCCCATGGCCCCGACCAGCGGGAACAGCAAGGACAGCTTCGTCCACCTGCACACGCACACCGAGTTCTCGATGCTCGACGGTGCCGCGCGTCTCGACGACCTCTTCAAAGAGGCCGCCCGGATGGAGATGCCCGCGCTGGCCATGACCGACCACGGCAACGTGTACGGGGCCTACGAGTTCTGGAAGAAGGCCACCGCGGCCGGGGTCAAGCCGATCATCGGCATGGAGGGCTACCTCGCCCCCGGCTCCCGGCACGAGCGCAAGCGCGTGTCCATCGGCGCCAACGGGGCGGCGAGCGACAACCCCGACCTGATGTACACGCACATGACGATGCTGGCCGAGAACAACGAGGGGATGCACAACCTCTTCCGGCTCTCCAGCCTCGCCAGCCTCGAGGGCTACTACTACAAGCCCCGGATGGACCGCGAGCTGCTGGAGCGCTACCACAAGGGGATCATCGCGACGACCGGCTGCCCGTCCGGCGAGGTCGCCCGCCTGCTCCAGCAGGACGACTTCGACGCCGCCTGCCAGGCCGCGAGCGACTACCGGGACATCTTCGGCAAGGACAACTTCTTCTGCGAGCTCATGGACCATGGGATCGAGATCGAGAAGCGGGTCCAGGAGGACCTCTTCGCGCTGAAGAAGAAGCTCGACCTGCCCGGGCTGGCCACCAACGACCTGCACTACACCTACCCGGACGACACCAAGCCGCACGAGGTGCTGCTCTGCGTGCAGACCGGCAAGACCCTCGCCGACCCCAACCGCTTCAAGTTCGACGCGCAGGACTTCTACCTCAAGTCCGCCGCCGAGATGCGCGCCCAGTGGGACCCGATCCACCCCGAGGCCTGCGACAACACGCTGCTGGTCGCCGAGCGCGTCGGGATCTCCTTCGCCAGCCAGGACCTGATGCCGCGCGCGCCCGTCCCCGAGGGGGAGACGGAGGAGTCCTGGCTGATCAAGGAGGTCGAGCGGGGGCTGCACAAGCGCTTCCCGGGCGGCGTCACCGAGCAGTACCGCCGCCAGGCGGAGTACGAGCTCGGCGTGATCATCCAGATGGGCTTCCCCGGCTACTTCATCGTCACGGCGGACCTCATCCAGCACGCCAAGTCCGTCGGCATCCGCTGTGGCCCCGGCCGTGGCTCCGCGGCGGGCTCGCTGGTCGCGTACGCGCTGGAGATCACCGACCTGGACCCCATCCGGCACAAGCTGATCTTCGAGCGGTTCCTCAACCCCGAGCGCATCTCCATGCCGGACATCGACATGGACTTCGACGAGCGTCGGCGCGGCGAGATGATCCGCTACACCACGGAGAAGTACGGCGAGGACCGGATCGCGCAGATCATCACGTACTCCACGATCAAGGCCAAGGCCGCGATCAAGGACTCCGCGCGCGTGCTGTTCGGCCAGCCCGGCTACTCCGTGGCGGACCGGATCTCCAAGGCCATGCCCCCGGCCGTCATGGGCAAGGACATCCCGCTGTCCGGGGTGTTCGACCCGTCGCACAAGCGGTACTCCGAGGCCACCGAGGTCCGGGCGCTGTACGAGGCGGACGCGCAGGTCCGCGAGATCATCGACACCGCGCGCGGGCTCGAGGGCCTGAAGCGGCAGTGGGGCGTGCACGCCGCGGGCGTGATCATGTCCAGCAAGCCGCTGATCGACGTCATCCCGATCCAGCGCCGCGAGTCGGACGGCGCGATCATCACGCAGTTCGACATGGGCGTCTGCGAGACCCTCGGGCTGCTCAAGATGGACTTCCTCGGCCTGCGCAACCTCACGATCATCGACGACGCCCTGGAGAACATCGAGCTCAACGGCAAGCCGCCGCTCGTCATCGAAGAGGTGGAGCTGGACGACCAGCCGACCTACGACCTGCTCGCCCGCGGGGACACCCTCGGGGTGTTCCAGCTGGACGGCGGGCCGATGCGGGACCTGCTGCGCCGCATGGCCCCCACCGAGTTCGACGACATCTCGGCCGTCGGCGCGCTGTACCGGCCGGGTCCGATGGGCGCCAACGCGCACAACGACTACGCGGACCGCAAGAACGGCAGGCAAGAGGTCACGCCGATCCACCCGGAGCTGGCGGAGCCCCTCAAGGACATCCTCGGCGAGACCTACGGCCTGATCGTCTACCAGGAACAGGTCATGGCGATCGCCCAGAAGCTGGCGGGCTACTCGCTCGGCAAGGCGGACCTGCTCCGCCGCGCGATGGGCAAGAAGAAGAAGGAGATCCTGGACAAGGAGTACGCAGGCTTCGCCCAGGGCATGAACGACAACGGCTACTCGGACGCCGCGGTCAAGACGCTGTGGGACATCCTGCTGCCCTTCTCCGACTACGCCTTCAACCGCGCGCACTCCGCCGCGTACGGCGTGGTCTCCTACTGGACGGCCTACCTCAAGGCGAACTACCAGGCCGAGTACATGGCCGCGGTGCTCACCTCGGTGCGAGACGACAAGGACAAGGCCGCCGTCTACCTCGGCGAGTGCCGCAGGCTGGGGATCAAGGTCCTCGCCCCGGACGTGAACGAGTCGGTCCGCAACTTCGCCCCCGTCGGGGACGACATCCGGTTCGGCCTCGGCGCGATCCGCAACGTCGGGTTCAACGTCGTCGACGCGATCGTGGCCGCGCGCAAGGAGAAGGGGGCGTTCACCGACTTCTCGGACTTCCTGCGCAAGGTCGACGCCGTCGTCTGCAACAAGAAGGTCATCGAGTCGCTGATCAAGGCAGGCGCCTTCGACTCCCTCGGCCACTCCCGCAAGGGGCTGCTGCTCGTCCACGCCGACGCGATCGACGCGATCATGAGCAGCAAGAAGGCCGCCTCGATGGGCCAGTTCGACCTCTTCGGCTCGCTCGACGCGTCGTCGGACGAGGACTCCGGCCTCGGCGGCATCTTCGACGTGAAGGTGCCCGAGGACGAGTGGGACACCAAGCACAAGCTCGCCGTCGAGCGGGAGATGCTGGGCCTCTACGTCTCCGGCCACCCGCTGGACCGCGTGCAGCAGGCCCTCGCCGCCAAGTCGGACACGCCGATCCCCGCCATCCTGGAGGGGCTCGTCGACGAGGGCGCCCAGGTCACCGTCGGCGGCATCCTCACCAACGTCAACCGCCGGGTGAACAAGAACGGCGAGCCCTGGGCGTCGGCCCAGATCGAGGACCTCGCAGGCGGCATCGAGGTGCTGTTCTTCCCGCGGGCCTACCAGGTCGTGGGCGTCGACGTGGCCGAGGACGCGATCGTGCTGGTCAAGGCCAGGGTCAACAAGCGGGACGACCGGGTCTCCCTGATCGCCAACGACCTCGCCGTCCCCGAGCTCCAGGCCGCGGGCGAGGCGGGCCTCCCCGTGCGGGTCAGCATGCGCACGGAACTGGTCACGCCCGAGCGGGTGGCCCAGCTCAAGGAGGTGCTGACGCACCACCCGGGCACCTCCGAGGTGCACCTGCGCCTGCTCTACGGCTCCAAGACCACCATGCTCCGCCTGGACGACACCCTGAAAGTCACCAACACCTCGGCCCTGATGGGGGACCTCAAAGCCCTCCTGGGCCCGGGCTGCCTGGCCTGACACCGGAAGTGGAGCGGAACAGGCGCTCAGCGCCCGTTCCGCTCCACTCGGGGTGATCATGGCCTAGAGATCGAATTCGCCTGCCTTCACGCCTGCGATGAAAGCACTCCATTCCTCCCGCGAGAAATGCAATCGAGGGCCGTCGGAGTCCTTCCCGTCGCGAAGGATGACGCCGTCCGCGTTTGTGCACAATTCGACGCAGGACCCCGAGCTGCAGTGCGAAGTTCGGCGGAATTCCATGGCGACCGCTCCTTCGGGTGACCTGCGATGGGCCGTGCCGGAACATCTGGACAACGGACGGCGCGC
>Ga0070665_100002688_pt1 | contig 19310 bp, 23 predicted proteins | sample KBSS13metaG_FD_65862 | JGI IMG/M metagenome (GOLD analysis project Ga0070665, IMG submission 65862) | Switchgrass rhizosphere microbial communities from Kellogg Biological Station, Michigan, USA - KBS S1-3 metaG | ecosystem: Host-associated > Plants > Roots > Rhizosphere > Soil ...
GGACTACGAGCGCTTCCTCCCCGAGCTTCGCGAGGCCGCCGGTCCCGGTGCGTCGGTCTGGCAGCGCCGCCTGACGCTCGGACCCACGCCCGAGTTCGCGGTCATCGGCGATCGTCCCCCCGACGGCCCGTGGCCGCTTCTGACGTCCGATCCGGCGACCATCGTGGAGCCGGTGGGCGCGGGGACCGCGTCCGGTCCGCGGCTGCGCGACGCGACGGCGGCCGACGCGCCGGAGCTCACCGAGCTCGCCCTGCGGTCGAAGGGCCACTGGGGCTACGACGCAGGCTTCCTGCAGCGCGCACGCCCGGAGCTGACCGTCACCCCCGAGGACGTCGAAGGGAACGCGATCCGCGTCGCGGTCGACGGCGACCACCTGCTCGGCTTCAGCGCCGTCGACGTCGGCAGCGCGCCGGCCGAGCTGCTCGCGCTGTGGGTCGACCCTCCCGCGATCGGCACGGGCGTCGGGCGCGCCCTCCTGCAGGACGCGCTCGTGACGGCGGCAGGGCACGGTACGGGCGGCCTGCTCGTGGAGAGCGATCCCAACGCCGAGGGGTTCTACCTCCACCACGGCGCACGGCGGCTGGGCGAGCGGCGCTCGGTGACGACGAAGCGCCTGCTGCCGCTGCTCTGGCTCCCCGTCTAGCGTGTTGCAGAATGGGAGGGCGATGGACGATCCGCTCTCCGTGCTCGGCCTGCAGCCCGGCGCCTCGACCGAGGAGGTGGCGGAGGCGTATCGCCGCCTGGCCAAGCAGTGGCACCCCGACCGCGGCGGCGGCCCGGAGGCGGAGCTGCGCATGGCGCAGATCAACGTGGCCCACGACCTGCTGCGGGCGGGAGCACGCCACGCGAGGCCCCGAGGGGACCGGCCCGCGCAGCGCGGGGGCACGCAGCGCACGGCGACACGTCGCCGCCCGGCGGGGCACTGGCTCGCCGAGCCGATCCGGCGTGCGCTCGGTCCGGAGCTGCTCCAGGCGCTCGAGGATCGCGAGGAGGTGGCCGTCGTGACTCCTGCGTCGCTGTGGAAGAGTCCCCATGCGGTGCTCGCCGTGACGGATCGCCGGATCCTGTGGCTGCTCGACGACGCGATCTCCGACCGGGTGCGCAGCCTGCGCTTCAACCGGGTACAGGAGGTGACGGGGCGACTGGCCTGGCCGCGCAGGCGCACGGCGATCCTCCGGGTGCTCGCGCGTAACGGCCGGCGGGAGACGTTCGCGGACCTCGTTCCGGCCACCGCGCTGCAGATCGTCGAGCACGTCCGGGGCGCCATCGCGGCCTAGTTCTCGCGCGTGGGCAGGGCACGACCACCCTCCTGGGTGGTATGCGGCGAACGCCTCCGCGCGGTATGGGTACCGACATCGTGTCGCACATGGATCCCCCGTTTCCGACAGACCAGCCGCCCCGCCGCCGATGGGCCCGCGGCGACCGATCGACCGCGCTCACGTCGCGCCGCGGCCTGCGCGTCGAGGTGAAGCGCCACAACGGCGGCTGGGCCGTGCGGCACGGGGACCATCCCGGCGTCGCGTGGTCGCACTGCACGGACGCCGAGCTGGAGCACACGCTGAGCCTCACCCTGGGGCTCGACGGCGCCGAGGCCCGCGCGCTCGCGAGCCACGTCCGGGCGCTGCGCGGCTAGTCCCCAACCCCGTCGAACAACCGTTCGAGCGTGAAGCGCCGCGCCTGTCCGGCCGGGACGCCGAGCGCCTGAAGGCGCCGCGCCGCGCGGCGCGGCTCCGGCCGATCGATGCCGATCAGCGCTGCGTCCCCGAGGGCGAGGAGCGCCTGATGCACCGCTGCGGGCTGCCCCGCGGGGGTGCGGTCCGCAGGGAATCCGGCGAGGCGCCAGGCACGCAGCTGCTCGCATGCATTCGCCGGCGGCGGCCCGAGCTGTGCGAAGAACTCCGCGTCGTACCGCCAAGCGTTGCGCCCGTCGACGAGCGCCCGGTCGGCTGTCGGGACCCGGTCGAGCTCGCGGACGAAGTCACCGAACGCGGCCGCGACGGGTTGGAAGCGGATGCCGAGGTTCAGCTCGGAACGGCCGCTGCCGCGATGAGCCTTGTCCTGATCACCGATGTTGGGTAGCGAGGCGTCCCGCGGCGCGCCAGCGCCACGGACAGGTGTCCGAGCGCCTACGTGGCCGGCGCGGACCCGAAGTCGAGCAGGTCCACGCCGCGGAAGAGCGTCGCGCCGCCGAAGCGCCGTGCCTGTCCCTTCGGGACGCCGAGCTCCACCATGCGCGCCGCGGCGCGCCGCAGGCCGGATTCGCCCGGGTCGGCGGCGTCGGAGTCCTGCGACGACGCGAGCAGATCGTGCAGCGGTGCGGGCTGCAGCACCGGCAGCGCGGCGTCCGCGTAGTCCGAGTCCACCCACGCGCGGATGCGGGTGCAGACGTCGGCGGGCACCGGCTGCACCTGCTGGATGACCACGACCGACTGACGCCAGGACTCCCGTCCGGCGGCGAGCGCCGGGTCGGCGGTCGGCACGCGGTCCAGCTCGGTCTGGAACGTCCCGAACGCGCCCGCGACCGGGCTGAGGGTCGCACCGAGCAGCACCTCCGCGAACAGGACGCCGGCCTTGCGCTCGGCGGCCTTCGTCAGCTCGGGCGTCCGGGCGCTCACGTCGCTGCAGCTGCGCGAGGTCAGGACGGCGGCGGCCTGGTTCATCGCGGGGGCCGCCGCCTTGATCTTCACGCGCAGCCGGTACGCGGCGTAGGAGAACTCGCGCGCGGCGGCGCGATCGTCGGGCGCCTGTGCGGACGCGGCCTGCGGCAGGGCGAGCACGCCGATGGTCAGCAGGGCCAGCAGGGATGCCAGGCCCCGCGTCACGAGCCCAATCCCAGCAGATCCTCTGGCGAGAAGCCATCGAAGACCGTGTCGCCGGCGAAGCGGCGCGCCTGGCCGTGGCTCACGCCCAGCGCGACCATCCGCGCGGCGGCGATGTGCAGCTTGGCGTCCACGGTCCCCGAGCCGTCGAGGATGCGACGTACGGCGGTCGGCTGCAGCGCCGGTCGCGCGCGCGCGGCGTAGCCGGCGGTGCGCCAGCGGCCGAGCTGCGCGCAGAGATCGGACGGCAGGGGGCGGACCTGCACGTAGAGAGCGACCGACTGCCGCCATGCCGCCCGGCCGCTGCGCAGCGCCGGGTCGGCGGTCGGGACGCGATCCAGCTCGGCCTGGAAGGACCGCAGCTGCTCCGAGACCGGGGCGAACATCGCACCGGCGAGGAGGTCCACCAGCACCCCGACGAGGTCGTCGACGTGCTTGCGCTGCTGGGCCGGCGTTCCGCCGCTGAGGGCGGAGCGGCAGGCGGGCGACCGGGTGATCGACGCCGCGCGCTCGACCTCCGGCAGGCGCGCCTTCACGGCCACGCGCAGCCGGTAGGCGGCGTGGGAGAACTCGCGGGCGGCAGCGCGCTCGTCAGGTGCCTGCGCCGCGGCGACCTGTGGGACCCCGAGCATGGCGCCCAGGGCGACCGCGGCGAGACAGACCTGTTTCCTGATCACGTGGCCAAACTATCCGCGGCGGCGGCGCCATCGATGTCGGTTCTCTTACGACGCGGCCTGAGGTAGCGTCCGGGCATGGCGATCCTGAGCGACGAGGAGGTTCGCGGGGAGCTCGCGCGACGCCCGGCCTGGCGGCGCAGCGGGGACACGCTGATCCGCGAGCGTGCGCTGCGGGACTTCGCGCAGGCGCTCGCGTTCCTGGAGCGCATCGGGGAGGCCGTCGAGGACTACGGGCGCCACCCGGACATCGCCATCACCGGCGGCAACCGCGTGCGCATCATGGTCTCCAACGCGAACGCCGCCGGCATCACCGAGGCCGAGCTGCGACTCGTCGACAAGGTCGACCTGGTCGCCGACGCACCGGCGCCGCAGCCCAAGCCGCGCGGCGCACTCGCCGCGGTGGTCGCCTCGGTGGCGACCGCGGTGGAGGCCGTCGTGCCGGACCCGGAGCCCGAGCCGGAGCCCGAGCCCGACGAGCTCGGATCAGAGCCCAGACGCGGCGGCCGCGCTGCACGCATCGTCGCCGGGCTGGGCGGTCTCGCGGTCGGTGCGGCTGCGCTCTTCGCGGCGCGCCGCCGCTGACCGTCGAGGGCCGGTTCGCTACGGTGTGGGCGGCTCGATGCCCTACGTCGTGTGCCCCGAATGCGGTCTTCGGACCTACTGCGTCCGCGAGGACCAGTGTCCCCGGTGCGACGCCGCGCTCCGCGCCGGAGCGATCGGCCTGTCGCCCGAAGCCGGTCCGGACGGCGCGATCCTGCCTGCCCTGGCGCTCGCTCGCCGCGAGCTCGCGATGGACGCGGCGCTCGTCACGGAGATCTCCGCCACGAGCGAGACCGTCCGCTGGGCGCTCGTCAACGGCTGGCCGGGCGGCATGAACGTCGGGGCGTCCTGGCCGTTGAGTGACACGATCTGCCGCCGCCTCCTGGACGGGCGGATCGACGGCGCCGTCGGGGACGTGCTCGCCGAGCCCGCCCTGGAGGGCATTCCCGGCCTGGCGGAGTCCGGCGTGGGCGCCTATCTCGGCGTCACGCTGCCCACGGATCGCGCGCGCCTGTACGTCCTGTGCTGCCTCGCCCGCGAGCGACGACCCGGCCTCGGGGCCGGCGAACTCAGCGTGCTGCGTGGGCTGGGGGAGACGGTGCGCGCCGCGCTGTCCTCGGCACGCACCGTTTCCGGCAGCTGATCAGCCCGAGCCCTCCACCGCGTAGGTGAGGATCGTCGCCCCGCCGGTCGCGTAGTTGGGCACGTCCGCGCCGACCTTCTGGCCGTACTCGCCGCTCATCGCCTCGCCCATCGACGCCGCGTCCTCGAAGTCGCCCTCGAAGATGCAGAAGTAGGGCGGGTCGTCCTGGCCGGGGGAGGCCACGGAGAACGAGTACCGGTAGGCCTTCAGGCCCGGCAGCCCTGCCGCCAGCGGGATGTGGGTGCTCTCGTAGTAGCTGCGGAAGTGCTCCGGGTCCTCGGGCTGGTTGTAGAGGACGACGAACTTGTGCACTGGGCTCCTCCTCGTGCGTCAGGCGGCAAGGGCAGGGGAGCCAGCAGTGTGACGGGCCATGAAGGCATCCGTCCGCTCGGGCGTCGCCAGGGCCTCGAGGTTGCGCTCCGGGCGGTCCCAGTTGCCGCTGAACGCGTCACAGAGCTCGCGGTTCTCCGCCATCGCCATGAGCAGCCCGAGGACGTGCTGCGGCGGGTTGAGCATGATGTTGGTCCAGTCGGAGATGCCCATGACGCGCTCCTCGCGCGCCCGCGCGACGCTGCGGCAGAACCGCTCGTCATAGACGAGGTCGGTGACGATCGCCTCGCCGACCATCCACGCCGAGTACGACGCCGAGTTCGCGCCCTGACCGATGATCGGGTCGACGACGACGTGCGTGTCGCCCATCGCCAGCGCGAACTTCCCGGACGACAGCTGCGTGTAGTCCTCGCGGACGACCGGGGTGAGCGCGCCCTGCAGGACGTCCTGGGGGCCGAGCAGCCGGAAGGACGACGGGTCGATGCGGTCGGCGACCCAGCCGTAGTGCTGCCGGACCGTCTCCAGCACCGCCTGCTCGAAGCCTGCGACGTCCTCCTCGACGGACATGTCGACGAGCCGCTCGGTCTCGCCGCCGGGGATGTTCTCGAAGAGCAGCGCGGTCGCATGGCCCTCGCGCGTGAGGAGCGGGAGCTCGAGCAGCTCGCCGTGGCCCGGAGCGATGCAGAACGAGACGCCGCGGGGCTCGGTGGGCGCGACGCCGTGGTACAGGCCGGCGCAGAGGCGGCGCTGCGGGCGGTCGTACGGGGACCGGTCGGGCCGGCGTCGGAACATGCCGCCGATGCTCCCGCGACCGACCGCAACGACCATGAGGTCGTGGTCGGCGGAGAGCCGCTCGACGTCGGCCGCCTCGAGCGTCGGACCCACGACGAGGTCGCCGCCGCGCTCCTCGAAGTCGGCCATCAGGCGCGGGAGGTAGAGGCGGTAGTCGATGCACATCGACGGGTGGTCGAAGTCGCCCTGGAAGGCGAGGTCCGGCCCCGAGATGAAGTGGTGGTGGCAGACGTAGCCGTGCTCGGCGACGTCCCAGTGGTGCACGCCGAGGGCGCGCTCGCGCTCGAGGGTGTGGTGGTGGTGCGCGACCGTGTTCAGCAGGCGCCCTTCGGCGATCTGCTCCGCCGTCTTGTCCGCGTAGATCGTCACGGGCACGTCGTGTGCCCGCAGGTACAGCCCGAGGTGCAGGGACGACACGCCCGCACCGACGACTCCGATTCCAGCCACGTTCTCTCCCTCGCTCCGTGTTCCGGCGACTCGGACCGTACGTCGCGGCGGCGTTCCGATCAATCGCATGATCCGACAGCTTCCGATGCAGGATCTGCAATGATCGCCCGGAGTGGTCGAGCTGCGCGACCTGCACTGCTTCGACGTCCTCGCGCGGACGATGCACTTCGGCCGCGCGGCCGAGGAGCTGCACACGTCGCAGTCGACCCTCAGCCGGCGGATCCGCCGGCTGGAGGAGGAGATGGGCGTCGTGCTGCTGACCCGCACGAGCCGCAGCGTCGCGCTCACCGAATCCGGGCGCGAGCTCGCGACGCGGCTGCCGTCGGCGCTACGCCACCTGGAGCTCGCGCTCGCCGCGGCGCGCACGCCGGGCGACGGCGGCTGGGAGGTCTGAGCGCCGTCTCAGCGCGGCTGCACGGGCAGGGCCAGGCGCAGGCGCCCGGCGTGGCGCGCGTCGTCGTCGCGGCCCAGCTGCGTGTAGGCGCTGGACAGCCCGCACAACACGCAGAAGGCGAGCTCGTGCGCGCAGGCGGCGCGGACCTCGCCGGGCGGCTCCGTGCTGCCCTCGCCGAGCCGGGCGTCGAGGACGACGAGGTCGTCGCCGTCGCCGACCCCGATGAACCAGCGCCGCGGCGAGGCGTACACGCCGGCGGCGACGCCGGCGCGCAGCGCGAGCTCCGCGCCGATCGCGGCGAGCATCGCGGGGTGGCCGCAGCGGCGGCCCACGACCTCGTGGAAGTGCAGTCCGACCGTGCCTGCCGTGTCCTCGGCCGAGAGGCCGAGCTCGCGGTCCATGACCGCTGCGAGGTGGTCGGCGCGCGCGAGCGGCGACAGCTCGTGGATGCCGAACAGCGCCCGGCTGTCGTCGTCGAGGCGCTCGCGCACCGCGTCGCCGTCGAGGTCGCCGAACTCCTGGCCCAGCGCGAGGAGGAGATCGACGTACGCGGGGCATTCGCCCGCCGCGAGCTCGGCGAAGGGTCGCTCGCTCACGTCGTCCGGCATACGTCCCATGGGTGCGCGCCCCCTCACCAGCGTCGGTCGTCGGATATCCGACCGCGGCGGCCGGTGTTAGGGCAACCTAACGGCCGGCGGCGGGGTGCGCAAGCTGGACGCCCGCGCGGCGGCTCGATACGAGCCGCCGCGCGCAGAGCGCAGGCGCTACGGCGCGTCGATCGACTCGACCGTCGCGATCTCCTCGAGCTGGGAGATCTCCGGGCGGCGGTGCTCCCAGTGCGGCGGGATCTGGATCGACGTGCCGAGCTGCTCCGGCTGCTCGTCGATGTAGAAGCCCTGCGCGTGCGACCACGCGAGCTCGCAGAGCAGACCCATGGGGGAGCGGCAGTACACGGAGTAGAAGTAGCCGCGATCCTTCGGCTCGGAGGCGTCGGTGAAGCCGAGGCCCACGAGGTGCTCGCGCACCACCATCTGGTTCTCGCCGTCCATGACGTCGAACGCGTGGTGGTGGATCGTGCCCTCCCCGAAGGTCCAGCTGCCCTGGTCGAGGTCGCGCTCCTCCTTCATCTCCAGGATGCGGCCGTGACCTTCGTCGGTGCCGATCTTGAACTGGTGGTAGGCGCCGTCGTTGCCGACGTACTCGCCGCCCATGCCGTCGACGAGGAAGACCTTCGCGGTGTCGAGGTCGCGGATGAACGTCGTCGTGCCGTGGGCGCCGCGGATGGCGTTCTCGGCCGTCACGCCGCCGCCCTCGTAGGGCTTGCGGTCGTCGTCGTCCGCGTCGGCGATGAGGGCGTACTCGGGGCCGGACGGGTGCTCGAACTCGAGACGCTTGACGCCGAAGCGCTCGGCTTCGGTGGTGGCGATGCCCGCGCCCTTGAGGCGATCGGCCCAGAAGCCGAGCGAGCCCGAAGGGACCGAGAGGTTCAGGAAGCGCGCCTGCTGCGTGCCGCGCTTGCCCATCCAGCCGGCCTGGCGGTACGGGAAGCTCGTGAGGAGGGTGCTGGCGTTGCCCACCTCGTTGCCGTAGTAGAGGTGGTAGATCGGGACTTCACCGTCGAAGAGGACCGTCTTCTTCACCATCTTGAGACCGAGGGTCTTGACGTGGAAGTCGTAGTCCTCCTGGGCACCGCCGACGCAGAACGTCAGATGGTGGGTGCCTCGGATCGTGCCCTTGGGCGCGGGGTATGACATCGAGTGATTCTCCTCCTGGTGCCGTGCGTCCAACGTTCCGGTTCGGGCGCGGGATTGTATTACGACGCGCTGCGCTTCCGTGTGGCCTCGCGACCCTGACGCTGCTGCTTCCGTGGGCGCTCGCGTTCGATCCTCAGGCCTGGCTCGTATGGGGACGGGACCTGCCCGGCTCCGGCCTGACGACCGCAGACGGACCCTCGTGGAAGCCGCTGCCGCTGCTGTTCACGACGCCGCTGGCGCTCGCGGGCGACCTCGCGCCCTCGTTGTGGCTGATCCTCGCACGAACCGGCGCGTTCGTGGCGCTCGGCGGCGCCTGGCGCCTCGGCCGCATGCTGGGCGGCCGGACGGCGGCGCTCGGCGCGGTCGGCGTGACGGCGCTCGGCCCGTGGTGGGCGTACAACGCCGCGCTGGGCAACTCCGAGGGGTGGCTCGCGGCCTTCGTGCTGTGGGCGATCGTGGCACACCTGGAGCGCCGCGAGCGCCTCGCGTTCGTGCTGCTCGCGGGGGCTGGGCTCCTGCGCCCGGAGATCTGGCCGTTCCTGCTCGGGTACGGCGCGTGGACGTGGCGTCGCGGGTCGCGGGCGCTCGTCGCGGGCGGCGCGGTGGTGATCGTCGTGGCCTGGTTCGGGCCCGACGTCGTGTGGAGCGCGGGCGCGATCAGCGCGCGGGACACGGCGCGAGGCACGGCGAGCCCCGGGAGCGCGGGGAACGCCGACCACCCCGCGCTGCAGGTGCTCGCGGACGCGGCGACCGGGGTCGGCATCGCCGCCTGCGTCGCGGTGGCCTTCGCGGCGTGGCGCCGGCCGCTCGCGCAGGTGCTCGCGCTGCTCGCGGTCGCCTACGTCGTGCTCGTCGCCGTGGCGACGTTCGCCGGGTACGCGGGCAACCCGCGCTACCTCGTTCCGGCGATCGCCGTCCTCGCGGTGCTCGCGGGCGTCGGCGCCGCGGCGCTCCCGTGGCCGCGCCTGGGCGTCGCGGCGCTGCTCGTGTTGACGCTCGTGGCCCACGCCGGCGAGCTGCGCGCCGCCGGCCGCGACGTTGCGGCGCGCTCGGAGACGCGCGACGGCCTCGACGAGGCGATCCGGCTGTCCGGCGGCGCCGCGCGGCTGCGCGCGTGCGGGCCCTTGCGGACGGTCTTCCTGACGCGTGCGCTCGTGGCGCTGCGCACGGGCGCGCCGCTCCCCGGGATCGCGCGCCTGCGCGCGGGACCCGGCACGACCCTCCTGCCGCCCCCTGCATCGGTCCTTCAGGACCAGCAACCGATCCCGCGCCGCGGGCCCGACGAGCAGGCGCTCGCGGTGCGTGCGGGGGGCTGGTCCGTCTGGTCGTCCTGCCGGTAGGGTCCGCCGCATGGACCTGCATCCCGGTGAGCGGATCGTGTTCGACGGCCATCCGTCACCGCGCGCTGCGCTCAGCTTCTTCGCCCCGACCTTCCTCGGCATCATCGTGATCTCGGTCATCGTCGGCCTTGTCGCGAGCGTCGGTCTCGCGATCGTGGTGTTCGTCGTCCTCACCGCGCTCATGGTGCTCGCGGGGTTCATCCGCCGGGCCGCGACCGACTACGTCGTGAGCACGCAGCGGCTGTACATCCGGCAGGGAATCCTGTCCAAGAAGATCCAGCAGACGCGGATCACGCGGGTCCAGAACGTCAACACGAACCAGACGCTCATGGACAGGATCATGCGCGTCGGGAACATCGACTTCGACACGGCGGGCACGGACGACAGCGAGTTCCGGTTCGTCGGCATCTCCAGCCCGCACGACGTCGTCGCGGCGGTCGACACCGCGCAGCGCGACGCCGAGACCGGCTCGGACCGGTCGTCGCCTACGACCGGCGTGTGAGCCGTTCGCACGCCTCCCAGAGGCGTGCGGCGTCCTCACGGGAGGTGGCCGTGCCGGGCAGGCGGTGCGTCGGGCGCTCGCGCCGGTCGTGCCAGAACCGGCCCGGCTTGCGCAGCGGCTCCTCGGCCGCACCGAGCCAGACGATCGTGTCCGCGCCCTCCTCGGGCGTCCGCAGGACGGGCCCGAGGAGCTTGTGGAAGCGGGGGAGGGAGGCCTCGATCCCCGGGGTGTCCACCCAGCCCGGGTGCATGGCGTGGGCGGTGATGCCCAGGCCGCCGAGCCGGCGCGTCCACTCCTCGGTCAGCACGATCTGCGCGCGCTTCGTCCGCGCGTAGACGGCGGCGCCCTTGTACGGATGGCGCTCGGTCTGCAGGTCGTCGACGTCGAGTGACTGCGCGTACATGCCGCCGGAGGAGACCGACACGATGCGCGAGGGGGCGCCTGCCCGCAGGGACTCGGTCAGCAGCGCGGTGAGCGCGAACGGGCCGATGACGTTCGTGGCGAACGTCAGCTCGATCCCGTCGCGTGACAGCGTGCGCTCGGCCTGCAGCGCGCCGGCGTTGTGGACGAGGACGTCGAGCGCGTCCACCCGGCCGGCGACGTCCGCGGCGGCGGCGCCGAGCGAGGCGAGGTCGCTGAGATCTCCGACGACGAGGTGGACGTCCGTGTTCGCGGTGGCGCGGACGATCTCGCCCACGGCGCGGTTGCCGCGCGAGGCGTCCCGCGCGAGGACGAGGACGCGCGCGCCGAGCCGCGCGAACCCGTCGGCGGCCGCGCGGCCGAGGCCGCTCGTCGCGCCGGTGACGAGGACGGTGCGGCCGTCCATGCGCGGCAGCGGGTCGAAGTCGCGACGGCGCGCGAGGTAGCCGAGGCGCGTGTAGCCGGGGACGACCGTGGCGTCCATCAACCGGTCGACGATCGTGGGAGTCACGGTCTGGATGCGGGCGTGGTGGTGCTCCGGATCAACTGTCGCCGTCCCACGTCCAGCGGGGCACCTCGCGCAGCGGGTGCAGGTCCCCGTCGGTCTCGGCGTTGGAGTTCTGCAGCGCGACGCGCGAGCCGAAGTCGACGTGCTCGCGGACAGCGCGGCGAAACGGCTCGTCGTCGGGCATCCCGACGGCGTCCATGGCGGCCATGTAGAGCTCCACGAACCTCCGGCGTTGCTGCTCGGTGATGTGCAGGCCGCGGTGGACGGCGATGAGGTGCGCGAAGCCCAGCTCGCGACTGAAGCGGTCCGGGCCGCCGAAGGACTCTGCGGTGAACATCGTGAGGTGCTCGACGTGCTCGGGCCGCCCGGCTCCGAACAGCGGCTGCAGGATCGGATCGCGCAGGACGCTGTCGTAGAACGCCGCCTCCAGGCGGTGCAGCGCCCGCTCGCCGCCGGCGTGCTCGAACAGCGTCGGCATCGCTCCTCATCGTACGAGCCGCGCCATGCGATAGAACCGACGGCGGGATGGCGAACAGCGACACGAGCGCCGGCGACCTGCGACTCCCCGACCGGCCGGCGGCGCTCGCCGCGCTCGAGCGTCTGCTCCTGGAGAGCTGGCGGGGCTTCGACCAGGCGCGCGAAGGTCAGCCGCCGCTGTCCGAGGACCTGCGCGAGCGTCTCGGCCGGCCGCTGCCGAGCGCGGGGATGGACGCCGCCGAGGGCCTGGAGATCGCGGGCGCGGTGCTCGACGCCTCGATCGCCCAGCCGCGGCCGCGCTTCCTGGCCTACGTGGGCTCCAGCGGCCTGGAGATCGGCGTGCTGGGCGATGCGCTCATGGCCTGCCACGACGTCAACGTCGCCGTGTCCTCCGGCGGCGCCGATCTCCTCGAGCGCGAGGTCGTCGCATGGGTGGGGGAGTTCGTCGGGTTCGGCGAGGGGACCCGTGGCGTGACGACGAGCGGAGGCACGATCGCGAACCTCACGGCCCTGACCGCCGCCCGCGAGCGCGCCGCGCCCGGCGTACGCCAGACGGGCATGGCGGGCCGCCGCCTCGCGTTGTACTGCTCCTCGGAGGCGCACTACTCGGTCGTCCGCGCAGCGGAGGTCCTGGGACTCGGCCGCGATGCCGTGCGCGCGATCCCGACCGGCGCCCGCCGGGCCATGGATCCGTCGGCCTGCGCCGCGGCGATCGACGCGGACGTCGCCGCCGGCATCACGCCGATGGCGGTCGTCGCCACGGCGGGGACGACGCTGACCGGCGCGGTCGATCCCCTGGCGGCGCTCGCCGAGCTGTGCGCCGAGCGCGACCTGTGGCTGCACGTCGACGGCGCCTACGGGCTGCCCGCGGCGGGGACGGCGGAGGCGGCGCCGCTCTTCGCCGGGCTGGACCGCGCGGACTCCGCGACCGTCGACGCGCACAAGTGGCTGTTCGTGCCGAAGGCGTGCTCGGTCCTGCTCGTCCGCGACCCGCGCGCGCTGCGGGCTGCGTTCGCCCACGACGAGGCGTACATCCCGCACGTCGAGGAGGAGGAGCCGCACGCAGTCGACCAGACCCTCGAATACTCGCGCCCGCTGCGCTCGCTGAAGCTCTGGCTGGCGTTCACCGTCCACGGCGCCGACGCGATCCGCGCCGCGATCGCCCGCAACCTCGCGCACGCGCGACTGCTGGCCGAGCTCGTCGAGGCCGACGACGAGCTCGAGCTCGTGAGCGCCCCGATCCTCTCGGCGGTGACCTTCCGCCACCGCGCCGTCCCGAATCCCGCGCTCGTCAGCGCGATCCAGCAGGACGCGCGCGTCTACCTCGCGGGCGCGAACGTCGACGGCGTCGACTGCCTGCGCGGCTGCTTCGTGAACTTCCGGACGACCGAGGAGGACGTGCACGCGACCATCGCGGTCGTCAAGGACGTGGCGCAGACGCTGGCGGGCTGATCAGCCGGGCGTCGGCGCCTCGCGGCGCCGCAGGCGGGCGGTGTGGGGGGCGACGTGGCGCTTCCACACGCGCTCCCAGATCGAGTGGTGCGTCGGCCGCAGCAGGATCCACGCCGCGACGCCGGCGATCGGGACGATGAGCGAGACGACGGCGGCCAGGCGATGGCCGCGCAGCGCGTTGACGACGGCCAGCACGAACCCGGCGACGAACGAGCCGCCGACCACGAACTTCACGAGCCCGGCGGTGTCGTCCGCAGCGTCGATCCAGATCCGGGCGCCGAGCAGGAGCAGCAGCCCGGCGACGCCGGTCACGATCACCGCGTCGATCGACTTGCGTCCGTCCGGGAGCCAATAGACGTCGCGGAGCTCGAGCCACAGCGCGAACTCGTCGAGCGTGAGGCCCATCCCGATCCCGAACCCGACTGCGCAGATCTCCCGCCACGGCGACCCGGGCGCGAACGCGAGGCCGATGTAGCCGAAGAAGAGCACCGCGAGGATGCCGAACACCATGTGGTGGACGTGGGTGCCCTTCACGGACACGTTGCCCGGCCACCACGTCACCTGCGCCTTGATCATGTGCGCGCTGGTGCGGATGAAGCCCCAGGACAGGAGGAAGGACGCGAGCAGCAGGAACTCGGCGAGCTTGCCGTCGCCGACGATGTCGTCCTGCCAGACGTTCGCGATGAACATGGTCGAACATCATGAACGGCTTGCGTGGGCTCACACCCGGTCGACGCTCGCCAGCCAGGCGGGCACGCCCTCCATGTCGAACCTCGCGCAGAGGCGCTCCGCTGCGACGGAGGCGACGCTCCAGCCGCTGTCCGGTCCGAACGCCGCCCGCAGGTCGTCCTCAGTGACCGGATGAGGCCCGCAGGCGCCCGGGCCCACGTCGCTGAAGCAGAGGACGCGGAGGCGCGCGCCAGGACGGGTCACGGACGCGAGGCTCGCCACGTACTCGCGCCGCTCGTGGCGGTCGAACGTGTGCAGCAGCGCGCAGTCGAGCACCGTGTCGAACGCCCGGCCGAGTCCCTGGAGGCGCAACGCGTCGGCGACGACGAACTCGGCGTCCACGCCGCGATCGGCGGCTCGCGCACGCGCGATGGACACCGCGGTCGCCGCCACGTCGAACCCGAGCACGGCGAGTCCCAGCGAGGCGATGTGCAAAGCGTTGTCGCCGGTGCCGCATCCCGCATCGAGCACCGCGCCGGTGAACGCGCCGTCGCGCGCCAGTCGCATCACCGCCGGCTGCGGCTCTCCGATGTCCCACGGAGCCGGGCCATCGGCGTATGAGGCATCCCAGGGGGCGCCTGCCTGGCGCTCATGACTCGTCGGTGGCCGTCGCATCCGCTCGCGTCCAACGCTCGATAATCGATCTTATGTGAACCATCAACACGAGAGCCCCGCGCAGGGGTAGGTTTGCAACGTTCAGCACGAGCGTCGGCACCGAGGAGACAGTCGCATGACGAGCACGATCGGCGAGGTCGTACCGACTGCGGCGCGGAGGTTCGGTGATCGCACGGCGTTGCTGGTGGGCGATCGCTCGTTCTCGTTCGACGACCTCGACGCGCTGTCGAACCGCGCGGCGAACTGCCTCGTGGCCGCCGGCGTGCAGCCCGGCGACCGGATCGCGCTGTACGGCCCGAACTGCTGGGAGTGGCTCGTCGCGTACTTCGGCATCGCGAAGACCGGCGCCGTCGTCATCCCGGTCAACGTCATGCTGACGGCGGACGAGGTCCGTTTCGTCGTCGAGAACGCCGGGGCCCGCGCTGTCGTGGCATCGCCGGACAAGGGCGAGTCGCTGCCCGATCTCGAAGGGTCCGTGCTGCTGTGGGGCGACGGCTCGACGGAGTGGCTCTCGCAAGGTGCACCGGAGTTCGCCGCGGTCCACCGGGACGGCGGCGACCTCGCTGCCATCTGCTACACGTCCGGGACGACCGGCCATCCGAAGGGCGCGATGCAGTCGCATCGCTCGGTGATCGGCGCCGCGATGGGAACGGCAACGATGGCCGCACGCGGTCCCCACGATCGCGTCATCAACTCGTTGCCGCTGCCGCACGTCTACGGCTCCTGCGTCTTCAACGCCTCGCTCATGGCCGGATCGACGTTCATCATGATCCCCCGCTTCGACGCGGAGCTCGTGCTGCGCACGATCGTCCAGCGCGGCGCGACGCTCATGGACGGCGTCCCGACCGTCTACTACTACCTCCTCGCCCATCCGGACTTCGACTCCTACGACCTCTCGAGCCTGACGCGCTGCTGGGTGGGCGGCCAGACCCTGCCGGTCGCGAAGTCGGTCGAGTTCACGGAGCGGACCGGCTGCCCGGTGCACGAGGTGTGGGGCATGACCGAGCTCGCCGGCGCCACGAGCGCGAACCCGGTGATCGGCCCCAACAAGCCCGGCACGATCGGTGTCCCGTACCCCGGCAACGCCATGCGCGTCGTGGACATCGACGATCCGGCGCGGGAGATGCCCGTCGGCGAGCGCGGCGAGCTGATGTTCCGCGGCCCGCTGGTGATGCTGGGCTACTACGGCAACCCGCAGGGAACCGCGGACGCGATCGATGCGGACGGCTGGTTGCACACGGGTGATGTCGCGACGATGGACGACGACGGCTACTTCACGATCGTCGACCGGATGAAGGACATGATCCTCACGGCCGGCTTCAACGTCTATCCCGCGGAGATCGAGCGGGTCCTGTGCGGGCACGCAGCGGTTGCCCTCGCGGCCGTCGGCGGCATCCCCGACGAGACGAAGGGCGAGCTGGCGAAGGCGTTCGTGGTGCTCAGGCCGGACGCACAGGCATCGTGCGACGAGCTCGTCGCGCACTGCCGCCGGCACCTTGCCGCGTACAAGGTCCCGCGGGCCATCCAGTTCACCACCGAGCTCCCGATGACGCCGTCGGGCAAGATCATGCGACGCCTGCTGTCGGAGATCGACGACGGGCTCCGCTGACGTACGGTGGAGCCGTGTCCCCCACCAGCAGCGAGATCGCGATCGTCGGCGCCGGGGTCGTCGGCCTCTCGGTGACGCACGCGCTGCGCGAGCGCGGCGTCGACGTCACCTGCTTCGACCACGGCGAGCCGGGCCAGGGCCAGTCGGCCGGGTCGTCGCGCGTCTTCCGTCATCACGTCGGGACGCCGGAGCTCGCGGCGCTTGCGGTCGAGTCGCGCTCGGCCTGGCAGGACTGGTCGGAGCGCGCCGGCGAGCCGCTGCTGCGCCAGGACGGCTGGGTCCGCCTCGGCGGCGACCGCGACGCGGACCTGGCGCTGCTGACGGACGCGGGCATCCCCGCGACCGAGCTCGACCCGGACGAGGCGGTCGCGCGGATGCCCATCATCGCGCGGCCCGAGCGCGCGGTGCTGCTCGATCCGCTCGGCGGCGCGACGCGCACGGACGCGACGATCGCCGCCCTCGTGCGCTGGACCTCACCGTCGCTGCGCCATGCACGCGTGCTCGAGGTCGAGGCCGATGGCGACGCGGTGCTGCTGCGCACCGACCGCGGCGAGCACCGGTGCGCGCGCTGCCTGATCTGCGCAGGCGCCGGCACGGACCGCCTCGCTGCGCGGGCCGGGCTGCCGATCGCACAGCACCGCCGCGTGCACGGGCGGCTCACGTTCCGGCGGCGCCGCGGGATCGGCGCCCCCATGCCGTCCTGGAGCGACCGCAGCGGCGAGCACGGCGAGGCGGCGTACGGGCTTGCACCGGACCCGGAGACCTACGCGGTCGGCATCGGCGCGCTCGACGCCTATCCCGAGGGTCTGCCGGAGAGCGAGCACGTACCGGCCGGCACCGATCTCCGCGAGCCGTTCGCGAGGATCGTCGCCTACGTGACGACGGCGTTCACCGGCCTCGACCCCGAGCCGGTCGGCGAGATCGTCCGCTACACGACGACGCTCGACGGCCGCGACGACGACGCCTTCGCCCTGCGCCGCGACGGCCCGATCGCTGCGTTCGCCGGCGGCAACCTCTTCAAGTTCGCGCCCGTGCTCGGCACCCGGCTGGCCGCCGCCATGCTCGACGAGCCCGTGGAGGTCTGGCCGCTCAGCCGGCGAGCCGCCGCGTGAGATCCGTCCAAAGCCCTTGACCGGCCCGTCGCCGATCCACCACATTCCCATTCGTGCGCATCGTGATCGGCATCGGGGCCGCGATCGTCCTGTCCTACGTGTGGATGTTCGTCATCGGCCTCGTCCTGTTCTTCCTTCCCGTGAACTCCGACCCCGGCGTCGTGATCCTCACGATCGCCTGGGTGCTCGCCATCGGAAGCGCCGTGGTGCTGGATCGCTACCGCCAGGACCCGGACGCCGTGCGCGAGACGTGGTGGCGGGTCGAGGACCGCGTCCTCCTCGCCGCCGTCGCCGCGTGCTACGGCGTGCTGATCTGGTTGGCCGTGACGGGATGGGCCGATCTCACGAACGTGGCCCTGCTGACAATGGTGATCGCCGCGCCTGCCGGCCGGCTCCTCCGCCGCGTCCTCTAGACGCGCCCGGCCGACAGCGAGCCCACGCGGTCCGCGGCCGTCGCCTGCGCGCGCATCGCCACCATGCACGCGACCGTCGCGACGAGCAGCACGATGCCGTTGACGATGAGGCCCGTGTGCAGTGCAGCCGTCGTGCTGGCGCCGGCGGCCAGGCGCCCGGCGAAGATCACGCCGAGGACCGCCGGGCCCAGCGCCGCGCCGTACTGGCGCAGCATCGTGTTCGCGGCCGCGGCCATGCCCGCCAGTCGTTGCGGGACCGCCTGGATCGCCGCGACGGACACCGCGCTGAGCATGAAGGCGTCCGCGAGGCCGAGGACCGCGAGGCGCCAGGCCGTGTCCGCGAAGTCCGTGTCCGGCTGCATGCCGGTCAGCAGGAACATCGACAGCGCGGCGAGCGCGAGCCCGACCGTCAGCACGACGATCGGCGCCACGCGCCCCATGAGGCGGCCGACGAACGGGTTGATGACGGCGGTCGTGCCGTTGAGGAAGAGCAGCCGCACCGCAATCGCAAGCGGCGCGAGGTGCTGCGTGCCGCCCAGGAAGATGCTCAGCAGGAACATCGCGCCGACGAGCGCGAACAGCCCCGTGAGCGCACCGAACCCCGAGGCGCTGAACTCCGGTGACCGGAAGAGCCCGAGGTGCAGGATCGGCGACGTCGAGCGCGCCTCGACGACGATGAAGGCCACGAGCGCGATCGCCCCGATGCCCAGCCCGGCGATCGCCTGGACGGAGCCCCACCCCGCCTGGCCGCCCTCGATGACGCCGTAGATGCTCGCCGCGATCGCGATCGTGGCCGTGATCTGCCCGGGCCAGTCGAGATGACGCCCCTCGGGAGCCCGCGACTCCGGGAGGCGCAGCGCGGCGAGCACCCCGGCGATGAGCGCGAGCACGCCGGTGGGAACGAAGATCCAGCCCCACGGCAGGTGCTCGAGCAGCACGCCGGCGACGATGGGGCCCAAGGCGAGACCCAGGACGAGCCCCGTCGACCACATCGCGACGTAGCGGGCGCGGGCGCGGAGGTCGGGGACCGCGTGCGCGATGAGCGCGAGCGTCGTCGGCAGCATGATCCCGCCACCGGCGCCGGTGATCGCCTGTCCCAGCCAGAGGACGTGCAGGCCGCCGCGTCCGTCGATCGTCCCGGCCAGCGCGGCGATCGTCGCGCCGACCACGGTGAGCGCCATGCCGATGAGGTAGACGCGGCGACGGCCGTGGATGTCGCCGAACACCCCGGCCGAGAGGATCATCGCGGCCATCGGGATGATGTAGGAGTCGCTGACCCACTGCAGGTCCGACGTCGATGCGCCGGTCGCCTGGCCGATCGTCGTCAGCGAGATGCTGACCGCGGTGATCGGCACGTAGGTGACGAACACGCCGAGCACCGCGAGCGTGACCGTCAGCGCGACCGCCGCACCGTTCTCCCTCGGCTCCGTCACGGCGTCAGTCCGGGATCCCCAGGCGGGTCTGGAACGCACCGCGGTCCGCGTGGTGCGACCACAGGAGGTCGGCGACGTCGCTCGGCTCGTGGTCCATGCCCGGCGCGATGCGTCCGCCGATGGCCGTGTGGGCGACGTGGATGCCCGAGTCGGCGACCTCGTCGTGCAGCATGCGCGCGTAGGCGACCTCGCCCGCGAACGAGATCCCGACGCCCGCGCGCAGCGGGTAGGGGTTGATCGCCGCGCCGCCGGTCGTGAACAGGATGGTCCCGCGCCCGGCGTCGCGCATCGGCCCGATCACCGC
>Ga0070665_100002690_pt1 | contig 19306 bp, 19 predicted proteins | sample KBSS13metaG_FD_65862 | JGI IMG/M metagenome (GOLD analysis project Ga0070665, IMG submission 65862) | Switchgrass rhizosphere microbial communities from Kellogg Biological Station, Michigan, USA - KBS S1-3 metaG | ecosystem: Host-associated > Plants > Roots > Rhizosphere > Soil ...
GCACCCGTCACTCCCGTTCCTGAAGGAATCGTTCACGGCACACGAGCTGGTCGTCTTTCACGCTGTCGCCAGCCCTTACCGCGAGCGTTCCCACTTCGACGGGCAGGACGTGTTGGAAAACGGCTATGCGCGCGCACACGCGGTGCAGAGTGGCTGGCTGAACCGTGCGCTCGCCGCCAGTCCCGCGGGCCGTTCCGTAGATAAAGAGTTGGGTGTCGCGCTCGGCCAGAACATACCGCTGGTGATGCGCGGCCCGGCGTCCGTGACCTCCTGGTCGCCGTCCAAGTTGGTGGCGCTCGACGATGACACGCTCGAGCGAATCACGGACCTGTATTCGAGCGACCCCTTGCTGGCGAAACGGCTTGCCGACGCCCTCAATGCGGACGCCATCGCTGACTCGCCGATGGTGGACGTCGCCAGCGCCGGCAACTCGAGCGCGCCGGCGCCGATCGCGCGGAGCAACAAGCTAGGCGCCACTGCGGGTGCGCGCTACACGGAGGTCATTCACGCGGCCGCGGAGTTCCTGCGGCGGGACGACGGCCCGAAGGTGGCCGTTTTCGACACGACCGGTTGGGACACACACGCCAACGAAGGGGCCGCGCAGGGTCAGCTGGCGCTCCGCCTGGGAGCATTGGACGCGGGGCTCCGTAACCTCAAGGAGCAGCTCGGGCCGGTGTGGAACGACACGGCGGTACTGTTGGCAACAGAGTTTGGGCGGACGGCGGCGATCAACGGGACGCGAGGAACCGACCACGGGACAGCCGCTGCGGCTTTCCTCATCGGCGGCGCGGTCCGCGGTGGCCGTGTTGTCGCTGATTGGCCAGGACTGTCCAGCCGTGCGCTTTACCAGGGACGCGACCTGATGCCGACGCTCGATATCCGCTCGGTGCTCAAGGGCGTTCTGGAGGAGCACTTGCTCGTGCCACCGCGCGCGCTCGATGCAACAGTGTTTCCCGACAGCGGCGCGGCGAAGGCGCTCAGCGGGTTGGTGCGCGCTTGAGCGCCAGCGGGCCCACCTGACAGGGGCCTAATTTCTGGGCTTCGAAGACTGCGAGTCGTCGTCGCTCTTGTCCTTGTCCTGCGGCTGCTGGGGTTGAGCAGGGGCGGGGTTGTTAGCTCCGGCGCCAGCCGGCCGCGTCACCACCGACGCATTTTTGTCCGGCAGATACAGGGGTCCCTTCTGACCACACCCGGCGATGACGACGCTGCCGCAGACGACCAGCGCGCAGATTACCTTTTTCATATGTACATCGGCCTACGATCGCGCAGGGCCATCCAACCCCGCGCCACCCGGTAGATGATCCAGATGGCGAGGGCGACGAACCCGGCAAAGAACAGTGGAATACCAATCAACACCAGCATGAGTGGCAGGCTCACTGACCAGATGATCAGTGCCCACAGTAACGCGAACCAGAACGTCCGGATCTGCCACCTGAAGTGCGACTCGAGGAATGTGCCGCGCACCGCGGGACGCCGCACGTAATTCATGATGACCGCAACGATGGAGGGAATGCCGCAAACGAAACTGCCCACAATGGTTGCAGCAGTCGTCAGCCCGATGATGACCGCCAGAGTATGCAGCGCGTAGATCGCGTGCGTGTAGGTGATCAGCCCCTCGTCAACCACCGTAAGGTCGTTCGCCATGGCTTGTACCTCCAACTATTTGCGTTCCACCACCGCCATAGTGATCCGCGATACACAAACGAGCTTGTCGTTCTCGTCCCGAATCTCAATACCCCACACCTGGCTACGGGCGCCGATGTGAAACGGACGCGCGGTTCCCGTCACGAGGCCGGACGACACGGGTCGCAGGTGGTTGGCATTGATCTCCTGCCCCACGCACACAAACTTTTCCGGGTCCACGCACAAGTTGGCCGCCAGGCTCCCCACCGTCTCGGCCAATGCGACGGAAGCGCCGCCGTGAAGAATGGCATTCGGCTGGTGGGTATTCGCGTTGACCGGCATGGTCGCGCGCAGATAGTCCGGGCCGATTTCCGTCACCCGGATGTCGAGGTGCTCGGCCAACGTCTTACGCGCCCGTTGATTCAGGCCTTCCGGGGTGGATTCATTGCGCCAGATTCGCTGGCCCATGGGACTGCCGGGCGCGCGCGGGGTATTCATGCGGGCTAGTCTAGCCGATGGCGCTTTCAGCAACGCGCCTTCAGTGGCAATCTGCGGCCCCCTGCCGCACGGAGCACTCCGATGACCGAATTCGCGTTTCCCGCAGCCAATCCCCCGAGCGTCGCAATCTCGGGCAGCACTGAGCGGTTCCCCATCCATCGCATCTACTGCGTGGGCCGCAACTACGCTGAGCACATCCGCGAGATGGGAGGCAGTGAGCGCGAGCCGCCGGTGTTCTTCACCAAGCCTGCTGATGCGGTGATGGCGAATGAGTCCGTCATTCCCTATCCGTCCCGCACATCCAATTTTCATCACGAAATCGAGCTCGTCATCGCGATCGGCGGGGGTGGCCGCGACATCCCGAAGGACAAGGCGCTCGAGCACGTGTTTGGCTACGCTGTCGGCAACGATCTCACGCGTCGCGACCTGCAGGCGGCATCCAAGCAAAAGGGAATGCCTTGGGACACGAGTAAGGCGTTTGATGCTTCGGCGCCCATGACGGCCGTCCGGCCCGCCGCGCGCGGGCACGTCGCGAAGGGTAAAATCTGGTTATCGGTGAATGGCCAACTGCGCCAGGATGCCGATGTAGCGCAGATGATCTGGTCCGTGCCTGAAGTCATCGCGGAGCTGTCGACGCTGTTCGAGCTCAAGCCGGGCGATCTCATCTTTACGGGCACGCCCGCCGGTGTCGGCGTACTCAAGCCAGGCGACCGGATCGAGGGCGGCGTCGAAGGGCTGGACGTGCTGCGCAACACGATCGGCGCGAGGTGAATGAGCGCACACCGGCAACCTGACACCCATGAAACTCTATACCTACTACCGCAGCTCCGCGGCGTATCGCGTCCGGATCGCCCTCAATCTGAAGGGGATCGACTACGAGCCGATCTGCATCGACCTGCGGCCACCGGCGGCGGGTCAGCGCGCCCCGGAGTATCTCGCCATCAATCCGCAGGGACTCGTCCCCGCCCTGGAGCACGACGGCACCACTCTCACGCAGTCGTTGGCGATCATCGAATATCTCGACGAGTTGTATCCGCAGCCGCCTTTTCTGCCGGCCGCGCCGACGGTGCGGGCGCAAGTTCGGGCGATGGCGTTGTCGGTCGCGTGCGAAATACATCCTCTCAACAACTCGCGCGTCCTGGCTTATCTGCGGGCGCCGCTCGGGCAGAACGAAGACATTGTGAACGCCTGGTATCAGCACTGGATCGGTGCCGGTTTTCGCAGCCTGGAGGAACAGGCGCGGCGGAGCAGCGCGGACGGTCGCCACATGTTCGGCGCGTCGGTGACCCTGGCGGATATATACATCGTGCCACAGATGTACAACGCGCGCCGCTTCAAGTGCGACCTGGCGCCCTATCCAACATTGCGTGCGATCTGCGCACACCTCGAAGGTCTGCCCGCCTTCGCCCGGGCGGCCCCGGAGGCCCAGCCGGACGCGCCCGGGTAGCGGGAAGCTGTGCGGAGTGGTGCCGAGTGTCCCGCCAAACCGCTATACTGCGCGGCCAATTAATTGCACCCCCCACGCGGATGACATCGTGAGCAAGCAGGACACCCACTTCTTCAACGTATTCAGTATGGTTATCGGCCTGCTGGTGGCGGTCGCCATTGCCCTGTTCGCGCTGGCCCGCATCGTGGGCAGCCAGACCCAGGAGAAGGACGTTCTGGTGGACGCCAGCTATGTGAAGAATGTGGAGCAGCGCATCGCGCCGTTCGCGAAGGAAGCGATCTCCGGCCAGGACAATGCGGCCCTCGAGATCAAGCCGGATGCCGGTGCCGCCGCCCAGGCCGGTGCGGGCACCGCGGAATTGCCGAAGACCGGTGAGGCGCTCTTCCAGCAGACCTGCAGCGCCTGCCATGGCGCCGGCATCGCCGGCGCGCCGAAGGCTGGCGACAAGGCCGCCTGGGGTCCCCGCATCGCCAAGGGCAACGCGACCCTTTATGACCACGCCCTCAAGGGCTTCCAGGGCAGCGCCGGCGTAATGCCCGCCAAGGGCGGTCGCACCGACGCTCCGGATGACCTCGTCAAGCAGGCTGTCGACTACATGGTGGGGTTGGCTAAGTAGTCAGCTCATGGTCTGGTGCTGCGGTGCTCGATGCGAGCTCCGCCGCGCCAGGTGCCGCCTTGCGGTCGAGACAGCGGAGCGTGACCGCCTGACTCACGTGTAAGTCGGTAATCGTCTCTGCGCCGTCGAGATCGGCGATCGTTCTAGCGAGCTTGAGCAGCCTCCCTCGCGCGCGTGCTGAGAGGCCGAACCATTTCATCGACCGCTCGAGGACATTGCGTCCGGCGCGATCGGGCTGGCACCAGCGCTCGACCTGCGCATCCGGGAGTCGGGCATTGCAGTTCCCTTGGCGCGCAACTTGGACCTGTCGGGCGTGGATGATTCGCGTTGCCGCCGCCGCGCTGCTCTCGCCTCGTTCGGCTGCGTCGTCGAACTCGCTCAAATCAACGGGTGGCATGTCGACGTGCATGTCGATGCGATCCAGCAGAGGACCTGAGATCTTCGACCGATAGCGCTGTACCTCCGCAGGCGTGCAACTACAGCTACCGGAGGGGTCACCGTGATGCCCGCAGGGGCAGGGGTTCATGGCCGCAATGAGTTGGAACGCTGCCGGGTACTGCGCTTGCAAAGCCGCGCGCGACACCGATACGACACCCGCTTCCAAAGGCTCCCGCAACGACTCGAGCACGCGCCGTTCAAACTCTGGCAGCTCGTCAAGAAACAGAACGCCGTGATGCGCGAGACTGACCTCGCCTGGTTTTGCCCGTGGGCCTCCACCCACGAGCGCGGCACCGGATGCGCTGTGGTGCGGGCTTCGAAAGGGGCGTTGGCCAAACTGACTGGCATTGAAGCCTGCGGCGCTGACCGAGGCGATGGAGGCCACTTCCAGTGCCTCGATCTCAGTCAACGGAGGAAGCAAGCCTGGCAGGCGTTGTGCCAACATGCTCTTGCCGGATCCGGGCGGTCCGATCATCAACAGGCTGTGTAAGCCGGCGGCCGCGACAACCAACGCCCGCTTGGCGTGAGCCTGTCCTCGGACGTCGCGCAAGTCGAGGCGGGTCCGCGCCAGTGCGTGTTCCAACAAGGCACGGACATGACCCGTCCCCTGCGTGAGACCGTCAGCAGGAGGTGTGAAACCTGCCGTGGGCGACGTCAGGGGTTTCAGCGGCATTTTCCCTTCCAGGTGCCCGCAGACTTCCAGCAGGTGATTCGCCGCCCTGACCGATGAGCGGGTAACGATCAGTGCCTCCTGCGCGTTGGCGCAGGGCACGACAATCGAGTGACCATGGCGGCTCGCGTGCGCAGCGGCGAGCAACAGTCCACGTGTGGGTAGAAGCTCGCCACTCAGGCCCAACTCGCCGTAGAACTCCTGTGTGCTGTCGATCACCGCTGTGGGATGTATCTGCCCGGAGGCGATCAGGATGCCGAGCGCGATCGGCAGATCGAATCGGCCGCCTTCCTTCGGAAGATCGGCGGGCGCCAGGTTGACGGTGATCCGCCCGACCGGGAATTCGAAGTTGGAATGGACGAGTGCGGCGCGAACGCGCTCCTTGCTTTCCTTCACTACCGTGGCGGGCAGTCCAACGATGCAGAAGGCGGGTAGACCGGCGCCGACACTCACCTCGACGTGAACGAGAGGGGCGTGAAGGCCGATCTGCCCGCGGCAGGTGATCCGGGCGAGTATCAGGGCCATCCGTGGCCTCCTCGGATCTTAGCCGGCTGGCGGGGGTGAGCCGGCAGCGGGGGCGCCTTCCAGCTCCTTGACCCGAGCTTCCAGAGCCTCGAGCTTGGCGCGAGTGCGCTCGAGGACCCGGCTCTGGGTATCGAACTCATCTCGGGTGACCAGGTCGAGCTTCGCCAGGCTGGCGCGCAGGACCGCGCGGAAGTTGCTTTCGAGGTCGCGTTGCGTTGCCCGGAACGCGGGGGGGAGATTGTCCATGAGGCGCCGGGCGACCTCGTCGATGCGGAATGTATCCATCGGGAATCCTCAACACTGCCGCCCCAATGTGGGGCAGCGGCCTAAAACGGCGCTCCAAAAAAGGGCGCCGACGGAGCGCGTACGCACGCAAGCTGCGGAAACTGCACTGAAATCTGCTGTGGCACGGAATCTGCACTTTGATTGCGCGCCACCACAAAGCTTACGCGCGTCAGGGCCGCGCGTGCAGTGGGCCTTTGTGGCGCGAATCGCTGGAAATGCTCGACCCCAAGAGACTCGTAACGTCCGGGAGATAAAATGCGCACCGCTCCAAGAACCTCTCCAATCATCCGTCGGCTGACGGCCTTCGCACTGGCGGGCCTCGGACCGACGCTCGCCTGGGCCGCCGATGCCCCGGTACCCAACAAGGGGGACACGGCGTGGATGCTGACCTCCACGGCACTCGTGTTGCTCATGTCCGTGCCGGCACTGGCACTGTTCTACGGCGGCCTGGTCCGCACGAAGAACATGTTGTCCGTGCTGATGCAGGTCTTTGTCGGTTTCTCGCTGATCACCGTGTTGTGGTGTATCTACGGGTACTCACTCGCCTTCACCGAAGGCAATGCATTTATCGGCGGCTTCAGTCGCTTGTTCCTGGCGGGGACCTTCGATCCGAAGACCGGCGCCTACTCGATGGCGGCGACCTTCAGCAAGGGCACCCCGCTCTACGAGCTCGTGTATGTCGCCTTCCAGGCGACGTTCGCGGCCATCACGTGCTGCCTGATCCTCGGCTCCATCGTCGAGCGCATCAAGTTCTCGGCCGTGCTGTTGTTCCTGGTGATCTGGTTCACCTTCAGCTACCTGCCGATCGCGCACATGGTGTGGTTCTGGGCGGGTCCGGATGCCTACACGTCGGCTGACGTGGTCGACAAAACGAACGCGACGGCGGGTCTCATCTGGCAGTGGGGAGCTCTGGACTTCGCCGGCGGTACCGTCGTGCACATCAACGCTGGTGTGGCGGGTCTCGTGGGCGCCATCGTCCTCGGCAAGCGCACCGGCTTCGGCAAAGAGCCAATGCCGCCGCACAGCCTGACGATGACCATGATCGGCGCCTCGCTGCTGTGGTTCGGCTGGTTCGGTTTCAACGCCGGCTCGGCTCTCGAAGCGAACGGCTCCGCTGCTCTCGCGTTCATGAACACCTACCTGGCGACCGCCTGCGCGGTGCTGTCGTGGATGTTCGCCGAGTGGCTGCTCAAGGGTAAGCCGTCCATGTTGGGTGCCGCTTCCGGCGCCGTGGCCGGCCTGGTCGCCATCACCCCTGCCGCGGGCAACGTCGGAATTCCCGGCGCGTTCGTGATCGGCCTCGGTGTTGGTGTGGTCTGCCTCTGGGGTGTCACGGGCCTGAAGAAGATGATCAAGGCCGACGACTCCCTGGACGTGTTCGGTGTCCACGCCCTCGGCGGTGTTTTCGGAGCGCTGATGACCGGCATTTTCAACGCGCCGTCGCTGGGTGGACCCGGCTCGACGACTGACTGGGTGAAGGGCACGGTAGGCTATCCGGGCATCTGGGCCCAGCTGAAGATCCAGGCCGAGGCGGTCGCGCTGGTGTTCGTCTGGACGGCGGTAGTCGCGTTCGTCGGCTTCTACATCGTGAAGCTCGTCATGGGCTTGCGCGTGTCGGAGGAAGAGGAGCGCGAAGGCCTCGATATCACCGCTCACGGTGAGCGCGCTTACGACATGTAAGCCCCGCTCTTCAGGTGATCTCTCAAAACCCCGGTGAGCTGAGCCAAGCCCACCGGGGTTTTCCGTTTTAAGTGACCCGCGAAGCGGGGGGTGGTCTCGCGGGTGTGACGGAGTTCAAAGGTCGTCGCCGCCTGGAGCGGCGATACTGACGGCTCTTATGTTGGGGCCTGCAATTATGTTGCGAAGCTTGACTCTCACGACATTGATCGTCGCCAGCCTCAGCGGCGTAGCTCATGCCGATGTATACCGCTGGGTCGATGCGAAAGGCGAAGCGCACTACACCGACCGGTGGGTGCCAGGTTCCGAGCTCATCAAGTCGAGCAAGCCGCGTCCGACGGTGGATTCCCCGCTGCCTCCGGCAACCGCACAAACCAAGGCCCCTGCCGTGAACGGCAACCAGGCTGCAGCCGATGCCAAGCAGCAGGCCGCAGCGGCCGCGGCCATGAAACAGGACGTCGCGAAGGTGAAGGAGCAGCAGTGCAAGCAGGCCAAAGATCGCTACCAGCAGGCGATTGAATCGCGGCGTATCTACAAGCTGCCTGCGAAAGACGCCAAGGACCAGGATCGCCAGTACATGTCCGATGAGGAAGCAGACGCGTACCGGCTGCAAGCGCGCAACGACGTGACCTTGACGTGCGGTAGCCCGCCTACGGCGGTCCAACCTCAGTAGTCACTCAGCCTCCGGCTCACTATAGTCGCGGGGCGGCCACTCCGGTCGCTCGGACGTGGGCAGTAGCATCATGCGCGTGGGGTTTATCGGACTGGGAGCCATGGGCATGCACATGGCACGTAATCTCCATCGTGCCGGACTGCTGACCGCGGTTTGGAACCGTACCCCCGAGAAAGCGCGCACGCTGGCCGCGGAGCTCAACGTGCAGTCACCCGCGACGATCGAGGCCCTGGGCTCGAGCGTCGACGCCGTCGTGATTTGCGTGTCCGCCGACTCGGATGTGCTCCAGGTCGTCAAGGAGCTCGCCAAGACCCTGCCTGCGGGAGCGATCGTCCTCGATTCATCTACCGTCAGCGCCGAAACGGCGCGAAAAGCCGCCGAAACGCTCCATCCTCGAGGTGTGGAGTTTCTCGATTGCCCGGTGAGCGGCGGCACTGAGGGGGCTCGCGATGCCACCCTGGCGATCATGGTGGGGGGTAACGAGGAGGTTTTCGAGCGCGCGAAGCCGATCCTGGCGGCCATGGGAAAGACGATGACCTACTTCGGGCCGACCGGCAGCGGTCAGGCCGCCAAGGCCACGAATCAGATCATGTGCGCCGGCATCATCGAGGCCGTGTCGGAAGCGATGGCTTTCGCGCGGGCGCAGGGCCTGCCATTGGAGAAGATCGTCGACACCCTCGGTAAGGGTGCCGGATCGAGCTGGTACTTCGTGCATCGGGCGCCGAACATGGTGCGCGGCGCTTTCCCGGCCGGATTCCGGGTTCGCCTCCACGAGAAGGACCTGACGATCTGCCGTGACATGGCGGCACGTTTCGGAGTGGCCCTGCCCGTGGTCGAGCGCATGTTGGGTGACTACGCCGAGCTCGTGGCGCGCGGTTACGGCGATGAGGATATTTCGGCCACGTTCCGTCTGAAGACCGAGTTGTTCGAGTTGCCGCAGAAACCGAACCACACACCCAAATAACATGAAGCCCGACGCCGCCGGCGGCGCCGAAAAATCTCTCTATCTCCCGGATTTCTGCACCTCCCGAGCAGCGCTCGTCCTCATTCTGATCGTCGAGTTGACGGCCTTCGTCCTGACACTCGCCCGCGAGAACCCCGGCTCGGATTTCTGGGCCGACCTGGCCCGCACCTCGCTGTTCCTCCTTTGGGTCGGCATCACTGGCGCGGCCGTGTTGTGCGCGGTGAAAAAGCCCCTCGCGCAGCTGAGCGTGGCGCGAGGCTCGGTCGTCGTACTGCTGGTCATTGCCGCCGTCATTGCGTTGGTTTCCGCCTGCGCGCTCTTCATAGGCCGCACCTACGTGATCGGTGATCTCGGCCTGGCGGGACTGTTCCCACACAACACGGCGAAATTCCTGGCGCGCAATCTCTCCATCGGCCTGGTGATCACGGCGGTGGCGTTGCGGTACTTCTTCGTCACCCACGAGTGGCGGCGCAATGTCGAGATGCAAGCAACGGCACGCGTGCATGCGTTGCAGGCCCGCATCCGGCCGCATTTCCTGTTCAACAGCATGAACACGATCGCCGCGTTGACACGCTCCAACCCCGCGCTCGCGGAACAGGCGGTGCAGGATCTTGCCGATCTCTTCCGGGCCAACCTCAATGAGAAGCGCAACATCCTGTTCCTCGAGGAGGAGCTGGAAGTGGCGCGCATCTATCAGCGCATCGAGCAACTGCGCCTCGGGGATCGCCTGCAGGTCGACTGGAAGATCGACCCGCTGCCGCGCGATGCCCTGGTGCCGGGTCTCATGTTGCAACCCTTGCTCGAGAACGCGATCTATCATGGGATCGAGCCCCGGCCCGAAGGGGGAACGGTGACGGTCACGGGCGAGGTGGCCAACCGCCTGATTACGATTGTGGTCCGTAATCCGGTAAGTGAGACGCACGGGGGGCGGCGCGGCGGCAATCAACTTGCGCTGGCCAACATCCGTGAGCGCCTGTTGCTCATGTACGGCGAGCAGGCGCTCGTAAAGTCGGGGCGTTTCGAGGCCGAGTACATCGTGACCCTGCGATTCCCATACGTCGAGCGCCGCGAGAAACTGACGACGTGACGCGACTCAAGGTCCTCATTGTCGACGATGAGCCACCCGCGCGAGAGCGGCTGCGGAGCCTGCTCGTGGAGATTCCGGACACGGAGGTCGTCGGCGAGGCCGTCAACGGCCAGCAGTCGCTCGATCGGGCCCACGAGCTGGCGCCTGATGTCGTGCTGCTCGACGTCCGGATGCCGGGGATGGATGGCATCGAGGTTGCGCGACACCTCAACGCGCTCGACGAGCCGCCGGCCGTCATATTCACGACGGCGTTCGATGAGTACGCCGTAAATGCTTTCGAGGCACACGCGGTCGGGTATCTGCTCAAGCCTATTCGCAAGGAAAAGCTCGCGGCCGCCCTCGAGCGAGCGGGGCGCCTGACTCGACCGCAGCTCCAGAAAATCGCCGCAGCCGCCAATAACGAGAAGCGTCGCACCCACATCGCCGCTCGCCGGCGCGAGGGGCTGCGCCTCATTGCGATCGAAGACGTGCAGTTCTTCCTGGCCGAGCAGAAGTACACCACGGTACGCCACGTGAACGGGGAAGATCTCATCGAGGACTCGCTTCGGGCGCTCGAAGAGGAGTTCAACGACGCGTTCGTGCGGATTCACCGCAACGCTCTTGTGAGTGTGCGTTACCTGGAGCGCATCGACCGCAACGCCGAGGGTCAGTATTTCGTACGCCTGCGCGGCTGCGATGCCCCGCTGCAGGTCAGTCGTCGCATGGCGGGCGAGCTGCGCGAGCGTTTCAGAATTTAGCCGGGCCTGTAGGGCGGGTCGACGCTCGCGCGTCCTTGGGATCGAAGCCTTCGTCAAGGCCGCCGATCAACCAAGGAGCCGCACCATGCTTTTTCTCAGCCTGTACACCCCCAGCGTGAAATCGTCCGGGCTGCCTTCGCCGGAACATATGGCGAAGTTGGGCGCGCTCGTCGAAAGCTCGATGCGGGACGGCACGCTGCCCTACACCGGTCCGCTCGGCAAGCACGTTCCGGGTGGTGCCAAGATTCGCCTGGAGAAGGCAACGTGAGCGTGACACACGGACCGTTCACGGATTCGGTTCTCATGGGAGCCTCCGGCTTTGCGTTGTTTCGTGCGGATTCGCGCGCTGACGCGGAACGCTACATACGGGATTTCATGACTGTTGCCGGCGATGGGGAGTGCCAGATCCTGCAGGTGCTCGAAGGGCCGCCGCCCGCTCCCAACAATTAACTCGCGCGTGTTCAGGCAGGAGTCAGGGAAGCTGCGCGATCCTTGTCTCCACGCCGAAAGACGGTGTTGCCGCTCCGAGATGAATTCGCGAGTCGCGCGGTAGCCCAACACCCACGTCGCACCGGCATCGACCCGAGCTCCCTTGCGGCATTTGATTCCGCTCGGATTTGAGCCCGGCTCCCTGTCCGGTGCGACGTCGGCGACACCCACCTCAAAGTTATGTAAAATAAATGCGGCCGAGCCATGGCTTGGCCCTGGTGGCCATTTTTGAGCGCTAGTCGTCCTGCAGCCCGGTAGCGACAGGGGTTGGAGCACTGGATGATGCTTGCCGAAAATTCACTCTTCTCGAATGGAGGCAGGCCATGAACCAGGCTTTGATTGTCATCGATGTGCAGGAGTCCTTTCGCAAGCGGCCCTACTGGCGCGCGAACGAGCTCCCGACGTTCCTGAAGAACGTGCAGTCGCTGATCGACCTTTCCCGTGCACGCGGGATCCCGATCGCCCAGGTGTTTCACGAGGAACTGACGGACGATGCCAACGATCCGTTCTCGCGCGCTTCCGGATTCGTGCGACCCATGCCGGAGTTGTCCCTGCGCCCCGACGCCGTTTTCCACAAGAGCGTGCATTCAGCCCTGTTTGGTAAGACGCCGGACGGCGTGACCCTCGAGAGCTGGTTGCGCCATAAGGCGGTGGAAGAGGTTCTGGTCACCGGTATCCGCACCGAGCAGTGCTGTGAGACGACTACGCGGCACGCTTCCGATCTCGGCTTCAAAGTTCGCTATGTAACCGACGCAACGCTGACGTTCCCGATGCAATCGCGGTCCGGCCGCGAGTACTCGCCTGCTGAAATCCGTGAGCGCACCGAGCTCGTGCTCGACGGCCGGTTCGCCCAGATCGTCACAGCGGCACAGGCACTTCGTTAGCGCGAGGCGTCGCCTGACACACTCGAGGGGTCAATGAGAGAAGTGGTCTTCGCTCTGCTGCCGCGGGTCGTGCTGCTCGATCTGGCCGGTCCGGCAGACGCGTTTCGCAATGCCAACCAGAAGGTCCCGGGCAGCTATCACTTGCGCTTCGTGGCTCCCACCGCGAGCGTGCCGTCGTCGGTTGGGCTGGACCTCGGGGGGCTCGAGCCGCTGCCGCCGGAGCTGCCCGATGATGCCATCGTGGTGATCACGGGCATCACCGGAGATTCGATACCCCTCGATGAGCCCGGGATCGCGGCGGTGACGCAATGGCTGGCTTCGGGCGTCACGAAGAATGGAATGCTGTTGTGTGTGTGTGCCGGAAGTGTGGTGGCAGCTGCGGCCGGCCTGCTTGCGAACCGCGAGTGCACCACTCACTTCGAGTTCATCGAGGAGCTGCGTCGGGTTGAGCCGCGCGCCCGCGTCCTCGACAACCGCATCTTCGTCGAGGACGGTTCGGTCTTGACGAGCGCGGGGGTGACCGCGGGCCTCGACCTTGCTCTGTACTTGATCGGCAAGCAGCTTGGACCTCGAGTGGCCTCCGAGGTGGCGCGCGACCTGGTGGTGTATCTGCGTCGCTCGGGGACCGACCCTGCCTTGTCGCCGTGGGTAAGCCACCGCAACCATCTGCATCCGGCGGTCCACCGTGTGCAGGACGCGGTGGTGCGTGACCCAACAGCGACCTGGACTGCACAGCAGCTTTCCAGTGTCGCCTGCACGAGCACGCGCAACCTCGCTCGACTCTTCGCCGAGCACGCGCAGTGCTCACCGCTCGACTATGTCCAGCTCATCCGCTTCGCCTTTGCGAAGGAGCTCGTCACGCAGAGCAAGTTGGATCTGGAGCGGGTTGCCGCGAAAGCGGGATTTCGCTCGGCGCAGCACCTGCGACGTGTTTGGGCGCGTTGGGAGTCCCAACCGCCGAGCGCGTTCAGGGGGCGTGAGTATCGGGCCGGGGTCGCGGCAATCTAGTGGCGACCGAGGGAATCCAGCAGCTTGTGCAGCGTCTCCGGCGCCACGGGTTTCACCAAGTGATGATCGATACCGACTTCGCGGGAGCGACGGCGGTCCTCGTCCTGCCCATAGCCGGTGATGGCGACGAGGACGGTGCGCGCGGACTCAGGTAGCTCCCGGAGTCGCTCAGCGATCTCATATCCGTCCATACCGGGCAGACCAATGTCGAGAAACACGGCATCCGGGCGATATTTCGCGGCCGCCTCCAGCGCGGCGCGTCCGTCATAGGTGCACAGCACTTCGTGGCCCCAGAGCTCGAAGAGCATGGACATGCTCTCAGCAGCGTCCTTGTTATCGTCGATCACCATCAGGCGTCGACGCTTCTGCGGAAGTTCTTGTTGGGAATCGGGGCCCCCGCTCATCGGAATTCTCCTGCTCACCAACGGGCGTTTTATTCTGCGTTGTGCCCGTATCTTCAGTAAATTGCCACTTCGCGGCGCCCGGTGGCATCGCGCGCGCCGCGAAACATACCGTCGCTGCTGAAGTCCATTACGACGTGCCCGCTGACGTCCACCGCAATGATCCCGCCGGTCCCGCCAAGACCTGGAAGAATCGTGCGCAGCATTTCTCGTGCCGCGTCCTGGAGTGACAGGCCGCGGAATTCCACTGCATTACAGATGTGATACGCGACGACGGCGCGCATGAAGTATTCGCCGTGGCCGGTCGCCGATACTGCGCAGACGCCGTTCTTGGCGTAGGTGCCGGCGCCGATGATGGGGGAATCGCCGACCCGGCCGGCGCGCTTGTTTGTCATCCCGCCGGTTGAGGTCGCTGCGGCCAGGTTGCCGTTGCTGTCCAGGGCGACGGCGCCCACGGTGCCCTGCGGAGACCCAACGAGCTCCGAGGTGCGCTGGCCTCGTTGTGTGGATTCGAGCTGCTGGCGACGCTCGTCGGTCTGGAAGTAGGTATTCGGTACGGGCTCGAACCCTTCCTCCGCCGCAAATTCTTCGGCACCCGCGCCGACCAGGAGGACGTGGCGAGTCGTTTCCATCACTCGACGTGCCAGGTCAATCGGGTTTTTCACGGTGCGCACGCAGGCCACCGCGCCCGCCCGCTGCTGCCGCCCGTCCATGATGGCGGCGTCGAGCTCCACTGCACCATCTCGGGTCAATGCAGCTCCGCGGCCGGCGTTGAAGAGGGGATCGTCCTCCAGAAGGCGGACCGCGGTGCTGACGGCGTCGAGGCTGGAGCCGCCACGTTCAAGAACCGCGTAGCCGGCGTCCAGAGCCGATTCGAGGCCCGCACGGTAATGCTTTTCTTCGCTCTGCGTGAGCAGGTGACGAGGTATCGATCCCGCGCCGCCGTGGATGCCGATGGCATGCATCGAAAAATTTCCTTCGCCGTCGGGGGATGTTAGCCCTCGTGAGCTGGGCGATCACCGGTTATGATGAAAGGACTTCCCGTTAAAAGTGTCTTTCCAAAAGGAGCATGGCTGGCTCGGCCCGACATGCTCCGCGAGCAATGTCATCGGAGGGTTTACGCCTCATGTCGCAGCGGATCCGCAGCATTCTGGTCGCCAATCGCGGTGAGATCGCCATCCGGGTCATGCGGGCTGCCTCGGAGCTCGGCCTGCGGACCGTGGCGATCTACTCGCAAGAGGATCGGTTCTCGCTGCATCGGACCAAATCCGACGAGGCCTACCTCGTCGGTCGCGACAAAGGCCCGGTCGAAGCCTACCTCTCGATCGATGACATTCTGCGGGTTGCGCGCGAAGCCCGCGTGGACGCCATCCACCCGGGCTACGGATTTCTCTCCGAAAACCCCGAGTTCGCGCAGGCCTGCGCGGCGGCGGGAATCGTTTTCGTCGGCCCGTCGCCGGACACCATGCGCACGTTGGGCAACAAGGTTGCCGCGCGCAACCTGGCGACATCCGCCGGGGTGCCGACGATGCCTGCGACGCCACCGCTGCCTGCCAGCGTTGCGGAGTGCGTGCCGCTCGCGCACGGGATTGGGTATCCGGTAATGCTCAAGGCGAGTTGGGGCGGCGGCGGTCGCGGAATGCGCGTTGTCGAGAACGATGAACAGCTTGCCGAGGTGCTGCCCGTCGCGCGACGGGAAGCGAAGGCAGCGTTCGGAAACGATGAGGTGTACCTCGAAAAGCTCGTCCGGCGAGCGCGGCACATCGAGGTGCAGATCCTCGGCGATAGCCATGGCGAGCTGGTGCATCTCTTCGAGCGCGATTGCACGGTGCAACGGCGTAACCAAAAGGTCGTGGAGCGTGCGCCCGCTGTATTCCTCACCGACGTGCAGCGTACGGAGTTATGCAACGCGGCCCTGGCTATCGGCCGCGCCTCGAAGTATCTCAACGCGGGAACCGTTGAATTCCTCCAGGACGCCGATACCGGCCGGTTTTACTTCATCGAGGTGAATCCGCGGATCCAGGTCGAACACACGGTAACGGAGTGCGCAACCGGTATCGATATCGTCAAAGCCCAGATCCGGATCGCCGGCGGCGCGCGCATAGGTGCGCCAGACAGCGGCGTCCCCGCGCAGCAGGACATCCGGATCAACGCTCATGCGCTGCAGTGCCGGGTCACGACCGAGGATCCGGAAAACAACTTCATCCCGGATTACGGCAAGATCACCGCTTACCGCAGTCCGGCGGGGTTCGGGATCCGCCTCGATGCCGGCACCGCCTACACGGGGGCGATCATCACCCGTTCCTATGACTCCCTCCTGGTCAAGGTAACGTCATGGGCGCCGACGCCCGAAGACACCATCGCTCGCATGCATCGCGCGCTCTGGGAATTTCGTATCCGCGGTGTCGTCACCAACTTGCGCTTCCTGGACCAGGTCATCACGCATCCGCGCTTTGCGCAGGGTGAATACACCACCCGATTCATCGACGAGACGCCGGAGTTGTTTCGCTGGCCCCGCAAGCAGGATCGGGCGACCCGCATCCTGACTTACGTCGCCGAGACCATCGTCAACGGCAACGTCGAGACCAGGAGCCGTCCGCGGCCCGAGAAGTTCGATCGTCCGAAGTTGCCGCGGGTAGCGCTCGGCACGGCAGTACCGGGCACCAAGCAAAAGCTGGACGAGCTCGGTCCCGAGCGCTTTGCGAAGTGGATGCTCGATCAACAGCGGGTGCTCATCACCGATACGACGATGCGGGATGCCCACCAGTCGCTGCTCGCCACGCGCATGCGCACGATCGACATGACTGCGATCGCGCCGTATTACACGAGCCTTCTGCCGCAACTGTTTTCGGTGGAGTGTTGGGGTGGTGCGACTTTTGACGTGGCCATGCGCTTTCTCAAGGAGGACCCCTGGAAGCGCCTGGCGCACTTCCGCGAGCGGATGCCGAACCTGCTGTTGCAGATGCTGCTTCGGTCCGCGAACGCGGTGGGTTATGCGAACTACCCCGACAACGTGGTGCGATTCTTCGTCAAGCGCGCGGCGGAGCGCGGCATCGATGTGTTCAGGATTTTCGACTCGCTGAACTGGGTCGACAACATGCGGGTGTCGATCGACGCGGTGTTGGAGAGCGGCAAGCTTTGCGAGGCAGCGATCTGCTACACGGGGAATTTGACCGATCCGCGCGAGAAGAAATACACCCTGGATTATTACCTGGGCCTGGCGCGTGAGCTCAAGGCCGCGGGGACGCATGTGTTGGGTGTCAAGGATATGGGAGGGCTGTGCCGGCCCCAGGCGGCTTACGCCCTGGTGAAAGCGCTCAAGGAGGAAATCGGTCTGCCGGTGCACTTCCATACTCATGATACGAGTGGAATCGCCGCGGCGAGCGTGCTTGCCGCGGTGGCGGCCGGCGCTGACGCCGTGGACGGCGCGATCGATGCGATGAGCGGCCTCACATCCCAGCCGAACCTCGGCTCCATCATCGAGGCGTTGCGCTTCGGGCCACGCGATCCGGGGATCGACCCGGATCACATCCGGATGCTGTCCGCGTATTGGGAGCAGGTGCGCAAGCTGTACTCGGCGTTCGAGAGTGATGTTCGGGCGGGGGCCTCGGAGGTGTACGTTCACGGTATGCCGGGAGGGCAGTACACCAATCTTCGTGAGCAGGCTCGCTCGTTGGGTATCGATGCCAATCGGTGGCCGGAGGTTGCGCAGGCTTACGCCGATGTCAACACGATGTTTGGAGACATCGTCAAGGTGACTCCGACGTCGAAAGTCGTTGGCGACATGGCGTTGGTGATGGTGACCAGTGGGTTGAGCAAAGAGAAGGTGCTCGATCCCGGCACAGACGTGGCTTTCCCGGAGTCCGTCGTGCAGTTGTTCCGTGGTGAGTTGGGGCAGCCCTATGGGGGATTTCCGGCAGCGTTGCAGCAGAAGATCCTGAAGGGTGAAAAGCCGTTGACGGAGCGACCCGGGGCGAAGCTGCCGCCGACGGACCTGGCGGCCGAGCGGGCGAAAATACAGCAGAAGTTGCCGAGGCCGGTGACCGATGACGACCTTGCGTCCTATCTGATGTATCCGAAGGTGTGGACCGAGTATGTGACGGATCGCCTGACGTATGGCGATGTGGCGATTTTGCCGACGCCTGTGTTTTTCTACGGGATGGAGCCGGGTGAAGAGGTCTCGGTCGACATTGAGCGGGGTAAGACGCTCATTGTGCGTTACGTGACTTCCGGGGAGCTGCACGACGACGGGACGCGGACGGTGTATTTCGAGCTCAATGGTGAGCCTCGGCCGGTTCGGGTGCCGGATCGCAAGCAGGTGGCGCAGCGGCCGCCGCAGCGGAAGGTCGAGCCTGGAAATGGTAAACACCTGGGTGCGCCGATGCCTGGAACTGTTGCGACCGTGACTACGGCGGTGGGTCGCAAGGTTACGCGTGGCGAGGTGTTGGTGACGCTCGAGGCCATGAAGATGGAGACCGCGGTGCGTGCCGAGGCGGATGGCGAAGTGGCGGAGGTAGTCGCCAAGCCGGGGGCGCAGGTGGATGCTAAGGACCTGTTGGTGGTGTTTACGTAGGGTGTGTTAGGTTCCGATCGCGGCTTTGATGCGAGCAGGGGTTAGGGGCAGGTCGCGCAGGCGTTTGCCGGTGGCCTCGGCGATGGCGTTGGCCAGTGCGGCGCTGGCGGGGCCTTGCGAGGCTTCGCCGCAGCCGAGGAAGGGTTGGCCGGGGCGGTCGATCACGTGGACATCCAGGGTACCGGGGGCCGCCTCGAAGCGCATGATGGGGTAAGTTGCCCAGTCGAGCGAGCGGATGCGTGTGTCATCGAAGCTGACTGATTCGTAGAGCGTCCAGCTCATGGATTGCAGGATGCCACCCTCGATCTGATTCCGGATGCCGTCGGGGCTGACAGCCTGGCCGGTGTCGACCGCGGCCACAATGCGCTCGACCTGGATGCGGCCGCTTTCGGGGTCAACTTTGAGTTGGATTGCGACGGCGCAATAGGCAGCGAGATTCTTGTAGCGCGCGAACGCGAAACCACAGCCTGTTCCATGGCCTCCCTTGGGGCGGCTCGCCCAGTCGAAGTGAGTTGCGGCGGTAGTGATGGCTTCGCGCGCCCGTGGGTCGTCCAGATGTTTGAGCCGAAATGCCACGGGGTCCGCGTGCGCGGCCCGGGCGAGCTCGTCCATGAAGCTCTCGATCGAGAACACGTTCATGTACCCGCCCAGCGAGCGGAGTGCCGAGATGCGCAGGGGCATGGCAGGGATGAAGTGATGGACGACCTTGGC
>Ga0070665_100002692_pt1 | contig 19304 bp, 13 predicted proteins | sample KBSS13metaG_FD_65862 | JGI IMG/M metagenome (GOLD analysis project Ga0070665, IMG submission 65862) | Switchgrass rhizosphere microbial communities from Kellogg Biological Station, Michigan, USA - KBS S1-3 metaG | ecosystem: Host-associated > Plants > Roots > Rhizosphere > Soil ...
GTTTCCATTTCCTCCGATGCCATCGCCGCGAGCTGCCCGCCCCATTCGTTGGCATCGAGCAGGATGTCGTTGGCGATCACGTCCAGCTTCTTCTGCACTTCGCCCTGGACGTTTTCGGCGCCCAGCGAACCCAGCACATCACCCAGCGCACCCTTGGAAATCGAGAAGTTGATCGCCTTGCACGCCCGCGCCACGGTTTCCAGCAAGAGGCGCAATTGCGGCGGGCACGGCGAATCCGGCCGGCGCTGCTGCTCGATCAGGAAGCGGGTAAGCGTCACGCGCTGCCCCGACTGCGGATTGGGCGCCGGCGCGGCTGCTGCTGCCGGCACACTTTCGAGCACGGTGGTCTCACTGGTCATCGCGCGAATCTCTCCTGCCAAAGGCCCGGTCCGCCGGGCATCCTTGGCATTCTCTCTAAGCCAACAATTGTGCAATTGCGAAGGCCTTGCGGGCACTTTTTTCCAGATCCTCTCCCGCCCAGCCGGGAAGATGCCGGGCCGCAGGCGCGGCGGAGGGGGTTTATTGGTTCGCGCAGAGGCGCAGAGAAAAAGCAATCTCTGCGCCTCTGCGCCTCTGCGCGAACAATCTGATAGAATGCGCGACAATTAACACGGGGACCAGCCAACCAAGAGAAACTGTCATGGCGCTGCGCCTTGAAAAGGCGTTCGGCGTAAAAGCGGAAACCCTGCGGCGCATGCAGCTTGCCCACGATCTTGCGCAGTTGCGCAGGGATGGCGGCATGAGGGAAGAAGCGAGACTTCGATTCCGCGTCGTCAATCACGTACGCCGCTGATGTTCTTTTCAAGAACTTCGCTTTAGCACGACACATGCATCTCAAGCGTCTGTTTCCAAGCTCCAAAAATAGGAAGCGTCATGAAGCAGAGTGTGAGATAAATAACCCAAATGGTCAGGAACGCGAATGGAAGATAGGTTGCGTACCGCCCGCCCGAGTCTGTGCGCGGTCCATATGCGCGGGGGAAAATGCCTAACCGATATATAGTTTCGCCGCCCTTTCCCGATTTAAACAGACCGTCCTTCAGTATTCTCGAATCGTCATTCTCGCCCTCTTGGGCTTGGTGATTCTCTAGCACCAATTCCCACTCGAGTTTAGCAACGTCCAGTGCCCTCGACGATGCAAGAATGCCCAGCGCCGAGAAAAATGCCATGAAAGCGCCGACCAGACCCAACAAAATCAGCAAATTCTGACGCAGACAGGCGAGCCCGGTAGCAAGTTCCTGGGGTGACGAAGGGGCTACTTGCCAGCCATTTGTCATCAGAAGGCCAACCGCCGAAACCAGAAATCCCTGAAACGTCAGCATGGATGTCATACGACTGGCGGTAATTCCATCCTCTCGGGCAATCTCCTCCCGAAGAAATTTATAATACTCAATAACTTCGTCTCTGGTCAAAGATGGCATCTTAATTTTTGATCGTAATTTCCCCAAATCCATAAGACCCCCAAACCAATTACCCGCACTATAACTTAGCCTGATTATCAATTAATGGCAATTGGACGTGGCGAGAATGGGGTCCGGGTAACGAGCAATGGGACTGCATGATGCCGGACGGCCAAATGACCATCCGGCACAACATTTCTATACAGCTTTCAAACTAAGCCGCTCACCACCCCCAGCGGCGGCCCCAGCCCGAGCCGTTGTTCCAGCCCCAGCCAGAGCCCTGGCGGGCCTCGGCGTTGATCCAGCCTTCGATGCGGTTGTAGCGGCCGGCGATGTCGCTGATCGAGCGCCAGTCGCGTTCGCCGCATTCGTTGCGCTGGCGCGCTTCGAGGTTGTCGATGGCGTCGTGGATGCGGCCGGCGCGGCGCGGGTCGATGTTGCCTTCGTCCACCTTGTGGCGCAGCCGGGCTTCGAGCGAATGGGCGCGCTGGCCCGAGCAGATCTGGTAGGCCGTGTCCTGGCCCTGCCAGCCATAGCCGCCGCCCCAGCCCTGGCCATAGCCTTGGCCATACCCGCCCCATGACTGGGCCTGCGCGGTACCGGCGGCCATGCCGGCAAGGGTCAGTGCGGCTGCGGCCATGGCCGCCTTGCGAAGTGTCTGCATTGCGTGTCTCCCACCTTGGGTCCCTAATGTCCCAGGGCACACGCTATGCGAGGCAGGCTGCGCGAATCTTGAACCGCCTGTCGCCTATTGTTCAGCCGCCTGTTGTTCAGCCGCGCGCCACCAGCTTGCCGGCCAGCACGACCTTGCGCGTGGGGCTCTCGGGATGGTCGAGCCGGTCGAGCAGCATGGTCATCGCGGTGCGGCCGATTTCCTCCACCGGCTGCTCGATCACGCTGATGCCGCTTCCGTTGCCCACGAAATCCATCCAGTCGTTGTTGTCGAACCCGGCCAGCGCGATATCGTCCGGCACGGACAGGCCCTGTGCCCGCAACGCGCGCAGGATATGCAGCAGCATCACGCCGTTGCTGGCCACCAGCGCGTCGGGCCGCTGCGGGCCGGACAGCAGCGCAGACAGCGCGCGTTCGGCCTCTCCGGCAGAATGGGGCACGGCCAGCGCCTGCGCCTCAAGGCCAAGCGCCGCAGCCGCGCGCTCGAAGCCGGCGCGGCGTTCGTGGCCGGTCATGCTCTGCGCGCCGAACAGGCCCGCCATGCGGCGGTGGCCACGCCCGTGCAGGTGCTCCACCAACACGGCGGCCATGCGCTCGTTATCCAGCAGCACGCAATCGCAATCGGCGCCGGGAATCGCGCGGTCGATCAGCACCACCGGGCGCTCGCCGGCCAGCCAGTCGCGTTTCGCCACGCGCTGGCGCGAGGGCGCGAGGATCACGCCGGCCGCCCGCTCCTGGTGCATGAGGTCGAGGTACATCGCCTCTTTTTCCGGGTCTTCGTCGGTGTTGCACAAGATCACCTGCATGCCGCGCGCAGCCGCCACGCTTTCGATGCTGCGCGAAACGGCAGTGAAGAACGGGTTGCGGATATCGGCGACGATCAGGCCGATCACGTTGGAATGGCGCGAGCGCAGCCGGCGCGCGGCAAGGTTCGGGCGATAGCCGGTTTCCTTCACCGCCTGGTGCACGCGTTCCTGCATGGCCGCGTCCACCGCCTTGCCCGCCAGCACGCGCGAGACCGTGGCCGCTGAAACGCCGGCCACCCGCGCTACATCCTTGATCCCCACTGCCATTGGAAAACGTTCTCTCCCACAGGCCGGCCGAATGGCTGATCCTGTCACACAGCATGGCCCGAAGCACTGCGTTTGCGCAAGCCTCTTGACAAAATCTGCGAGAAAACGTTTTCTCATGGAACAGCGACGGCCCGAGTCCGTCGGTCAATGGCCAGGAGAGATGCGCGACATGCTGCCCAACCCCGCGAATTTGCCCGAACCGGCCGCACTCGTGCGCATCGGCGCGCGTGCGGCCGCCAAGGAAGACGCGATTCGCCAGGTCGGGCAAATGCTGGTGGCCGCTGGCTGCGTCGCGCCCGGTTATGAAGAATCGATGGTGCGGCGCGAGGGTGTGGCCAACACGTTCCTGGGCGGCGGTGTGGCGATCCCCCATGGCCTGGGCGAGGACAAGGGCCTGGTGCGCCGCGACGGCATTGCCGTGCTGCAACTGCGCGACGGGGTGGAATGGAACCCTGGCCAGACCGCGCATCTGGTGGTCGGCATTGCTGCCAATTCCGACAGCCACATCGCCATCCTGCGCCGCCTGACCCGCCTGATCCAGGACGAAGCGCGCCTGGCCGCGCTGGTGGCGAGTGACGATCCCCATGCCATTGCCGCCGCGCTGGGCGAAGACAGCGCCCCTGCCGCCGTAGCGGCCCCGGTGGCGGACCTCGCCCATGCAACAGAATGGACGGTCGACTATCCCGCCGGGCTCCACGCCCGCCCCGCCTCTGCCTGGATGGACGCCGCGCGCGCTGCCCCAGCCCCCTTGCGCGTGCGCCATGGCACGGACAGCGCCGATCCCAAGAGCCTGGTTTCCCTGCTGCAACTGGGCCTGAAATGCGGCGACACCGTCACTGTTTCGGCCGACGGGCCGCAGGGCCGCGCGGCGGTGGAGCAGTTCCTGGCCGCCGTGCGCCGGTTGACGCCACGCGAAAAGGAAGACGCCGCACGCGCTGCCGCCAAAGTCGCCGCCACGGCGCAAGGATCGGGCCGTGGCTGGCAACCGGCAACCGCGCTCTCCATGCTGGCCGGCGTGGCCGCCAGTCCGGGCCTGGCCATCGGCACGGTGCATGTGGTGGCGGCGGCCGAATTGACCGTGGCGGACGAGCCGGTGGACCTGGGCCGCGGTGGTGCCATGCTCGACGATGCCTTGCGCCGCACCCGCGCGCAGATGACCGCGCTGATCGACGATACCACCCGCCGGCTTGGCGCCGGCGATGCCGCGATCTTCAAGGCGCAGGCCGACCTGCTCGACGATACCGACCTCATCACCCTCACCTGCCAGCTGATGGTCGAAGGACATGGGGTGGCATGGTCGTGGCACCAGGCGGTCAGCCGCATTGCCGGGCAGCTTTCCGCGCTGGGCAATCCCGTGCTGGCCGCCCGCGCCGCCGATCTTCACGATGTGGGCCGCCGCGTGCTCGGCACGCTCGATCCGGCGCTGGCGACCGGCTCGCTCGATGCCCTGCCCGATGGACCCTGCGTTCTGGTGGCGGGCGACCTTTCCCCGTCCGACACGGCCACGCTCGATCCGGAAAAGGTGGCCGGCATGGCCACGGCTTTGGGCGGCCCCACCTCGCACAGCGCGATCCTGGCGCGCACGCTGGGCCTGCCTTCGGTGGTGGCGCTGGGCAACGAACTGCTGTCGCTGCGTTCGGGCGCCACGGTCATTGTCGATGGCGATGCCGGCCGCGTCTGGCTCGATCCGGCAAAGGCAGACCTTGCCAGCGCGCAAGACTGGATCGATCGCATTGCCGCCCGGCGCCGCGCGCAAGAGGCCGAGCGCAGCCGCCCGGCAATCACCACCGACGGGCACCGGTTGGACATCGCCGCCAACGTCAACCGCCCGGACTCGGTGCCCTTTGCCCTGGCCGAGGGCGCGGAAGGCGTGGGCCTGATGCGCACCGAATTCCTTTTCCTCGAACGTGGCGACACGCCGGGCGAAGACGAGCAGGCCGCGATCTATCGCGCGATGATCGACGCACTGGACAACAGGCCGCTGATCGTCCGCGCGCTCGATATCGGCGGGGACAAGCAAGTGCCGCACCTCGACCTGCCGCGCGAGGAAAACCCCTTCCTGGGCGTGCGCGGCGCGCGGCTCCTGCTGCGCCGGCCCGACTTGCTCGATCCGCAGTTGCGCGCGCTTTACCGCGCAGCAAGGCAAGGCGGCGATCTGTCGATCATGTTCCCGATGATCACCTCCGCCTGGGAATTGCAGCGGCTGCGCGCGCGGTGCGAGGCGATCCGCGCCGAGCTGGATGCGCCGGCCGTGCCTATCGGCATCATGATCGAAGTGCCCGCCGCCGCCGTCCAGGCGCAGGCCTTGGCCGAACATGCCGATTTCTTCTCGATCGGCACCAACGACCTTACCCAATACACGCTCGCCATCGATCGCCAGAACCCTGACCTTGCCGCCGAGGCAGACAGCCTGCACCCCGCTGTGCTGCGCCTGATCGCGATGACCGTGGAAGGCGCGGCCAGGCATGGCCGCTGGGTGGGGGTATGCGGCGGCTTGGCCGGCGATCCCTTTGGCGCGGCGCTGCTCGCTGGCCTGGGCGTGAGCGAACTGTCGATGACCCCGCGCGACATTCCCGCCGTCAAGGCGCGCCTGCGCGGCGCCAGCCTGGCCGATCTGCAAGACCTTGCCCGCCGCGCACTGGCCCAGCCCGGCCCGGCGGAAGTTCGCGCGCTCGATGTGGCACTGGAAGGGGGAGCCGCCTGATGCGCGTCCACACGCTGACGCTCAATCCCGCGATCGACGAGACGATCACGCTCGACGCGCTGGTGCCGGGCGACGTGCACCGCGCCAAGTCCGTGCGCCAGAACGCGGGTGGCAAGGGCATCAACGTCGCCAGTTGCCTGGCAGACTGGGGCGTTCCCGTTTCCGCGCATGGCCTGCTCGGCACGGACAATGCCGCCCCGTTCGAGGCGCTGTTTGCCGCCAAGCCGATCACCGATGCCATGGTGCGCGTCGATGGATCCACCCGCGTCAATCTCAAGCTGGTGGATGCGCGCGGCACGACCGACATCAACCTCGATGGCCTGGCGGTCACCGATGAAGTGCTTGCCACCGTGCTCGATGGGCTGGCCCATATGGCCGCCACGGGCGACATGGTGGTGCTGGCGGGCAGCCTCCCCCCCGGTTGCCCGCCGGCCTGCTATGCCACCCAGGTGGCGCGGCTGCGCGAGCGGGGCGTGCATGTGCTGCTCGATGCCAGTGGCGTGCCGCTTGCCCGCGCGCTGGCCGCGCCCGTGATGCCCCACGCGATCAAGCCCAACCGCGACGAACTGGCCGCCTGGGCGGGGGAACCCCTGCCCGATGGTGCCGCCGTGCTGGCCGCAGCGCGCGCGCTCCATGCCGGCGGCGTGGGCCTGGTCGTCGTGTCGATGGGCAGCGAAGGCGCACTGTTCGTCAATGCCGATGGCGCGGTGCATGCCCAGCTGGCCCTGCCCCATATCGCCAGCACGGTGGGCGCGGGCGATGCCATGGTGGCGGGACTTGCCGCCGCGCATGTGGCGGGGCTGGGCCTTGCCGAAACCGCGCGCCTGGCCACCGCCTTTGCCGTGGCCAAGCTGGGCATGGCCGGCCCCAACCTGCCGGAAAAGGCCAGCGTCATGGCGCTGGCGCAAGACGTGACAATCGGCGCGCGCCCGTAACGCCCGCCAAGATAAACCTGGGATAGAGCCTGATGACACACCAAGTGCTGATTGCCGCGCCCGGGCGCGATGTCGAAGCGGTTCTCGCCGCGCAGGCGCTGGCCAAGGCCGCGCGCGAAGCCGGGCTCGATCTGGCCGTGATGCTCGACGGGCCGAATGTGGCAGCCCCCGTCCCCGCGCTCTTGGTGGGCGAGGCCGATCACCCGCTGGCCGCGCAGGCCGGGCGGGTCATGCCGCTCGATGCCGTGCTAGCCGATCCGGCCGCCGCGCTCGCCCCGCTGTCGGCCCCCGAGCCTGTCCCCGCCCCCGGCCCCGCCCCCGGCCCCGCCAATGCTGCGCAGCAAAAGCGCGTGGTGGCGATCACTTCTTGCCCCACCGGCATTGCCCACACGTTCATGGCGGCCGAAGGGTTGCAGCAGGGCGCGGAAGAACTCGGCGTCTTCATCCGCGTGGAAACGCAAGGCTCGGTGGGCGCGGGCACACCGCTGACGGCGCAGGAAATCGCGCAGGCCGACGTGGTGATCATCGCTGCTGACCGCGAGGTGGACCGCGCCCGCTTTGCCGGCAAGCGCGTATTCGCCAGCAATACCAAGCCCGCGATCACCGGCGGCGCCGCGCTGATCACCCGCGCCCTGGCCGAAGCGACCGTGCAGGCCGGTGGTGACGAAACCGCCACGCCCGCCAAGGCTGAACGCACCGGCCCTTACAAGCACTTGATGACCGGTGTTTCGTTCATGCTGCCGTTCGTGGTGGCGGGCGGCCTGCTCATTGCACTCGCCTTTGCGCTGGGTGGCATTCACGCCAACGACGATGCCGCCGCCGGCACGCTGGCACACGCCCTTTTCGAAATCGGCGCCAAGGGCGGCTTTGCCCTGATCGTGCCGGCGCTGGCCGGTTATATCGCCTATTCCATTGCCGATCGCCCCGGCATCGCACCCGGCATGACCGGTGGCATGATCGCGGCGAGCCAGGGCGCCGGGTTCCTGGGCGGCATCGTGGCCGGCTTCATCGCCGGCTATGGCGTGGAGGCCCTGAACCGCGCGATCCGCCTGCCGCGCAACCTGGCGGGCCTCAAGCCCATGCTGATCCTGCCGCTGCTCGGCACGCTGCTTACCGGGCTGCTGATGGTCTATGCCGTGGGCACGCCGGTGGCGGCGGTGCTTGCGTTCCTGACGGAATGGCTGCGCGGGATGCAGGGATCGAGTGCGATCGCGCTGGGCCTGATCCTGGGCGCGATGATGGCGTTCGACATGGGCGGCCCGGTCAACAAGGCGAGCTATGCCTTTTCCGTGGGCCTCATCGCCAGCCAGGTCTACACCCCCATGGCCGCGACGATGGCTGCGGGGATGACCCCGCCGCTCGGCATCGCGCTGGCCACCGTGCTGTTCCGCAATCGCTTTTCGGCTGAGGAGCGCGAAGGCGCCGGGGCCACGGCCGTGCTGGGCCTGGCGTTCATCACCGAAGGCGCGATCCCCTTTGCCGCGCGCGATCCGCTGCGCATGATCCCGGCCTTCGTGGCCGGATCGGCGCTGGCCGGGGCCATTTCGATGGCCATGGGCGTGGAACTGCGCGTGCCGCACGGCGGCGTGTTCGTGCTGCCGATCCCCGGCGCCGTCACGCACCTGGCCGCCTATGCCCTGGCGATTGCCGCCGGCACGCTCACCACCGCCCTGCTCGCCGGCCTGCTGCGCCGCCCGCTTCCCGCCACCGCCTGATCCTTTTTTGACTGATGCGGCCTCTGCGCCGCAAGGAGCCCATGCCCATGCCCGCCCTGCCCCATGGTACCTGCCGCGCAGGCGCCCTCGCCACCCTGCTGCCCGCCTTGCTTGCCCTCTCCGCGCCCGCCCGTGCCGAAGATGCGCCACCGCCTCCCACTCTGCCCGCCGCCACCACGGCTGCGCCGCGCCAGCCGTTCCAGCCGCTGGCCGATCAGGGCATCACGCTGCAATGGAGCTATACCGGCGAAGCGGCGGCCAATGCCACGGGCGGCCTGGCGCGCAAGAGCGCCTATACCGGCCAGGTCTATCTCGGCGCCGATCTCGACATGGATCGCCTGGTCGGCATTCCGGGCGCGACGATCCATTTTGCCGTGACCAACCGCCACGGCAAGAGCCTGACCAATATCGCGCTGGGCAACAATACCTCGGTCCAGGAAGTGTGGGGCACGCAGAACACCCACCTTGCGATCCTGACTTGGGAGCAGAAGCTGCTGAACGACCGGCTCACGATCGAGGCGGGCCGCAGCCAGGCCAATATCCACTTCCTCAATTCGCCGCTCTATTGCCTGTTTCAAAGCAATTCCACCTGCGGCAATCCCACGTTCGTTTTCAAGAACAGCAACTTCACCTATTTCCCGGCGTCGAGCTGGATGGCCCATGCGAAAGTGCAGGTCGCGCCGCGCTGGTTTGCCCATGCCGGGGTCTATGAAGTCAATCCCGATCGCAAGCGCTGGAACGACGATGGCTTCAGCTTTTCCTCGCGCAACCGCACCGGCGTGATCGTGCCGTGGGAATTGGGCTATGCCGATGACAAGAACGAAACCCGCCTGCCCGGCCACTATATCCTGGGTGGCTGGTTCGACCGTGGCGACTATGCCGATCCGCTGCGCGACGACGCCGGCGGCATTGCCATTCTCACCGGCCGCCCGGCGCGCACCTTGCACGGGCGCAGCGGCATCTATGTGCGGTTTGACCAGCAGCTGACTCGCCCGGATCCCGCCACCAAGCGCGGCCTCGCGATCTTCGGCGCGGCGATGACCAACCTGTCGGGCCGGGTGGAAGAAAGCCGCTTCCTCGATTTCGGCGTGGTGCAGACCGGCACGTTCAAGGGCCGCGACACCGATACGCTGGGCTTCATGATCAACGACCAGCGCTTTTCCGACCTGGCGATGGAGCGCATGCGCGCCGCCCGGCTTGCCGCAGGGGGCGAGGATACCGTTCACCGCCACCAGGTGATGATGGAGCTGGCCTATGGCGCCGATGTGGTGCCGGGCCTGCGCGTGTCGCCCAACGTGCAGTACATCCTGCACCCAGACAACACCGGCGCCCCGTTCAACAAGACCAACACTGACAACGCGCTCGTCTTCGGCTTCAAGTTCACGCTCGACGGTCCGATGTTCTTCGGGCGTTGAGCGTTAGGCGGCGTGGACAAATTCCACAGCGCCTAAGCCGCGCGCCGCTGCATCTCGCTGCGCGCGGCAGCCATGTCGCCCTCGATGCGGAAGCTGGCGAAAGACTGCGCCAGCATGTTGACTTCGCGCGCGAGGGATTCGGTTGCGGCAGTCGTTTCTTCCACCATCGCGGCGTTCTGCTGGGTCATCCCGTCCATCGAGGCGATGGCCTGGTTGATCTGGCTCAGGCCGGTCGATTGCTGGGTGGCGGTTTCCGAAATGGCGGAAATCACCCCACCTACGCCGCTGACCTTGGCGATGATCCGTTGCAGCGATTCGCCAGTGTCATGCACCAGTTCCGAACCGGAGCGGACGTGCTCGGTCACCGCGCCCACGCGGGCCTTGATTTCCTGCGCGGCTTCGGCGCTGCGCTGCGCCAGGGCGCGCACTTCGCTCGCCACCACGGCAAAGCCCTTGCCCGCCTCGCCCGCACGCGCCGCTTCCACGCCGGCATTGAGCGCCAGCAGGTTGGTCTGAAACGCGATACCGTCGATCAGGGTGATGATCTCGGCAATTTCGCGGCTGGCCTGGTCCACGTCGCTCATCGCGGCGATGGCGCGGCCCACCACGTCCCCGCCCCGTGCCGCTTCGCTGCGCGCTTCGGTCATGGCCTGGTTGGCGTTGCTGGTGAGGTCGGCATATTCCATCACCTTGCGGGTGATGTCGTCCATCGCGCTGGCCGATGCCTGGACGTTGGCGGCCTGGCGTTCGGAGCGGTTGGACAAGTCGATCGTCGCCTGCTTGATTTCGCCGGTGGTGCAATTGATGCTGGCAATGCTGCCTTTCACCGTGCGCATGGCCGAGCCGAGGCGGCTGAGCGCTTGGTTGAAATGGTCGGCCAGTTCCTGGAAATCGGCCGGCAGGCCTTCGAGGCGCACCGTAAGGTCGGCATCGGCCAGGGCATGCAGCCCCTGTGCCAGGCATTCCATCGCGCGTTCGCGGTCCTTCACGGCGGCCACGCGCATGCGGGCAGCGTCGCGGAACACTTCCACCGCGCGGGCCATTTCGCCCAGTTCGTCGCGCCGGTCGGCATCCGGAATGGCGATCTCGTTGTTGCCTTGCGCCAGCTGCTTCATCGTCTGCGTCAATTCGCCGATCGGTGCAGCAATCGCGCGGCTCAACATGCGCGAGAGGAAGAACGGCAGGCCGATCAGCAGGATGCCGCCCAGCGCCAGCGTGGTCCACGCCAGTGTGATCGCGCGCGACTGGCTGGCCATGTTGGTCTCGATCGCCTCGCTCTGCAGATCGCGCAGCTTGCGCAGCGGCAGCACGGCATCGCTGACCAGCACCGCCTTGCCCGCAGCGCGCACGTCGGCCTGGGCTTCCATCTGGTGGCCCGACTTGACCACTTCCACGAACTTGTCGCCCCAGTTGCGCCGCCAGGCCAGCGTTGCCGCGCGCGATTGCACGACCAGCTCGCGCTGCGCCGGGTCGGTCAGCGTGTTTTCCAGGTCCTGGCTGGTCTTGTCGTAATCATCCCGGCCTTCGTAATAGGACTTGAGATACGTGGGATCGGCCGTCACCAGATAGCCGCGCAGCTGGCTGTTCTGCCGCAGCAACGCGGTTTCCAGCGTCAGCGATGCCGCATGGACACCGCGGTTGTAATCGCTGCGTTCGGCCGATGCGCTGATCTGGGCAATGTTGATGCCGAAGATCAGGCTCATCAGCGCGGCGGTCAAAGCCACGGCCATCAGGGCCAGAGCCAGCTTGCGGGGAATGGGCAGGTTGCGTTCCATATGCGCTCTTCCGGCCTCGCCGTTGAATGAAGTCGATGGTGTAAAACGTTTATTCCGTTGGCCGTTGAGGCGGTTCCGAACCGGGTTCGTCGTGCCCCGCATCGGCCAAGGTGTGCATTTCGGCATAAGGGCCGTGGCAAAATTATCCGTGTTCGCTTGCTAAGCAGATTTGCGGATGATCGGGCCAATAGTCATCAGGCCAACCAGGCCAGCCATTCGCCATAGGGATCGCACCGCGCCAGCGCACGGGTGCTGCCGCAGCCATCGCTGGTGCCCCCCTGCCCTGCCCTGCCCCCGCCCCAGTGCGTGGCATGAAGCATCACGGCGCGCCGGTCTGGCGTCCATTCCAGGGCGATCCAGGCCAGCGGGCTATCGGGCGTGGCCAGCGCTCCGGCACGGATGATGGACTGGGCGATCGCACCGCGCTCTCCGGCGGAAAGATATTGCATGACCATCGAGTGAAAAATCACCCGCCGCGTGCCGCGCTCCTGCGGCACGGCCAGGCGCTGGCGCAGCCAGGTTGCCGCATTGCCGCGATCCACCTGTGGAGGGTGCACGCGCGCGATTTGCTGCGCAGCAGAAAGGTGCACCAGCCGCCCCGGCTTGTCGGGCCAGACATAGGCCTGCATCCGCAGCGCCGCTGCCGGATCGCAGCAATTGATCGGCGCCAGGTCCACCCCGCGCGCGCTGGCCACCGCGATGCGGCCCTGCGGCGGGGAGCCGCCCTGCCAATCGGGCGCCAGTTGCAGCGGAGAATCCGCCGGGCCACAGGCCGTGTCGCCCAGGATGAAGCGATAGTGCGCCACGTTGAGGTTGAGCCCGGCACTCGCGCCCAGTTCCAGCAGGTCCACCGGCATGGAACGCTCTGCGTCCAGCGTCAGCAGGGCCGCCATCAGCGCGGCCGAGCGCGCCACCTCGTTGGTCTGCGTCGGTCGCGCCATCCAGGCGATGATGAATTTTTCCTGCTGGGCCAGCGCTTCGCCCACAACGCTGTCGAAATCGCCCTCGCGCGCGGCAAACAGCGCGGCCAGGCGCGGCGGCGTTCCGCGCAGCGCCAGGGCATGAAGCGCCGAAGCCAGCCGCAAGGCCACCGCGTCTGCCCCGAAATCGCCCGGCCAACTGTCGAGCATCAGCGCCAGTGCCGGTGCCCGATCAAGCGCGCGCCAGGCTGCTTCCACCAAATGGGACACGAAAGGCGATCCCAGCACCGCAATGCGCGCCGCCTGCGCGCACAGGCCATCACGGCGCGCACCGGTGCACGTGGCATCGCCCCGGTCCCGCGTTCCTCGGCCTGTCGTGGTCTGGTCGCCTGTCCCAAGCCACTCTGCCACCGAAATCACATTGTGTTGCAAGATCGACCCCAAGCCCGATGTTTCCAATTCATCATCCGAATATGGAACGTCAGGCCCTGACAGGCCGGCAGTGGTGACTAGGTGAAATTGCCTATTGGTCCCCGCCAACTGAAGCATTCAGCTCAGGATTGGGGAAAATTCCTGCCTAAAGCGGGCGAAATTCCTCGGTTTCGTCGTATCCGGCTTCTTCGGGAATGGTTACCCGCACGCCGCCCGGCCGCCGCTCCATGTGGGGCAGCACCGTGAATACGGTCCGCTCTGCGGCCTTGGCCATGGCATCGGCCAATGTCTCGCTGCCTGCCAGGCGCCTCACGTTGAGCCGTGTCGGGAACGGCAGGTCGCGCTGCCCGGTTTGCGCCTGCTGCAACACCACAGCCGGTTCCAACCACACCGCTTCCACCGCCTCCCGGCCATCACAGCACGCGATCTGGCCGCCAGGGGCCGCCGCCAGGAAGAAATGCGTGTCATAGCGGCGCAACGCGAGTTCGGGCGTGATCCAATGGCCAAAATGCACCAGCTGGCCCAAGTCCAGCACGGCCCCCGCGCGCGCCACGGTGTCGAGAAACGAGCCGGCCGCTTCCACCGTGTCCAGCCATTGCCCGTCCCTTCCCCGGCCCAGAAACAGGCCCGTTTCCTCGAACGTCTCGCGCATGGCAGCGATGCGCAGGGCCCGCTCCAGATCCGATAGTCCGTCCGCGCCCGTAATATGGGGCAACCAGGCAGGATCACTGTCGGCAAGATCGACGAGCCCGCCGGGAAACACCATGGCCGACGAGAAATCCTGATCGGCATGGCGCACCACCATCAGCACTTCGAATGGATCATCGCGCAAGATCAGCATCGTTGCCGACGGGCGCGGCGTTGCCGGTTTCTTCATGGTACGGGATACTCTCGTGGCAGAACCGGTGCACGATGCCCGAACTTGGCGCTTCGGGACAATTCTTTTGTCAACAAGGTGGTCGTTCAACAAGAAGGCGTCAATTCAACAACAAAGCGGCCTTGTGCCGTGTAGAATATACCGACGACACAGGCCTTATCCTGCGTATTCTCACCTCCCCCCACCCTAACATGCCTTAAGCTCCCCAGCCGCTAGTCCCTCGGGCTGCTCGACCAAGAATCGTGCTTATCGAGGGGGATTACATGACTTCGCTTGCATCTGTTTCGGCCATCGCCATGGCCATCCTGCTTCCATCGGCCCAAGCCATGGCGGCCAACGCGCCAGACAAGCCGGAAAAGGCCCAGCCGACTGCATGGGAGGCCGATCGCGCCCCGGCGGAATCGGACATGGTCACCACCGGCGTGGCGCGCGGACGCGACCGCCTCGACAGCGCAACCTCCACCAGCTCGATCCGGGAAGTGCAGATCACGCGCATTGCCCCGCTCAGCCTCGCCGAACTGTTCCGCAACATTCCGGGCATGCGCGTTGAAGCCGGATCGGGCGACAGCGAAACCGCCCTCACCATTCGCGGGTTGCCGCTGGTGGGCGATGGCTCGAAATATGTCGTGGTACAGGAAGATGGCCTGCCGGTGATGGAGTTTGGCGACATCCAGGGCGGCGCGGCCACGAATTTCGTGCGCGCCGATCTCAATATCGCGCAAGTCGAATCCATCCGTGGCGGCTCGGCATCCACGTTCGCATCCAATTCGCCGGGCGGCGTGATCAACCTGGTTTCCAAGACCGGCGAGGCGTCGGGCGGCTCGGTCATGACTTCGGCCGGGCTGGACTATGGCCTGGCGCGCGGTGATTTCGATTACGGTGGCCGGCTCAGCGACAACCTGCGCTTTCACGTTGGCGGCTTCTATCGCACCGGCGAAGGCCCACGCAATGCGGGCTTTTCCGTTTTCCATGGTGGCCAGGTCAAGTTCAACATCACGCGCCAGCTCGAAAATGGTTTCATCCGCTTTTCGGCCAAGGTCCTCGATGACAGCACGGGGATTTCCCCGCCGGCGGTGCTGCGCATCACCGGCAGCGATGCCGATCCGAAATATGAAAGCTTGGCCGGATTTTCCGCCACGCGCGATTTGGCCACGTCGCCCAACATCCCGTCGATGTACACCATGGGCCGCGAAGACCAGATCGCCACGATCAACTTGCGCACGGGCAGCCATGTGAAAAGCGTTGCCCTGGGCGTGGAAACACAGTTCGAAGTGGCCGGATGGACCGTTTCCGAACGGTTCCGCTATTCGTCTTCCACGCTGAATACCAACGGCAGCTATCCGGGGTTCGCCGCCCCGGCAGACGTGATTGCCACCACGTTCGGCGGGCCGGGCGCCGCGTTGTCCTATGCCAGCGGGCCCAAGGCCGGACAGGCCATCACCTCGCCGTCAACTCTCAATGGCAACGGCATACTCCTGCTTGGCCTGCCCTACCAGCACAACGGCCGCGACCTGGGATTTGTTGTCAACGATCTGCGCGCCAGCCGGGTATTGCCGGTCAGTGGTGGTTCGCTCACGCTTACCGGCGGCGTCTATCGTTCGCGCCAGGCCCTGCACCTCGACAGCCTGGTCGCCTCGGATGTCCAGGATCTGGCTGGCAATGGCCAGTCTGCACTGGTCGATATCACGGCGGCCAACGGCTTCAAGATCACGCAGGACGGTGCGCTGTTCCACTCCGGGCTGGGTTCGGTCGGAAACCAGCACTCGATGGATGTCGATTACGACGTGACCGCGCCCTATGGTTCGTTCAACTTCCAGCACGGCCATATCGCGATTGGTGCATCGGTTCGGTATGACACCGGTCGCGTGCGCGGCTCGGTGGCCAACGATGGGCCCGAGAACGTCAAGTTCTTCGATCTCGACGGCAATGGCGTACCATCGTCTTTCTCGGAAACGACCTGGGCCTACATACCCCGCAACGCATCCCATCCGGTCAACTACAACTATCACTATCTTTCCTATTCCACCGGCGTGAACTGGCGCATCGCGCCGCAAGCTGCGGTTTTTGCCCGCTACAGCCTGGGCGGCCGGGCCGCGGCTGACAGCATCCTGTTTGCCGGAATGCTCAAGCCCGATGGCAGCCTGATCAAGGATGACTATGCCCGCGCGCCAGTGCGGCAAGCCGAAGTGGGTGCCAAGTTCCGCACCGGGGGCCTGTCGCTCAACCTCACCAGCTTCTATGCCACCAGCCGCGAAACCAGCACCCAGGTGATCACCAATCCCGACGGTAGCGCCAATTCCAGCACGGTATCGCGCAGCTATCGTGCCTATGGTGCCGAATTCGAAGGGCAGATTCGCAAGGGCAATTTCTCGCTCACGGCCAGCGGCACGCTGACCAAGGCGCAGATCACCGGTGTCGAAGGCCAGCCCGAACTGGTCGGGAACCGACCGCGCCATGCCGCCACGCTGATCTATCAGCTGGGCCCGCAATACGACAGCGACCTGTTCACCACCGGTCTCAACATCATCGGCACCACCGGAAGCTTTGCGCAGGACAGCAACCAGCTGCGCATGCCCGGCTATGCCACGGTGGGCGCGTACCTGCAGGTTCGCCCGGTTGATCGGTTCGTGATCAGCCTCAATGTGTCCAACCTGTTCGACAAGCTGGCCATCGTCAACGTCGGCAATGGCACCCTGCCCCTCACCGGGGTGGGAACGGCCAGCGTGCTCAATCCGCGCACGGTAACGGCTTCGCTGCGTTTCTTCCTGTGATCCGCTGACGCGCGATCAACTCCAGACGGTTTAGGCGGCAGATCGGTCACGATCTGCCGCCTAAACCGATTCTTGTGCAATGTGTGCCATAATATCAATTACTTATCACGACATTTTCCATGCACCGTCGTGTTTGGGCAGGGCATGTCAGTCTGGATGGGGGATTTGGTGCAGCTTCTGTGACCAGCAACGGCGCAGTGTTGTCCCCTCCCCCTTTTCCCAAAAACAAAATCAGCTTCCCACCGGTTAGACGGGTTTATGGAGTTTAAATAAGTTAAGGCTGCGCTCGACAGGCCCGACTCGCGCAGCCATCGCGATTCGCAGGCTGGGCGCCGTTCCTGATGGGTCGTGCCGGCGTTCCTGATGGATCGACAAAACGTACCTGATGGATCGATGCCCTGTTCCCGATAGATCGAATATGGCGCCCTTGGTGTTCCCGATAGGTCGATGTTCGCTCGTATAGGCTCGAATCACCTGCGGAATTGAATTTCTTTTCGCCGATGCGCCGTATTCGATGTTCAATCGCTGATTGCGCCACGCCGGCATTGGCCGGGACACGGATCGAGCACGACACTTCGCGAACGGTTGGGGCGGCATATCGGAAGGCCCCTGCCCCGCACATGCCGTGGCGGCGGCGATTGCCGGGCGGCCTGGCGCGCGCAGAACGCCGGATCGCTTCTGGTTGGCGCGCCGAAACATGGTGGTCCTTCATCATCGCGAGCCTGAACAGAAGCACTGCCATCACGGCCGGCACGGATGGTTGGGGAACGGGAGCGATCCAATCTGCACGCCGTCGACGCGATCGATCAGCGCAGGGTATGGCGGTGCTTTTCGTGGTGGCGCTTGGTCCAGCCGATGAACGCGCGTTGCCAGTCCGCCGGGGTGCGCGCCGGGTCGGCCGAGACCCAGCGTTCGAATTCGGCGTGAAGGGCATGGAAATCCCAGCCTGGGCAGGTTTCCCGCAAGTGCGCCAGGGTCTCGTCGGTGATGAAGCCGCGCGTTGCGGCGTGGCTCAGCCCGGCAATGGTGGACCGGATCAAGTGGCGCGCATCCACCGTTGACACCGGCGCCGTGGCCGACTGGCTGCGGGAAGGGGTGAGAGCTGTCGGTTGGCGACGCTCGCCAGAGGCGCCTTCCTGCTTGCTGGGCTCCGGGGCGGGAAACATGGCGGCCACGGGGGAAGGGCGTTTCCCCGGGGAAACGGTTTCTGCCCCGTCCTTGCCATCGATGCGCACCATGCGCAGCAGCGGCTCGCCATTCTTGCCTTGCTCGACGCGCAGGGCATAGCCGGGCAGGGCATCCTTTTCCGCAAGCTTGAGAATCTCGAACTTGAAGCGACGGTATTCGCCTTCGGCGCCGGATTTTTCGAATAGCGTGGGCATGGCAATGGCAAAGCCATCCTCGCCCGCGCCACCGGCATGCTTGCGCGCAACCTTGTAGAGCCAGCGTTCGCGCCCGCCGGTGATGTTGAAGTAGGCGCGATCGATGGCCAGGACCCCGCCCTGCATCATCACGCCTTCCCAGAACCAGTTCGACAGCTCCAGCGTCATGCCGCGCGAGCGCTCGGTGCGCTCGTCCACCAACTGCGTCCAGCCATCGAGCCAGGAGAAAGTTGCTTCGCGGCGATTTTCGGCGCGAATGTTGGTCTTGATCGTGGTCGCCACCAGCCGATCGAGCGCCTGGCCCAGCAGTTCGTAAGCACGGCCAGTGGTCGGGCGGCCGATCGCGCGCAGCAGGTCGTAAGGCATGATGTTGAGCTTGCGCGGCACATCGTTGACCCCGCGCCGCACCATGTCGGCCAGCACGCTGGCGCAGTAGATCAGGATGTCTGCATCCCAGATCGTGGCCATGCCATAGTCGGGATTGCCCGAGACATGGACCCACAGCTTGCCGTCGGGACTGGTGTAGTCGATCGGCTTGGTTCGCTTGGTCTTGGCCAGGGAAAAGAAGGGACGCTCCATCATCTCCCGCTGATCGCGCAGCGGCATGTCGGCCACGTAGGGCAGGAAGACGTCGAACCGTTCGGAGCTGGCAGAGGATTTGCTGCGGGTCATTCCGGTACTGTTTCGGTTGATGGGAAGAGATGATGCGCAAGCGCCCGGCACCGGCAAGAGCCGGACCGGGCCAAACGCGGGCGAGGCGCCGTGATCAGGTCGGGGGGCGGGCGCAGGGCAGGGGGCCATGCGCCCGGGTAGCGCCTTGCCAGGCCGTGAACCCATAAACGGTGCCACCGAGGCGCCAACATGGGTTCACGGCCTAAATCCGGCAGGGATGTTTCCCCGGGGAAACGGGGAAACGTGCGTGTCACCGCTGCATGCCCTTGCCTTGGGCTTCCAGGGCCTCCAGCGCGGCGCGAACGCCCTCGATCATGTCCTGCTCGGTGGCACCGGTTCCATTGTGAAGCTTGAGCGTAATGCCCTGCCGTCCGGCCGATAGCACCGAAACGGCGCAGCGGCCCGTGGCCGGCGCATCCCACACGAACAAGGGCCCGCGCGGCGACTGGCCGGTACGTGGTGCGGCAAGCAGCCGCTGGAGCACTTCAGCCGAGGGCAGCAAGGGGCGCCCGCCGCTACGTGCAGCATCCTGCTCGCGCGCGATCTGTCTTGCTTCCTTGAGGA